>Ga0075365_10000227_pt1 | contig 19112 bp, 15 predicted proteins | sample EndMetdeltDD1765_FD_71387 | JGI IMG/M metagenome (GOLD analysis project Ga0075365, IMG submission 71387) | Populus endosphere microbial communities from Tennessee, USA - Endosphere MetaG P. deltoides DD176-5 | ecosystem: Host-associated > Plants > Roots > Endosphere | place: USA: Tennessee... | reverse complement strand
ATGAATTTTATCGCCTTTTCACATTTTTTTGCTGATTTATCCGGTCAAGTGTTTGTCTTTTTTGTGTTGGCAGTAGCGGCCGTGGAAGCGGCGATCGGTTTAGCCATCCTGATTGTATTATTCCGTACCCGACATAGCATTCAAGTCGATGATTTAAATCGTTTAAAGGGGTAGTTGGTAATGAGTCATTATCAGTTAATCAACCTTGCATTAGTCTTATTCCCTTTAGCAGGCGCATTAATTGCTGGCTTAGGTGGTCGACGTATCAGTAATCGCTTAGCGCATACGGTGACCATTTTAGGCGTAGCCATATCGTTGATTTTATCGCTGTATTTTGCCTATCAACTCTTTTTTCAACACGGTGGCGCTTATGACGGAAATCTTTATTTATGGGACTTAACGGGAAAGTTTCGCTTTAATATCGGTTTTTTAATTGATCCATTAACGGTGGTGATGTTTCTCATCGTAACGTTTATCTCTTTGATCGTGCATATTTATAGCGTCACTTACATGGCAGGCGATCCGGGTTATAAGCGTTTTTTTAGCTATATGTCGGCATTTACCTTTGCAATGCTCATGTTAGTGAGTGCGAATAATTTTCTGCAATTATTTTTTGGCTGGGAAGCAGTAGGATTAGTTTCTTATTTGTTGATTGGTTTTTGGTTTAAACGCGAAGCGGCGAGTGTGGGAAGTCTAAAAGCATTTTTGGTTAATCGCGTCGGTGACTTCGGTTTCTTTTTAGGTATTGCCTTATTATTTAATTATTTTGGTAGTTTAGATTATTACCAAGTTTTCCATGCCGCGCCTGCACTCAAAAACGCCACTATCAGTATTTTTCCACACACTTCGTATTCGTTGATCGCGGTTATTTGTTTCCTGTTATTTATTGGTGCGATGGGGAAATCTGCACAGATACCTTTACATGTTTGGCTGCCGGAATCTATGGAAGGTCCTACACCTATTTCAGCGTTAATTCATGCGGCAACGATGGTCACAGCGGGTGTTTATTTAGTGGCACGGCTTTCGCCTTTATATGAATACGCACCGAGTGTGTTAAATCTTATTTTAATTTTAGGCGCGACTACAGCTTTATTTATGGGCTTTGTTGCGATCGTTCAGAATGATATTAAGCGCATTATCGCTTATTCTACGCTTTCGCAACTGGGCTATATGATGGTCGGCTTAGGCGCTTCAGCGTATGCGGCAGGTATTTTTCACTTAGTGACGCATGCTTTTTTCAAAGCTTTATTATTTTTAGCCGCAGGTTCAGTCATCTTAACTATGCATCATGAGCAAGATATTCGTAAAATGGGTGGCTTAGCAAAAGTCATGCCGATGACGTATGCTTGTTTTTTAGTCGGTGCATTAGCCTTGGCTGCTTTACCGCCTTTTTCAGGTTTTTATTCAAAAGATGCCATTATTGATGCCGTTCATGTATCCACTTTACCCGCAGCATCTTATGCGTATTATTGTGTGTTAATCGGTGCAATGGTGACGGCTTTTTATATTTTCCGTGCTTTTTTCTTAGTGTTTCATACCCAAGCACGCCAGCCGGTAAAACATTATCAAAAAACTACGACGATCGTTAAATTGAGCTTAATTGTGTTAGCTATCCCGTCTGCTATTGCAGGAATTCTTTTAGTACCGTCTTTTTTAAATGTTCCGGGTTTACTCGCGAGTAGTCTTAGTGTGCTACCCCACCATAAACTAATGGCCACTGAGCATTTGTTAAGTACAGCGACTATTTTTTCTGGTATGGGTATTGTATTGGCATGGTTTTGTTATCTACAATTTCCTGCTATTCCAGCTTGGGCGCAAAAACATTTTTCGTGGCTGTATCAAATTTTAATGAACAAATATGGCTTTGACGCTTTTAATCAGGCGGTATTTGCGAATGGAGGTCGACGTTTGGCGAAATTATTTTTTAATCTGGATGCGAAGGTACTCGACGAGAAATTGATTGATGGCTCAGGAAGACGTATCAGTTGGTTTTCCAATGTATTGCGTCGTTTACAGTCTGGGTATATTTACCAGTATGCATTCATTATGGTATTAGGAATCATTATTTTTTTATTAGTTTATACTCTTCGCACTTGAATTTTTGGCGGTGTTGCCGCTCAATTCGCAATCCTCATGTATAATTTATACACTCCGGTTGCTTATTTTCGCGACGCCTTGCCAAAAATCCAATTACTGTGAGTATATTCCTTATAACTTAGTAGTAGTATAAGAATGTTTTTAACTTTATTCATACATAAATATTTATTAAGTTTGCTTATTTGGCTGCCAGTGCTGGGCGGTGTGTTGGCGATTGCATTTAATGGTGATCGTTATCCGCAACGTGCGCGCGTTATTGCTTTAATGACTTCACTGATTACTTTGCTGTTGTGCATACCGTTATATTTGGATTTCAATCCTGCTTTAAGCAGTATGCAATTTCAAGAGAATATCCCTTGGATTACCGTCTACAATATTAATTACAGCTTAGGTGTCGATGGTATTTCTTTACCACTTATTATATTAACGGTGTTTACTACTTTGCTGGTTATTTTGGCGGCCTGGCGGAGTGTTAATCTGCGCGTTGCGCAATATATGGCAGCCTTTTTACTCATGCAAGGCATGATGATAGGGACGTTTGCTGCAACCGATTCGATCTTATTTTATGTATTTTGGGAAGCGATATTGATTCCTATGTATTTGAGTATTGGTGTATGGGGTAGTGATAATCGTTCGTATGCGTCGATAAAATTTTTCTTATATACCTTTTTCGGTTCAGCACTTATGTTGATTGCTTTACTGTATCTCGGTGTGCATAGCCCAAAGCATGACTTTTTGATTGCGCATTTTTATCCAATACCCCTCAGCATGCCTGTGCAAATATGGATCTTTGTCGCCTTTTTAATTGCGTTTGCGGTAAAGATTCCGATGTGGCCTTTACATACCTGGTTACCTGATGCGCATACTGAAGCACCCGCCGGTGGTTCTGTGGTGTTGGCCGCATTAATGTTGAAACTTGGTGGTTATGGTTTTCTGCGTTTTACATTGCCGATAGTTCCAGATGCGAGCCGTTTATTAGATGGTTTTATGATAGCGCTGGCTTTGATCGCTATCGTTTATATTGGTTTGGTGGCATTGGCACAGGTGGATATGAAACGCCTGATTGCTTATTCTTCAATCGCGCATATGGGCTTTGTAGTACTGGGTTGCTTTATGTTATTTGCCATCATGAAACAGAGTCATAATACGTTAATGGCCTATATGAGTTTAGAAGGGGCGATGGTGCAGATGATTTCCCATGCTTTTAGCTCAGGAGCGATGTTTTTAGCCGTGGGGATGTTGGCCTATCGATTTCGCAGTCGCCAGATCAAAGATTATGGTGGTCTTGCCACCAACATGCCTTTATTGGCGTCTTTTTTCATGTTATTTGCCATGTCGAACGTCGGTTTGCCAGGTACATCGGGTTTTGTCGGTGAATTTATGATCATTCTCAGTGCCATGCAAGCCAGTTTTTGGATTACCACGATTGCGGCTACCACAATGATATTGAGTGCCGCTTATACGCTTTATATGTACAAGCGCGTATTTTTTGGTGAAATTACTAATCCTTTGCTTGCTCAAAGTAGTGATATACATGGTTTTGAAAAATTGGTGTTTGTTTTATTAACATTCGCCATTCTTATAATCGGTATTTATCCAGCGCCTTTATTGACGATCATGCATGCTTCGATAGACTCGGTTTTACATTGGAGCTTGCAAACTAAATTATGATGACATTACCACAACAACTACTTCAATTTCCTGCGCTTCCTGAAATCGCTTTACTGTTGATGACTTGTGTAATTCTGCTAATTGATTTATTTGTACAACAGAAATCCAGTTTGCTTACCTATATAGCAACGCAAATGAGTCTAGTTATTACGCTGGCGTTAGTTATACATTTGCACCGCATACCGGCGCAATTATTGTTTCATCAACATTTTAATTGGGATTTAGTTGCTTATTTTATTAAGTTATGCATTTTGGTATTCAGCTTATTTGCTTTTATCTACGCGCGTGATGCGATTAAAAGACTGCAAATCCATTCAGGTGAATATTATTTATTAGGTCTATTTTCTATATTAGGTATGTTGGTATTGACGTCGGCGAATAGTTTATTAAGCCTTTATCTGGGCTTAGAACTATTATCCTTTCCGCTGTATGCGATGGTGGCTTTACAACGTCAATCTAGCCAAGGCGCCGAAGCAGCGATGAAGTATTTTATTTTAGGTGCATTGGCTTCCGGTTTGTTCTTGTATGGTCTTTCGTTATTTTATGGCGCTACGCATTCTTTAATTTTGCCTACGATACATCAGGCTTTACTCGTAGGAGGACAATCCAATGTACTGCTCAGCACGGGACTTGTTTTTATATTGGCAGGTATTGCATTTAAAATCGGTGCCGCACCTTTCCAACTTTGGGTTCCAGATGTCTATCAAGGTGCACCCACGCCAGTCACGCTGTTTATCAGTGCAGCTCCTAAAATAGCCGGTTTAGCGCTGGCAATCCGTTTGTTAGTGGACACAATGCCTAGCTTAATTAGCTATTGGCAGCCCTTATTAGCCGTTATCGCTATTTTATCCTTTAGTTTAGGTAATTTGGTGGCTATCGTGCAAAGCAATTTAAAGCGTATGCTGGCTTACTCGGCCATAGCTCATATGGGGTATGGCTTGCTCGGCTTAGTCGCGGGTACGGCGATGGGTTATGCGATGAGCCTCTTCTATATGTTGGCATATGGCCTGATGGCCTTAGCTGCATTTGGTTTATTAGTGGTTATGAGCAAATCAGGTCAGGTTGAGCATATTAGCGACTTAAGGGGATTGAATGCACGTAACCCTTGGTTAGCATTGATGATGCTGCTGGCGATGTTTTCTATGGCAGGAATTCCACCTACAATAGGCTTTTTTGCTAAATTAGGTATCTTGGAAGCCCTAATTTCAGTAAACTTACTGTGGATAGCCACATTAGCGATTATTTTTGCTATTATTGGGGCTTATTATTACATTAATGTGATAAAAGTGATGTATTTTGAGGAACCTGAACCCACACTATCGCCTTTAATGGTAGCCCCGGATGCCTACCTTGCATTGAGTATTAATGCTATACTACTCCTCGTTCTAGGTTTATTTCCCAGTCAATTAATATGGCTGGCCAAGGCGGTTTTTTTTACTATTAACCATCCTGTTTATTGAGGTTAGGAAACGAAATGAGAAAAATCTTTGTTATTTTAATCCTATCATTGGGGTTACAAGGTTGTCTGGCGGGTGCTTTTGTGGCCGGTAGCGCAACGACGGGTGGTTTAGTGACGGATCCACGTCCTATTAATACGATTAAATCCGATGAGGAAATTAACTTTAGGATCAACAGAAAATTGGCTAATGATCCGGTACTCAATGCAGAAACACATATTGCTGCGGTGAGTTACAATCAGGTGATATTGTTAACCGGCCAGGCCTATGATGAGGAATTAAAGGCTAGGGCAGAACACTATGCCAAAAGCATCCCACAAGTGCGACGGGTATTTAATGAAATTGTGCTAGGCATCCCGACGACGGTGTATCGACGCGCTCAAGATGTGGGCATTACTTCCGCCGTTAAAACCAAAATGTTTGCTAATAGAGAACTTAAATCCAATAATTTTAAGATAGTCACTGAAGACGGCGTGGTGTATATATTGGGGATTGCGACAGCTAGACAAGCAGATTTAGCGGTATCGATAGCGAGAGACTCTTCGGGTGTGAAAAAAGTGGTTAAGTTAATAGAATACAAAGAAGGATAGGAATAAAAATTAAATTTTATAGTTTTTTGATTATACTCCCAGCAATTGGATTTTTTTGAGAGTGGACCGTGTAGTGGGCAACCGGAATGTATTCAAGATATATGAGGATTGCGAATTGAACGGCAACACAGACAAAAAATTTACCTGCGAAGAGTAGTAGCATTAAAACACAAGAGGTTACTGTGGAAATACTATACGGCGTATTGAATTTATCATTCTGGGGTTATGTTGTTGCTTTATTGATTTTGACGCATATCACTATCGTGGGCGTCACGGTGTATTTACACCGATCTCAGGCACATCGTGCGTTGGAATTGCATCCAGCCATCTGTCATTTTTTCCGTTTTTGGATTTGGTTAACCACAGGGATGGAAACCAAAAAGTGGGTCTCTATCCATCGTAAACATCATGCTAAATGCGAAACGGATGAAGATCCGCATAGTCCGCAAACCCGAGGCATTAAAAAAGTATTTTTTGAAGGAGCTGAACTATATCGCGCCGAAGCGAAAAATCAGGATACGATGGATCGTTATGGTCAAGGGACACCCGATGATTGGTTAGAGCGACATGTTTATACCAAACATAGTGCGGCAGGTATTGCGCTAATGTTTGTCATTGATCTGGTTTTATTTGGTATTCCTGGGATTAGCATTTGGGCCTTACAGATGGCCTGGATTCCATTTTTTGCCGCCGGTGTGGTGAATGGTATTGGTCACTATTGGGGTTATCGAAACTTTGAATGCCCTGATGCGGCGCGTAACATCATTCCATTAGGCGCCTTTATTGGTGGTGAAGAATTACATAATAATCATCATACCTTTCCAACCTCCGCTAAATTTTCGGTGAAATGGTGGGAGTTTGATTTGGGTTGGGTTTATATTCGCTTATTACAATTTTTAGGTTTATCTAAGGTTAAACGGGTATCACCAAAACTTGAGAATATTCCCGGTAAATCATTAGTTGATTCAGATACCTTAGCGGCATTGATTACCAATCGCTTTCAAGTGTTGGCGCGTTATAGTCGTGAAGTGTTATTACCTGTGTTACAGGAAGAAAAATTAAAAGCAAATACGAGCAGTAAAGCTTTATTAAAGCGCGCCAAGCTTGCATTAATTCGTACTGAGTCTTTGTTAAACGATGAATGTAAACAGCAGATTGCTGAAGTGATGGATAATCATCATATGTTAGCCTTAGTATATCAATATCGTCTAAAACTCCAGGCGATTTGGGGCCGTACGACAGCGACACAGCGTGAGCTATTAGAAGCCTTACAGGATTGGTGCAAGCAAGCTGAGGCAACCGGCGTGTATGCCTTACGGAAATTCGCGATTAGTTTAGCTGGATTTTCGACACAAAAAAGATTAAGTTAAGTGACAACAAAATAATTTTTATTTAGTTCATATCTTTTTTTATGTTTGAAACTGCACCAATTATTCAAAAAGTCAAAGAACTTGAAAGCCGTAGTATGGAATTACGGAGGTACCTTTGACTATCCCATCAAACTTGAACAACTACAAGAGTTAGATCATGAATTACAGGAGCCAAACATTTGGAATCATCCTGAAAAAGCTCAACAATTAGGTAAAGAACGTGCGCAATTGCAGCAGATAGTTGATACCTTTCAGCAATTAGAAAAAGGACTCAACGATATTAACGATCTTTATGAGTTAGCTTTAACTGAAAATGCTCACGATCTTTTAGCGACCTTACCTCAAGAATTGCAATCACTGGAAGCACGTTTAGAACAACTCGAATTCAGACGGATGTTTCCCCGCGTATTAGATAAAAATTCTGCGTATTTGGAAATTCAGTCCGGTTCTGGTGGCACTGAAGCACAGGATTGGGCAGAAATGTTATTACGTATGTACCTGCGTTGGGGAGAGCAAAATCATTTTAAAGTCGATTTAATTGAAGTCTCTGCCGGCGACGTAGCTGGAATAAAAAGTGCTACGATTAAATTTGAAGGTGAATATGCTTATGGTTGGTTACGTACCGAAACGGGTGTACATCGCTTAGTGCGTTTATCGCCTTTCGATGCCAATAAACGGCGACATACTTCCTTTGCAGCGGTGTTTGTATCGCCAGAAGTAGATGAATCTATCGATATACAGATTAATCCAGCCGATTTACGTGTTGATACCTATCGGGCCAGTGGTGCAGGCGGACAACATGTTAATCGTACTGATTCGGCAGTGCGTATCACGCATATCCCTAGTGGTGTGGTGGTGCAATCACAAAGTGATCGTTCACAGCATAAAAACCGCGATCAAGCGATGAAACAATTACGTGCTAAATTATATGAGTTGGAAATGCGTAAGCGCGCTGAAGAGAAACAAAGTCAAGAGTCTTTGAAACGAGATATCGGTTGGGGCAGCCAGATACGTTCTTATGTTCTAGATGATGCGCGCATCAAAGATTTACGTACGGGTGTAGAATCACACAATGTTCAAGCGGTACTTGATGGAGGAATAAATCTCTTTTTAATGGCGAGTTTAAAAGAAGGTTTATAATACGCTTCGCAATGGATTTTTGACGGCGTTGTTGCTCAATTCGCAATGGTTCTTGCATATAATGCGATTAACCTAAACGCGACACTTGCTAAAAATCCCATTGCTGTGAATATGAATCTCTGCGAATAATTGCTTTTTCCTTACCATCATCTGCTAAACTACAATGCTTAAAAATCTGTAAGTTTGGAACCAACATCATGAGCCACGAAAAAGTAACGATAACGAATAATGCTGAAGATTTATTTTCGCAACGTTTGGCAAAATTAAACGAATTGCGCAGCGGCAAAGAGGCTTACCCGAATCATTTTCGTCGGGATAGTTTAGCAGCAGATTTATATAGCCAATATGAACAGGCTGATACTGAACTATTACAGCAAAAAAATCAGACTGTGCGTCTTGCTGGTCGGATTATGTTAAAGCGCGATATGGGTAAAAGTTTATTTCTAGATATTCAAGATATGTCTGGCAAAATACAAGTCTATGTCAAACAAGACGCTATCGGATTAGAAGATTTTGAAGCAGTTAAACGTTTGGATTTGGGAGATATTGTTGGCATCATCGGCGTGTTATTTCGTACTAAAACCAAACAACTTTCCATTAAGGCTGAAAAAATTTATTTATTAAGTAAATCCTTACGTCCCTTACCGGATAAATTTCATGGGCTTTCAGAATCGGATAAGGAACAACGTTATCGACAACGTTACTTAGATTTGATTACCAATGAAAAAACGCGAAAAACTTTTCAAATTCGTTCGCAACTGATCAACGGGATTCGTCAGTTTTTAAACCAGCGGGGTTTTGTTGAAGTAGAAACGCCGATGATGCATGTTTTACCTGGTGGTGCAGTGGCAAGACCGTTTATCACGCATCATAACGCCTTAGATATGGAGTTATTTCTGCGTGTAGCGCCAGAATTACATTTAAAACGTTTAGTTGTGGGTGGAATGGAAAAAGTTTTTGAGATAAACCGTAATTTTCGTAACGAGGGTCTTTCGACTCGACATAATCCTGAGTTTACAATGCTGGAATTTTACCAAGCTTATGCCGATTATCATGATTTAATGGATTTAACCGAACAATTAATTCGCGAGTTAGCGCAAACTATTTTGGATACCGAACAATTGACTTATCAGGGTGAAACCTATGATCTGACTAAGCCGTTCAAACGTTTAAGCGTGGTTAAAGCTATACTTGAATATAATCCGCAGTGGCAGCTGCAAGATATTACTGTATTAGCATCCTTGCAAAAAATTGCATCCGATTTGAAGATTCCAGCAAGTGATTCTATCGGACAATTGCAGTTTGCTGTGTTTGAAGAAACAGTGGAACAAAAATTAAAGCAACCTACGTTTATTACTGAGTATCCTATTGATGTTTCGCCTTTGGCTAGACGTAATAATGAAAATCCACAATTAGCGGATCGTTTTGAGCTCTATATCGGTGGTAGAGAATTAGCGAATGGATTTTCTGAATTAAATGATCCAGAAGATCAAGCAGCGCGGTTCAAACAACAAAGTTTAGCGAAATCTGCAGGTGATCTAGAAGCAATGCCTTATGATGAAGACTATATTCAAGCATTGGAATATGGGCTACCTCCCACTGCCGGGGAGGGAATTGGTATTGATCGATTAGCGATGTTATTTACCGATTCAGCTTCGATTCGAGACGTTATTTTGTTTCCATTGATGCGTCCCGAAACTAAACATGAATAAGCGTGAATTTTCAGGAAATAGGGTATAAAATAAGCCTGCTAATTCGCAGGCTTAAAATGAATAGAGATAACTATTTAATCTTATCTTCTTCAAACAATTCATGTTTACGAGTGATCGGATCGTATTTTTTAAATTTTAATTTATGCGGTGTAGTTTTCTTATTTTTAGTGGTTGTATAAAAATAAGCGCTTACCGGAGATTTTAATTTAATTTTATCACGCATGATGTGCTTTTTCCCGTTTAAACTTTCTCGCCACGCTGACGTAGCGTAGCCAGTACTTTATCAATGCCTTGCTTCTGAATAGTACGCAGACCGTCTGCCGTTATTCTTAATTTAACAAAGCGTTTTTCTGTAGCCACCCAAAGGCGACGAACGTGTAGGTTAATCTGAAAACGACGTTTAGTTTTTCGGTTAGAGTGAGATACATTGTGTCCCACCATGGGTTTTTTACCCGTTACCTGACAGACCCTAGCCATATAATAGTCCCCAATGCAGATTGTCTTTAATAGAATGCCCGCTTTTATACCAAAAATGCAGCAAACTGTCAAAAGATTTACAATAAACCTTGTGTGGCAAAAGAGGTTATGGAGCCTTCTCCGATAATGATATGGTCTAAAAGGCGTACATCAATCGCCGCTAAAATAGATTTAATTTCTTGTGTAATCCTTTTATCTGCTTCACTGGGTTTTGCAATACCGGATGGGTGATTGTGTGCCAAAATGACTGCTGCGGCATTATGTTGATATACCTGCCTGACGAGTTCGCGAGGGTATACGGCCGCTTCATTAATACTACCATGAAAAAGTTCTTTAAAATGAATAAAGCGATGAGCATTATCCAAAAATAAACAGCTAAAGACTTCATAAGGGTAAGCTCTCAGCTTGTGCGTTAAATAGTGATAGACATCATGTGGATTTTCAAAGGTACTACGTTGCTCGAGATTTTCTTGCAAACAGCGAGTTGCTAATTCTTTGGCGGCTTGAATCTGGACATATTTCGCCAGACCTAAACCGAGTGTTTTTGAGAATTGTTCCAAACTGGCCGCAACGATGTAACGTAAACCTCCAAATTGCAATAGGAGATCGCGACTAATGTCTAAGGCAGTTTTTCCGCGGACACCGGTACGAACGAATAACGCTAATAGTTCAGCATCAGATAAGAAGGTGGCACCTTGAGCGATTAATTTTTCACGTGGACGTTCCTTTGTAGGCCAATTAGTAATAGACATATTTACTTTTCCTTAAGTTAATTATTATTTTTTCGTTTACTCTTCGCACTTGAGATTGTTTGTGTATCGCGCAGATCGCAATCCTCATGTATCACTCATACATTCCGATTGCTCAGTATCACGACGCCTTGCTAAAAATCCCAGTGCTATGATTAACTATTTTTCGCACTTGAATTTTTGGTTGTGTTGTCACTCAACTTGCACTTGGAGTAGAGATCATTATATTAAATAGCAATGATTTTAAATAGAGCTCGAATGCTTAAATTTATAGGTTATGTTCTCGAGCCATAATATGTTGCCATTCGAAGGGTGTTAGCGGCATAACCGATAATCGGTTTCCTTTTTGTAATAAACGCATTCCTTTTAGCGCAGTTTGGGTTTTTAAATCTTCTAAAGAAATAATCGATTTAAAAATTCGTATTAATTGTACATCAACGCTAACCCAACGCGGCTTACTGACTGTACTTTTAGGATCATAATGATGATCATCTACCTGCAAGGCGGTTTTATCTGGATAAGCGGCATTCACTATTTTTATCATGCCAACAATCCCTGGCGTGGGACAACTTGAATGATAAAAAAAAGCCAGATCGCCTTTTCGCATCGCTTGCAAAAAATTTCGTGCTTGATAATTTCGTACACCATCCCATGGTTCAGTTTGTTGAGGACGCTTGGCTAGATCCTGTATGCTAAAACACGTGGGTTCAGATTTCATTAGCCAATAGTTCACTTGCTTTCCCCCGCTCGAATTAAATAAAAAAATGTTAGTAGATTTTACTGGTGATTGATCTCTATAGAACAATTTTTATAAAGTTAACTTTTTTTGCAAAAAATTTAAGATGTCGTGAATGGGTAGCATTTGTTCATTTTTTTCAGTTCGAGCTTTATAGGCAATGACGTTATCTTGCAAGGTTTTTTCACTGATGACTAAACGATGCGGAATGCCAATCAGATCATTATCCGCAAACAGCATACCGGGACGTTCTGCGCGATCATCTAATAGTACATCCATGCCTACTTCGCCAAGTTGTTGGTAAAGGGCATCGGCGGCTTGTTTTACCAATTCAGATCGGTGATAAGCAATCGGTACTATCACCACTTGAAACGGAGCCATGGCGTCGGGCCAAATAATACCTTGTTCATCATGATTTTGTTCGATAGCGGCGCCGACGATGCGTGATACACCAATACCATAGCAGCCCATTTCCATGGGGAGTTGGTTACCATCTTCGGTGGTAAAGTTAGCATCCATGGCGCGAGAGTATTTATTACCTAACTGGAAAATATGGCCGACTTCGATACCACGTTCCATTTTTAAATGACCTTTTCCATCCGGACTCGGATCACCGACTTGTACTTGGCGTAAATCTGCTATTGAGGGAAGTGGACAATCACGTTCCCAATTAACGTTAGTGTAATGAAATCCTTCTTCATTAGCGCCACAGACAAAATTGGCAAGTACTGCTGCGGATCGATCGACAATTAACGGTATCGATAGACCGACTGGACCTAAATAACCAACAGGGCTGCCAGTTAAAGCTAAGATATCAGTTTCTTCAGCAAATGTGAGTGGATGTGAGATCTCTAGTATTTTCGCCAGCTTAGTGGGATTTAATTCGTGATCACCGCGGAGTATAAGACCAATTAACGGGTCTTTCTTTCCTTTTACCATTAATAACTTGACGCAATGTTGCGGATCTATTTTTAAAAACTCACACACTTTGGCAATTGTTTTTGTACCGGGAGTTTTTACTTTCTCGAGTGCAGCGCTAGGAGCAGGGCGTTGATCAGTGACTAAACTTTCTGCGAGTTCAGCATTCGCGGCATAATCACTGTTATCGCTATAAAAAATTTGATCTTCGCCTGTTTGTGCCAATACTTGAAACTCTTGGGATTGACTGCCGCCGATGTTACCGGTATCGGCTAAGACGGCACGAAACTTTAATCCTAAGCGCGTGAAAATTCGACAATAACTATCATGCATGATCTGATAAGTTTCAGCCAATGAAGCTTTATCGCGATGAAACGAATAAGCGTCCTTCATAATAAATTCTCGTGCGCGCATGACTCCAAAACGTGGACGAATTTCATCACGAAACTTAGTTTGTATTTGATAAAGAATGAGGGGAAGTTGTTTATAGCTACGTATTTCTTTACGTATTAACGTGGTGATAACTTCTTCATGCGTAGGGCCAAAACAAAACCAACGTTGATGTCTGTCAGTAAAACGCAATAATTCCGGCCCATACGCATCCCAGCGTTCTGATTCTTGCCAAAGCTCAGCCGGTTGCAGATTGGGCATCAGTACCTCTTGACCATTGATGCGATTCATTTCTTCGCGCACGATGCTTTCGACTTTGCGTAATACGCGTAAACCCAATGGCAGCCAGGTATAAATTCCAGAAGCTAATTTACGGATCATACCCGCGCGCAACATCAATTGATGGCTTTTGATTTCGGCATCGGCCGGCGCTTCTTTAAGCGTGGGTAAATACAAATGACTGCTGCGCATAACAATAACCTAAAAATGATCGTAAAGTGGTTTAGAGCTTACTATAGAATGGACTTTATGCAAAACTGCCGGTTGAGAATTACTAATTCACTTATAGGGCTTATACAGCCTAATTTAATTCGTTACTGTGTGTAGACAAAATTGACATTTAATGCATAATATTACAAAAATACAAACTTTATAAGGATTTAATAAAATGTTTAAATCTGCTGCTAACAAAACCCAGCAATTAAAAAAAATAGGCGCAGGCCAACCTAATAATAATGAAGATACTCTATTTTCAGCGGTCAAATTGAATGATCTTAAAAAAATCAGTTATTTTATAGATCAAGGTGTTGATGTTAATGCTCATGATAGATTCGGTTTGGCTCCATTGCACTATGTTACTAGTAAACAAGCCTTAGATTTATTAGTAGAAAAACAAGCGGATGTGCATATAGAAAGTTTAAATATAAATAATATTTCAGGATTTGTTTCTTATACCCCTCTGAGTTCGGCATGTACTTATGGAAAGTATCACCTTGTCGATCCTATTTTACAATATTTTTCATTGTCGGATCTTAAAGAAAAACCTCAGTATATTAAAAATAATAAAATTTTATTACTCATTTGGAATTCTATTGATCAAGGAAAAAAAGATCTTAAGGCATTACCTTCATCAACACCTAAACAACTTGAACAACAAACCCAAGTGTCTGAAGCAAGTGAATTAGTGACGAATGAAATAAAAAGTGAGGATCTATTTTCAGCTATCTCCGCTAATGATTTAGAAAAGTTTAAACAATTGATTGCGCAAGTAGCTAACATTCATATATATCAACGTAAAAAAGATACACTATTGAGTTTTGCTATGTCTAGATATGGTTATCCGTTTTTAACGCCTATTTTTCTACATTCTTCAAGCGATCTAAATGAAGAAGCACCTGATTATATTAAAAAAAATAAATTGGCTGTTTCTTTATGGCAAGCCTGCAGACAAAGTAAATTATCATCTCAATTAATTACGAGTTCAGCAACTTCAACGCTAACAAGCCAATTTTATAGAAAAAAAAATCAATTTGTTACTAGCTTATGGGAGAAATACAAGCAAAATTATCAGTCATCAGTTGAGGATTCAACAAAAATGGATACGTTAATTCAAGATTTTCATCTTTAAGCATTATATAGTTTTTATAAAACTAGTAACGACACTGGCCAAACTGTAAACACTGGATTAAAAAGCCGATTAATGACGCGACGTCGTTGGGTGCTTCTTCGAGTGTTGAGTAAATAGATATGACTGTTGCGCATAATATCTAGCCTTTATTAAAATGAGTATACTTTTGCTAAAGCTTACACGAGAATAATATGACTGCAAAATCAGAGTCGCTTTTATCTTAAATAAAGTGAATTTTTTCAACGAGTAATTAGATTGATCGATTTGTTGCAGCCATGTACCCTTAGTTTTGTTATACTTATTATGGTTGTTACGAGGAGTTAGTCTTTTTAAGGATAGATTTTAACTTACTAGCTAAAAAGGTAGGTCGCTATGTCAAAAGAAAATGTCGCTGTTCAAACCTCATTCTGTGAAAGCTCTGAGAAGCGGAATAAAAAAGAATTCTTAGAAAAAATAATTACTGGTATAGAAAATATAAATCAATCTCTTGATAAGATTTTTGATGATCTATCTATTCAAACTCTATTATTAATTTCAAGTATAAATACTATTAAATCGGAACTTAATCAGCTAATCAATGATAAAGAATTCTATACTCCAGCTGAAAAAGAAATTCTTCGCGAACTCCAAGAATATCTAGAAAAATTACCACTCCAATTAATGCAGTTACCTTATTCTAACCGGCCAATTATTGATAAGCTATGTAAAGCGATTAATACATTACTCGAAAAATTAGCTGATTTTTTTATGAATGGACCGCTTGTTAGTGAAAGTGTTTATATTGCGAATCCATCATCGCAGCCACATCGTTGTGATTTCTTTCATCCTTCTAGGTCCATAAATACTTCAGTAGAAGATTTATCAAAGAGTTTAAACTCTTTCTCTACAAGTCCTTAAAAATAAGCAAAGAAAAGCACGGATGCTTTTCTCAAGCTTACACTCTGGCTAAAGTCTACACACTAGATTAAAATGCGCCTTGGATATCCTGACAGCATGTAAGGGGTAACCGTATTTAGCTGCTGTCTTTACATTACCAATACCACCGCTGAAAAAATAATTGAGGTACCTATGCCAATTTATGAATATCAATGTAAGGCCTGCGGGCATACTTTTGATACGATACAAACCTTTAGTGAAGAACCTTTGACCGATTGTCCGGTCTGTAAAGAACCTGCACTGAAGAAATTGGTTTCAGCAGCGGCTTTTCATTTAAAGGGCAGTGGATGGTATGTGACGGACTTTAAAAATCCACCGGCTAAAAAAGTGGATAACGCAGAGAAAGCTAAAACTGAGGACGCGAGTAAACCTGCGCAAACGAATAAAGAAAGTAACACCACTGAAAAGAAAAACAAAGACACCGTTGCCGAAAAACCTATTGAAAAAAATAACAAAACGGATAAATCAGGTGAAAAATCCTCTTAACTTAAAAATATCCTCACAGCAATTGAGTTTTTGGCAAGGTGCCGCGATAATGAGCAACCGGAATTTGTGATACAAGAGGATTGCGGTCTGCACGATACACAAACAATGTCAAGTGCGAAGAATATATTATGCAAAGAACACATTATAACCAGCAAATAAACCAAAACTTAGTCAATGAAACTATACAAGTTTGTGGTTGGGTACACCATCGTCGTGATCACGGCGGCATCATTTTTATTGATTGTCGCGATCGTAGTGGTCTGCTGCAAGTCGTATTTAATCCGGATCAGCCTGAGTTGTTTAAAAAAGCTGAAACTCTGCGTAACGAATATGTGGTGCAAATTAGCGGAAAAGTCTGTTTGCGTCCGAAAGGCACCGAAAATGTCAATTTAAAATCGGGAGCCGTTGAGTTACAAGCAACCCAACTCATTATTTTAAACACTTCAGCACCCTTACCAATTTCTATTGATGCCTATACACCGGTGAGTGAAGAAGTCGCCTTGCGCTATCGCTATCTGGATTTACGACGACCCGAAGTCCAAGAACGTTTTCGCTTGCGAACACACGTCGTGCAATTGATGCGGCGTTTTTTTGAAGAAAAAGGATTTTTAGATATAGAGACACCAATGCTTACTAAAGCGACACCCGAAGGAGCGCGTGATTATTTGGTGCCGAGTCGAGTCCATCCCGGTGAATTTTATGCGTTACCACAATCACCGCAATTATTTAAGCAATTATTGATGATGTCAGGATTTGATCGTTACTACCAAATCGTACGTTGTTTTCGCGATGAGGATCTACGCGCCGATCGACAACCTGAATTTACGCAGCTGGATATGGAAATGTCCTTTTGTAATGAAGAGGATATTCAAACACTCAATGAAGCATTGATTCGTCATTTATTTAAAGAATTATTGGATGTGAATTTACCCAATCCTTTTCCGCTTATGACTTATGCAACAGCGATGCAACGTTATGGTAGTGATAAACCCGATTTACGTATTCCGTTTGAATTAGTCGACATTGCTGATTTGGTTAAAGATATCGAATTTAAAGTTTTTTCTGGACCGGCGAATGATGCACAAGGACGAGTGACCGCATTGCGTATTCCCAAAGGCGGCGATTTAAGTCGTAAAGCCATTGAAGAGTATACGCAATACGTTGCTATCTTTGGCGCAAAAGGTTTGGCTTATATAAAAGTTGTCGATCGCGGGTTGGGATTAGAAGGTCTGCAGTCGCCGATCTTGAAATTTATTCCAGAGGCGACAGTCGAGGCCATATTACAACGTGTCACAGCAGAAAGTGGTGATATTATTTTCTTTGGGGCTGGCACAGCAAAAATGGTCAGTGAATCCTTGGGTGCTTTACGTGTCAAGTTGGGTCACGACTTTAAGTGTGTTAAGGATGAATGGTCGCCTTTATGGGTAGTGGACTTTCCCTTATTTGAATATGATGCACAAGAAAAACGTTGGCAAGCCTTACATCATCCTTTTACTGCGCCTAAAGTTAACGATGCTGCTGAGTTACAAGCCAATCCTGGATCATGCTTATCAAGAGCTTACGATATGGTATTAAATGGCTGTGAAATTGGAGGCGGTTCAATACGTATTCATGATACGCATTTGCAATCGGCGGTGTTTGATTTGTTGAATATTAATGAAGCTGAACAGAAAGAAAAATTTGGTTTTTTACTCGAAGCACTTAAATTTGGTTGTCCACCGCATGGTGGTATGGCTTTTGGTTTGGATCGCTTGGTAATGTTGATGACCGGAGCGAAATCCATACGGGATGTTATCGCTTTTCCAAAAACCCAGACGGCGAGTTGTCCATTAACGCGTGCGCCAAGTCCAGTTTCCGAGCAACAATTAAAAGAGTTATCACTACAGATTCGTAAAAAATAAAAACATTAGGCTATTATTAGGCCTAATAATTTATCATCTACACTTGTTAAAGCAATGTATATATCTCTAAAATTATATCTGATAATAAGGTTTTTTATCAGATATAATTGAGTTCATTTGTTCTTGTCCTTGTTTATCATAACCTCTTTTCAATGAGCTTTTTTGCTTTTTGCTCATTTTTATTTCACTAGATGCAATCTCTGCAGATTTTTTCCACATTTGTGTATTGAATGTATTATTCTCAAGCGCTAATTTTTTAAAGTTCTTAGAAGGTTCGCCCTTAAACTGAGTTAGATTTGGATCATCTTCAAGCAAAATTCCACATTCTTTTAATCCGTTATCAAGCACTCCAGTTACAAGCATTTGCACAGCTTCTCTGGCAGTTGCCCCTCCAGAAGGTTTTAAAACAACCATATTTAAATTATGATCAAAAATACAAAATGGCTTACTCGTATTAGGCCCTTCGTAGCTCAGCTGAAAACCGACATCTTCTCCTATAATAGAGTTATAGTTATGTTCATTTTTTTCATTGCCATTAGCAAAGGTTATTTTCCCAAAACATAGGGTTTTACTTTTTTCTTTTTCATTAACAATAATTGCTTTTTGTGGAATAATTTTTTCTATGTGGAAATCATTCTTTGCAGATAATTTAATAGTTTTTTTGCTAGAATACAGACTATAAGCATTTGGGTGAGCATAAGGTTTATCTATTTCCAAAGTGTGCTGATGTATTAAAATATTAAATTTTATATTGCGGTATAATGACCCAATTTTTTGGGCGATCTTAATCAAGATACAAGCGGATATTCCTGAAACCATGGTATCGACAAGGCCTATTGTTTTATGCCCATTTTT
>Ga0075365_10000226_pt1 | contig 19113 bp, 16 predicted proteins | sample EndMetdeltDD1765_FD_71387 | JGI IMG/M metagenome (GOLD analysis project Ga0075365, IMG submission 71387) | Populus endosphere microbial communities from Tennessee, USA - Endosphere MetaG P. deltoides DD176-5 | ecosystem: Host-associated > Plants > Roots > Endosphere | place: USA: Tennessee... | reverse complement strand
TTCCGCAACCAGCGCGTCGAAGCGTCCTATCGCAAGGAGCTCGTCTACGGTGAGGACCATGCGGAGCGCGCGACGCCGCCGACGGTGGCCGAACTCTTCGCCAACGTGCGCCGCAACTACTTCCGCCTCTATTTTCACTACATGTATTTCAACGTCGCCCGCATCTTCTATCTGCAGGCCGACAACCTGTTCAGCCTGATCGTGCTTGTGCCGTCGATCGTCGCCGGTAAGCTGACGCTCGGCCTGATGACGCAGATCAACAATGTTTTCGATCAGGTGCGCGGCTCGTTCCAGTATCTCGTCAATTCCTGGACGACGATCGTTGAGCTGCTGTCGATCTACAAGCGCCTGCGCACTTTCGAATCCGCGATCGAGGGTGAGCCGCTGCCTGATATCGACCAGCGCTACCTGGAGCGTGAGGCCGGCATCATTCACGCCGACGGCTGACGTCGTCGGCTGCAGAAAGCCGGAACTCGGTCATAAATGCTGCCACGCCTTGGCGAGGGCGCAGACGGCCTTTGCGCCAAGGTGGCCGTTGATTGACCCGGCTCGGTCTGTTGAACCTGACCTTTCGCTGGCCGGATGTTCACCCCGTCGACCCGAACGATGATCTCCTGTGCGCGACAGGACTCTCTTACGCGAACCGGATTGCAGTTCTCGCGCGGGCCTTTGCAGCTACTTCCCCACGATCGCGAGGTGGTTGAGAAGTCTCCAGCGAATTGAGCAGCTCGTGAGCGCATCTCGCAATCGAAATGACCGCGTGCTCGAACGCGGCCTCATTGCGTTTCGATGGCTTGGTGGTGCCGCTCAACTTGCGCACGAATTGAAGCGCGGCATCATGGATCTCCTCGTCTGTCGCTGGCGGATCGAAATTGAACAGCGGTTTGATATTTCGGCACATGGCTTGCTCCCGGTCGTTTTCTCTCTGCCAATGAGAGGAGGGTAACCTAGTATAGGAACTAGTCGCATAAGCCTTCATGGCAAACGGACCAGATGGCCGTGGCGGAAAGCTATCGACCGCAAGGCAGGCGTCCTCACTTCGTTGCTGTCGTTTCTGGCTTTAGGCTAGAGGCGCACGGCGGTTGCTTCTCGCTGGTGGTCGAAATCTTAGATCGCCACCGCCTTTGCCGTAAGGCGATCCTTATCCGGGGAAATTGCCGTTTTCGTCCGCGTAAGACTGGCCACTCCAGGAGCGCCTCGACCTCAGGCGACGGACCATCCACCGTCCACCAGCAGGTTCGCGCCTGTGATTAGGCTCGCGGCCGGCGATGCAAGGAAAACGACGGCACCCACCACATCATCGGTTTCGCCGATCCGGCCGAGTGGAATGTGACCAAGCGTTGCTTTGTGGTTGTCGGCATCGGATAGAAACGGTGCTGTACCATCCGTGTGGATGAACGTCGGCGATACGGTATTTACGGTGACATCATAGCGTGCCCATTCAGCCGCAAGACAGCGCGTGAGGTGATTAATTGCCGCCTTGCTCATGCAATAGATTGCCTCGCCGCGCAGTGCCACGGTACCGGCCTGTGAGCTGATGTTGATGATTCGGCCGCTATTGCGCTCGATCATGTGACGGCCAACGGCCTGCGTCATCAGGAAAGTGCCCTTGATGTTGACATCGAGTATCTCGTCAAGGTCCTTCTCCTCAACGAGCTCCGCGAGATTGCCCGGCGCCACGCCGACGTTGTTGACGAGGACGTCGATCCGACCGAACGTCGTAAGCGCCGCGTCGACGGCTTGTGCGATGTGGGCCTTATTGGGAATGTTGAGTTCAACAGGGAGAACCTTTCGTCCCGCACCCTCGAGTTCGGCAACCAGGCCCGCCGACGCCGCGACATCGCGGACCCCCAAAACAATATCGGAACCTGCTGCGGCACAGGCTAGTGCGCAAGCTCGACCGATGCCACGGCTCGCTCCCGTCACCAAAGTCACCTTGCCCTGAAGGCTAAAGTCCGGCGCATTCTTCTGCATCATGATGCCTCCCTCGATGAAGCTCATTTATGGCAGCGTCGGCGTGTGGATGCCAGATGTTCCGCGCATGCAGGGGAGTGTCTCCTTGACCAACCGGTGATCCCCGAGCGTTTCTGGAGTCAGATTGATCGGGCAGCCCGAGCGTTGCGTGTTCACGCCGCAGCGCTTTTCACACCCGGCAAGAAGCGGGAAGAGGCCGAATGCTCGCTTAAAGACCCGAGGCTTGTGCCTGCTCCCGCAGCTTGCCACGTGCCTCGATCATGGGAATAGCCTCGGAATAGCTGACGCAGGCGACATCCGCGCGATGACAGACATCGCTGACGAGCCTGTCGAGCGCGCGCCAGTAGGCGCCGCCGTTCATCTCGACGAAGTGGAAGCCGAGCTGCAGCGGAACACGGTTGCCCGCATACTGCTTGTCGAAGGCCTCCTTGAAGGCCGCATAGGAGCGGTCTTCGAATGCCTTTGAATCGGCCTTGTCCTCGGTGCCGTTGGAGTGGCGAACAAAGAGGTTGTAGTCCATGCCGATGATCGGCTTCTCGCGCGGGCCTTCGGGGATCAGCGGCAGGCCGAAGCGGACGATGCCGGCTTCCTCGACGGGCATGGCCGGTCCCTTCGTCACCAGGCTTGCGTCATAGGCGAAGCCGGCCTTCTTCTCTGCCGCGATCATGTCGGCACCCGGCGTTGCCGAGAGATAGGGGGCACGGAAGCCGCGGATGCCGTGGTCGACCAGATCCTGCCAGCCTTTCGGCTCCTCCAGGTCGACGCTCTTCCAGGCGTTTTTCAGCGTGGCGTGGAAGGTCGCGAACTCCTTCGACCAGTCGGCTTCGCTCCACTGGCGGCCATCGAAGTGGCCGCAGGCATGGCTCGAAATGTCGTGGCCCTCAAGATGGGCGTGCCAGATATTGCCGAGCCGCTCGCGGATCTCATCGTCGCTCTGGGCAAAGCCCACATTCGACTTGCCCTGTTTCTGGTGCGGCGCCTGATAGGCCTTCTTCGCTGCCAGGTTCATCAGGAAAGTGCAGGAGAGGAAGTAGGTGAAATGCGCGCCGTTTTTCGCCGCCATCTCGCGGCTCTTTTGCCAGAGCGCGTTGTCGTGTGCGCCGTCGAACGAGATGATCACCAGCTGCTTCGGCTGGTCGCTGGCGCCCGCTGCGCCAGGAATGAACAAAGAAAGGGCGAGGGAGGCTTTGAAAAACGAACGAAACATAGACACCGCGACAATTTGTTTGCGGCTTTCCTGTTACAGAAATGCGGCGAAGCTGCGGTGACGCTGGCGTTTTTGCGTGTCTCCGGCTAAGTCTCGGAAAACGCACAGGAGATCACCATGGCATTGCTCATCGTCGGGATCGTCATTTTCCTTGGGCTTCATCTGATACGTGTGATTGCGCCCGGTCTTCGCCAGTCCATGATCGACCGTCTCGGCGAGAGCGGCTGGAAAGGCGTCTACTCTGTCGTCAGCATCCTGTCCCTGATCCTGCTGATCTACGGCTTCGGTCAGGCCCGCCAGGTGACTGGCATGCTCTACAATCCGCCGGTCTGGATGGCGCACATCGCTCTGACGCTGATGTTGCTCGCCATGATCTGTCTGGCCGCCTCGCTGCTGCCGGCGGGGCATATCGCGGTCAAGACGAAGCATCCGATGGTTTTGTCGGTGAAGATCTGGGCACTTTCGCATCTGCTGGCAAACGGCGAGACGTCCTCGGTGCTGCTGTTCGGCGCCTTCCTTGCATGGGGCGTCATCCTCCGCATTGCGCTGAAGCGCCGTGAGCGCGCCGGTGAGCTTACCCGTCGGCCCTTCGTCTCCGGCAAATATGACCTCTATGCCGCGATCATCGGCGTCGTTGCCTGGGCACTCATCACGTTCAAGCTGCACGAGTTGTTGATTGGCGTGGCCCCGATCGTAATGTGACGAATCTTTCCGATCCCCCTTACAACTGCTGAAAAATGGGGTAGAAGGCCCCACAATGTGCGTGCAACCCGCATGCCGAAGCATATCCGTGGCCGGAGACGAGAATGGCATTCAACGACGACAGCTTCATTCGTGAAGTCAATGAGGAACTGCGTTCCGACCAGGTGAAGGGCGCATGGCGCCGGTTCGGCCGCTACCTGATTGCGCTCGCTGTCCTCATCGTTCTCGGTACCATCGGCTACAAGGCGTACGAGTATTGGGACGACAACAAGTCCTCCGGTACGGGCGACCAGTTCATCGCTGCCATGAAACTCGCCGACGAGAACAAGACCGACGAGGCACTCGCTGCCCTCGCGAAGCTGGAGAAGGAAGGTCACGGAGCCTATCCGATCCTTGCGCGTATGCGCTCGGCGACCGTGCTGGCGCAGAAGGGCGACGCAGCGGGCGCCGTTGCCGCTTTCGACGCGATCGGCAAGGACACAGCAGCGCCGCAGGCGGTTCGCGACGCCGCCAAGATGCGCGCCGGCTGGCTGCTGATCGAAGGCGGCACCTACGAGCAGGTTTCCGCCCAGGTCGAGGAAATGGCAGTGCCCAGCAACGCCTTCCGCCACTCGGCCCGCGAAGCGCTCGGTCTTGCCGCCTACAAGGCCGGCAATATGGCGCAGGCGCGCCAGTGGTTCAAGGCGATCGCCGACGACGCGCAGAGCCCCCGCAATGTTGCCAATCGTGCCCAGATGATGCTTGATAACATCACCGCATCCGGCAAGGCGCCCGCCGCACAGGGCTGAATGTAAGGAATTTCAATGAGCTTCACGGTCGCCATCGTCGGTCGCCCGAATGTCGGCAAGTCGACGCTTTTCAACCGTCTGGTTGGAAAGAAGCTGGCGCTCGTCGATGACACACCGGGTGTCACCCGCGACCGCCGCCCCGGCGACGCGCGGCTGATCGACCTGCGCTTTACCATCGTCGATACCGCTGGCCTTGAGGAGGCCCACGAAGAGAGCCTGCAGGGCCGCATGCGCGCGCAGACCGAGGCCGCGATCGACGAAGCCGATCTCTCTCTGTTCGTCGTCGATGCCAAGACCGGTCTGACGCCGGTCGATACGGCGCTTGCCGAAATGCTGCGCCGTCGCGGCAAACCGGTGATACTGGTCGCCAACAAGTCCGAGGCGCGCGGCTCCGACGCTGGTTTCTATGATGCCTACTCGCTGGGCCTCGGGGAGCCCACGCCGATTTCGGCCGAACACGGACAGGGTATGCTCGACCTGCGTGACGCGATCGTTGCAGCCCTTGGCGAGGAGCGTGCGTTTCCGCCGAAGGAAGATGTCGCCGTCACTGACGTCGATATCCCGCAGTCGACCGGTGCCGACGGCGAAGAAGAGGAAGAGCCGGCTTACGACGACAGCAAGCCGCTGCGTGTGGCGATCGTCGGCCGCCCGAATGCCGGCAAGTCGACGCTGATCAACCGCTTCCTCGGTGAAGACCGGCTGCTGACCGGACCGGAAGCCGGCATCACGCGCGATTCCATCTCCGTCGAGTGGGACTGGCGCGGTCGCACCATCAAGATGTTCGACACGGCAGGCATGCGCCGCAAGGCGAAGGTGATCGAGAAGCTGGAAAAGCTCTCCGTTGCCGATACGCTGCGCGCCATCCGATTTGCCGAACTCGTCGTCATCGTCTTTGATGCGACGATCCCGTTCGAGAAGCAGGACCTGCACATTGTCGATCTCGTGCTGCGCGAGGGCCGCGCTGCCGTTCTCGCCTTCAACAAGTGGGACATGATCGAGGATCCACAGGCCGTCCTGGCTGACCTGCGTGAAAAGACCGACCGGCTGCTGCCGCAAGCGCGCGGCATCCGCGCCGTGCCGATTTCCGGCCAGACGGGCCGCGGTCTCGACAAGCTGATGCAGTCGATCATTGACACGGACAAGGTCTGGAACAAGCGCATTTCGACGGCACGTCTCAATCGCTGGCTGGAACAGCAGCAGGTCCAGCACCCGCCGCCGGCCGTTTCCGGCCGCCGCATCAAGCTCAAGTATATGACGCAGGTGAAGGCGCGCCCGCCGGCCTTCATGATCTCCTGTACGCGTTCGGACGCGCTTCCGGAATCCTATACGCGTTATCTGATCAATGGCCTGCGCGCTGATTTCGACATGCCGAGCGTGCCGATCCGCATTCACTACCGCTCGCCTGACAATCCGTACGAATCAAAGAAGAAACGGACCTGATAGAGCGAGTTCAGGTTGCGCTGCGCTCCAACGCATCGCGTAGCGCAACAACCTCCGCCCTTAGCCGCTTCAGTTCAGCGAATTCCTGGCCCGACGCGCTGACGATGCAGCCGGGGATGGAAGCTGCGCGCTTTCTAAGTTCCCGGCCTTCCTCGGTCAGCCGGATAATGACGACACGTTCGTCGTCCATGCCGCGTTCACGCTTGACGTAGCCGGTCGCTTCCAGACGCTTGAGGAGGGGGGTGAGGGTGCTCGATTCGAGGAGCAGCTTCGCGCCGATGGCACCCACCGTCTGGCTATCTTCCTTCCAGAGCGTGACCATGACCAGGTATTGCGGATAGGTCAGGTTCAGTGCGTCCAGCATCGGCTTGTAGACGCGGTTCATCGCGTGGTTCGCGGTGTAGAGGGCGAAACAGATGAAATCGTCGAGATTCAGATCGTCGCTCATATCGTGATCTCCAAAATCGCACAATAATATATCGCGCGATAAATAGTCGCAAGCATGCTTTTTGCATGGCTGCCATGCTCAGATTTATATCGCGCAATAAATAATCGTGCGATAAGCATAATGCGTGTTCACAACGAACCGCAACCAAAAGGACAAGACGATGTCGACCATCAAGACCGCAGTCTGCGCAGCAACCATCCTGGCAGCCACCGCCTTCGGCGCCGCTGCCGATCCGGTGCTGGAACCGACGACCCAAAAGTTCATCGACGCGCTGGCCGGCGCCAAGCCGATCTATACGCTGTCTCCGTCCGACGCCCGCGGCGTTCTTGCCGGCGCGCAGAAGGGCGACGTCAAGAAGCTCGCCGCCAAGGAAGAGAACCTGACGATCAAGGCCGGTCCGACCGGCAGCATCAAGTTGCGCATCGTTCGTCCGGAAGGCGCGAAGGGCGAGCTTCCTGTCGTCATGTATTTCCACGGCGGCGGTTGGGTTCTCGGCGATGCCGACACGCACGACCGGCTCGTCCGCGAGATTGCCAATGGCGCCAAGGCCGCCGTCGTCTTCGTCGACTACGAGCGCTCACCGCAAGCGCGTTATCCGATCGCGATCGAACAGGCCTATGCCGCCACGAAATATGTTGCCGAGCATGAGAAGGAATTCAATGTCGATGCGAGCCGCCTGGCCGTGGCCGGCGATAGTGTGGGCGGCAACATGACGGCGGCAGTCACCTTGCTTGCCAAGGAGCGCGGCGGCCCGGCAATCGATCAGCAGGTTCTCTTCTATCCGGTGACCGACGCCAACTTCGAGACCGGCTCCTACAATCAGTTCGCCAATGGCCCGTGGCTGACGAAGGAAGCGATGAAGTGGTTCTGGAACGCCTATCTGCCTGATGAAGCCAAGCGCAAGGAGCCGACGGCTTCACCGCTGCAGGCGTCGCTCGATCAATTGAACGGTCTGCCGCCGGCACTGATCATCACCGATGAGAACGACGTGCTGCGCGATGAAGGCGAGGCCTATGGCCGGAAACTGAGCCAGGCCGGCGTGAAGGTGACCTCGATCCGCTACAACGGCACGATCCACGACTTCGTGCTTCTGAACGCCATTGCCGAGACGCCGGCGGTGCGCAGCGCGATTTCCGTCGCCAACCAGACGCTGCGCGACGCGCTCAGGAAATGACGGGATCAGGTTCCTGACGAGATAGGCCCGGCGGCCTCGCCGGGCTTTTTCGTTCTTGGCAGCGACTTGGCGGCAAACTGCCAAGCCTTTTTCCATTTTGGCGTGATGACGCCGTTGGCGGCGCGAATGTTGTTGATGAACTGCGTGGTCGCCGCTTCCCAGGAATATTGCAGGGCAAGTTCACGGGCCTTTTCGCGCGAAGCAGACAGAGCCGCCAAGCAGGCTGTCCTCAGGTCATTGTCGAGTGCGCCGACCTCGTTGTCTTCGCCGATGATGTCGAGCGGCCCAGTCACGGGGTAGGCAGCGACGGGAACGCCGGAGGCGAGCGCCTCCAGAATCGTATTGCCGAACGTATCCGTCAGCGATGGGAAGACGAAGACGTCCGCCTGGGCATAGGTCTTTGCCAGTTCCTCGCCGACTTTCAGACCGGTGAAAAGTACATCCGGGTAGCGCTTCTCGAGTTCGGCGCGGGCCGGTCCGTCACCCACGACGACTTTCGATCCGGGCAGGTCGAGATCCAGAAAGGCCGGGAGGTTCTTCTCCAATGCTACCCGGCCAACCGTCATGAAGACCGGGCGGGGCAGTCCGAACGGTGCATCTTCCAGCGGTGTCGGGTGGAACTGGCCGGCGTCGATGCCGCGGCTCCATGGCATCAGGTTGCAGATACCCTTCTCGGAGAGCTCACGCGCAAGACTTGGCGTTGCGACCATGCAGCCCGCACCCGAATTGTGGAACCAGCGGACGAAAGCGTAGAGCCAGCTTTTCGGTAAAGGCAGGCGCGCCGAGACATATTCCGGAAAGCGGGTGTGATAGCTGGTCGAAAACGGCATGCGGTTCCTCAGGCACCAGCGCCGCGCCGTGAGACCCAAAGGGCCTTCCGTCGCGATGTGAACGTAGGACGGCATGTGCTTTTCTATCTCGCGCGCGACGCTGCGATAATTGGCGATCGAAAGGCGAATTTCACGATAGGTGGGGCAGGGGATGCTGTGAAAGCCCTGCGGCGTCACCATCGCCACCTCGATGCCCATCTTCGCGAGTTCGCGATTGGTATTCTCGATCGAGCGAACGACGCCGTTGACCTGAGGATGCCAGGCATCACTGACAATAACCAGCCGTTCCGCCACGCCCTGCCGAGACATAGCCAGGCTTTCGTCGCTTCCAACATCCGACATATGTTGCAGCACGCCCCAATTCCATACACGCCGCGCCGCGGGGGGCGCCGGCTCAATTCCGGGTAGGCCCGGAGACTCGATTCCCGCGCTACCTATTCTGGAGGCCGTCGATGATGGAAATATTACAGTCGCGTTACGCCGACAGATGAGTGGTCGTTAGCGGGGCTCGGTGCTGCCTAGGCCTTCTTCAGGCCGAGCTTTTCCCGTGCGACGAGGGCACCGTGTTCGCTGACGACGCGTGCAGCGACCTTTGCGGCAAATGCGGCTGCGGCCGGCGCGTTCCTGGTCTCGAGATAGCGTGCGAGAAATGCGCCATTGAAACTGTCACCGGCGCTTGTCGTGTCGACGACCTGCTCGACCTTTTCAGCCGGGACGAAGTTCTCCACGCCATCGAAACTCAGCGTAGCGCCTTCCGCGCCATTCTTGACGACGACATCGGCCGCCCCAAGTGTGCGATACCGCTGGATCGTTGCCGCTATCGAGACGTCGCCGAAGTGAGTTGCCTCGTCATCAAAACTCGGCAGCACCAGGGAAGAGGCGCGCGCGCCTTCGCTGATTGTCGCATGCATCACGTCATAGCCCGACCAGAGCCGTGGGCGAATGTTGGGGTCGAAGGCAACAATCTTGCCGGCCGCCTTGGCACGGCGAACCTCGGCCAGCAACGTGTCGGCGTCATTGCGCGACAGGATCGCAAGCGTGATGCCGGAGAAATAGATGACGTCGCAGGCCTCGATCACCTCGCGCAAAAGTTCCGCATCAGCTGCCAATTGGCGAGCCGCGGAGTTGTCGCGCCAGTAACTAAAGGAGCGTTCGCCATCCTTCAGGCTGATCATGTAGAGACCGGGCGCCTTGCCCTTGATGCGCCTGATAAACTCGGTGCCGATGCCGGCTTCCTTGAAGAAGGCGATCATCTCATCGGACATAGGTTCGTCACCGAGCGCGGTAAAATACTCCACCGACCAATCGGCCGGCAGGCAGGCGCGAGCATACCAGGCGGTGTTCAGCGTATCGCCGGCGAAGCCCTTGCGCAGCAAGCCGGCGCCGGCCTGCGAAAGCTCCACCATGCATTCACCGATCGATAGAAAACGCCCGCTCACAGAAAGCCTCCCCGAATTTTCTCCTTTCGCTGATACGCGCAGAGCACTTCGCTGACAAGCTACGAACTGGCGGCTTTGGGTCTGATTATCGGTTGGATTGGCGGGGCCATTGGCGACGCTTCCGGCTGAAGGTTGTTTTTTGTCCCACCCGCTTTAGTGTGCAACGTCATTGCATGAATGCAGGAGATGAACAGTGGCGGTTGCGGACAAGACGGCGGACTGGTGGCGGGGTGCAGTCATTTATCAGGTCTATCCACGTTCCTTTCAGGATACGAACGGAGATGGCTTGGGCGATCTCAAGGGCATTACTCGGCGATTGCCCTATATCGCCAGCCTCGGTGTCGATGCCATCTGGCTGTCGCCGTTCTTCAAGTCGCCCATGGCCGATATGGGCTACGATGTTTCGGACTATTGCGATGTCGATCCGATTTTCGGCACGCTTGCCGATTTCGACGAGATGATGACCGCGGCTCACGGGCTCGGCATCAAGGTCGTCATCGACCAGGTGATCTCGCATACGTCGGACGTTCATCCCTGGTTCATCGAGAGCCGCTCGAGCCGGACCAATTCGAAGGCGGACTGGTATGTCTGGGCCGACCCGAAACCGGACGGCACTGCGCCCAACAACTGGCTCTCGATCTTCGGCGGACCCGGCTGGGAATGGGACGGCGTGCGCCGGCAGTACTACCAGCACAACTTCCTGACCTCGCAGCCGGATCTCAACTTCCACAGCCCGCAGGTTCAGGATGCCGTGCTTGCCACGGTGAAGTTCTGGCTCGACCGCGGCGTCGACGGCTTCCGCCTCGATACCGTCAACTATTACTTCTGCGACAAGCTGCTTCGCGACAACCCTGCGCACGCGCCTGACGAGAGTGACGCCGGCCTCGATGCGCCGGATACGAACCCCTATGGCATGCAGAATCACCTCCATGACAAGACGCAGCCGGAGAATATCGGCTTCCTCCAGCGGTTCCGGGCTCTGCTCGATCGCTACGAGGCACGCACGACGGTCGGCGAGGTCGGTGACGGCGCCCGCTCGTTGAAGACCGTGGCCGCCTATACGACCGGCGGCGACAAGCTGCACATGTGCTACACCTTCGATCTGCTCGGGCCGGATTTCACCGCCACGCATATCCGCAGTTGCGTCGACGCCTTCCAGAAGTCGGTCGCAGATGGATGGGTCTGCTGGGCCTTCTCCAACCACGACGTCAACCGCCATGTCAGCCGCTTTGCCAAGACGGAAGCGGAGCGACCTGTTATCGCCAAGCTCGCCATGTCGGTGCTGGCGGCACTGCGGGGCTCGATCTGCCTCTATCAGGGTGAAGAGCTTGGCCTTCCGGAGGCACAGCTTGCCTTCGAGGACCTGCGCGACCCCTACGGCATTCGCTTCTGGCCGGCCTTCAAGGGGCGTGACGGGTGCCGCACGCCGATGCCCTGGGAGGCGGCCAAGGCGCATGCCGGCTTTACGACGGCCGAGAAATCCTGGCTGCCGGTGCCTTACGAGCAGGCAGCACTTTCGATCGATACGCAGGAGAGTGATCCGCATTCCGTCCTGCATCACTACCGGCAGACGCTCAAATTCCGCAAAGGCCACCCGGCGCTGCTCGACGGCACCATGGAGTTCATTGGAACCAATCAAGATCTTCTGGCCTTCACGCGTTCGAAGGGAAGCGAAAAGCTGCTCTTCGTCTTCAACCTGACGCGCAAGCCCGCACAGTTCGTTCCGCCAGCGGGAATGGTGATCGGAGAGCGGCTGGCGATACCTGGCTTCGAGGCGGTGACCGGAACCGGGCCGATCAAGCTGGCGGCGCTGGATGCGTTCTGCGCGCGGGTGGCGGGCTAGGCGCTCACACGATCAACGCGAACTTGTCGACATCCACCATTCCGCGGTCGGAGATCTTCAGGTGCGGGATGACCGGCAGCGGCAGGAAGGCGACCTGCAGGAAGGGTTCTTCCAATGTCGTGCCAAGCGCGTAGGCGGCTTGGCGAAGGTGGTGGAGCGTGTCGCGCACCGTCTCGTAGGGCTCAAGGCTCATCAGCCCTGCAACGGGCAGGGCGATCTCGCCTGTGACCCTGCCATCCTCGACGACCACGAAGCCGCCGTTGATTTCGCCGAGGCGATTGGCGGCGAGCGCCATGTCGTCCTCGCTGACGCCGACGACGCAGATGTTGTGGCTGTCATGGCCGACGGTCGAGGCGATCGCACCCTTCTTCAGGCCGAAGCCCTGAACGAAGCCGTTGGCATGGTTGCCGTTCTTGCCGTGCCGCTCGATAACGGCGACCTTGATGATGTCGTTGCCGAGGTCGACGTCGGTCTGGTTGCCCTTCACGGGAAGCCGGTAGCGGCGATATTCGGTGATGATCTTGCCGGGGGTGACGCCGATGACGGGCGTTTCTCCATCGGCGACCGGCACGCCGAAATGAGCGGCGTTGACGGGCCTGGCCTTCACACTGTCGAGGCCGACGGGCTCCACCGGTTTGCGGGTGGCAAAGAGTTCGGCGGTTACCTCGCGTCCGGCCACAAAAACGATATCGGCGCGGCAGTTTTCCAGGCTGTCGATCACCACGAGGTCCGCGCGCCAGCCGGGGGCGACGAGGCCGCGATCTCTCAGTCCGAAGGCCCGCGCAGCCGAAATCGATGCGGCGCGGTAGATAGCCAGCGGCTCGACGCCGTTCTTGATCGCGGTGCGGATCATGTAGTCAAGGTGGCCGTGCTCGGCGATGTCGAGCGGATTGCGGTCGTCGGTGCAGAGCGCAAGGTGCGGCGACAGGCGTTCGGTGATAATGGGCATCAGGGCCGCGAGATCTTTCGACACTGAACCCTCGCGCACGAGGATGTGCATCCCCTTGCGGATCTTTTCCAGCGCTTCTGCAGCACTCGTGCATTCGTGCTCGGTGCGGATGCCGGCGGCGAGATAGCCGTTCAGGTCGTTGCCCGAGAGCAGGGGCGCGTGGCCATCGATATGCTCGCCCTGGAAGGCGTCGAGTTTGGCCATGCAGACGGGATCCTTGTGGATCACGCCGGGGAAATTCATGAACTCTGCAAGGCCAATGACTTTCGGATGACGGCGGAAGGGCAACAACCGCTCGATCGGCAGATCGGCGCCCGACGTTTCCAGGTGCGTGGCGGGCACGCAGGAAGAAAGCTGGACGCGGATGTCCATGATCGTCTCGAGGGACGAATCCAGGAAATACTGAATGCCTTCGGTGCCAAGGACATTGGCGATCTCATGCGGATCGCAGATGGCAGTTGTGACGCCATAGGGCAGGACGCAGCGGTCGAACTCGTGCGGTGTCACCAGCGAGGATTCGATGTGGAGATGCGTGTCGATGAAGCCAGGCACGACGATCTTGCCTGAGATATCGATCTCGGTTTCGCCATCGTAGTTGCCGCATGTGCCGACGATACGGTCTTGGGCGATAGCGATATCCGATGCCACAAGTTCGCCAGTAACGAGATCGAAGAAGCGCCCGCCTTTCAGCACGATATCGGCAGGCAGTTGGCCCGTTCCCTGGTCGATGAGGCGTTCGAGCTTGGCGGTCATGGGCATCCTCGTGCTGGCGTTTGTCCAGTTATAACCCATGTGTCGGACAAAGCGAGATCGGCTTGCCGGCTGGTCCACAAACGAAAACCGGGCGCCCCAAAGGGACGCCCGGCGATCCATCCGCGAGATCGAAAGGCTTATTCGGCCGGAACGATCTTGCCACCTTCCCACTTGTAGAGCGCGAAGCTCTGCGACGTCAGGTCACCGGTTTCGCCGTAGGTCAGCTTGCCGATGGTGGTCGAGATCGGCTCGCCGCCCTTCAGCGCCTTGGCGACTGCTTCGGAATCTTCGGCGCTGCCGGCCTTCTCGATGCCTGCCTTCAGGACTTCGACTGCGGCGTAGGCGTTGAGCGTGAAGGCTTCGGCCGGGATGCCCTTGGCCTTCAGCGCATCGGCTGCCGCCTTGGAATCCGGGCTCTTGGTCGCGTCGACCGCGTTGGTGAAGATCGTGCCGCCGGCGGCATCGGTGCCGATGTTCCAGAACTCGCTGTTGGAGAGGCCATCGCCGCCGATGATGACGGCATTGACGGAGAGATCATGCAGCTGGCGGGCCAGCAGACCGCCTTCCGGGTGATAGCCGCCGAAATAGACGACGTCGACCTTCTCGGCCTTGAGGCGGGTTGTCAGCGCGCTGAAGTCCTTGTCGCCAGGGGTCAGCGAGTCGTCGAGCACCTCCTTGATGCCGCCGGCGTTGAGCGTTGCCTTGAAGGAATCGGCCAGACCCTTGCCGTAGGCGCCCTTGTCGTTGATGATCGCGACGCGCTTGTCCTTGAAGTTTTTCAGGACGTAGTTGGCAGCGACTTCGGCCTGCTGGTCGTCACGGCCGCAGGTGCGCAGAACGTTGGTGAGGCCGCGCTTGGTCAGGTCCGGGGCGGTTGCGGTCGGAGTTACCATCAGCACGCCGTTTTCGGCGAGAACGTCGGATGCCGGGATCGCGACGCCTGAGGTGACCGGGCCGACGACGAAGCGGATGCCGTCGCCGACGATCTGGTTGGCAGCGGAAACGCCCTGCTTGGGTTCGCCGGCGTCGTCGGCGTACTTGAGGATGACTTTCTCGCCGAGGATGCCACCCTTCTTGTTGATCTCGTCAACAGCGGCCTGCGCGCCATTCTTCACCTGATCGCCATAGGCGGCGACCGGACCGGTCAGCGGCGCGATGAGGCCGATGGTGATGTCTGCATGGGCGAGCGGCGCAAAGGCGAGCGAGGCGACAAGGGCCGCCGACAAAGTCTTCAGACTCATTTTCTTTCTCCTTGGGTGGGTTTCAAAACCCGCGATTTGAGTACCGCGGCGGCGAGCCCAGATCGTACAACAGCCCTTGCGGGATGCGCCAAGAGACGATGAGCAGCCGCCCGGCCGAGACACCCGCCTTCCATGTTTGGCTTCGGAGGGTGCACAGCAAGTTTCTTAGGAATTTCACAGCGATTAGGCAAGAAGATAGCAAATCGATCGCCACTTTTGACGAATTCTGTCATGAGCTACGCCGGAATCACGGTTTTCACGAGAAAATCCGCGATTCCGCCTGTTCCGCCGCACCATCTATTTTGCGGGAAGTGCTTTGGCCAGAAAGGCAAGAGAAATGTCGCTGACCTGCCTGTGGATCGATTGTCGCTTGGCGCCCGTCGCGGCAGAGCTTGGATAGGCAGAGAATGCGGCGAGCACAGAAAGAAAAGCGCAAGCAGTCTCGTGAACATGAAATGATCTCCAATCGAAAGGAACGTGTCCTTTCTGGCGGAGAAATGCGGTGGCCAAGACCTGTAACGCGATTGAGGTCTTGGCGTTATACAGATTTGTCATTCGGTGGATGACGAGCAAAGCGGTGGTCGGTCATCGCGTATTTTGTGCTCATCGCGTTTGATGCCTCTCCCCCTCTGGCAGGGGAGAGGATTAAAAGGCGGGCACTCTACCGTTGCGGATATCAGATGTTGCTTTGCAGAATTTCGCGCAGTTTTCCGAAGAGTTCGTCGATGTGGTGCTTCTCGATGATCAGCGGCGGCGAGAGCGCGATGATGTCACCGGTGGTGCGGATCAGCAGGCCTTTCTCGTAGGCCCTCAGGAAGGCGGTGAAGGCACGCTTGGTCGGCTCGCCAGCGATCGGATCGAGCTCGATGGCGCCGATAAGGCCGGTGTTCCTGATGTCGATGACGTTCGGGCAATCCTTCAGGGAGTGCAGCGCGTCGGCCCAGTAGTCGGAGAGTTCCGCAGCGCGGGTCAGGAGGCCTTCTTCCTTGTACGTGTCGAGCGTGCCGAGCGCGGCGGCGCAGGCGATCGGGTTGCCCGAATAGGTGTAGCCGTGGAAGAACTCGATCATGTGTTCCGGGCCGCTCATGAACGCGTCATGGATCTCCGCAGTCACGAAGACCGCGCCCATCGGGATGACGCCGTTGGTCAGGCCCTTCGCGGTGGTGATCATATCGGGCTTGACGTCGTAATATTGCGCGGCGAACGGGGCGCCGAGGCGGCCGAAGCCGGTGATGACTTCGTCGAAGATCAACAGGATGCCATGCTTGGTGCAGAGCTCGCGGAGCTTCTGCAGATAACCCTTCGGCGGGATCAGCACGCCGGTTGAACCGGCGATCGGCTCGACGATGACGGCCGCGATCGTCGAGGCGTCGTGTAGCGTGACGATGCGTTCGAGCTCGGTCGCCAGATCGCCGCCATGCTCGGGCTGGCCGCGGGTAAAGGCGTTCTTGCCGGGCTGATGGGTGTGCGGCATGTGATCGACGCCCGTCAGCAGGGTGCCGAACATCTTGCGGTTGGAGACAATGCCGCCGACGGAGATTCCGCCGAAGTTGACGCCGTGATAGCCGCGCTCGCGGCCGATCAGACGGAAGCGCGAGCCGTTGCCCTTCACGCGATGATAGGCGAGAGCGACCTTCAGCGCGGTCTCGACCGATTCAGACCCGGAATTGGTGTAGAGAACGTGATCCATGCCTTCGGGCGCGATATCGACGAGGCGGTTCGCCAGTTCGAAGGCCTTGGGATGGCCGAGCTGGAAGGCCGGCGCATAGTCGAGCTCGCCCGCCTGTTCGCGGATCGCCTCGGTGATCTTCGGCCGGCAGTGCCCTGCATTCACACACCAGAGGCCGGCGGTGCCGTCGAGCACCTGGCGGCCGTCATGGGTCTGGTAGTACATGTCCTTGGCGCTGACGAAGAGACGCGGCTCCTTCTTGAACTGACGGTTCGCAGTGAAGGGCATCCAAAAGGCCCGCAGGTCATTTGGCGTGGTATTGAGGCGGTTGGACATGCTGTTCTCCATGGCCGTTTCGGAGGCCGTTCCCGGTATTGGCTGATGCCGTTTTTTACTGCCCGGTCAAATTATCAGCGCTTCTCCGGGCGTCAAGCCGCGGACGTTGCCGTCTGGGCACCGCAGCGGCGAACAACATGCAAAAAATAGACCGGCATTGCTGCCGGTCTAAGAGTATGCAGACGTGCTGAAATAAGGTTGCCACACTATTCCGGATGCATCCCTCGGCAGTGCGGCTTATAGGCTGACGTTATGTCAGCGCATCCTTACGCCGCAGACTTGGTGCGGCTTTGAACAGCATAGATGTCAGTGAGGGCTTCGAGGATTTTGAGAACCTGCTCGGAATTGCTCGAATAGTAGATCGTCTGGGCGTCGCGGCGCGTTTTTACCAGTTTCTGGGCGCGCAGCTTGGACAGGTGCTGCGAGAGAGCCGACTGGCTCAAACCGACCTCCTGCGCCAACGCACCGACCGGAATTTCACCCCTCACGAGGTTGCAGAGAATGAGAAGTCTCTTCGGGTTTGCCATAGCCGACAACAGGGCAGCGGCAACGTTTGCATTGGCGGTTAAATCGATTGTATCCATATCCTGTTCCCGATGTGAAACTAATTTCAAAAACGCACGTTCCCGCTCAATGCCGGACGGCGAAAACTATCAATACAGCGTCAAGATTGTATATAGCTAAATTTCAGGTATTGCGTATTTTATGTTAGGTATATGTGAATAAACGTCCTCAACACCCTGCGCAACGGCATCAAACTCGTAACGCAGGAGCAAATCACCCGAAATGAGATCGAAACCGGCGCAATCCACTCCACAAATGCGCCAATCGCCGTTGCCGGCCTCCCGGCCCGCCGCAGCCGCAGCCGCGAGATCCGGGCGCATGGCTAGCAATTCTTGCACTATCGCGTCGGCTTGCGCTGCCACGGCTTCGCTGCCGGGGGATCGAATCGTCAGATCTTCGCCCTCTAGCAGATAGGCGCGACCGAAACCGCCATTGAGGCTTGCGGACTGCGGCACAAGCCGGAAGAAACGGAAGTCCGGGAAATCGATGTAGAGCTTTGCCTTGGCATGGCGGTTGAGGAAGCGGCTGCGAATCCGGACGTGGATGTCGCTGTCGCGCTCGACCGGTTCGGCAAGGCATTGGGTCGTTAGGCGCGGATAGGCAAGCGGATCGCCCTTGCCGGGCTCGCCCGTCAGAAGCGAGGCGCGGCGGTCGGCGTCGAGCGCGCGCGTATGCGTCGACAGGCCCGAGACGAGAATGACGGGAACACCATCAATATCGGTGCCGAGCAGGACGCGACTCGCAAAGGGAAAGCCGGTCCCGGGATCGAGAACGGCAATTGCGGCATAGCGGGCGGAGCGGAGAAGCGTGCGAGCGAGTTTGCGGGCTTCTCCGTCCGTTTCCCTGAGAACGGAAGCTTGATCTTTCATGTCCACTTTGTGACGGAAGCGGACGGCGGGATCAAGCCTGTTCTTTGCGCCGGTGCTGGGTCAGGCCTTCGACGATATCCTGCGCCGAGATAGTCCCGACGATCGCGCCGTTTTCCACGACACCGATACTGCCCGGCTGGCGCGACAGCGCATCGAGAATGTCGATCAGCGGCGTCTCGGCGCGCGCCGTGCCGCTGACGCTCGCGCCAGCGGCCGCATGTCCGAGACCGCGCTGCATCACGTCCTGCGCCGTCAGCATGCTGATCGGGTTCATGTGCTGGACGAAATCGGCGACGTACTGGTCGGCCGGGTTCTTGACGATTTCCTGCGGCGTGCCGCACTGGATGATGCGCCCACCCTCCATGATGGCGATGCGGTTGCCGATGCGGAACGCCTCGTCGAGGTCGTGGCTGACGAAGAGGATCGTCTTCTTCAGCCGCCGCTGGAACTCGAGAAGCTCATCTTGCAGACGCGTGCGGATCAGCGGATCGAGCGCCGAGAACGGCTCGTCCATCAGCAGGATCGGTGCACCAGTCGCAAAGGCACGCGCTAGGCCGACACGCTGCTGCATGCCGCCAGAGAGTTCGTTGACCTTGCGGTCGGCCCATTTCGTCAGGTTGACGAGCTCAAGTTGTTCGCCCACGCGCTTCTTGCGCTCGGCTTCCGGCATACCCGCGAGCTCGAGGCCGAAGCCGACATTCTCCGCCACCGTGCGCCACGGCAGCAGCGCGAACTGCTGGAACACCATCGCGACACGGCGCATGCGGATGCGGCGCAGCACATCCGGGTTGCAGGCCGCGACGTCGACCATGTCGTCGCCATCGCGCACGAGGACGCGCCCGCGGATCGGCCGGTTGAGCCCGTTGACGGCGCGCATCAGCGTGGAC
>Ga0075365_10000225_pt1 | contig 19139 bp, 18 predicted proteins | sample EndMetdeltDD1765_FD_71387 | JGI IMG/M metagenome (GOLD analysis project Ga0075365, IMG submission 71387) | Populus endosphere microbial communities from Tennessee, USA - Endosphere MetaG P. deltoides DD176-5 | ecosystem: Host-associated > Plants > Roots > Endosphere | place: USA: Tennessee... | reverse complement strand
GTTCGCGGGTCATCATGTAGGCGATCTGGTCGACGCGCGAACGCATGACGTCGGCGGCCTTGCGCATCAGCTTGGAGCGGTCGAGCGGCGAGGTATCGCGCCAGACCTTGAAGCCCTTTTCGGCGGCTTCCAGTGCAAGGTCGAGGTCCGCCTTGCGGGCGTGGGCGATCTTGCCGATCACCTCTTCGGTTGCCGGGTCGATGACCGGGAGGGTCTCGCCGCCGATGGCATCGCGCCATTCGCCGTTGATGAGAAGCTTGACGTCGGGATAGGTCTGCATGGGATCCACTTTCGGTTTGAAAATCGCGAAGGGCGGGCCGAAGAGCGTTGTGGAAGCCTTCTGGAGCCGCCGGCAGATGCGCGGAGAATTCCGGTCCTTGAGTTAGGATATCCGCCGTGGGTAATCAACGGCGGAGACAGGCTTTAATGCGAATTTTTTGCATTAAAGCGATGTTACAGATAAGGCGGGGTAACGGCGCTGACGACTTCGCAGCGTTCGGTGCCGACATTGCGGTAGCGATGCGGCTGGCGACTGTCGAACAGGAAGGCATCGCCCTTTTTCAGGATACGCGTCTGGTTGCCGACGGTCAGTTCCAGCTCGCCGGCAACGACCACGCCGCCTTCTTCCGCCTCGTGGCTCAGCATGGTTTCGCCGGTATCGGCGCCGGGCTCGTAGAACTCGTGAAACACCTGGATGCTGTGGGATTTCGCATCGCCCACCTGCAGAAGCGTCAGAGCGCCGGTGGAAAGCGGCGTCAGTTCATCGGCGCGGTAGAAGATCTGGTCGACGGGCGGCAGGGTCAACGCGAAGAAATCGGTCAGCGGATAGTTGATCGCTTCCAGGATCTTCTTCAGCGAGGCGACCGAGGGGCTGACCTTGTTCTTTTCGATGAGCGAGACCAGCGAGTGGGTAACGCCCGCCTTCATCGCCAGCGCCCGCTGGGAAAGGCCTTGGGCCTGGCGCACGAGGCGAAGCCGCTCACCGACATTAAAACCGCCACCGGCATCTTCCGCCGTCTGTTCCATGGCGTGCATTTTGGGATTCGACCTTCTTATTCCAGCATGTTGCACGACACTGATACACCGAAGGCCGAATTTTCGCCAATGACGAAAAACGGCGTTGGATGTGAGGCGATCTGAAATTTTTTTGGGCGGCGTGTCGGATCGCTGAAAGTGCTCGCGTCTTTAAAGCATGGTCGTGATCGACGGCCGCCTAACCGGACTTCAAAAAGGGAGAATTGAAATGGCAAAGAACACGATCTGCGTATGGTACGACAAGGATGCCGAAGAAGCCGCCCGCTTTTATGCCAAGACTTTTCCGGACAGCTCGATTGGCAAAATCACCCATGCGCCGGGCGACTATCCTGATGGCAAGCAGGGCGACGTGCTTGTCGTGGAATTCACGGTTGCCGGCGTCGCCTGCATCGGCCTGAACGGCGGCCCGATCTTCAAGCATAACGAAGCGTTTTCCTTCCAGATCTCGACCGAGGACCAGGAAGAGACCGACCGCTACTGGAACGCCATCGTCGGCAATGGTGGGCAGGAAAGCGAATGCGGCTGGTGCAAGGACAAATGGGGTATTTCCTGGCAGATCACGCCGCGCGTGCTGATGGAGGCCATGGCGGCCGGTGGCGCCGAGGCGAAACGCGCCTTCGACGCGATGATGAAGATGCAGAAGATCGACGTCGCGAAGATCGAAGCTGCACGCCGGGGTTAAGGAGAAAATCGATGGACAACAAAGCCATTGACGGCCACACCGTAGTGGAACGGAAGTCGGAGCGCGAACTTGCCGTGACACGCATCTTCAATGCCCCGGTTCGTCTCGTGTTCGATGCCTGGACCAAGCCGGAATTGTTCATGCAGTGGTGGGCGCCGAAATCCAGCGGCGTGCCGCTTCGTGCCTGCGAGATGGATATCCGCACCGGCGGCGGCTACAGCGTCACGTTTGGAAAAGATGCCGAAAACAGCATGACCTTTTTCGGCAAATATCTCGAAGTATCGCCGCCGTCGCGCCTCGTCTGGACCAATGACGAAAGCGAAAACGGATCCGTCACCACGGTCACCTTCACGGAAAAGGACGGCAAGACGCTGCTGGTTCTACACGAAGCCTTCCCTTCCAAGGAAGCATGCGACGAATCCTGCGCCGGCATGGAAGGTGCGACGCCTGAACAGTTCGGGCAGCTGGATGAACTTCTTGCCAGCCTGGGTGCGAACGCCTGAACCTACGATCGTCGTTCGATTCAAACAAAAAAGCCCGGCACGCTGAAAACGGCCGGGCTTTGTTTGTTGGAGAGGCAAACGCTCTCAAAAAAACGCCTGAATACCCGTCTGAGCGCGACCCAGGATCAGTGCGTGGACGTCATGCGTGCCTTCGTAGGTGTTGACCGTTTCCAGGTTCTGCGAATGGCGCATGACGTGGAATTCGATCTGGATGCCGTTGCCGCCGTGCATGTCGCGGGCCTGACGGGCGATGTCGAGCGCCTTGCCGCAGTTGTTGCGCTTGATGATCGAGATCATTTCCGGCGCCATCTTGTGCTGGTCCATCAGTTGGCCGACGCGCAGCGAACCCTGCAGGCCAAGGGTGATTTCCGTCTGCATGTCGGCGAGCTTCTTCTGATAAAGCTGCATGCCGGCGAGCGGCTTGCCGAACTGTTTTCTGTCGAGGCCATATTGGCGGGCGCGGAACCAGCAGTCTTCGGCAGCACCCATCACACCCCAGGAAATGCCGTAGCGGGCGCGGTTGAGGCAGCCGAACGGACCCTTGAGGCCCGAGACGTTGGGCAGGATCGCATCTTCACCGACTTCGACACTGTCCATGACGATTTCGCCGGTGATCGAGGCGCGCAGCGACAGCTTGCCGCCGATCTTAGGGGCCGAGAGGCCCTTCATGCCCTTTTCGAGCACGAAGCCGCGGATTTCGTTGTTGTGCGCTTCCGACTTCGCCCAGACGACGAAGACGTCGGCGATCGGCGCGTTGGAAATCCACATCTTGGAGCCGCGCAGGCGATAACCGCCTTCGATCTTTTCGGCGCGGGTCTTCATGCCGCCCGGATCGGAACCGGCATCCGGCTCGGTCAGGCCGAAACAGCCGATCAGGTCGCCCGAGACGAGGCCCGGCAGGTACTTTTTCTTCTGTTCGTCGGAGCCGTAGGCATAGATCGGATAGATGACCAGCGAGGACTGGACGCTCATCATCGAGCGGTAGCCGCTATCGATGCGCTCGATCTCGCGGGCGACGAGGCCATAGGCGACGTAGGAGGCGTTGGCGGCGCCGTATTCTTCCGGCAGGGTGACGCCGAGCAGGCCGGTCTGGCCCATCAGCTTGAAGAGGCCCTTGTCGGTGGTCTCGTCGAGATAGGCTTCCTGGACGCGCGGCAGGAGTTCCGACTTGGCGAAGCTTGCTGCCGAGTCACGGATCATCCGCTCGTCTTCGGAGAGCTGGTCGTCCAGCAGAAAAGGGTCGTTCCAGGAAAAGGCCATGGGTCTGTCTCCAATTTTAAGGTTGAAGGAATTATCTCCACGGGTGCGCGAAGAGCAAGCACCGTTTACTGAAACGGCCATGATCTATAGTAATAGGTCATGGTCAGCCTTTCGCGAAAACTGCTCCCCTCCACGTCGGCGCTCGCCGCCTTCGATTCCGTCGCCCGGCTTGGCAGCTTTTCGGCGGCGGCCGACGAGCTTTCGCTAACGCAAGGAGCGATCAGCCGGCAGGTTTCCGGGCTTGAGGAGCAGTTGGGCATTGCGCTTTTCGACCGAACCAGCCGTGGCGTGATGCTGACATCGGCCGGCGAGGATTATGCCAAGGCGGTGGCCGGCGCGCTGGCGCAGATCCGCTCCGCCTCACTAGCCGTCATGACCAAACGGCATAGCGACCAGCTGAACCTCGCCATCCTGCCGACCTTCGGCACCCGCTGGCTGATGCCGCGCATTCCGCAATTCGTCGCCCGGCACCCGGAAATCACGCTGAATTTCGCGACCCGGATCGGCATGTTCGATTTCGACCGCGACGGGATCGATATGGCCATCCATGTCGGGCCCATGGGTGAAAAGGGACCGGACTGGCCGGGGGCGGAATGCACCTTCCTGATGGAGGAAATGGTGGCGCCGGTCGCTTCGCCGGCTTTTCTCAAGACCCATCCGATCGGGAAAGGCGAAGATCTGTTGCGGATGCCGCTCCTGCATATGGCCTCGCGGCCGGGGGCGTGGACACACTGGTTCGAAAGCCTCGGTGTCACCGGCACGCCGGCGCAGGGCATGCGGTTCGAGCAGTTCGGCAGTGTGGCGCAAGCCTGTATCGCAGGACTCGGCGTGGCCTTGATGCCGCTGTTCCTGATCGATTCCGAACTGGCGAGCGGCCAGCTGGTGGAGGCGTTTCCGCATCAGGTGAGGAGCCCGAGCGCATATTATGCGGTGGCGCCGGTGAGCAAGGCGAATTTCAGGCCGGTCGTGGCCTTTAGGGCTTGGTTGTTGGAAGAGGTCGGGCGGTATGGAGAAGAGGTTGTGGGGTGGTAGACCCTGAGGTCTAGTCTCGGGCTGCTTCTCCGCATCTCCTGAGAATGTCGTCGACGACGGAGACGAGTGGCGCTCTGGCGTCTATCACCGTGGCGTTTGCTGGAATGTCTTCCTTCGTCGTGTGAAGCCGGATGATCAGCTCCTGTTCGACAGGCCTCCCGCCGAACTCGTCCTCAGGCCGGCGGGCGAGCCGTGCCTTCAGCGTGTCCAGATCGATATCGAGAACGAAGACTTCGTCGAACAAATCGATGAAGTGATGGAAGTTTCTTGATCCGCCGCAGAAGAACGTGATCGGTCGGCTTCGATCGGCCATCAGGGATTTGACCTGATCGACGTCCCAGATGTGGTGCCCGTGTATAAAGACCACGTCCTGACTATCCCGCGCGGAGCCTTCCAGCCGTTCGCCGGTCTGCGGATCGCCTCGATAGGCCAGGTCACGATCTCCGTGGAGGACATGGTATCCGCGGCGTTGCAGTTCGGTGGCGACGGACGTCTTTCCGGTGCCGGACACGCCTTCGATCAGATAGTTTCTGACGCCCATTTTTACTCTCGTTCGATCGATGGAAGCCTTGGCGTTCCGTTGCAAAGCGCTTCCGCCTTACAGGACAAGGATGACAGAGAGATTTCCGGTAATTGCTCCGGTACAGCCTAAAGCGTAGGCCTCCTTCCCAGCCAATCCGTCGCCGCCTCATAAGCCAGCGCCAGTTCCAGCACCGCCTTGTCCGCCCTCGGCCGTCCGATGATCTGGATACCGTTCGGCAGCCCATTCGACCCAAATCCCGCAGGCATCGCCGCCACCGGTAGGCCTGCCATCGAAGCCGGGATCACCACTTCCATCCAGCGGTGATAGGTATCCATGGCGCGTCCGCCGACCTCTTTCGGCCAATGGGTCGTCGCGTCGAAGGGGAAGACCTGCGCCGAGGGCAGGATCAGGTAGTCGTAGCGGTCGAAGACCGTCAGCAGATACTGATACCAGGCGCTGCGGCGTTTCGAGGCGAAATGCACCTCGCGGGCTGTCATGTCGAGGCCACGTTCGATTTCCCAGACCATTTCGGGCTTCAGCAAAGCACGCCGGGTCGGGTCGTCGTAGTTGTCGCGCTGGCTGTTGGCGGTCAGCCAGCTGCGCAGCGTCGTCCAGGAGCGCCAGACATCCGCCATGTCGTAATCCGGCACGACGTCATCCACCGTGCAGCCGAGCTTTTCAAAGACGGGCAGGGTGGAGCGGCAGAGATCGAGTACGCCGGGCTCGTAGGGCAGATAACCGCCGAGATCGCCGAGCCAGGCGATGCGAGCGCCGGAGAAATCGCGGTTTTCGTCTGGCGTCAGGTCTTCGGTCGCCAGCGAATGCGGATCGCGTGGGTCGTAACCGGCCTGGCTGGAGAGGAGGGCGGCCGTGTCGCGCACCGTGCGGCCCATCGGGCCGAGCGTCGAAAGCTGGCCCATGAACAGTTCGAGCTTCAGCGAAACCGGAATGCGGCCATAACTCGGGCGAAAGCCGACGACATTGTTGAAGGCGGCGGGGTTGCGGAGCGACCCCATCATGTCGCTGCCGTCGGCGATCGGCAGGAGATGGGCGGAGAGGGCAGCGGCCGCGCCACCGCTGGAGCCGCCGACGGTTTTTGTCAGGTCGTAAGGGTTTTTCGTGGTGCCGTGGACGGGGTTGTAGCTCTGCGAGCCAAGCCCCTGTTCCGGCGTATTGGTCTTGCCGATGATGATGGCGCCGGCAGCGCGGATGCGCTCCACCATCAGCTCATCCTTTTCCGGCACGAAATCGGCGAAGATCGGCGAGCCGTAGGTGCAGCGGATGCCCTGTACCTCACAGAGATCCTTGATGGCGATCGGCATGCCGTGCATCCAGCCGCGCGAGGTGCCGGCGGCAAGTTCGATATCGCAGGCGGCGGCCTCAGCCAGAAGAGATTCGGTATCACGCAGGCTGACGATCGCGTTGATAGCGGGGTTGAAACGCTCAATCCGGTCGCGATAAGCTTGTATCACGGCGACGCTGGAAGCGCGTCCATCATGGATTGCTTCCGACAGCGCCATGGCGGAAAGCCCCGTAATTTCATCATTCTGCATGAAAACCCCTCCTGCTTTGGAAGAGATTTCCACCTGTTCGGTTGCGGCAAGTCAAGGCATCGAATGGGGATATGTCACGCGAGCTTCACAAACGACTCGACAAGGACACGTGTTCAAAGTATTTTGCTTAAACGATTAAGCAGGGCTGCCCATGGCCATTCCTCGTTCCGGACCGAATATGAGCGCGATCGCGGCTGCCCTTGGGGTATCGGCGGCTACGGTGTCGAACGCGCTTTCCGGCAAGGGCAGGGTATCACCGGAACTGATCGAGCGCATCCGGGCAAAGGCGGCGGAACTCGGTTATGTGCCGAGCCTGACGGCGCGGGCACTGCGCACCGGCCGCACCGGGGTTCTCGGCATGGTCCTGCCGGATATCGCCAATCCGCTCTTCCCGCAGATCGCTCAGGCGATCGAGAATGCCGCAGCTAATGCCGGTTATGGCGTGCTGATCGCCGACTCCCGCGGCGATATCGCCACCCAGACCGAAGCCATCAACCGGCTTCTGGAACGCGGTATCGATGGCATGGTCATTGTTCCCCGTCGCGGCACGCGCATTGCCGATGTCGGCTGTCCGGTCGCGGTGATCGATACACCTTCGACGCCGGGCAATACGGTCGCCGCCGACCATTGGGACGGCGGGGCGCAGATGGGGCGGCATCTTGCCTCCCTCGGTCATCGCAAGGTTCTGCTGATCGGCGGCAATCCCAATTCGAACGTGCAGAATGACCGCATCGGCGGACTGAAAGCCGGTCTCGGCAACGAGGCGGAATGCGAAGTGCTGTGGATCGAGAAGGTCGAGGCGGTTTCCGGCACTGGCTGTCCGCTGGGTCTTTCGGAAAAGGCTGCGGAAGGTTTTACCGCTTTTGCCGCGCTTTCCGATCTTTCCGCGCTCAGGGCGCTGACGGAATTGCAGCGCGGCGGCATCAGCGTGCCGGAAATGGTGAGCGTCACTGGGTTCGACGACCTGATCTGGTCATCGGTCGTGACGCCGGCACTGACGACAGTGCGGATGGACATGGGAACGATCGCCGATCTGGCGATCGCCGCTCTGATCCGCGTCATCGAGCCGGATGGAGACGCCGAGCCGGAAGCTGCCGGCCATGTGATTTCCGAGACAGATCGCGTGCCGATGCAACTGATCGTCCGGCAATCCACCGGCGCACCTTCAAAATCGCATGCCCAGAATAAAACGACCGACCAATAAACCGACAGCAGGAGAACTTCAGATCATGAACGCCGCCATGAAAAAAGCCATTCTCGCATCGGGCACCGCCCTGATGCTCACCATGGGTGCCGCACAGGCATTCGCCCAGGAAAAGACGCTGACGATTTCCGTCTATGCGCTGGCGCAGGACGAATACAAGCAGATCGTATATGATCCCTTCGAGAAGATCTGCGGCTGCAAGCTGGTCGTCGAGACCGGCAACAGCGTCGAGCGGCTGGCCAAGATGGAAGCCAATAAGGCGAATCCGGTCATCGATATGGCCGTCGTTTCCATGGCCGATGCGCTGGCCGCCTCGCGCGCCGGCCTGATCGACAAGATCGACACCTCGAAGCTTGCCAACTTCAACAAGCTTTACGACGTCGCCAAGGACCCGAACAAGGACGGCATGAGCGTCGGTTACACGTTCTACGCAACCTCGATCACCTACCGTTCCGACAAGATGAAGATCGAGTCTTGGGCCGATCTCCTGAAGCCGGAATACGCCAGCCATATCGCCTGGCCGAACGTTACCACCAACCAGGGCCCGCCGGCGCTTTACATGCTGGGTCAGGCACTCGGCAAGGATACGCCGGACCTTAAGGCCGCGATCGAGGCCGTCGGGGCCAAGAAGGACGACATCGTCACCTTCTATGAAAAGTCCTCTCAGCTGGTGCAGCTGATGAAGCAGGAAGAAATCTGGGCAGCGCCGATCGGCCGCTTCACCTGGGCTCCCTTCACCAAGCTCGGCCTGCCGGTCGCCTGGGCGACGCCTAAGGAAGGCCAGACGGGCGGCATGAACGTGATGATCATGCCGAAGGGCGGCAAGAAATCCGAACTCGCCCTGCAGTTCATGGATTTCTGGCTTTCCACCGACATCCAGAAGGCGCTCGCCGAAAAATTCATCGACAGCCCGGCCAACAAGGATGTCAAGGTTTCCGACGAGATCGCCAACAATCTGACCTACGGGGAAGAGACGGCGAAGAGCCTGAAGCTCATTCCGTCGGCGACGGCGCTCGACCAGCGGGCCGGCTGGGTGAAGAGCTGGAATGAGAAGGTGGGGCAGTAAGCTCGAATTGAAACTGTAGCCCCCTCATCCGCCTGCCGGCACCTTCTCCCCGAGGGGAGAAGGGAAGTTGCCGCAACGTCGCCGATCCTCCTCTCCCCTCGGGGAGAGGGTGGCCGAGCGAAAGCGGAGGCCGGGTGAGGGGGCCGCACGGCACTACACTAGCGGAGACCACCACCAATGTTCCAAAACAGGGCCGAGGCGCTTGCACTTGCGCTGCCTGCCGCGATCTTCGCGGCGGCGGTGTTTCTTGTGCCGGTGGTGATCCTGCTCTCCGACGGTTTCCGCAATCCGGCCGGCGGCTGGACGATTTCCGCTTACATCGATTTCTTCTCCAGCCCGCTGAACCAGGCGGTCTTCCTGCGCACGCTGAAGCTCGGGGCGCTGGTAACAGTGGTCTCGGCGGTGATCGGTTATGCGGCGGCGTTTGCGATCGTCAATCTGGAACCCGGCTTGAAGGGCAAGGTGACGGGTCTGGTCGTGCTGCCGTTGATGATCTCGCCGGTGGCGCGCACCTATGCCTGGATCGTCATTCTCGGCCGCACCGGCATCGTCAATCGGGCGTTCCAGGCGCTGGGCATCAGCGACGCGCCGCTGCGCATTCTTTTCTCGGAAACGGCAATCTTCATCGGCCTGTTGCAGCTTTTTCTGCCGCTGATGATCATCTCGCTGATCTCGGCACTGGAAAACATGCCGAAGGATGCGGTGCCGGCGGCGCGGGTGCTTGGCGCGAACTGGTTCCAGGTGTTCTGGAAGGTCATCCTGCCGCTCACCAAGGAAGGTCTGGTCATCGGCGGCACGCTGGTCTTCACCGGCTGTCTCACCGCCTATATCACGCCCGCCATCCTCGGCGGCTCCAAGGTGCTGATGCTCGAAACGCTGATGTATCAGCAGGTTTCTGTGTCCAACAATTTCGTCGCGGCGAGCGTCATCGCCTTTATCCTGATCGTCATGAGCTTTGCCGCGAATATCCTCCTGAAGCGGGTCGCCACGGCGCGCAACAAAAAGATTGGTGATGGGCAGCGGAGGGCCGCCGCATGAGTGTCGCGCGCAGCCTCTTCATACCGCTCGTCCTGTTCCTGGTAATCGCCTTCCTGATCGGGCCGTTCCTGATCATCGTCGCGGCCTCCTTCTCGGCCGGTGAGACGCTGGCCTTCCCGCCGCAGGGCTTTTCGCTGCGCTGGATCGCCAAGGTTTTCACGGTCGAAAGCTTCCGCGCGTCCTTCGGCATGTCGATGTTTCTCGCCATCGGCGGCACGCTTGCGGCGCTGGTGCTCGGTATTCCGGCGTCCTATGCGCTCTCTCGCTACAAGCTGCCGGGCGCGGAAATCGTCCGCACCGTCGTATCCGCGCCGATCATCGTGCCGGGCATCATCGTCGGCTTGGCCCTGTTGCGCTACATCGTCGTCCCGTTCCAGATCGGCATCACGCTGGCATTGTTCATGGCGCATACGGCGCTGATCCTGCCCTATGCGGTGCGGGTCGTCTCCGCCAGCCTCGAGAACCTGCGCTCCGACATTGAAGAGGCAGCGGTTCTGCTCGGCTCCTCGCGTCTCGGCGCATTCTTCCGTGTGGTGATGCCGAACATTCGCGGCGGTATTCTTTCCGCCTTCATTCTCGGCTTCGTCACCTCGTTCAATCAGGTGCCGGTGTCGCTGTTCCTTTCCGGTCCGGGCGTGCGCACCATGCCGATCGATATGATCGCCTATATGGAAATCGTCTTCGATCCCTCCGTCGCCGCGCTCTCCTCGCTGCTTGCGCTGATGTCCATCGGCATCGTGTTTGCCGCCGAACGTTTCCTTGGATTTTCCCGCTATGTCTGATGCGTCCTATCTCTCTCTCGAAAAGCTGACGCTGACCTATGGCGACAGCCCCGCCGTGCCGGATCTCGATCTCGATATCCGCAAGGGCGAACTGATCGCCCTGCTCGGCCCGTCCGGCTGCGGCAAGACGACGACAATGCGGGCGATCGCCGGTCTGATGCCGGTGAAGTCCGGCCGCGTGCGGCTGGATGGCACCGATATCACCCGCGTTCCGGCCAACAAGCGGGCCGTCGGTCTGGTCTTCCAGTCCTACGCGCTCTTTCCGCATCTGTCGGTCTACGAAAACGTTGCCTTCGGACTGAAGCTCAAGGGCATGCGTGGGCAAGAGCTCGATGCCAAGGTTCAGTCGGGTCTGAAGTCGGTCGGCCTGTCGAATTTCGCCAACCGTCGCCCGGCCGAGCTTTCCGGCGGCCAGCAGCAGCGCGTGGCGCTGGCGCGTTCCATGGTCATGGAGCCGAAGGTTCTGTTGCTCGACGAGCCGCTGTCCAATCTCGACGCTCGCCTTCGTCTCGAAATGCGCACCGAACTGCAGCGCGTCCAGAAAGAAACCGGCGTGACGATGATCTTCGTCACCCACGACCAAGCGGAGGCCTTAGCGCTGGCCGACCGCATCGTCGTCATGAAGTCTGGCAAGATCGAACAGATCGGCTCGCCGGAGGATATCTACAATCGCCCGACCTCGTCCTTTGTCGCCGATTTCGTCGGCTTCGAGAACATCTTCCCACTCGTTGGCGGGAAGTTGAAGACGAGCGGCGGCCTCATCAATCTTTCCAGCCAGCCCCCTTCAGCGGCGGGTCTGGCCTGGCGGCCGCGTATGGTAACTCTGGGAATTGGTCCTTTCCGAGGTACTGTGCGCGGCACATCCTTTGCCGGCGACAGCCGCGAATATCTGCTGGATACGCCGATTGGTCCCATCAAGGCCGAAGTCGAGGCGAGCCAGCCGGCATATGCGCTCGGCGCCGAACTTGTCTTCGATCTGCCGGCCGAAAAGGCCGCGCCGCTGGCTCGGTTTGCGTAAGGAGCGGCTGACATGGGCATCTGGATCGATACAGACATGGGCTTCGACGACATCGCCGCGATCATGGTCGCGGCGCATGCGGGGCTGACGATCGACGGCATGTCGCTTTCCTTCGGCAATGCGCCGCTCGCCAATGTGCGCCGTAACGCGGCGAGTGCCGCCGCCGCTTTCGTCTGGCCGTTTCCGATCCATGTCGGTCGCGAAGTGCCGGTGCTCGGCCAGCTGCAGACGGCGACCAATGTGCTTGGCGACACCGGTATTCCGACCGTCGGCAAGGCGCTTCCGGAAGCGGTCGACACATTTAACGAGGATGCGTTCGAAGCACTGTGCGCCTGGCTTGAAAAGAGCGAGGGCGAGCGGCGCATCCTGGCGCTCGGGCCGCTGACCAATATCGCCGCCGTCGCTCTGGCGCGGCCGGATCTGGCTGCGAAGATTACCGATCTCACCTGGATGGGCGGTGGCCTGACGGCCGGCAATCACACCGCGTCGGCGGAGTTCAACGCCTTTGCCGACCCGGAAGCGCTGGCGATCGTGCTGGCTCACGATATTCCGTTCCGGATGGTCGATCTGGATCTCTGCCGCAAGGTTCTTTGTTCACCGGAGGACGTGGTTCCGGTGCGCGAGGCTGGCGGTCGCAACGCCGAACTGGTGGCGGACCTTTTGGCCGGTTTCGTTGCGATCGCCACAAGCCGCGGCCGCCCGGCCATGGCGCTCTATGATGCCGTGGCAGCGGTCGCTTTCGCTTACCCCGACCATGTGACATGGCGCGCTGCGCGCATCGACGCCGAGCTTTCCGGCGGACTGACGCGCGGTCGTACAGTGGTCGAGGTGCGGCCCGGTCGTGCCGAATTTAATGCTGAATACGGCGCCGAGATCGACGTCGACAAGGCGAAAGCCATCATTCTCGAGACATTGCGTGCGGAGGCGAGCTGGTGAAGAACATTATCTCAACGGTACAGGAATTCACCGAACCTTCCTTCCGCGATCGTGTGGTCGTTGCCGCCCGCGGTGACGGGCCGTTCGATATCCTGATCACCGGCGGCACGCTGGTGGATGTGGTGACGGGCGAGTTGCGCGCCGCCGATATCGGCCTTGTCGGCCCGGTTATCGCCAGCGTGCATGAAGCGGGCAGCCGCTCCGATGCCGCCGAGATCATCGATGCGACCGGCACGTTCATCTCGCCCGGCCTGATCGATACGCATATGCATGTCGAAAGCTCGATGGTGACGCCGGCTACCTATGCCGGTGCCGTGTTGCCGCGCGGCGTGACGACGATTGTCTGGGACCCGCATGAATTCGGTAATGTGCATGGCACGGAAGGCGTGTCCTGGGCGCTGGAAGCGGTGAAGCCGCTGCCGTTGCGCGCCGTGGTGCTGGCGCCGTCCTGCGTGCCGTCAGCTCCGGGTCTCGAAGTTGCGGGCGCCGATTTCGGCCCGGCGGAAGTCGAGGAAATGCTGTTCTGGCCGAAGATCGGCGGTCTCGCCGAGGTCATGAACATGCGCGGTGTGATCAACCGGGAACCGCGCATCAGCGGCATCGTTCAGGCGGCGCTGGTGTCGGAGAAACTGGTCTGCGGCCATGCGCGCAGCCTTGCCGGCCCCGATCTCGCAGCCTTCATGGCGGCCGGTATCACCTCCGACCACGAACTGGTGTCTGCCGACGATTTCATGGCGAAGCTGCGCGCCGGCCTGACGATCGAGTTGCGCGGTTCGCATGATCATCTCCTGCCGGAATTCGTCGAGGCCTTGAACACGCTCGGCCAACTGCCGCAGACGGTGACGCTCTGCACCGACGATGTCTTCCCGGACGATCTCGTTCAGGGCGGCGGACTGGATGACGTGGTACGCCGGCTGGTGCGCTACGGCCTGAAGCCGGAATGGGCGCTGCAGGCTGCGACGCTGAATGCGTCGGTGCGCATCGGCCGCGCCGATCTCGGCCTGATCGCTGCAGGTCGCCGCGCCGATATCATCCTGTTCGAGGACCTGAAGGATTTCCGCGCGCGGCAGGTCATCGCCAGCGGCACGCCGATCGCCCGCGAGGGCAAGATGGTCGTCGAGCTCATCAAGACCGATCCTTGCGTGCTGGAGAATTCCGTCAAGCTGAAACCGCTTTCGGCCGACGATTTCAGGCTGCGCTCCGAGGGCAAAAAAGTTCGCCTCGCGACCATCGATCGCCCACGTTTCACGCGTTGGGGGCAGACGGATGCGGATGTCGTTGACGGCTTTGTGGTACCCCCGGAGGGCGCGACGCTGATCGCCGTGACCCACCGCCACGGCCGCGCCGACAGCCGCACCCGTCTTGGGTTCCTGACCAGTTGGGGAACATGGAAGGGCGCTTTCGCGACGACGCTCGCGCATGACAGCCACAACCTCACCGTTTTCGGTTCCGATCCGGTCGATATGGCGGCAGCAGCCAATGCGGTGATCGAAACCGGCGGCGGCATGGCCGTGGCGATCGGCGGCAAGGTGGTGGAGCTTCTGCCGCTGCCGCTGTCCGGCCTCGTCTCCGAAGCGCCGATGGAAGAGGTGGCCGAAGGTTTCCGGAAAATTCGTGCCGCCATGGACAAGGTCGCCGACTGGCAGCCGCCTTACCTGATCTTCAAGGCCTGTTTCGGCGCGACGCTCGCCTGCAATCCCGGCCCGCATCAGACCGATCGCGGCATTGCGGATGTCGCCAAGGGCACGGTAATGGAGTCGCCTATACTCGAAATCCTCGAATAGGAGACCGCATGCAGCCGCATGATTTCTGGCAGGAAGTTCATCCTTCTGGCACGTTCGATCGGGCCGGGCCGTTTTCCGGCTTCTACCCCGCCAGCCTCGATGACGGCAGTCAGATCCGCCTGCCGATCCGGCCGCTTGCGGATGTCGAACATGCGCTCGCCTCGCTGATCATCAACCAGGCGAGTTTCGACGTGCAGGATGCGCTGGCTGCCGATCTGGCGCCGAAGCTTGCAGCCTTCCGGCCCGAGGTGATCGTCGGCCTGCCGACGCTCGGGCTGACGCTGGCCGCAGCCGTTGCCCGTTCGCTCGGTTTTCCACGATATGTCCCGCTCGGGACTTCCAAGAAATTCTGGTACGACGAGACGCTTTCCGTGCCGCTCTCCTCCATTACCACGCCGGAACAGCAGAAGCGGCTTTACGTTGACCCGCGCATGCTGCCGCTGATCCAGGGCAAACGCGTGGCACTGGTGGACGACGTGATCTCTTCCGGCACATCGATCGTTTCCGGCCTGACTCTGATGGCCTCGCTCGGCATCGAACCGGTGGTCATCGGTGCGGCCATGCTGCAGTCGGAGCGCTGGCATGCGAAGCTTGATGCGTTCGGCCCGGAATGGCGGTCGCGTGTGGCCGGTGTGTTCCGAACGCCGATGTTGAAGAAGGCCGGTGAGGGCAGTTGGGCGGCCTAAGAGACGGGGTGGGGCAATTTGAGCCTTGCAAGAGCCGTTCGGCTGGCTAGGATCGCGGGATAACTCACCTCGGGAACAATCATAAAATCGGGAATAGGTTCATGGAATTGGTGTTCGACGGCCATAACGACGTGCTTCTGCGGCTCTGGCGGAATGCGAAATCGGGCGGCGACCCGATCGCCGAGTTCAAGGACGGCATCGTGAGCGGCCATATCGACGGCCCGCGTGCCAAAAAGGGCGGTCTCGCCGGCGGTCTCTGCGCCATCTACATTCCTTCCGGCGAACTGGTGCTGAAGGAGCCGGATGCGGACGGCCATTACGTCACGCCGCTGTCCACGCCGCTCGACCATCTTCCGTCGCTGACGATCGCGCTCGAAAAGGCGTCGATTGCGCTGCGCCTCGATCAGGCCGGTGCCTGGCGGCTCTGCCGCTCCACCGCGGACATCCGCAAGGCGATGGACGACGGCATTTTCGCCGCCGTCATGCATATGGAAGGCTGCGAGGCGCTTGATCCGGATCTTGATAATCTCGAAGTGTTTTATGCCGCCGGACTGCGGTCGCTCGGCCCGGTCTGGAGCCGCCACAACATTTTCGGCCATGGCGTGCCGTTCGCCTATCCGATGTCGCCGGATACCGGTCCGGGTCTGACCGAGGCTGGTTTTGAACTGGTCAAGGCGTGCAACCGGCTCGGGATCCTGATCGATCTGGCGCATATCACCGAGAAGGGTTTCTGGGATGTGGCGAAGACCTCCGATCAGCCTTTGATCGCCAGCCATTCCAACGCGCATGCGCTGACGCCGGTCGCCCGCAACCTCACCGACAAGCAGATGGATGCAATCAAGGAAGGCAATGGTCTGATTGGTCTCAACTACGCCGTGACCATGCTGCGCGCCGACGGTCGGGACAATGTCTCGACGCCGCTTTCCGACATGGTGCGCCATGTCGATTACATGGTGGAGCGTATGGGGATCGACTGCGTGGCGCTTGGTTCGGATTTCGACGGGGCGTCGATTCCGGAAGAAATTCATGATGCTGCAGGAAATCAAAATCTGGTTGCGGCGCTCAAAAACGCGGGATACGGTGAAGCAGAGCTAATAAAGCTATGCCGGGAAAACTGGCTCAGAGTTTTGGGGAAGGCCTGGCACGAATAAGGTCGGTTTTCCCCGGAGTTCCAAGAACTGGTCCAAAGAACCAAAGGGAAGACAGACTATGCTTCATTCATTCAAGGGACGAATCCGTCTGCTGACGACGGGTGCTGCGCTGGCGGTCATGATGGCTGCCGCACCGCAGGCCTTCGCGGTCACGCCGAAGGACACGCTCGTCATCGGCCTCGCCTTCGACGACATCATCACGCTCGATCCGGGCCAGGCCTTCGAATTTTCGGCCGGCGAAATCGGCGGCAATTCCTATGACCGCCTCGTCCGCCTCGACATCAACGACACGTCGAAGATCACGCCGGACCTCGCCGAAAGCTGGACCGTTTCCGATGACGGCCTGACCTACACGTTCAAGATCAAACAGGGCCTGAAGTTCGCGTCCGGCAACCCGATCACTGCTGAAGACGTTGCCTATTCCTTCGAGCGCTCGGTCAAGATCGACGGCCCGCCGGCCTTCATCCTGAACCAGTTCGGCCTCAAGAAGGATACCGTCACCCAGAAGGCCGTCGCCAAGGATGCCAACACCTTCGTCCTGACCGTAGATCAGGCTTACGCGCCGTCCTTCGTGCTGAACTGCCTGACCGCAACGGTCGCAGCCGTGGTCGACAAAAAGGTCGTGCAGCAGCACATCACCAATGACGATTACGGCAATGCCTGGATGAAGACCAACTTCGCCGGTTCCGGTCCGTACAAGGTGCGTGAATGGCGCGCCAACGAAGTCGTCGTGCTGGAACGCAACGACAATTATTGGGGCGAAAAGGCCAAGCTCAACCGCGTCATCTATCGTCATATGAAGGAAAGCGCGGCCCAGCGCCTGGCGCTCGACAACAACGATATCGACGTCGCCCGCAACCTCGAATCAAACGATATCGATGCGGTGTCCAAAAAGGGCACGGCGGTGACCAGCGCTCCAAAGGGCTCGGTCTTCTATTTCAGCCTCAACCAGAAAAACCCGAACCTAAAGAAGCCGGAAGTCGTCGAGGCGATGAAATATCTCGTCGATTACGACGCGATCGGCGCCAGCCTGATCAAGGGTGTCGGTGAAATCCACCAGACCTTCCTGCCGAAGGGCATTCTCGGCTCGATCGACGACAAGCCCTACAAGCTCGACGTCGCCAAGGCCAAGGAACTGCTCGCCAAGGCCGGCCTGAAGGACGGGTTCTCGGTGACCATGGACGTGCGCAACACGCAGCCGACCACAGGTATCGCCGAATCCATCCAGCAGACCTTCGCCCAGGCCGGCATAAAGATGGAAATCATCCCTGGCGATGGTAAGCAGACGTTGACCAAATACCGCGCCCGTACGCACGACATCTATATCGGCCTGTGGGGCGTCGACTACTGGGATCCGAACTCGAATGCGGAAACCTTCACGTCGAACCCGAACAATGCCGACGACGGGACCTCGAAGACGCTAGCATGGCGCAACGCCTGGGATATTCCGGAACTGACCAAGGAAACCAAGACCGGTTTCGTCGAGCGGGATTCGGCCAAGCGTGCCGCGATCTATGCTGACCTGCAGAAGAAGGTACTGCAGACCGGTCCGTTCGTTCTGGTTTACCAGCAGACGGAAGTGGCAGGCGTGGCCAAGGGCGTGAAGAACTTCAAGCTCGGCCCGACTTTCGATACGAATTACGTGTTCAACGTTTCCAAGGACTAAGCCGAAAACGGCTTCCCGGAGCACCCTGCGGTGCTCCGGGATCTTTGAGTTTACACGCCGTGCTGTCTGGAAATCGGTTTCGATTTTCGACCGACGCTGTGGCCTGAAAGGCGGAATCCTTGACTTTACCTGAAACAAGCGTGGCGACACGGCGCAACCGGCGCCGTGCTTCCTCTGCTGCAACCTCCATCCTGCGTTTCGCGGTGACGGTGGTGACGACCATTTTCGGCCTGCTGCTGGTGACCTTCTTCATCGGCCGGGTCATTCCGATCGACCCCGTGCTGGCGATCGTCGGCGACCGCGCGCCGGCGCATCTCTACGAGCGCACCCGTATCGAACTGGGCTTGAACCTGCCGCTTTACGAGCAATTCTGGATCTATACGAAGCAGGCGCTTTCCGGCAATCTCGGCACATCCGTGCTGACCAGCAATCCGGTGCTGGAAGATATCAAGCGCGTTTTCCCGGCAACGATGGAGCTTGCGACGATCGGCACGCTGATCGGCGCGATTTTCGGCATTCCGCTCGGCGTGCTGGCGGCCGTTCGTCGCGGCAGCATCGCGGACCAAGTAGTGCGTGTCATCGGCCTGATCGGCTATTCGGTGCCGATCTTCTGGCTCGGGCTTCTCTCGCTGGTGCTGTTTTATGCGCAGCTGAGATGGGTCGCTTTCCCCGGCCGCGTCGATATCGTCTACGAATACAGTTTTACGCCGCAGACAGGCTTTTATCTGCTGGACGCGACCATGCAGGGCCAATGGGATGTTCTCTGGGACCTTTTCCTGCATATAGCGCTGCCGGGCTCGCTGCTCGGTTATTTCTCGCTCGCCTATATCAGCCGCATGACCCGCTCCTTCATGCTGAACGAGCTGTCCCAGGAATATGTGGTGGCTGCGCGGGCGAAGGGGTTGTCCGAAACGCGGATCATCTGGTTCCACGCACTGCGCAATGCTGCCGTACCGCTGGTAACGGTGATTGCGCTGTCCTATGCGAACCTGCTTGAGGGCTCGGTCCTGACAGAAACCATCTTCTCCTGGCCGGGACTTGGCCTCTACATCACCAACTCGCTGCAGAATGCCGATATGAACGCGGTTCTGGGCGGCACGCTGGTGATCGGGGCTGTTTTCGTCGGCATCAACATCTTCTCCGATCTTCTCTATCGGACACTCGACCCGAGGACGCGTAGCCGATGAGCACCGTGGAGAGTTTGAAACCCTATAGCCGCG
>Ga0075365_10000224_pt1 | contig 19142 bp, 16 predicted proteins | sample EndMetdeltDD1765_FD_71387 | JGI IMG/M metagenome (GOLD analysis project Ga0075365, IMG submission 71387) | Populus endosphere microbial communities from Tennessee, USA - Endosphere MetaG P. deltoides DD176-5 | ecosystem: Host-associated > Plants > Roots > Endosphere | place: USA: Tennessee... | reverse complement strand
AGCACCTAGCCGAGCAGATTTTTTAAGACAAAGACGAGCCGAACAATCAGGAAACCCTGTAGATAAGATTGGCGCTTTGGTGCAATCCGGAAAATATGATGATGCACTTACCACCATTACAGGACTGGATCAAGGCACACGAGACAGCCAACCGCCACTGGTCAAACGTGACATCGGTATTGCATTAACCAGAGGTGGAGGACGTGAGCAATGGGAAGAATCATTGCCTTTGTTTGATTCTGCAGAGCAAGCCGCGACAACAAACGAAGAGAAAGTGGGTATAGCCATTGGCAAAGCAGAAGCATTGACACGGTTAGGACAGTATGAAGAAGCTCTGGCGGCATATAAAACAGCACAAGAATTGGATAGACTTAATAGAGAAACAGCGTTCATAGTAACAGCAGAAGTCGAGGGGCTAGGCCCTGATGCAACAATGACCCATCTCCATGAGTTTGCGGCAAAAAGATTGCGCGAAGGAGATCTTCAAGGGGCAATCACTGAAAACGGAAAAGTACTTGCACTCGCCAAAGGAGAAATTACTAATGATAGTACCCGATGGGCACAATTTGATAAAGGAATTGCACTCATGAAGCTTGGACGACTTCCTGAAGCAGTAACTGAACTTAAAGAAGCTCAACGACATACCCCTGATAATACCTGGACCAACTCAGGTCTTGGATTGGCCTATGAAAAAGCTGGGCAAGAAGAAGAAGCAAGAGGAGCATTTACGGAAGCCCTGAGAATTGCAGAAGAAGCAGGGACAACAAATGAAGAAGCAATAGAAGGATTAGCTCGGCTCGCACTCTAAAGAATCCCCTTCAATAGATACATTTCCATTTTCTCTTATCTCTCTTATATTGTTACGACTGAATAAGTGTCGTAGTCTCGTTAGAAGGTCCCATGATGGAGCAGCACATCTCGTGCCTCAAGGAAATCATTTGAACCTTCTTTAGATTTTTCTTGGAATGTCTGAATACCTCTCAAGAGCAACACAAACTCCTCATCGGTAAATTGCAACTCCGCTGGCATGCTACTAAGTTCGCTTGGTACTCTCTTCGGAATTTGAGTCCACCAGGTAATACGATCTTTAATTTTTGCTCGCACCTCTTCTACATTAGAGGCGGAAGGTTTTTGTTCTAAGAGGTTGGTAATTGTTGCTTCATCAAGACCTCTTGCTTCTAACGCTTGACGGATAGTTTCATTCTCCGGCTCTGGGGTTGCAGTTGCTAAGTCGGCACGGACGTCGTCATTATCAAAAGCTCTGTTAATTAAAAATTGTTCTGACTGAAATGAAACGGGGATATCCAACCTCGTTCTATCTCCTTCTGCTCCGGAAGAAGTTCCGGTACCGGTTTCTTCTCCAGCGGCTCTGCGAGCTTCTTGTCTTTCTCGTTGCCATTTTAGCAACTCGTCAACGACGTCCTCTGAGCGTTGTGGTGCTTGCTTTTTCCGACGTCCCAAAAACTTCAATCTTCTTCTTTTCGGCTCTGGCTCAGGCTCTGGTTCTGGAGCTGATTCTTCTTCATCTTTGGGAGCAATACTCCACGGTCCATCTTCTTCGGCGAGCGCCGCTTCAAGGTCGTGCATGGTGAGGGTAATTCTCATGCCGCCGGGTTTTGAAAGCGTAACAATTGGTTCTCCTCGAGAATTCAGTCCAACTTGTGAGATAAGGAACTTATCTCCTGAATCTCGTTGTACCAAAATGTCATCGACTTTAATAGGAAGTTCTACACTAGATTCTAACTGTTCTTCGTCCTCTGGTGTTACAGAAGGTTGCTCTCCTGTTGGTTCTCCTGCTGGTGGTGGTGTTTGCTCTGCTGGAACTGGAGCAGGAACTGATGAACGTTTTGTTTTGATAATAACAGCTGTCCCATCGACGAAATCAACTGTTGCTAGAGTAACAGGTTTGCCATCCTGAATTAAGGTGACCGTATCAAAGCCATGGCTATCAAAGAAGGCGAGCATTTCAGATAACCTGACTTGACTGGTCTCATCAAGAGGATATTCGACGATAAATTCATTGACGAAAGCAAGTTTTGATTCTGCTTCTTGGAGTACTTGCAGAGCGGGAGCTTCGGCCCCGATACGAACAAGATCAACAGGTTCTGTTATAAATTGGGAGATTTTCGCTTCTGGACCAGCAATAGCACTATGCAAAACAACTACATCTTCAAGACCATTCTTTTTAACATTCTTCTCAGCTATTGTTGTTTTCTCCAAGTCTGGCTCGATCGTCGTCACCAGTGCGTCAGGGCTCTTCGTCTTCCAATAGAGCGCCGACATACCGATATCTCCACCAATATCTAATATCACGGGAGCAGTCACTCCAGAATCAGGTTGCCATGCATAATCATCGGACATAAAAAAGTCAGCGTATTGCAAATCAAAATTATCATAGTCGTCATACAGCATTGTATAATTGCCCAAAGGATCCCCTGGCGCTTTGACAAGACTACTTGGTTCTCTCTCTAATATCCGTTCTGAACGTTTATCAATTGACTCCCAACGCTCTTCATCAATATATCCTTGAACGTTTTTCTTCAATGATGTAACATTTTCCAGGATAATGGAATCATATTCCCAAACATCGATAGTGATATGACCATCATCTACATAATAGAGCCATGGAGAACAGAGACCAACAGACTCCATGAAATCCGTCATTTCTTGTGAACCATACTTATGACCTGCTGCTTCCGTCGCATCGATAAGTGCTTGGACATCTTCTTTTGTATGTTTTTGAATCTGATAATCGTTTCTCTCAATGACGATATGACCACTCCCATCAACCTGATAATCGGTTGTATCCAGTCCTAAGCTCTCTAAATGAGCCATCATCTCGGGAGAGGTTGAGGTGAAGCCTTTGCCTTCAAAGCGATCAATTATTTCTTGGTATTCCGCTTGCGTATGTAACCCAAGGAATCCTAATGCTCGAGGGTAAATATGTTCAGGAAAATCTGCCACACGAGAATTAATTTCTCGTTGTAATAATGATATATCCATTTCGTCTAGGTTTCTGTCTGGCAGTTTTGCAATATCTTCTTTCCAATCACTCCCATAAATATCCATTTGTGCCCAATCACTCCAGGTAGCTCCTTGAGAACGCCCTTGCAGGAAGGTCTTGATTTGACGTCGAGGATCTGTCTCCAACCATGCTTTGCCCGAGTAAGGCAATGGCATCGAAGCAATATCTTCTCTTACTGCCCATACCATACCAGCAAGCTCTCCATCTGTCCCATCATCACGATTAGGATTAATCCCTCCTAACGCCGCATAAGTAGATCCTCTTAAAATAGTGTTAGCCCCATAGAGTCCATAGGCTCTCCTTACCGCAAACATATAATTAAAGAGTCTCCAGGAGACAAGAAGTTCAGGAAATGCTTTATAGACTTCCTGGCCCAAATCCATTCTTCCGCTTATCCCATCAATTTTTGTGAAAGTTGGATCTCGCTCCGCTTGAAGTTCATCCAGCTCCATTGTTTGGAGGATATCTCTAATGTAAGTCGGAGACATTCGTACGACATCAATATCATTGGTAATAATACTTGGATCTCTTCTCCCAGGATTAGCTCGTTGCATTGATCGAAGAAGCGCGACATCGTAAAGTCGCTTGGTAAGATTTCCCCAAAGAGGTCTCTCGGGAAATTCTTCTTTCATTACGCGAATACGAAGCTCTGGATGTTCTTGTTGGAATTGTTGTATTGCTGCTTCTGTATCATAAATTTCTGGATTGCCTGCTGCGACACGTTCTGCTGCTCCTTCTGTAAAAGGATGACCAAGCACACTTTCAAGCCCTTCACGAGATTTTGTTGGATTTGTTGGATCACTAGCATTTGCTCGAGGATGATTAAGGAAAATCACTATTTCAAATTTACTTGGATCAAGAGCTTGTTTATTTCTTGTTTTATCAATTTGAATCGCGTATTGATCTAACGCATGTCTCACTGTTTTTCCTTCAGCAAGTGTATAGACAGGAATACAGACAATGGCATCACAATTTTCATCCATTGGCTCTTGCATTCCTTCTTGAGATAAGTACCCTTCAAGTATCTTTTTATATTCAGGATCTTGCCTGTGCAAATACTCGGTGGCCTCTTCTACAAAATCGAGACTTGCAAGATTATTATTGCGTAAACGCTCTGATGCTTTACTTTTATAATATGCCTCGCCTACTTGTATCGGTTCTTTCTTTAAAGGTGACTCGACACGACGACCATCACTGAAGCTATCTACGTCTGATTCATAGAGATTGAACGTTGGTTCTGCTTGCCTTTGACGAGGATTTTCTAAATTTCCTTCTGAATTCAATTCAGTTGTTTCTGTTGCAGGTGCCTCTTGGGCTCTTCTCCTCCTCCTTCTTTCTGATTGAGGCAGAGCGCCCGATCGAGGAAGGCCACCTGATCTCAAATCACTCCCGTAACGATTCGGCGGAGGCACTTCACTACGTGTTTCCTCTCTTGTCTCTGTTTGCCTCGTCGTTGCTGGACCTTGTTTTCCTGCTTCAAGTGGGCGGCGTGACCAAGGGAGAGGGATGACCGGAAGAGATGTTTCTTCTGAAGGCAAGGTTAGCGTTGTTGTTGGAAGAATATCTATTTGTGAGACTGTTGAATTTGCCGTAACTTGATCTGGGATTTTTCCTGAAGATAAATCTGTTGCAAATTCTTTAAAGACTGTTTTTCCATTCTCAGTTACCATTTGGCCCGTTGAAACATTCATATTAATTTTATCTTCGAATCCCGTTCCACTATAGGCACCATCATACTTCCCTAAATCTTTGGCAAAGACCATCTTTGCAAGGACAGATTCTTGTTGTTTTTCCCAATGACCAGTTTTGTCATTAAAGACATCAATCATCTTATGTGAATTCTGATCAAGTACCGTAACTCCATTTGGTGCTTTTACCAAAATGGGGTTATCAGAATGTCCTGGTTCCCAAAAAGCTCTTACCAGTTCTTTATCCTTGATCACTTTGGCGACATCTTCTGAATGAGATCCACTGGTATTGTGCATAGAAGTTGAATCCCATTTAATGGCATGATCACCAACTCGACTATCTGTCTGGCGGAACCAAGTACCTTCAGAAGAAGGACGATCCTCCATCCATTGCACCTTAACATCGGTGCTGTGTTTCTTCATCCAATCCGCAGTATTAATCTTCACGGATTCTCCATTTCTCCCCACTTCTCCAATATGTACTAAATGCTTGTATTCTGGGAGGACATGCGATCCAGTAATCCCTCCCTGAGAATCAATGTGTATTTTATCTGCAAGCAATTTATCTCCCATCATTAATTTAAATGCCCCACCACCATCTTTTGCTAAATGTGTTCCTTGGGGGATTTCTACTTTCACATGTGGATGCCCGGGAACGGCGACTTTATCGGTTCCAGGTTTTATTGCATCAGAGAAAAATTTGGGATCTTCGATTTTAAATCCGGCATCATGTAATGGTTCTGCGAGTTCAGGAGGAAGCTTACCTTGAAAGCTGATGTTTCCATCCTGATATAAAAACTCTGGATGAACTTTGCCTTTAATATCATGGCCTTGAATACTATCAACAACGATTTTTCCACCTTTTTCCGTATGCATGCCAAGCCCTTCAACATTCAAATGATCACCAGGCTTACTGTTTTGAAACGCTTCAGTTAACATCGCTGCGGATGTTACCTCTCTAGCAGCAGATCCATGACCCATCTGCTCCCATGCCCACGAACTACCTTTTTCAAGAGCAGTAGGTCCAATATCTACTCCCATGCCTCTTAGTATCAGCGCCATGCCCTCTTGCATGCCAAGTCCACCGACAAGTGAGGAGGTAAATGTCATGGTACCTTGGGAGATCATTGCTTTTCGTCGTGCAGCATGCATCGCTTTATCTCTTCCTTGAATGGAATCTTGTTTGGCGAGAGTAGTCCAGCCCACAGCTGTAGCAATTTCTGGTTGTAAAGGTGTCCCATTTCGGATGTTTTGTCTTCGTGATTCTTGAAGCGTACTGACGATGAGATCAACACTGTCTGCACCAGAAGCAGTTATTCCCAATTTGGTAAACACAGCATCTCGTTCAGTCTTGTGAGCGGTGAGATAATCACGGAGAGCAACCGTTGCTTGCGCTTTTCGCAGTGCCAATGTTGCATCGCGTTCATCTCGAGAAGTGTTTGCTTCTCCTTTCCATAATTCAAGACCTTCATCAAGGTCCATAAGCGCACGTCTGGCATCGATATCAGCGAGCATTCCTAGCGTCTGTATCAGAGATTCTTGTGAAACAGTTCCTGATTTGAGTTCGGTTCGTGCACTCGCAAGTCGCGTAATTACTTGACTAAGATCACCCATCGGCATCTCTAATTCTTTCATTTTATTACGTCGCTTTGCCTCTGCATCAAATTCAACACCTCGACTTGCTTCGATCCGATGCTGCTCGACTTCTCTGGTAAATCGACCTCGTTCTTGCATGCCTCGGACAGCACCAGCAACCAAACTTCCACCGACCAAAGGAAGCAAAACCCGTCCGACACTGGATGCGCCCAATTGTGCTAAATACATTCCTCCACCTACGGCAAGACCAGCAGTTACGTGACCACCAGTTCTCGCAGTGAGTGCCGTCAACCTAGAAGATGCAGGCTCGAGAACCGATCCATAAGCATTTTTTACATCGAGAGCGGGGGGATTTCCAGCCGCTATCTCTTGGTACATAGCGTGAACACGTTGATTTGTTAATCCACGGGATACCATTTTCTCTTTTTTACTTTCTTGTAAATCACCTTGTTCTCCCGATTTAAGTGTTCCGACATTTACTTTCAAAACGATATTATCGACGTAATTTTTCAGGTCTGCATCTGCTTGCAGTTGCTCTTTAATAGCAAGAGCTTGGGGCAATAATACTTCTTGTACAGCAGGGATAATATCTGTCCCATAACTCAATGACAACATAAATTTCGCTTGCACATCTGCGGGAAGCGAATTTCTCCAATCAACAAATTTCTTGGTAAAAAAGACTTCCTGAATTTTTGTCCGGGTCTCAAGTAAGGCATCTTCACTGATGGTGCCATTATGCTGTAGTCCTTGTTTTAACAGAGGAGTAATTACCTCCTTGGTAAAGAAATCTTTAATATCTCCTGTAAACTCAACGCTTTCGGCCTTTTGTTCGCCAACGGCTGCACGAATTGCATCTCCTCCCATCTCATTACCGAGTCGCTTTGCTAACCCTTCAGACGCTTGAAAATCACCCTTTAAAACATCCTTGTAGGATTTAAGCAATGAACCATTTTTATCGACAAATTGCTTTAATGCTGGATCCCCATCAATTTGTGCTTGGGTCGAAAGAGCAGCTTTTCGAAGAGAGCGGACGACATCAACTTCTTTTTTATCGATTGATTTCTGAGTGATCGTCACATCATGAATCAAATCTTTGATCTTGGTTACTTTTCTTTTGAAAAACTTCTCGCTACTACGATCTTCTTTTACCATTTCGGCGGCGGTGTTGGAGATATCTTTTTGAAAATCATACGGAAGAGATTGCATGCTTAAGCCTCCTTCAGCAAGGAGCTTCTGGGCTTGATTTTTCTCTTTAGAATAGGTGGCAGTACTATGAATTCCATACTTCCACCATCGAGGAATCACCTTCTTGAAAAAAGACTTCTCTTTCCAGGTTTCTTCTTTCTCCGTCATTCGCTGGCGTGCCAAGAGTCTACTTTCTCGTTCTAATACTTCTTGGCTATCTACTTTTTTCCCTTGTCGATTTCCTTCGATCTTATTTTTTGCTGCAGCAATATTAACAGCAAGCTCTGGAGCACTTGGAGGTCGTGGTGGTCGTCCACCGCTGGTGTGAACTGGCTGTGGGCTTCCACTTCCCCCCCGGGGTCGAAGAGGTGCAGGAGAAACTGTGTCTGTCGTATCTCTATTTCTTGTCAGTGGAGCAGCCAATACCGACTCGCCCGAATTAGTTTCAGCCATATAACTTTATTATCCTTTATTGAGAAAATGAAAGTCAACACGAACTAGTTTTTAGTTCACATTTAAATTGAGGACTTGGATACTAATATTGTCTGTACTACCTCGACGCAAGGCTTCTTCCATGAGCAGCTTGCTCGCCTCATCCGGGTCATCAACATCTTTAATAAAATTAATCGCATCTTGATCATCAAAAACATCCCATAACCCGTCACACGCCATAATCAGTTTCCTGTCATTTGGTTGAAGGGTAACCTGGCGAATATCTGGTTCGGCTGTGACTGCTGGACCAGCATCATGATCGCCAATTGCTCGAGGAACCATCAGCAAACCACCAACTCGATCTTTCCCCCATGGATCTTGCAAAATTTCTCCACCATCACGTTGAAGCCTTGCTCTTTCCTGAGGATCTGAAAGATTATGATCCCTTGATAACCGATCAGCAACTCCACCTCTATCGAGTACTGCACGAGCGTCTCCCACATTTGCAACCCATAGCTCTTGCCCCACAAACAGAGCAGTCACTGCCGTAGCTCCCTGATTATGAAACTTGTCAGTGGCCTTATCCGTAAGTAAATATGCTCGTTTCGTCGCCTCGTCAGGAGTAAGACCTATACCTAATCCTCTTAGGACAGCCATATGAAGCTGCTCTTTTACGAGCTCTGCAACGGCTGATCCGCCATGACCATCATAAATGCCCGCAAACAGTTGATCTGCTCTTCCTCCAAAATTTGGGACAATAATCATTTCGTCTTCCATACTCGTTCGTACATTTCCTACGGTTTCAGCCTCACCAAAACGACTCACCACACTTTTTACCTCTTGTATTTCGACTTTTTGAGTAACCTCAGCAGCAGGTATTGTTTGTTCTGCAGGGAGCTCAACATCAGCAAGCTTTATTAATCCCTCCTCTGCCTGTTTGTTTGCTGGATTAATCTTCTGTACTTTTTTGAATGCTTCCTTTGCCAATCTCTCATACCCTGTCCCTAAAGAATCCAATACCCACTCTTGATCTTCTTCTGGTAATAACTCCGTCGCTCTCTCTAATGCTGCTACTGCTTCCTTTGTCCTTCCCAATTGCAACAAGGCATCTCCTTTATCTGCTATTGCCCATGCTGCATGTCTCTCGCCTTGTTCTCCAACCAACAATATTGCTCGGTCATATGCCTGCAATGCTTCTCCTGGTTTCCCTTCCTTAAATAACTTTGCCCCTTCTTGGTGATTCCTATCGTATGCGGCCTGTACTCCTGGCAACAACATATCTTGCTGTGTTAGCTCTGCGGCTCTCGGCTGGGGTCCATCCACTTCTGTCTTTCCTGCATCCATAAATTTAAATCACTTTTCTTCTTGAATATCAGAAAGTTGTGATTCATTATTTTCTTGTGGCACTCCAAGATATATTTTCTGGAATTCCAGAAAGACATTGGTGACAAACGTTGTAAAATCGGGGATATGCTTTACAGCAAATTTTTGTGCTTCCTCCTGGGATTTACTCTCTTGTAAGATCTTTTCCATATGTGCAACCTCATCATCAGAGAGCGCAGCAATAATCCGTGCCATTAAAAATTCATCCAATCGTCTTAAGAGATCATTCTTTAATTCTTCTCGCACTTCAGGTGTCAGATCAGATTGCTGCTGGGCGAACTTTTGATCAATGAGGCTATTGATAAAGGTATCGAATTGAGAAGACACTTGCTGATTTTGTGTTGCATCCATAAAATAATTTCTTTTATTTTGTTAAGCGAGCTATGCCTTCTTCTGCTTCGGTATTTGTTGGATCAATGCGAAGTGCATCCCGAAAATGAGCTAACGCTTCTTCAGTATTTCCTGATTGTTCGAGAGCTAATCCCAACCCAGAGTTTACCCAGGTATTCTCTCTATTTTCGGTCTTTGCGGTGAGTAGTTCAGCAACTGCAGCTTCAGTGATTCCAAGTCGCATTAAAGCAATCCCTTTATTAAATTGGGCCCATTTTAATTGATCTGTGGTAAGTGCTCCTTCTCCTAATGCTAACGCCTTCTCTTCATCGAGTAATCCTTCTTCAAATTTTCCTTCTCGGATTTTGGCTGTCCCTTCGTCGTGGAGTGCTTGAATTGTCCCATCTTTGTCTGTTTTTGCCTGGACAAGGAAAGTAATTTCGGTGTTGTCAGGGTTAAGCCCTTCCACAGCCTTCCATCGAGTGAGCGCACTCGCATAATCGTCAATACGTCCATCAAGTTCTGCTAATGCTACGGTAACCCATTCTTGTTCATCTGGAGTTGTTGCTTCTTCACGTGCTTTATCTAACAACGCCCCGGCTTTGATCCAATTCTCGTCTCCACCTTTTGCAATTAAAGCTTTAGCGAAGTCATGTTTGAACCATACTTCACTATCTTTGGGAGTATCACCGTCAATCATTTCAAAAAGATGAATTGCACCATCATAATCTTTTGCTCTTACTAAGTCTGTTGCTCTATATTGAGACTGTTCATCAAGTGCTGGAGGAATATTTGTTGTCTCCGCTTTGGTTGGGTCAGTATAGCGCTGCTGTACTTCTCCAGTTCGCCAAGAGGTAATAACCCGCTCCCTAAAGCTCCGTTTAATCGGTTCAGGATTGGGAGGAGGAGCACCATCTCCCGTATCATTTCTGTTATTCCATGCATCTTTCATGCGTTGAACTAACTTTGGGCGAGGTTCTTCTTGGGGGGAGGCCATTGCAACAACAACATCACCATCGTCTGGCGCGGCGGGGTGTGCTGCATCAAGTGCGGCTAAATCCTCCAGATGGTATGCCACTTTTGTTGCATCGATATCATCGGGTCTTGGCGGTTCCGATGGTACCACTTGTCTCAAATTCTCCCCCGCTGCCGCGGTTCCAAGAATAAATGCGAGAGCTGTAGGGAGAGGCTGACCATCCATTGCATAAGCTCCAATAGCAAAAACACCGCCTCCTGTAAGTCGAATTGCCGCTGCCGTCGCTGCATCTTGTGCGTCAGCTTTTCCTTCATCCATACTGATTCCTACGGTGCCAAAAATAGCTTTAATTCCTTTCGGACTTTCTTTAAGCCCCTTAAGGGTACCAGAAATAGCCTCAACTACTCTTGCGGTTCTACTTGATTCTTCAGATGGTGGTGGTGGTGTTGCTACTTCAGTCATAGTCTTGATAAATTTTGTGCATCACAGTCGTCAATTCTTGATCTAATTCTTGATCAATTTTCTGTTGTTCGTCGGAGGATAATGCTCGATACTTCTCGATAATTTGTTTAAAATACATTTCTGTCCGTTTGTCGTCATCGGTTTCTGCGGTGAGAGTTTGCTCTAGTTTTTGGAGACTTGCTGCATCTTGACTATAGACTTTCTCTTTCAGCAATTCAAACATGTGAGCAGCAACTTTATTGGAGATATCCAAACGCGTCTTTTCATCTAATTTGGGAAATGCTTCAGTAACTGCTTGAGTAAATCCTGTCAAATTCATCATGTTTAGTAAACCATGATAGAAAGAGAAAGTCAACATGAGGAATTCCTCACTATAATTGAAGTTCGGCAGCCCTATCTGGATGTTTCTTTTTGAACCACTCTACCCGCTCAGGATATCGTGAAATGAAATTCGCTGATAAATCCATTCCATAGCGATCAAAATAAGCCAAGATATCTACTTCTGCGTCATCTTCACCAGCAAGAGGAGCAGTATGATCCATACTATCTGCCTTCTGATGTTGAACAGAGTGAAGCCATTCCTCGGCAAGAATTAAACCAATTTCATAATAAAATCTTGATAAAAGTTCTGAGTCATAATCATCAGGAAAATCTTCAAACGTGTGATGCATGCCAGGCTTTGCCGGTCTATATGCAGGAAACTCAGATGGTCTCGCTTTACGAGCAACCTCATATAAAGCAAAATTGAGATCACTTTCTGTTTTAAGTTTTTCGATGTTAATCAACTCTCCTGATCCGCCAATATGAAGCCCTAAATCTTTCCCCTCCGGGGTATTATTGAAATAGGTTATTGCTTCCTGAGATTTTCCTTCCTTAAGAAGATCTAACCCCTTTCTAATATAAATTTCCCCAGGCAAAAGTTTTTCGTTTTCTAAGCCAGCAATCTCTGTTGTTGTTTTCGTTTCTTCAGGTACTTCATCACCACCTAAATTCTTCAACCTCGATTCTGCCACATCATTCTTGGAGTTAATCTTCTTTACTCTTTCAAATGCTTCCTTTGCCAATTTCTCATACCCAACACCTAAAGAAGCAAAGACCCACTCTTGTTCATCCTCCGGTAATAACTCCGTTGCTCTCTCTAATGCTGCTACTGCTTCTTTTGTCCTTCCCAGTTTTAACAATGCATCTCCTTTATCTGCTACTGCCCAGGGAGCATTAGCTTCCCCTCCCAACGTTATTGCTCGATCATACTCCTCCAATGCTTCTGCTGGTTTTCCTTCTTTATACAGCGTTGCACCTGATTGATGATGCCTATCAATCGCGGCTTTTACTTGAGGAAGAAGAACGTCTTGTTGCGTTATCTCCGTTGAATGAGGGCTATCTCCATATGTCTTTTCTGCATCTCCCATATTTTTATTTATCCTATCATAGATAGTTCGTAATTTTTGTCTAGGTTAATTCTTTTTGAAATTTCCATGATCATATCCCAGGATATTTTTTTTCAAATGTTCGAATTTCTTCTTCCCTGTCTGGATGCTGTTGCACATACCAATCGGCTCTTCTACCATATCTTGTAATAAAGTCTGGAGATAAGCTCATACCGTAACGATCAAAATACGCTAAGACATCAACCTCTGGATCGTCTTCTCCTGCAAGAGGAGCAGTATGTATGGTACTCTTTGCTTTTTGATATTGTGCTACGTGCAACCATTCTTCTGCGCATAATAAACCAACTTCATAATCAAGTTTTTGAACCAACGCAGGATCATATTTTTCAGAATAAGCTGTGCCTTGAGTTCCCTCAATATTTACAAGTGGATTACCAATGAGGACAGCCCCACCAGAAGTTCTCGATTCTACCGCAACATTACGAGCTGCAATAATTAAATCTGCTTCCGTAAGTAGGTTAGGAACGTTAACGATTCTCCCTCTATCGATAATTAATCCTAATTCCCTACTCTTATTTAAGTTAAAAAAATGGATTTGTGCTTCTTCCCCTTTACCTTCTTTAAGAAGATCAAGACCTTGCCTGATATATATTTCTAGGGGTGATAACTTCTCTCCAACTTCAGGAGTTGCGGAAATCTCTGTTGTTGTTTTGGTCTCTTCATCGCCACCACCTAGCTTTCTCAATCTCGATTCGGCCATATCATTTTTGGGATTAATTTTCTGTACTTTTTGGAGTGCATCCTTTGCTAATCTCTCATACCCTGTCCCTAATGATGCCAATACCCATTCTTGATCTTCTTCTGGTAACAACTCTGTTGCTCTCTCTAATGCGACTACTGCTTCTTTTGTCCTTCCCAATTGGAGAAGCGCATCTCCTTTATCCGCTATTGCCCATGCCGCATGTTTTTCTCCTTGTTCTCCCACCAACACTATTGCTCGATCATATGCCTGCAATGCTTCTGCTGGTTTCCCTTCCTTAAATAACTTTGCCCCTTCTTGGTGATTCCTATCGTATGCGGCTTGTACTCCTGGCAACAACATATCTTGCTGCGTTAACTCTGAGGCTCCGGGTTGTGGTCCATCTACATTTAGCTCTCCCATTTGTCCAATAGTAGCATTCTTATGATCACCTTTCAATGGAGTACTACTACTTTTATAATTGATGAGAAAGAACGAGAGCTATGTATGTCTCTATTTGAGGTACCAAAACAGATGATTATCGCTTTGGTGATTGTCTCTTGCGGCGTGATTTTCCTCCCATGCCGACTTTTCGGCGTTGGCGGATTCGTGAATCTCGAGTGAGGAAACCTTTTTTCTTGAGGACTGGTCGATGTTTTTCTCGATCTAATTTATTAAGCGCGTTAGCGATACCAGCAATAAGTGCTTGTAGTTGACCAGCATGTCCTCCACCTTCTACTTTGATTGTGAAAGCATAATTTTGTTGATGTGCATTGGTGACACGAAGTGGTTCGGTGTATTGATGACGCTCAACATCACTTGAAAAGTATTGAACGATTGGCTTTCCATTAACAAGCATCTCACCTTTTTTAACCTCTTGTTCGCCCCATTTGAGATCATCTTTTACATGTTCATAAAGCCGAACACGAGCTACTGACTCTTTTCGTCGACCAACAGCAAAGATATAATCCAGCTTTACGTTTTTATTCTTCTTTTGTACTTCTTCTGCCATAGTTTATTAGTTTGATTTCTTAAATCGTTCTTGATAAGGATGTTCTTCTCCTGCAAAAATAGACAAGCGCTTTAGCATTCTATCGCGCAATCGGTTTTGTGGCAACATGCCTTTTACTGCATTTTTAATAACATCTTCTGGTTTTCGCTCTCGTAATTCTTTTAAGGTCTCTGATTTAAATCCACCTGGATATCCTGAATGTCGATAATAATTTTTTTGTACTTCTTTTTTACCAGTTACTCTGATGTTTTTTGCATTGGTTATGACTACGAAATCGCCACAATCGAGATTACGAACGAAGTAAGGTTTGCCTTTACCCATTAAAAGTAACGCAATTTCTGTCGCAATTCTCCCAAGCGTTTTATCTTTAACATCAATCAGATGCCATTTTCTTTTGATGTCACTTTCTTTTGTTGGTTGTGTCATTGCTGATAAATTCATTATTTAGTTTTCTCCTTTTTTTCTTTTTTTTCAGTAACTTTTTTCTCTTTTACTATTTTTGCTTCTTGTGCTTCTTTCTTTTGTGCTTTCTCGACCTTTTTTGTTTCTTTTTTTGCTGCTGGCTTTGGCTCAACTGCTGTTACAACAGGTTTATCTGTCCATGACATCAGTACCATTGCTGCATTATCAGACAATCGGTGACCAACTTTTACCATTCTGGTGTATCCGCCTTGTCTCGACATAAAACGAGGAGCGAGATCAGTCATGAGTTTTTCGACAGCATTATGATTAACATCTGGAGCTAATAACCGATACCCTTGCGTGCCACCTTTTTTTGCTTTTGTGACGAGTTTATCAGCTGCACCACGAATCGCTTTTGCTTTCTCTTGGGTGGTTTTGATATGCTCTTCCATCACTAACGAAGTCAGCAAGTTTTTAAACAAAGCTTTTCGCTCGTTTGTATCTCTTTTAAATTGTCGTCCAAATACATTTTTTTTCATAAAAAAAATCAGCTATCAATTTCTAGTCGTCGGTCGTCAGAGTTTCGATTGAGAGACTTATCCGATAACAGAAAACTGAGAACTGATAACAAATTACTGATTATTCAGGCTTATTCCTTTTTCTTGTAGTTTTTCGTCAATAACTGAGATTGATTTTCCGCCCATGTTTCTCATTGAGACTAAATCTTTTCGTGGAGCTGCTAAAAGTTGTTCAATTGTTTCAATTCCACCATTTCTCAAACTGTTGTAGATCCGTGTTGGAAGATCCAACTCATCAATTGTCATTTTCAAGATGTTTTGTGGGATGGTTGATGTCGCTACTGGGCCTTCGGCTGCTGCTGCAACTGCTTTTGGTTCATACACTTGCATGAATGAAGAAGCAAGGATGCGTGCTGCATTATGTAATGATTCTTTTGGTGTAACACTTCCATTGGTCCATACCTTCAAGGTAAGTTTGTCCAAATCAGTTCTTCGGCCAACACGAGTTGCTGTGACGGTATAAGTAACTCTACGAACAGGTGTGAATACTGCGTCAGTTGAAATAACACCAAGCGTTGTTGATTTTCGCTCTTCAGCGAGTGAATAACCAAGTCCCTTTGCAACGGTGAGTTCCATTTCGAGTTTTGCTTTGTCACCTGAGAGTGAACCGATATATTGGTCTTTGTTAATAACCTCAACACCATCTGGTAATTCGAGATCATTTGCGGTAACTGTCTTTGAACCTTTAACAGAAAGTTTTAATGTTGCTTCTTCTTTACTATCTGAGAGTCGAAGATTTAATTCTTTGATGTTTAAGAGAAGATCTACAATGTTCTCTTTCAATCCTTGTAAGGTTGAGAACTTGTGTTTAACACCGGTGATTCGTACTGATGTTACCGCAGCTCCAGGAGTTGAGGTATACATAACACGTCTCAGTGCGTTTCCAACAGTGTGTCCGTATCCTGGATCAAGTGGTTCGAAAACGAACTCTCCAAAATCTGGACTTGTTGTTATTTCTTGTATTTTAAAATTTAAGTCATCCATAACAGAACCTTATTCTATCACACCTTCGTGTAATATTCAATACTATCTTGAATAATACTCAACAATCTGTCTTGTATTAAAAGGAACACTAAAATCGCCAGCCTTTGGCAGACGTTTTAGCTTCCCAACTGTACCTTCTTTTTCAAGGAAAGGTGCAATTTCAGTTTTCTCAGCAAGATTTTTAATGACATCAGGATTTGCGAGCATTGTTTTATCTAAGGTAACAATATCTCCTTCTTGAACAACATATGAAGGGATTGTCATCTTTTTATCATTAACGAGGGCGTGTCCATGAGTAACACTTTGACGAGCCATCATTCGTGATTTAGCAAGACCAAGTCGGTAGATGATGTTATCAAGTCTTCTTTCGAGAGATGAGAGCAAAAGTTCTTCGGTATCACCTTTTTGGCGAGATACTGATTCAACGAGTGTTTTGAATTGTCTTTCATAGACACCATACATTACTTTTGCTTTTTGTTTTTCGCGGAGCTGTAAACCGTATTCTGAAAGTCGTCGTCGTCCTCTCTTACTGTGTACACCTGGAGGAACATTCAATCTTCTCATTAAAGAGTTCGACGTCTTTTCAAGAATATTGATTCCTTCTCTTCGTGCTAATTTATGTTTTGGTCCTGTATATCTTCCCATACTATATATATTATAAACTATACTCTTCGTTTCTTCTTCGCCCGTGGCCCGTTGTGAGGCATTGGCGTAATATCAGAAATTGAGCTAATTGAAAGTCCTCCGTTTTTGATTCCTCGAAGAGATGAATCACGACCTGATCCTGGTCCCTTAACAAAAACATCTGCTGACTTTAATCCTTTTTCAACAATTTTCTTAACGACATCTTCGACAGCAAGGTTTGCTGCGTAAGGAGTTGATTTTCGTGTTCCTTTAAATCCTCGTGCTCCTGCTGAACTCCAGCCAAGTGCATCTCCTTTATCATTGGTGACAGTTACTAACGTATTATTGAAGGTTGAGGTAATATACACTCTTCCATGTTCAGTAACATTGTTTGCTGATTTTTTCTTAACTACTTTCTTTGTATTTTTTTTCATTGCTTTTGCCATAAGTTATTTTACTTTCCTTTCGCTTTCTGTGCTGCCTCCATCTTTGCCATTACCTCTTTCTTGATAGCACCGATGGTCATTCTCTTTCCACGTTTGGTACGAGCATTTGATCTTGTTCGTTGTCCACGTGAAGGTAAGCCTCTTGCATGTCTGACTCCTCGATATGAACCAATCTCTTTAAGTCTTCGAATAATTGTCGCAATCTCGGTTCGTAAGTCTCCTTCAATTTTGTAAGGCTCGAGTGCTTTACTAATCCGTTTGACTTCATCCTCAGTTAATGCCTTTGCTCGAGTTGCTGGATCGACTTCTGCTTTTTTTAAAACAGGAATGACATTACTTCGACCAATACCGTAAATGTACGATAATGCAATATCAATTCTTTTTTCGTCTGGTATAGTTACTCCTGCAATACGCATATGTTTATATTATCCTTGTCTTTGTTTGTGTCTTGGATTTTCGCACGTTATTCTAATCACGCCTTTGCGCTTAATAATTTTACATTTCATACATCGTTTCTTAACACTTGCTTGTACTTTCATATTATTTATATCGATACATTATTCGACCTCTTTCGGAGTCATACGGTGTCATTTCGATCCGTACTTTATCTCCGGGCAAAATCTTAATGAAATGCATCCTCATTTTACCTGATAAATGGCAGAGAACTTTTGTGCCATCATCGAGCAATACGCGAAATAACGTGTTAGGAAGTGATTCCAAAACTTTGCCATCTTTCTCGAAAGAGCCTTGATGAGCCATTGGAGCATTATAGCAAACCAGGCTGCAAAGAGCAACAAGATTATGCTGTTAGCATCAGCGGACCATCTTTTGTTATCGCAACCGTTCTTTCATAAAGCCCAGCAAGCGCACCATCAGCCGTTCTGATTGTCCAACCATCCCCGTCAAGAACAACATCTGGTGTCTTCATATTATAAATGACTTCGATAGCAATTGTCATTCCCTCACGTAAAAGAAGCGTTCTCTCGATCTTCCCCGACAGATATCCAGGGACTTCCGGCTCCTCATGAAGGTTTCGTCCTACACCATGACCAATTAAGTTTCGAACAACTGCATAGCCTTTGCCTTCGACAATCTTTTGAATAGTATGGGAGATATGACCAATTCGGTTGCCGATAACTGCCATCTTTATTGCTTCGTCCAAAGCATGCTTGCCTGTTTCAAGAAAGATATCTTCCTCGGTTTTCTTCGCTTCTCCTTTTCGTTTAATCCGTACTGAGTCTGACATATCGGTATGAAAGCCTTTATAGAAGACGCCACAATCAACGCCAACCATGTCTCCCTCTTTAAATCGATAGGAACCAGGGATGCCATGAACAACAACATCATTGGTAGACATACAGATCGTGTGATGATAGCCTTTAACCTTTTTAAACCCTGGCTCACCACCGCGCTCTTTGATCAGCTTTTCAGCCAACTGATCAAGCTCTAGCTCTGAGACGCCTGGTTTTACTGCTGCCATAACACTTCCGAGAACATCACTAAGGATATGGCCACCGTGTTTCATAATCGCTATTTCGTCAGTTGTTTTGATATCAATCATATAAGTCCTCTCCTTTTCAATTCTGCCAGAATCGCCTGTTCTTCATTTTCATCTGAGTTATCAACGATAAAGTAATCAAGTTCTTCAGGATTACTTGGCAAGGGATCGGTGATTCGACCTTTGTCTCGTTGATCTCGCTCCTTAATGTCTTGTAACACTTGCTCAAAAGGAACATCTTTGCCTTGGTCTTTAAATTGAGCAACTCGTCTTTTCGCTCGCACTTCATCGTTTGCCGTAAGATAGATCTTAATATCAGCATTTGGGAAGACCTTCGTCCCGGTGTCACGTCCTTCAGAGACGACAATCTTGCCAGCAGCAATCGCATCATGTG
>Ga0075365_10000223_pt1 | contig 19190 bp, 18 predicted proteins | sample EndMetdeltDD1765_FD_71387 | JGI IMG/M metagenome (GOLD analysis project Ga0075365, IMG submission 71387) | Populus endosphere microbial communities from Tennessee, USA - Endosphere MetaG P. deltoides DD176-5 | ecosystem: Host-associated > Plants > Roots > Endosphere | place: USA: Tennessee... | reverse complement strand
GCCTCTCCACCGATCCGTCGAGCCCCTACTACGATGCGGAGGTGCTCGCGCGCGACGTCGGCATTCGCTTCAAGGGCGTCGATCGCAACAACGTCGAGGAGTATTGCGTCAGCGAGGGCTGGGTGCGGATGACCGCCGGCAATGCGAAGGATCGCTACGGCAATCCGATGACGATCAAGGTCTCGGGTCCGGTGGAGCCCTACTTCCGCAGCAAGACCTGATCTTCAAAAGAGGGCGCGCGTGGACATCTTCGACAGGCTCAGAAACGAATGCGCGGCCGACTGGTCCAGCTATGTCGATCATGCGTTCGTGCAGAAGCTCGGTGATGCGAGCTTGCCCGAAGCCGCGTTCCGCACGTATCTGGTGCAGGACTATCTGTTCCTGATCCAGTTCGCGCGCGCCTATGCGCTGGCGGTCTACAAGAGCCGCACGCTCGCCGACATGCGCGCGGCGCACGCGGGTGTCGCCGCGATCCTCGATGTGGAGATGGACCTGCACGTGCGCCTGTGCGGCCGCTGGGGCCTCACGCCGGCCGAGCTCGAAGCTGCGCCGGAGCTGCAGGCGACGGTCGCCTATACCCGCTACGTGCTCGACTGCGGCTTGTCAGGCGATCTGCTCGACCTGCATGTGGCGCTGACGCCTTGCGTGATCGGCTATGCGGAGATCGCAAGGACGCTCGTCGCAAACATCAGGCAGCCGCTGACCAATCATCCCTATCGCGAGTGGATCGGCGAGTATGCGGGCGATGCGTATCAAGAGGTCGCGCAAAACGCCCGCGAGCAGCTGGTGCGGCTGGCGGCAAAATCGATGACCGCGGAGCGCTTCCCGGAATTGTGCGGCATCTTCGCAAAGGCCTCGCGACTGGAAGCCGACTTCTGGCAGATGGCGCTGGACAATCCGGCGTAGCCGGCAATGACGGCTGGCTAACTCCCGCCAAACAACCGCTTCGCATTCCCGTGCGCGATCTTGCTTGCGACCTCCGGCGGCAATTGCCCAAGCCAGGCCCGGTAGCCCGCCATGATGTCGCCATACGACGCCCAGCGCTCGTTGATCCAGGTGTCGGAGCCGAGCAGGAAGCGATCGGGGAACTTCGTAAACAGCGCGCGCCATTCCGCTGTCAGCTTGCCGCCGCCGTCAACGATGCCGCTGCGGTACGAGAGTTCGCCCCACACTTGCGGATATTTCGTCAGCAGTGCTGACACACGATCGGGATCGAGACCGAAGCCGGTGTGCGCCCAGACGATCCGCGCCTTCGGATTGTGACCCATCAGGATCTCGACCGCCTCGGCATCCGCGTGCGCATGCAGGAACAGCTCGTTGGCCACCGCAAAATCGACGGTCTTCTTGACCCACTCGTTCGCTGCCGCCCGGCCGGACAGATGGAACTCGCCGATGCCGCGGTAATAGCCGCGCTTGAACTCGTCCTGCACCAGCTCGTAGATCGACGGATCGCCGAACCAGCTGCCGATGTCGGCGCGAATGCGATAGGGGCGAATGAATGGAACCACCCACAATCCGTCCGCCTTGGCCGCAACCATTGCGCGAGTACCGTCGTTCGGGCGACTGGTAGCGAGGATGCCGGTGACGCGATGCTCCTTGAACAGGGCGAGCACGCGCTCCAGCGAGTAATAGGGCGTGGGCTCCCAGTTGTAGTGAAGGTGCGCGTCGAAGATCTCGATGCGGTCGTCTGCGCGGGCCGGCATGGTTGAGAGGACCACGAGCGTCGCGAGAGCAAATGCAACCTTCGCACGAAACTTCATGTGATTAACCCCGCGATCGTCTCAATCTTGACGATATCATGGCAGCCTGTTGCAATGGCCGCAAAGGGCCGGGGGCCATGAAGTTCTGGTTCACCAAAAAAACTCCGAAGGATGCTTATGACGGCAAGGCGCCTTACGACGCCACCGTCGAGCAGGTGCTGCGCGTCGCGCAGGAGGTCAGTGCCGCGCCGGCCGAAACCGAACGGGAGCCCTTCGACTTCGCCACGGCGTTTCTCATCAAGGCCGAGCCGGTTCAGCCTGCTGCGCCTGCAGCGACGGACGAGCCGGCTCCGTTCGCACTGTCCCGGCCGACCGTCTCGCGCGCCGCGCGCCAAGAGATAGAACGCCGCGTCGCCGACTATCGCGCGTTCCAGATCAAGCTGAACGACGAACGCGAGGAACGCATTCGCCGCACCATGGACGACGTGCGCGCGAAGTTGAAACAATTGGCAGCGCAGAAGCCGCCGCTGCATTAGTGGAATGGATTGGCATCGCGATGCCCATCACATTCGCGCGCTCAAGGCGTCAAGTCGGATCCAGCCTTCGCAAAACGCACCTCCCAAAAGCCGGGCGCGGATGTTAGAACCGCACCGCTGCATCTTTCCCTGCATCTCGTGAGGTGACAACGATGGCCGAGATCATCGACTTCAAGGCTGGCGATTTCTCCTTCCTGGTCGCACCGGGCGGTCCCTTCTCCGCCGGTGTTCGCGCCAACAAGGGATTTGCGCTGCATCGTGCGCGCTTCGCGAGGCCCGTGCCGATGATGGATGGATTTGCGCGCATCAAGCAGCATCTCGAGAAGCTGGGTCGCCCGGTCACTGCGCTCGCCGCCTGCGAGTTGCGCTCGCCAAGGCCGATGACCGTGGCTGAATTTCAGGCCTTCAACGGCGAATACCTGAAGACGCTGCACGCGTGGGGATGCCGCGATGGCGAGATCAACGCGCCCGCGCGCAGCAACATCGCGCCGATCACCGAGGTGCCGCCCGGCTCGAGCTTCTTCGCCTTCACCTATACCGTGCCGGAAGCGAACGCCGCGGGCGATTTCCTGATCTCGGGCCTGCCGGAGATCAAGGCCGGCGCGACGGGAAGCGATCGCACCTTCGGCGGACGCGACGTGTCGCTGAAAGGTCTCGCCGCAAAGGCGCGCTATGTGATGGATGGCCTGCGCACGCGCGTCGAGGCGCTCGGCTGCGACTGGGGCGGCATCACCGGATCGCAGGTCTACACCGTGCATGATTTCCGTCCCGTGCTCGAAGACCTGTTCGCCGAGCTCGGCATCAGCCAGATCGGCGTCGCCTGGTATCCAGGCTGGCCGCCGGTCGTCGACTTGGAGTTCGAGGTCGACGTGCGCAGAGTGCGCACCGAGCTCGTGATCTGAGCGCGCTTTATCCCTGCGCGCGCACCATCTCCGGCAGATAGCCTCGGCCGGTGAGATAGCGAAAGCGCAGGATCAATAGCGTTGCGAACACGACAAGGCTGCAGGAAAAGCCGATCCAGACGCCGACCGCGCCAAAGCCGAGCGGAAACGCAAGGCCATACGAGGCCGTGAAGCCGATCAGCCAGAAGCTCGTCGCGGCGAAGGCGAGCGGCACGCGCGTGTCGTTCAGGCCGCGCAAGGCGCCCGCGGCTGCGGTCTGCAGGCCGTCGCAGATGAAGAACGTGGCGCCGACGATCAGCAGCAGCGCGACCATGTCGGCGGCCCTCGAATCAGCCGCACCGCTGCCGAGGAAGAAGTGCGCAATCTCGAAGCGCGAGGCGATCACCACGCCTGTCATGAAGGCCATGAAGATGCCTGACACGACGATCGCAACGAAGCCGGCTCTGCGAGCGGCGCCGGCATCGCCACGGCCGACCGCCTGACCGACACGCACCGTCGCCGCCATGCTGACGCCATACGGCACCATGAACAGGATCGCCGCAGTCTGCAGCGCGATCTGATGCGCGGCAAGTTCCGTCGTGCCGATCCAGCCCATCAACAGCGCAGCGGACGAGAACAGGCCGTACTCGAGCAGGAATGAGCCGGAGATCGGCGCGCCGACGGCGATCAGCTGCCCCATCAGCCGCCAGTCGATGCGCCAGAAATTGCCGAGCGGCTGAAATTTCCGGAATGGACGGCGCGCGTGCGCGATCCAGAAGCCGGCGACGCATGTGCCAATGTTGACGATCGTGGTCGCAAGACCCGCACCAAGCAGATCGAACTTCGGCAGGCCGAACTCGCCGTAGATCAGCGCATAGCCGAGCAGCGCGTTCACGGGAATTGCGACCAGTGTGATCCAAAGTGCCGGCTCCGGGCGATTGACCGAGCCCATGAAGCCGCGAATGACGATGAACCACCAGCCCGGCAGCAGGCTCCAGGTCAGGCCTTCGAGATAGCGCGCCGCAAGCTTCGCCGACTCCGGTGTCTGGCCGAGCCAGATGAGAATCTGCTCGCCTTGCAGCAAGGCCGGTGTCATCGCCACCGTCATCAGAACGGCGAGCCACAGGCCGACCCGGAACGACCGGCGGATGGTGCGCGGATCACGCGCGCCGAACGCCTGCGCGACCAGTGGCGCGACCGCCGACATCGTGCCCATGCCGAGCACGAACACCGCGAAGAACACCGTGTGCGCGAGCGACGCAGCCGCGATCGCGGCGTCGCCGAGCCGGCCGATCAGCGCCAGATCGGTCGTCATCATCGCGATCTGGCCAAGCTGCGTCAGCGCAATCGGCAGCGCGAGCCGGATCGTTTCGATCAGCTCGGCACGAATGGGCCGGTTGGCCGGGACGGTCGCCCCAGCGCTCGCAATGGCATCAGACGAGGACATGGCGACAAAATAGCTCGTTCTGTGACCGAAAGATGCCCTTGTCGGCACGGTTGTGGATCATATGTTTTGCACTATTTGGCAAAGAGGACGCGTCTGGAGGCCGTGATGCCCGTCAAGGGATTGCTAAAATTATCGTTTCTCGCCGCTTCGATGATGGTGGGTGCCAGCGCCTTTGCGCAGGACCAGCCCCGCAGCATGCTGGGCAACTTCGACCTCAAGAGTGTGATCCTGTCGCCTGCGCCGCTCGGACCGCCCTCGCAGTTCGAGCCGTCCGCGATTGCGGCCAAGCCTGACGTCACGCCCGAGACAACGTCCGCCGCTGCCGCGGAGCCCCATAAGGAACCCGCCGTAGCAGCGAAGCCCGACAAGAAACGGGCTGTCGCAAAATCGGAAACCACACCGCGCAAGATGGTTAGCAGCAAACCACGCCAGAAATCGACAGTGGCTGCACGCAAGCCGAAAGCCAATCCGCTCGACTCCTATGCGCGCGATGTCCGCCGGCAGGCCTGGCCCTGCACCGGTGGCGGCATCTGCGCCTGGACGCAGCCGCGCTAGCTCTTGGTATCCAGCTCCCGCGACACCGTGACGCTCGTCCCTTCCGGCGAGCCGCTGCAGCGGATGTCGAGCCTACGATAGCGCGTGACGATGTTCTTGCCGCGCAGGAAGCCGATGCGGTTCGCACAGCGCTTCGTCCCGCGCAATGCGTCGTCCTTCGGGATCGTGAACACCAGCGCGGTGGCGCTGGCCATGAAGTCGAAGAATTCCTTCGGCGGCTTCCGGCTCACCGACAGCGCGAAAATCTCGTTCTGCTTGTTGCGCGCCGAGCAGCCGAGCGACGCCTGCTTCACCGCCGGGTGCGACAGATAGACGATGCCGGCGACGGTCTTGCCCACCTTCACTCCGTCGATCTGACGCGCGAGTTGAGCGGCCAGATCGTCGCAGCGGTCGACCGCTCGGGCGGGATGCGCGGCGGCCATGACGGCCACAAGCGCGGCGATGATCGCAAAGGGATAAGCGGTCACGACAATCCTCGACGTTGACGGAAACTCCGATGAGCGGACTGTCTCGCACAGGAAGGTTACAAGTTCAAATCGTGCGGCCGAATTTCGCTGTCGTTCCGGGGCACGCGCGCAGCGCGCGAACCCGGAATGACCGAGCAGTTGCCTACGAATTGATCCCGTTTTGCCAGGTGGAGGGGCGGCCGCCGAAACCAGCCGAGGCGCGCTTGTCGAGCCAGTAGCCGTAGGGCTCCGGCACGGTCTGGAACGCCTTCGCGACGCCGAGCTTCTCGGCCGCGTCCACCGGCCAGTTTGGATTCTGCAGAAACTCGCGGCCGATCGCCACCAGGTCGGCGCATCCGTCGCGCAGGATTTTCTCGGCCTGGTCTGCATGAATAATGTGGCCGACCGCCATGGTCTTGACACCGGACAGCTTGCGCACGCCTTCCGCATACGGCACCTGATAGCCGTAGCTCGGCGGCTTCTCCGGCTCGACGATCGAGCGGCCGGTCATGCCACCCGAGGAACAGTCGATCACGTCGACGCCATGTGCTGAAAGCTCCTTCGCAAAGCCTGCGGACTCCTCGACGCTCCAGCCGGCCTCGTCGACGGCGGAGATCCGGTAGAACAGCGGCTTGTCGGCCGGCCAGATCTTTCGCACGCTCTCGACGATCTCGATCGCAAAGCGCATGCGCTTCTCCGGCGTGCCGCCGTAGGCGTCGGTGCGCTGGTTCGAGGCCGGGGAGAGAAACTGGTGCAGCAGATATCCGTGCGCGCCGTGGATCTCCAGCACGTCAAAGCCCGCGCGCAGGGCGCGGTCCGTCGCTCTGGCGTATTCCTCGACCAGCTTCTGGATGTCTGTGACCGTCAGCTCGCGCGGCTGGAAATAGCCGTTACCCTGCGCGATCGCGCTCGGGCCGATGATCTCCCACTCCTCGCCACGATCGACGCCCGGATGGCTCTGCAGCTGCTTGCGGCCTTCCCACGGCAGCTGGTTGCGTGCCTTGCGCCCCGAGTGACCGAGCTGGATACCGATCGCAGCGCCGTGCGACCTGCAGAAGTCGGTGATGCGTTTCAGCGGCGAGATGAACTCGTCTTTCCACAACCCGAGGTCGCGCGGCGTGGTGCAGCCGCGCGGATCGGCCTTGGTGGATTCCACGAAGATCAGCCCTGCCCCGCCGGTGGCGAAACGTCCGTAGTGGATGAAGTGCCAGTCGTCGGCATAACCGTTCTTCGCCGAATAGGTCAGCATCGGCGAGACGACAATGCGGTTGCGAACGCGGACGCCGCGCAAATCCATCGGCGTGAAAAGCAGGGTCTCCATGCACTCCTCGTGTTGTTCTTGTTTTGCTATTCCTTCGTCAGCTCGCCTTCGCCACCAGCGCCATCACCTCGCCGACGTCCTTGACGCCGTCGAGCTTGCCGCTGACCTCGGCGACCTGCCTGGCGCGCTCAGCACCGATGGCGGGTTCCGCGAGCCCCATGAACTTCTGCGTCAGGCTGGCCCCCTGCGCGGCAAGGTCGGTCATCGGAATGCCGACGTCGAATTCCTTCCGCACGATACGGCCGTCATTGAGCTGCACCGCCACTTCACTCAGCGTATGCGACGGCTTCTTCCAGGTGGCGACGTCGATCTTGCGGCAGAGATCGACCACCTCGCCGCGCTTTGCGGTCACGTCCGAGTAGGTCGCGTCATTCGCGGTGTTCTCGCCGAGCAGCGCCAGCGCATTGGTCGCGCGCAGCGAGAATTTCACCTCGAGCCCGGTCTGCGGCTTTTCGATATTGCACACCCGCAGGTGCCCCTCATCGACGTTGAGCGTCACCTTGCGGATCTGATCGACCTGCAGCGCAAATTCCCGGCGCAGCATGTTGCTCGCCTCGATCGAGGAATGCGTGAGGTAGCAGGCCGCATGATACTTGAAGAGAGTCTGCAGCAGGTGGAAGCCACCCGGCGGCTCGGCGAGCGCGGCGGCAGGATTCGGATCTTCCGACTGCGTCGCCGTAAATCCCTGCTCGACGTCGAGGATCGCAGGATTGCTGGTGAAGCCGCGTTGCGCAAGCCGCGCCGCCTGCAGGCCGATCGCCGCCGCGCGGCCCGGATGCAGCGGCTTGCACATGGTGCCGAACACGCTCTTCAGTCCGGCGGCCTGCGTCGCCGCGATGCCGATCGCATGCGCGGTGGTTGCAGCATCGAGCCGCAGCATGTTGCTGATCGCAGCTGCGGCGCCCATCGCGCCGACCGTGGCCGTGGTGTGCCAGCCGCGCTGGTAGTGCGAGCGGCCGACCAGCCGCCCGATGCGGCATTCGGTCTCAAAACCCGCGGCGAACGCCGCCAGCAGCCGCTTGCCGTCGAGCTTGCGATGTTCGGCGAGCGCCAGCACCGCCGGCGCAACCGGCACGGTCGGATGGCCACCCAGGCTGAAGTTGACGTCGTCGAAGTCGAGCGCATGCGACATCGCGCCGTTCAGCAATGCCGCCTGCTCGATGTTGGCGCGACTGCCGCGACCGATCACCGTCGCCTGCGGCGCGCCGCCGTCCTCGGCGATCTGCTCGGCGAGGATATTGGCGAGAGGCTCGTGGCGCGCGGCCAGCGTGACGCCGAAGAAATCCATGAAACAATGGCCCGCGACGGTGCGCGCCTCTGTCGATAGATCGTCATAGCGGAGATTGGCCGCCTTCTCGGCAAGCGCTGCGGTGACCAGCACCGGCCGGGTCGTGTCGGATTGTTCGCTTCTGCGCGCCGCAGCAGTCATGGCGTCCTCCGTTCAATTTTGGCCTCAAGGCATTGCTTGAGGCCAAGACTAGGGAGGACGGGAACCCTTGGGAAGTGGGGTTACCGCAATGAAGGCTTGCAGCGCTTTGAAGGAGCGTGCGTCAGCTTCCGGCGCGGGCGCGCCGCGCCTCGGCCACATGCACTTTCCGGCCCGGTTTTGCGGCGACCTTGCTGATAACCGCCTTGCGGCCCTTTGCGGTCCGCGCAGCGGCATGTCGCTTGTTGCGCGCGGCGCGAGCAGCGGCGATCTTGGCCGCCCGGCGCGCGGCCTCGGCTTCCTGAATCAGTTCAATGGACAGACCGGTCAATTGCACCTGGTGTTGCACTTTGCCGGCTTCGCGCGACAAACCTTCGACACCGTCGCAAGGTGCCCGGTGGGGAAGTGCGAAGCTGATCTCCAGCGGCTTCTGCACCGTCCAGCGCTGCGGCGGATGCCCGGTGATGATATTCACGTAGTTCCGCGTCTCCTCCGGCAGGCTCGACTGTCCATTGAGCCATTTCCGGATGCGACCGCCACCGGCATTGTAGGCCGCAGCGGCGAGACCGAGATTGCCGAACTGCTCGCGCAGCTCGCGCAGGAAGCGCGCCGACGCCTTTACGCTCTGCAACGGATCGAACGGATTCTGCAATCCATACGCGATCGCCGTGAGCGGCATGAACTGCGCAAGGCCCATCGCGCCCGCGTGGCTGCGCGCCCATTGATCGAACCGGCTCTCCTGCCAGATGAGCCGCGCGAAGAAGCCGACGGGAAGGCCTTGCGCGCTGGCGGCGTCCGCAACCGCTTCGCACACACGCTCGATCGGCACGGCGACCTGAACATCGTCATCGTCATCGTCGTCGTTCGCCGCGGGCTCTTCCGACGCTGGCTCGCGCGCCGCCGGCTCCTCGGGCTTCGCCTCACGAACGAGCGCGGCGTCGCTGTTGGCCACGATCGGCTCATCGTCACGCGGCGGCGGCACGAGCACGCCCAGAAGCTTTCGCATCTCGGTCGGGTCGGAATCCGTTGCGATGTCGAAGCTGTCGTAGCTGACGCTGCTGTTGGTTTTTGTAGCCGTTAGAGTTGGACTCGATACGCCGAGCGCCACCGTCAATGCGAAAATGATGCGCAAATCTCTCGTCCCTGCCTGCGAGTGTGTTTGTGTGTTTGCGCGGCTTTTGTTCAGTAATCGTGCGCAATTTGTGTCAAGTTGCCGGCGGCAAAGAGATCATGCGAAATGGAACTTCGTTAAAAGTTCCAGGAACTTACGGGAACTTTGCATCAACTTCGCGTGCGGGCGCGGGGCGCGGTCGAGGACAATAGACCTAGCCGCAAAGCACGCCGCGCAGGCTGTTCCGCGACTGGGTACGAAGCGCCTCAGCGTCCCGCCGGCAAACGCTGTAGCGCGGCGCAAATCACTCCACTAAAACATCTGTGCGCGATGCGACGCGTGTGAAGTGCCGGATTGCCGACAGTCCCGAAGCGGCACCGGCCAAGTGGAGGGCGCCATGCTGACGATCGATTCCCAGGTGCATGCCTATGAAAAGAACTCGCCGAAGCGGCCGTGGCTGAGCGAGCCGAACTGGCCGGCATCGGCGAACGCTGACGAGATGGTCGCGGCCATGGATGCGGTCGGGGTCGACGCCGCCATCAACATCTCGCCGTTCTCGCTCTACGGCTACGACGCGAGCTACGCCCTCGAAGTCTACGCGAAATATCCCAATCGCTTCGGGCTGATCAAGCCGGTCAACACCGCCGATCCAGCGGTTGCCGACACGATCGCCGACTGGGCCAAGACCAAGGGCACCATCGCCGTGCGCATCATGATGAACCAGAAGGAGCTTTCGACCGATCCGGCTGATCCCGGCATCACGCGCGTCATGCAGGCTGCGGCAAGGAACAACCTGCCGGTCAACATGCTGATCTGGGGCCGCATCGACCAGGCCGAGCAGGTCTGCGCGCGCAATCCGGACACCTCGATCATCATCGACCATCTCGGCATCCAGCAGCCGCGCGTGCCGCCGGCGCCGAAGGACGCCTGGGCCGAGCTGCCGCAGGTGCTGAAGTTCGCCGCGCACAAGAACGTCAGCATCAAGATCTCGGGCGCCTGTACGTTGTCGCAGGAGCCCTTCCCCTTCAAGGACATCTGGGACCCGCTGGCGCGCATGTTCGACGCCTTCGGGCTCGATCGCTGCATGTGGGGCACTGACTGGACGCGCGCGAAGGCCGTGGTGGACTACAAGCCGGCGGTCGATGCGTTCCGCGTGACCGATCGCCTCTCCGACAGCGACAAGGCGAAGCTGATGGGCGAAAGCCTCACCAAGATCTACAAGTGGACGCCGTCAAAGACGAAGGCCTGATCCGAGCCATTGGGGAAGAATTGAGGTGAGTGAAGCGCACGGGCCCCTGCGGGGCGTGAAGGTCGTGTCCTGCTCGACGGCGCAGGCGGGCACCGTTCCCTACATGCTGATGGCCGATCTCGGCGCCGACGTCATCAAGATCGAATCGCCGGACGGCGGCGATTCCTCACGCGTGGCTTCGGTGCTGCCGGGGATGCCGAGCACATTCTTCGAAACCAACAACCGCGGCGTGAAGAGCGTCACGCTCAATCTCAAGCTGCCTGAAGCGCGGGCGATCCTGCACAAGCTCATCGCCGGCGCTGACATCTTCGGCCAGAATTTTCGCCCCGGCGCCGCCGAGAAGAACGGCTTCGGCTGGGACGACTTGCGCAAGATCAACCCAAAGCTCGTCTACATGTCGATCTCGGGCTACGGCCCGAACGGGCCGCATGCGGATCTTCCCGGCACCGACTCGATGGCGCAAGCGCTGGGCGGCATCGCACAGGCCTACGCGACGCCCGGTCAACCGCTGAAAACCGGCGTCGTCTCGGTTGCCGACGAGACCTGCGCGATCCTCGCTTTCGGCGGCGCGCTGGCGGCACTCACCCATGCACGCACCACCGGCGTCGGCCAGAAGGTCGACTGCTCGCTGCTCGGCGGGCAGATCCGGCTGATGGGCTGGACGCTGACCACGGCGATGTGGCGCAACCGCGATCCGGTCACGGGCCAGGCGCGCGTCGCCGGCACCCGCGAGAAACCGGCGATGTCGGCAAGCTTCAGCGACCGGGACGGCAGGCCGTTCGTCATGCAGCTTGCGCGCGACGATTGGAAACAGGCGATGATCGCGCTCGGTTTCCACGAGACCATGGATCAGGCCGGCTTCGGCCATCTCGGCGTCGCGATGGAATCGGACGAGGTGCGCGAGGCGCTGCTGAAGAAACTCGGCGAACTGTTCGCAACCGGCTCGCGCGAGGAATGGGTGGCGCGGCTGCGCGAGGGCGATATCGTCTCGGCGCCGATCAACACGATGCTCGAGGCCGTCAACGATCCGGACGTGATCGCCAACGGCTATGTCGCCGAAGTCGACTATCCGAAATACGGCAAGCGGCTGAAGGTGCACGGCACGCCGTGGCAGTTCTCCGAGACGCCAGCCAGGATCGGCATCGCGCCAGAGCTCGGCGAGCACAACAACGAGGTGTTGACTGGCCTCGGCTACACCGAAGCGCAGATTGCGGACTTCAAGGCGCGGAAGGTGATTTGACGCCGTTGCCCGGATGAAGCGCAGCGCAATCCGGGATCCTGACTCAGCCCCGGATTGCGCCATAGCCGATACGAAGCATCGGCGTTCTTTCTTGAGAACGGCGGCATAAAGGCTGCCTATGCCATCCGGGCTACGGGCGCCACTACAGCTTCGGCATCCGATAACGATCTTCCGGATCGAGCCAGCCCTTGAAGTTCGGCTTGCGCTTCTCGGCAAACGCCGCGCGCGACTCCATCAGATCGCCCTTGTCGCCGTGATCGTGCAGCTTCTCGGCCAGCGCCTGCTGCGCTTCCGACGGCTCGGGGCGCATCTGCCGCATCATGTGCACGGTATTGACGCGCGCCGCCGGCGGTAGCGAGAGCAGATGCTCGGCCATCGCCATCGCGGTCGGGATCAATTCGGCCTGTGGCGCAATGCGGTTGATGAAGCCCAACTGGTGGAACCGCTCGGCGGTGAAGCGGAAGCCGAGCGCCATCTCCATCGCGATCGGATACGGCATGTTGGCGAGATGGCCGTGATTGTAGCCGCCCAGCAGCCAGCGCTTCGCCTCGGACACCTCGAACACCGCCTCCGGCACCGCGACGCGCAAGTCCGTGCGCTCCACCAGCATGAAGCCGCCGCCCATGGCAAACCCGTTGATCGCGGCGATCACCGGCTTCTCCAGCGTTCCGTCCATGAATGGATTGGGGATCGAGATGCGCGTGCCGCCGGGCACGCCGGTCGTCAGCGTCTCTTTCATATCCTCGCCGGCGCAGAATCCGCGGCCGGTGCCGGTGAAGATCGCGACCTCGAGTTCCTTGTCGTGCCGGAATGCGGTCCACGTCTCGGCGAGCGCCTGGCGCATCTCGGTGTTGAGCGCATTCAGCCGCTCCGGCCGGTTCATGCGCACGATCAGCACCTGCCCGTGACGCTCCGTTTCGACAACAGCCATGCGACACCTCGCTCAACGACCAAGGAGAGATGATCACTGATAGCGGCGACGGTCGCGGATGACAAATGCTTGCGGCAGATGCGGCCCGTCGGATGGAACAGGTGCAGCCGCTCGCCTATGAAGTCGGTGCTGAACAGGGAGCGTTGTCGGAGCTACCCTCGGCCTCGAGATAGCTGCGGTGAAGCGTGCTGACGGTCTTGTTGCCATCCATCAGGACGTAGAACCCGTTGCCTCTGGTTCGTCCCTTGATGACTCCGGTGCGCGTCCTCAATCCGGCGTTACGCTGCACGCCGAGCGAGGTCAGTTGCACACGATCGCCGATCTTCAGGTCATTGTCCTGCATTATCAAAAATCCCCGAAGCAATACGCGGGGGACGTTACGAACCGCCCGCTCCGGTGAATGTGAGCGGGATCACAGTAATTGAACCGCGGCGTCATCCGTACGGACGATGCGGAGCGGTTCGGTTCGCCTTGACGCTGATGGCAGCCGCGGTGTGGCTAGGCGGCCGTCTGGGGTACCTCGCCGTCGAGCACGGCACGCACCCGCCGGGCCATCGTGGCTGGTGGCAGAGGCTTGTGCAGCACCTCAACGCCTTGGGCGCCGGCCGCAGTCGAGCCGTGCTCGCGATCAAATCCGCTCATGAGCAGCACCTTCAGGCCCGGGCGCATCCGCCCCGCCTGCTCGACCAGTTGCCGCCCACTCATGCCTGGCAGCACGATATCGCTGAGCAGAAGATCGATCTTGCGACGCGTGTCCCCGATCAGCGCGAGGGCCACATGTGAATCCTCGGCCTCGATGACCTTGTAGCCGCGATCCGCGAGCGCCTCGACCGTGACCGCACGCACCTGGGGGTCGTCCTCGACCACCAGGATGGTCTCCTCGCTTGGGGAGGCAGTAGGGGCCTCGAGAATCGCATGGTCGTCGTCTTCGACCTCGGAGTACACCCGGGGCAGAAGCAGGTGAACCGTGGTGCCCGCGCCAGGCGCGCTGGTGATCGCGACGCTCCCGCCGGACTGTCGCGAAAATCCGTAGACCTGACTCAGGCCGAGCCCGGTGCCCTGGCCGACGCCCTTGGTTGTGAAGAAGGGCTCGAAGGCGCGCCTGCGAACCTCCTCGCTCATGCCGGCGCCGTTGTCCGCCACCCTGATCGCCACGTACTCGCCAGCCGGTACATCGAGGTGCAGGTCGCGCGAGGCCGATGTCGCCGTGACGTTCTCGACGGTGATTGTGACCATGCCCGTCTGGTCCATGGCATCCCTGGCATTGATCACAAGATTGAGTATGGAAGCCTCCAGCTGGTTCGCATCAACCTCCACCCGGCCGACGTCGTCGCCAAATCGCACGACCAGCTTCGCCTTCTCGCCCAGCGCCCTGCTCATCAGGTCCGTCATGCGTTCAACGAGCGTCCGCGGTTCAAGCGTGCGCGGCCGCAACGCTTGACGGCGCGAGAACGCGAGCAGCCTCTCGGTCAGAGCAGCTGCGCGCTTGACGCCTTCGAGGGCGTGACCTGCGGCGCGCTTGACGCGATCAAACGGCATTCGTGATCCGGCATCGACGTGTCTGCGAATGATGTCGAGGTTCCCCATGACGATGGTGAGCAGATTGTTGAAGTCGTGCGCAATGCCGCCCGTCAATTGGCCGACGGCCTCCATCTTCTGAGCCTGGCGCAACTGCTCCTCGGCCTGCTTGCGTGCGGTGATATCAACGATGCCGCCGACGATGCGCACGAAGGCGCCGCCCTCGGAGCGTTCGACGCGAGCCGAGATCAGGGCGTCCACCGCTTGCCCCGACTTGCCAACGAGCCGGCTCTCGAGATCGCGCAAATGCCCCACGCGCAGCATCTCGACCCAGCCCCGTTTTGCGGCATGCAGCGCATCCGTCGAAACAAACCTCGCCATGCGCTGTCCGATCACCTCCTCGCGACGATAGCCAAGCAGGTCGAGCCATGCGTCGCTGACCTCAACGATGCGGGTCCGCTGGTTCAGCGCATAGAGCGGAAGCGGCGAATGCCGGAACAGGCGGCGGAAGTTCTCTTCACTCTGCCGCAGCAGCGCGGCCTCGCGCTCGACAAGAAGCGCGAAACGGCGGTCGAATGCTGCTGCAACAAGCGCCATGGCCAGGATCAGCATGGTCACCGCGGCGACGGCAAAGGCGAGATTGGTCTGCTCAATGTAGCCGCCCATCCCGGGCGATGCTCCCGTGAACATCGCGGCATGCATGCCGACGTAGTGCATGCCGGAGATCGCCATTCCCATGAACAGGGCGCCGATCGTCCGCTGGGTGACACTGGGATTCGAGAATGCGAAGCGTAGCGCAAAGACCGAGGCGACGATTGCCACCACGACGGACAGCCCGACGTAACCCGGACGGTAGGTGAGCGTCGCGTCCATGCGCATCGCTGCCATGCCGGTGTAGTGCATGGCCACGATGCCCAGCCCCATGAAGGTTCCGGCGAGAACGAACCTGATAAAGCCGCCGCCCTCACGGGACACGATCTTGAACCCGATGCCGGTCACCAGAACCGCGAACAGCAGGGAGACGGCCGTCTGGCTCGGGTCATAGGTCACCTTGACCGGCAGTTGGAAGGCCAGCATTGCCACGAAATGCATCGACCAGATGCCGCCGCCGAGGGCGATTGCCGCCGTTACGAGCCAGCTTCCGCGCGCAGCCCCTGACGAGGCGCGGATGCGTCCGCCGAGGTCGAGCGCTACGTAGGATGCGAGCACCGCGATAATCAGTGAAAGGGGAACAAGCACCGCATGGTGCGAAGCGACCAGGTGGCCTGCGTCAGTTCCGGAGTGAATCATAACCTCCTGTTCCCTGCCAAGGCTCGGCCTGAGTCGCGATGGATCGCAATTCTAGAGTCGGAATGAGGGGCCGTCGACTGTGCTCACCTCTTGCGGCACCCCGGGCGCGGCGCCTCGCCCACTGGCGCGTCCTTCAAGCAACAGATCCGAATTTCGTGAGATCGCGCCTGGAGGGTTGGCCTCCGAATGCAGAGGGGCTCCTCACCCGATGTACGTTCAAGGCTCGGGAGGGCTTGACCGACATCCAAAGGATGCCGCGAGAGGCTGCGCAGGGCTACATGCCGCATGCCGGCTCGATCGCAGTTTGGAATTTATTCATCGTATTTCTTAAAATGCGATTCAAGTTTTCCGTTCATGGTTCGCTTCGACGAGCGCTTCGACCAAGGCTCGCGTTGAAATCGGGACCATGAGCATGGCGACCGCGGGTCCGTCGATCAGGGCCGATGTCTGCGAACTCGAAAATACGCGGCTGCATGCGGCCACCGCGAAATCGTTCGCTCCGGCATTTGTGACGATCTGTGTCGTCTTGTGCTCGATGCTGGCCGCGGGTTGCGCGCGCAATCCGCCCGAGCACGAAGTCAGTTCAACCCGACACGAAATCAAGGCGACTCCTGTTCGTGCCGCCGCGCGCACCCATCGATACTCTGAGCAATCTTATTCCAAACCACTCATTCGCCGGCCCGACGCCGCGTTGCTCGCAGCACTTCCCACACCTGATTGCGAGTTCAATAGATCGGACGTCAGCGCCGTGGATCCGAATGAATGGGCCCGCTTGAAACTCGAATACGAGCGGCAGTGCTACCAGGATGCCGAGAAGGCCGCACGCGAGCGCCTGAGCCAGCTGCAGGCCTCCAGCACATGTGAGATTGAGCCCGTCCGGCAACGGCGGGTGGTTCACCAACAATCAACACAGCGATAGAGGCTTCACTATCGCAGGGCATGTGTTTGTTCGGCGGCACCACCGGGGGGTGTCTCTTTGTGGCAGCGGCGCAGGAAACGCCTTGGTTTCGCCACAAGCAGCCCGGTTTTGTCACATCCGCCTTGGTTTTCTTGTGGCATTTTACCTGGGAACTTCCTCAGCCCCTTAGGACGGAGGATCGTGTGACGAGTACCAGTTGCGTGAGTAGCTATGAGAACCCTCTACGATTTTCTCGGCGCGCTTCCGGACGACGACGCTGAGAACCTGAGAGCTGCATTCCGCAAAGCCGCGAAAAGCGCTCACCCCGACCTCAATCCAGGCGATCCGGACGCTGCGCTGAAGTTCAGGCAACTCGTGCGGGCCAACGACATTCTATCCGACGACAAGCAGCGCGCCGCGTACGATCGTCTGCTGGCTCTCGCGCTCCGGCAGCAAGAGGTGGCGCCGAAGCGCTTTGTTGCCACTGCGGTCTGGCGAGTCACAAATGGCATCGCCTGGGGCGTGATATTCCTTGTGGGCGCCTTCGTCGTATCCGTTGCAGGATATGTGCTGCTGGGACTTGTCACTGCGACACCTCGCGCTCCCGCACAAATGACCGAGGTCTTGGGACATGAACCACCGCAGGCTTCTGCAGTGACGACCGGACTATCCCATAGCCGTGGCCTGACTGACCGACCTGACAAGCTTGAGACTGCCGGTGACGCCATGAAGCTCGACGAGGATCCGGCGCATTTCAAACAGGCAACGGCACCGAACGCCGTTGCGCCTGCCGCGCAGAGTCCAATTAGCGCGACTGAAAGTGCACCCGCCCCCCGCGTTCGCGACTTCGCGACCAACGACGCCAAACACTATCGCGAACGGGGGATCCTGGCGTATCGCATCGGGGACCTGCACCTCGCCCTCGTCGATTTCGATCTGGCAATCCAGTACGATCCCAATTCCCCAGACGCCTATATCGATCGCGCCATTGTGTTCTATCGCATGGGTGATCGAAAGCGCGCATTTGCCGACGTCACCCAGGCCAAGCGCATTCATCAGGAGTCGAATCGAAGCACGACGCTTCCCCTGGCAAGCGCGCCTTGACTCGTCATGTCGATTGGGGGCGGGACACGCGGCATTGTCACGCACCGACGGCCGGCGCCGCACTGTCGCGCGATCCGGATCAGCTGTTCACATGCTCGGATTGGTTTACAGCTTCACGACGGCCTGCCGGTTCCCTTGCTGCAATGATCGCGCGACGATCATGAAGCAGATTTTGCAGACGGTGAGCGGCGACGTTCAAGGCTGTTACATCGAGCGAATTGTTCTCATCGCCGGCCGCCTTCGAGCGCTGAACTTGAAGAATGAAGTCGATCTCGCTCTCGATTTCGGCAAGTTCAGCTTCGCTTTCCGATTTCCGGATCCTGCGTCCCAGAGCGTAGAGCGCATCGAGCGGCTCCTGGCTTGTTTCGGTTGCGTCGTCACGGAGAAACTTCCACGCGGCAGCCAGCACTGAGATGATGGCTCCAAGTACCATTGGGCCAAGGAAGATCGCGTTGCTCCATTTGTCGAGCAGGCTTTCCTGGCTCCCGTTGTAAAAGACGGCAGCGCCGGGATGGACCGGCAAATATGCATCCGGCTCGGTGCTTGGCGCCTTGGTCTGCGCAAGAATCGGCCATTCGCCGAGCAGATCTCTGCGCGCATTCATCAGTGCTTCCGTCAGGTCCGTGACCAGATCGTCGCCGAGTTTTTTCGTAGCGACCAGGTAGAGCGAGACCTTGAGCGTCGTAACATCATCGCTCGGAACCGCAGGTGCGCCACGCAACGTGCCCTTCGGCACGTCGAAGCTTTCAAACGCACGTTCCTTCTCGGCAATCGCTGCGGCGGATTCGATCGGGATCAGCACCGGTGCGCTTTTTGCATTCTGCAGAAACATCCCGCGCAGTTGCGCAAGATATTTTTCCGCCAAGGGAACGACGATCAGAAACACGCGAACGTCCTTCGACTGCACCGCCTGGCGCACATCCGCAGGCGCCACAGGCTTGAAGGTAACGCCGGCGCGGGTCAGATCGTATTCATCGTTCAGAACCTTGACGACCTTGTCGTTGATCGCGCCACCAACCACTCCGACAGTCACGCGCTTGAGATCGGCGATCTCGCTGATGGGCGATCCGGACGGCGCGATCAGCAGCACGGCGACCTGGGTAAGGACGAGGACCGCCTGGGCCCGGGACAAATCGCCGATGTCGCCGCGGACGACCGCCAGATCGGTCTTGCCCGATGAGAAAAGATCGGCAGCTTCCATTGAGCTCCCGGCTTCGACGGCCTTGAGGCGCACCCGCGCATTTGTCGCTGTCAGGCGGCTTGCCAGCGCCGATACGATCTTCACCGCCTCGCCATCCAGCGACCCCACAGCCACTGTCAGCGTCGTCGGCTTTGTGTACCAGCGATACGACAGCAGACCGGCACTCCCGACCAAAAGGCATAGGCCCGCAAGGACGACGATCCTGAGCCACATCGGAAGCTTCATGTGTGCGCTCCTCAGCGCCGGCGCCCACACATTTCCGGGCTGCCACCTGCGCTGTCAGAACGGACGCGGTTTCCAGGCCGCCGACATTGACCTGCGTCAGAGACCGCGACT
>Ga0075365_10000222_pt1 | contig 19233 bp, 14 predicted proteins | sample EndMetdeltDD1765_FD_71387 | JGI IMG/M metagenome (GOLD analysis project Ga0075365, IMG submission 71387) | Populus endosphere microbial communities from Tennessee, USA - Endosphere MetaG P. deltoides DD176-5 | ecosystem: Host-associated > Plants > Roots > Endosphere | place: USA: Tennessee... | reverse complement strand
CACACGCAGGATCTCGTCGAAGTTCCGGCCGGTGGTCATCGGATAGGCGATCATCAGCTTGATCTTCTTGTCGGGCCCGATGACGTAGACATGGCGCACCGTCTGGTTGTCGGCCGCCGTACGCCCCTCGGCGCTGTCGCCGGCCGTGGCGGGCAGCATATCGTAGAGCTTGGCAATGGCCAGCATCGGGTCGCCGATCATCGGGAAATTCGGCGCGTGTCCCTGGGTCTCGGCAATGTCATCAGCCCATCCGGCATGACGCTCGACCGGATCGACGGAAAGCCCAATGATCTTGACGTTACGCTTGTCGAACTCGGGCTTCAGCTTGGCCATGTAACCGAGTTCAGTGGTGCAGACGGGGGTAAAATCCTTGGGATGAGAAAACAGGATGCCCCATGAATTGCCCAGCCAGTCGTGGAAGCTGATTGGGCCATGGGTGGTTTCGGCGGCGAAGTCGGGCGCGATGTCGGCGATACGAAGAGACATTTGATCCTCCTGTGAGAGACGGTTGGAATTGACTACGGGTGCAGACTAGGCAACCTATGTTCCGCCAGCGTTCCCCGCCGCGCAGGTGTTTGTGACGGCCGGATTTCGGGCACGCGCGGGCCTCGCATCCTGAAAGGGCCTTTCGATTGCGTGTCCGAATTCAATTGCTTGGCGGCTTCAGCGTCAGTCTGGACGATCAGGTCGTAGCGGCCGCGGCGTGGCGCCGGGATCGAGGCGCCGCGCTGGTGAAGCTGCTGGCCGTCGCCCGCTCCCACCGTATCCACCGCGAACAGGTCATGGAGGCCTTTTGGCCCGATCTCGATCCGGAGGCCGCGGGCGCCAATCTGCGCAAGGCCATCCACTTTGCCCGCCGCGCGCTGGGCGCCCATGGCCTCATCGAGCACGCGGCCGATATCATTGCCCTCGCCCCGGCCGCCGACCTCGAGATCGACGTCGAGACCTTCGAGGCCGCCGCCAGGCTTGCCTTGCGCGGCGAAGATCCCGCCGCCTGTGAAGCGGCCGCCGATCTCTACACGGGAGACCTGCTGCCAGACGACCCCTATGTCGACTGGTTCGAAACGCCCCGCCAGTCCCTGCGGCAGCGCTATGCCGAGGTGCTGCGGGCCGGCAAGCTCTGGCAGCGCCTGATCGCGCTGGACCCGGCCGACGAGCAGGCACAATGCGCCCTGATGCAATCGGCGCTCGACGCCGGCAACCGCGCCGAGGCGATCCGGCTGTTCAACCAGCTGAGCGAAAGCCTGCGGATCGACCTCGGCGTCGGCCCGGGCGCCGAAACCGTGAAGCTCTATGAAAAGGCGCTGGCCGTGCCCTCTATCGACCCCGTCGGTTTGAGCGACCGCATCCGCGCCTCGCTGGCCTGGGGCCTGCTGCACCTGCAAAGCGGCGACTTCGCCAAGGCCGGCCAGGTTGGCCGGGAAACCCGCGAACTGGCCATGGGCGCGGGGTTGGCTCGCGAGGTTGGCGAGGCCAGCGCCCTGATCGGCCTGGTGGCGCACATGCAGGGCCAGTGGCGCGAACTGTTCAGGGCGGAGTTCATCGAATGGGTCCGCTCCAAGCCAGCCTTCGTCTCCAACGTTTTTGACGGGCATCTGTGCCTGGCCGAATTCTGCCTCTGCAGTGCCAAGGGCCACCACGACATAGCCGCCTCTGCACGAGAGCTCCTGTCGGTGGCCGAAGGCGCCGGCTCGGTCGCCGGGCGCGGCCTGGCCTCGCTCGTGCTGGGCGAGGCAGCGCTCTTCTCGGGCCAGCTGGCCGAGGCCGAACGCATGTTGACCGACGCCGAAAGACTCTACGCGCAGGTGGGAACCGTGGCCGGCCGCGTAATGGCGCTCCAGCGCCTGACGGAACTCGCGCTTGCCCGCCACCAGAAATGGCAGGCGGGACGGTTGATCCACCGCGCCACCACCCTTGCCCGTTCTTCCTGGCTGGCGCCGCACCTGCTGATCAGCCTGAAAGGGCTTGAGGTGCGCGCCGCCGCCACCTCCGAGAGGATCGCCGAGACCATTCGCGAAGGTGACCGCATGCTGTCATCGGGCTGCAATTGCCAGCCTTGCTCGATGACCTTCCGTACGGCGGCTGCCGTTGCCCTGGCCGAGGCGGGCGAGATCGAACAGGTCAATCGCCGGCTCGACGAGGCTGAGCGGGTCGCCGGCATGTGGAACGGCGGCCCCTGGGTGGCGGCCGTGTGGGAAGCACGCGGCGTGCAGCGCCGGGCCGAGCGTAACAAAACCCGGGCGGTCGCGGCGTTCGAGGAAGCAGCCACACGCTTCGCTGCGCTTGGCAGGCCGATCGACGAGGTGCGCTGTCGGGAACGGATGGCAGATCTAGGCTAGCACCGCCAGCAGCACGATGCAGGCTTAAAAAGCACATAATCTCAATTTCTTATCTTGAATTGTTCATTCGCGAAAAATGGCTTTGCAGCACGGTGCGAAACTTTTGCATCGTCTTTTCGGTCGTCTGCGCATCGGCGGCCGCGAAGCCCATGACAAGGCCGTTCTGCTGCGTGCCGTGGCGGTACTGGATCGACAGGGCCGACACGTTGATGCCTTGCTGGAGCGCCGCCTCGGCAACCGCCCTGTCGCTGCATGTGTCGCGGAAAATGCCGACGACCTGGATGCCGGATTCGGTCGCGTGGAAATCCAGCCATTCTCCGAGGTGCCGTTGCGCGCTTTCCAGGAAGAACTGCCGTCTCTCCGCATAGAGCCGCCGCATCCGCCTGAGATGGCGGGTGAAGTGCCCCTCATTCATGAAGTCCGCCAGCGCGGCCTGGGTCAGCAAGGGGGCGAACTGGCCGCTCACGCTCAGCGCCGAGACGATCGTATGGTCGATCGCCTTGGGCGCCACCATGAAGCCCAGACGCATGGCCGGGAAAAGGATCTTGGCGAAAGTGCCGACATAGACCACGCGGTTCGACGCGCCGATGCCCTGCAGTGCCGGAATGGGCTGGCCCTGAAAACGATATTCGCCGTCGTAATCATCCTCGATGATCCACGAGCGCCAGGTCTCGGCCATGTGCAGCAGGTTGAGCCGCTGCTCCATCGGCATGGTTATGCCGAGCGGGTGATGGCAGGAGGGCGTCACGAAGATCATGCGGGGCACGACATCAGGCGGATCGAGATCCCAGCCGGCATTGCTGACACGCAGCGGCGCCAGTTTCGCCCCGGCTGAGACGAAGGCCGAGCCGGCGCCGTAGTAGCCAGGCTCCTCCATCCACACCGTGTCGCCATCATCGATCAGCAGCCGGGCCAGGAGATCGAAAGCCGACTGTGCGCCATTGGTCACGACGATCTGCTCGGCGGTGCACTTCACGCCGCGCGAGGCGGTGAGATAGCGCGCTATGGCTTCGCAAAGCGGCGGATAGCCCTTGACGTGATAGGTGCCGAAAAGATCGATATGGGCGAACTTGGCGCGGCGGCTGAGCAGTTTCGACCAGGTGTTGAACGGAAAATTGTCCGGATCCGGCATGCCGGGATGGAAGGCAAGCATACCCGGCCGGCCATGATGATAGGGTTGGGCAAGCATGGTCTGCCCGCGCCGCGATAGCGGATTGGCGTCCTCGACCGACATTTGTTCCGCAACTGCCGAACGCGTCGGTAGGTCCATCACCACTGAGGGTCTGCGCGGACGTATCGCCAGATAGCCCTCCAGCGCCAGTTGGTCGCAAGCGGCAATCACCGTGTTACGCCCGACATTCAGATCCCGCGCCATGACCCGTGTCGAGGGCAGTGCGTGGCCGCTCGGCAGCACGCGCCGTTCGATTAGGCCGCGTAACTGGACATAGAGCTGCCGGTGCAGATTGGCGGGGCTGTCGCGATCCAGGGCGATGCCGTCGACGGGAAAGCTGGTCTTCATCTGGTTCCCGAAAATCAATAGAATCTGGTTCTAACAATGGAACCAAAGGAGGCCTACCCTCAAGAAAAAAGCGTTCGGGTTCAGATGGGGCTGGCCGATGCAGTGCATAAGGGTGGGAGTGATCGGGGCAGGCGGCGTCGCCCAGGTCGAGCACATTCCGAACCTGCTCAAGCTGCACCGGCAGTTCAAGATCCTTGGCGTCTACGATCCGTCGCGAAAAGTCCGCGCTTTCGTCGCACAGGAATTCGGCCTCGAAACATTTTCCGATCTCGACGCGCTGCTCGCCATGCCGCTTGACGCCGTGGTCATCGCCTCGCCGGATGCGCTGCACCGCGAACAGAGCCTCGCTGCCTTTGCCAGGGGCCTGCATGTCTTCTGCGAAAAGCCGCTTTGCTACGGCGCGCAGGACATCGACGAATTGATCGCCGCGAGGGATCGCGCCGGAAAGGTCCTCCAGGTCGGCTATATGAAGCGTTTCGACCCGAGCTACGAGGCGGCGCTGACCATGCTGCCCGGCACGGCGCGGACACTTCGCTCCGTTTCGGTCGAGGTCAACGATCCCGACGCCTGGCCCTTCATCCGGCACGCCTCCACTTGCCGGGGTGACGACGTCGCGCCGGAACTGATTGCCTCGACCGAAGCCAGGCAGCGCGAGCAGGTCGACCGCGCGGTGCCCGGGATCGACGATCCCCACGCCTTTCGCGGCTTTGTCGGCGCCTATTCCTCGTCGATCGTGCACGACGTCAACGCCGTCCATGGCTTGCTCGATGCGCTCGGCGTCGCCGATGGCGAAATCGTCGGTGCCTCGCTCTTCGCCAAAGGCGAAGCTGGCCAGGGCACTGTCCGGCTGCTCGGCGGCCAGGCATTGTGGACCATGGCGCATATCGCCACTCCGGGCCTGCCCGATTACCGCGAGCGCATCACGCTCCATTTCGACGACGCCTCGCTCGAACTGGAATTTCCCTCGCCCTATCTCAACCACCAGCCGACGCGGCTGACCGTCCGCACCGGCGACGGCCACACGCTTTCCAGCCGCGACATCCGCAGCGGCTATGAAGAGGCTTTCGTCGAGGAGCTGAAGGGTTTCTGGTCGGCAATCGTCGAGGGTACGCCGGTGCGCAACACCGCCGAGCATGCGCGCCGCGACATGACGCTGCTGGCTGGGCTGACCCGCCACCACCTCGCCCAATCGAAGCAATCAGGAGTTCGCCCGTGACGGTTCGCATCGGCATCAATCCGATCACCTGGACCAATGACGACGTGCCGGAACTCGGCGGCGATACGCCGCTTGAAGTCTGCCTCAGCGAAACCAGGCAGGCCGGCTATGCCGGCACCGAACTTGGCGGCAAGTTTCCGCGCCGCTCGGCCGAGCTGAAGCCGATCATGGACCGCTATGGCCTCGCGGTGATTTCCGGCTGGTATGATGGCCGCTGCGACGAGAAGGACGTCAGCGCGGAAATGGATGCGATCACGCCGCATCTCCAGCTCTTGAAGGATATGGGCTCTACCCATGTCGTCTATGCCGACACCTCGCGCGGGCGCCACAACGCCATCTGGGGACCGATCTCGCAACGCCCGGCCCTGAGCCCGGAAGAATGGCCGGCCTATGGCCGCAAGCTGACGGCACTCGCCGAAAGGATGGCGGATTTCGGCGTGCGCATGGCCTTTCATCATCATATGGGAACCATCGTCGAGACCGATGCCGAGGTTGGCCTGCTGATGCGGCATACCGGCGAGGCGGTCGGTCTGCTCTACGACACCGGCCATTCGATCTTCTCGGGCGGCGACCCGCTCGCCCTGATCAAGGCGCAGGTCAAACGCGTCGTGCATGTGCATTGCAAGGACGCGCGCAAACCCGTGCTCGAGCGTGCCCGCGCCGAGGACATGAGTTTCATGGGCGCCGTCATGGAAGGGATCTTCACCGTCCCTGGCGACGGCTTCATCGACTATCCCGCCATTTTGCGCGTGCTGGCCGATAATGGTTACAGCGGCTGGCTGGTCGTCGAGGCCGAGCAGGACCCCAACAAGGCCAACCCGCTGACCTATGCGACGATGGGATTTAAGAACCTGTCGCGCATGGCGAGGCAAGCCGGATTTACCGTCATGGAATGATCGAGGCCACTATTCGGCCTCCAGGGAACCAGTGCTGAGGAATGAAACTGGAAAAGGTGTGTTGAGATTCAGGTCAGGTCGAGCCGAAAATGACGGCTTTCGAGAACCGGAGCGGAGCGGACATTAGGTCCGTGAGCACCGGAAGCGGAGAAAGCTGCCATTTGCAGGCCGGCATCAGCTGAATATCAACACAGCTTAAAGGGGCAACTGGACTGCCGACCGTAATTGCGGCGGCGGAAAACAAACAGGAGGTTGTTATGTCTGTGCTTGCGAAATTAATAAAGCCTGCGCTCGGCCTGCTGGCCGGCTTCACGATGATGGCGGCGGCCACGACCCTTGCGGCCGCCGACCAAACGCGGGTGGTGTTCGTCACCCATGGCCAGAGCGGCGATCCCTACTGGTCGGTCGTCAAGAACGGCATGGACGATGCCGCCAAGACGCTCGGCGTCAAGGCCGAATATCTGGCGCCCGAAACCTTCGACATGGCCAAGATGGGGCAAATGATCGACGCCATCGCGGCCTCGAAGCCCGACGGCTTGGTCGTCTCGATCCCCGACGCGGCCGCCCTTACAACTCCGGTCAAGAACGCCGTCGCCGCCGGCATCCCGGTGATCGTCATCGATTCCGGCGGCTCGAAGCTCACCCACGACCTTGGCGGCCTGCTGTTCATGGGGCAGGATGAATTCCAGGCGGGCGTCATGGCCGGCGAGCGCATCAAGGCGCTCGGCCTCACCAAGGCGGTCTGCGCCAACCACGAGGTCGGCAATTCGAGCCTCGACGACCGCTGCGCCGGCTTCGCCAAGGGTCTGGGCGTCGACGTGCCGGTGATGAACGGCGTCATCGACCCGACCGAAATGAAGAACCGCGTGATCGCCTACATGACCGCTCATGCCGATACACAATTCATCCTCGCCGTCGGCGCCAGCGGCGCCGAACCGACGCTGGCCGCGCTTGATGAATTGGGCCTGTCGGGCAAGGTGAAGACCGGCACGTTCGATCTTTCGCCCACGATCCTGCAGGCCGTCGTCGGCGGCAAGATGGAATGGGGCATCGACGCCCAGCAATATGCCATGGGCTATATCCCGGTCGCGATGTTCGATCTCTGGAAGAAGTACAAGATCATGCCGATCGCCGACTATCCGACCGGCCCAGGCTTCGTCACGAAGGACACCGCCGCCTCGGTCATCGAGCTGTCGAAACAAGGCAAGCGCTAACACAGACGGCCGGGTCCCGCCCCGGCCGTTTCATCAGAGCAATTCCAGGAAAAGTGTGAACGGTTTTCCGTCCGGAATTGCGTCAAGGCAAGGAGATAGTCCTGTTCGGCGTTTCCGTGAAACGGTGAACGGCTCTATGTGAAGGGCAAGCAGCCATGGTTTCAGAGATTCGCGACGAGCGGGTCCGGTCCGTCTCACGCCTCAGCCGCCTGCTGAGCAGGCCGGAGCTTGGCGCGGCCGCCGGCACCGTGCTGGTCTTCGTGTTCTTCGCCATCACGGCGGGAAACACGGGACTGTTCAGCGCCAAGGGCATCGTCAACTTCCTCGAAGTCTCGGCCCAGCTTGGCATTCTCGCCGCACCCGTGGCCTTGCTGATGATCGCCGGCGAGTTCGATCTGTCGGTCGGCTCGATGATCGGTTTTGCCGGCATCCTCATCGCCATCCCCGCCGTGTTCTGGGGCTGGCCGATCTGGCTTTCGCTGCTGTTCACCTTCGCCGTCTGCGGCGGCATTGGCGCTCTGAACGGACTCGCCGTCGTCAGGACCGGACTGCCCTCCTTCATCGTGACGCTTGGCAGCCTGTTCATGCTGCGCGGCCTCACTCTTGGCCTCACGCGCGGCATTTCAGGGCGGACCCAGGTGTCGGGCGTGCACGAGCTGGCGCAGAACGATCCGCTCAACAGCCTGTTCTCTGGCCAGGTATTCTCAGGCCTGATCGCCTGGTTGGCCGACCTCGGCCTGATCGGCAAGCGGGCGGACGGAATGCCGTCGATATCAGGCATTCCGGTGTCGATCGTGTGGTGGATCGTGCTGACACTGGCCTGCACCTGGCTCTTGACGCGGAGCCGCTTCGGCAACTGGATTTTCGCCGCCGGCGGCGAAGCCAATGCCGCGCGCAATCTCGGCGTGCCGGTGGCGCGCACCAAGATCACGCTGTTCGTCATGACGGCACTCGCGGCCGCCCTGTTCGCGGCGATCCAGGTGCTGGTCACCGGCTCCGCCGACACGCTGCGCGGCACGCAAAAGGAATTCGAGGCCATCATCGCCGTCGTCATCGGCGGCACGCTGCTCACCGGTGGCTACGGGTCAGCCATCGGCGCCATGTTCGGCGCCCTCATCTTCGGCGTGGTTCAGATGGGCATCTTCTACACCGGCATCGACACCGACTGGTTCAAGCTGTTCATGGGCGCCATGATGGTCATCGCGGTACTGTTCAACAGCTATGTGCGCAACCGCGCCATGAGGAGCCGGTGATGGCCGAGCCCTATGTCGAACTGAAATCGGTCAGCAAATATTTCGGCTCAGTCGTGGCGCTGAAGGACGTGTCCTTCGATGTCTGCCCCGGCGAGGTGCATTGCCTGCTCGGCGACAATGGCGCCGGCAAGTCGACGCTGATCAAGACCCTGTCGGGCGTCTACACGCCGGACGAAGGCGAAATCCGCGTGCAGGGCAAGCCGACGCGGTTCGCCTCGCCCGCCGATACGCGCGACAGCGGCATCGCGACCGTCTACCAGGACCTGGCGCTGGTGCCGCTGATGAGCGTGGCGCGCAACTTCTTCCTCGGGCGCGAGCCGATGCGCAAATTCGGGCCGATCAGCCAGTTCGACGCCGAATTCGCCAACCGCACCGCCTATGACGAAATGTCGGCGATGGGCATCCAACTGCGCGACCCCGAACAGCCGGTCGGCACGCTGTCGGGCGGTGAACGGCAATGCCTGGCTATAGCGCGCGCCGTCTATTTCGGCGCCAAGGTGCTGATCCTGGACGAGCCGACCTCGGCGCTGGGTGTCCACCAGGCATCGGTGGTGCTGAAGCTCATCGTGCAGTCCAAGGCGCGCGGCATCGGCGTCATCTTCATTTCCCACAACGTCCATCACGCCTATGTCGTCGGCGACCGCTTCACGCTGTTGAAGCGAGGTCGGAGCACCGGCACCTACGCCAAGGGCGAAATCACCCGCGACCAGCTGCTCAACCTGATGGCAGGCGGCAAGGAACTGGTGGATCTGGAGCAGGAACTGGCCAAATCGGCCAGGAGCAGCCCGGCCTAGGGCGCGGCGCCGATCGGATCCCTGTGGCTGACCAGTCTGGCCGCTACGCATCGGTATCGGCGGCGCCGCGAATCTGTGCTAAGCCGCCGCCCAATCAACAAGAGGACGACAGCAGTGAGCGAACTGACCGTGGCCGAGGCGACCGAGAATATCTATGCATCGCTTCGGGCGGACAATGCCGACATCGACGCACATATCGCGACACTCAAGGCCGCGCTGACACGCGAGGGGATGAAACAGGCTGTGTTCGATCCGGCCAAGTTGGCGCAAAACAACCGCTCGGGCCGCAAATTGATGCAGGCCTATTTTCGCCAGCGCGGCGTGAGCGTGAGTTTTTCGGACCAGTAGAATCGGAACGGCCTCGAACGGAGCATCCGCCTCTCACCTACCCCTGCGTAAGCTTGTTATTGTGCAGTGCAGCAACGATGTTGCTGCAAGTGCATTGTGCTCGGGCTTCCGCCACTCCGGCGGCTAGGATTTCGATTTGCGGAATATCTCAGATACGATCGCTCGCCTTTCGGCCATGCGAGGCAGGACGGCATTTTCCCAACAAAACCACCCCGACAGTCTGTCCGATCTCGCCGAGTTCGGATCCAATCCGGGTGCCCTGCGGGCGCGTTTGTACGCACCCGAGGACTTGCCGAGGGGAGCAGCCTTGGTTGTCGTCCTGCACGGCTGCACGCAGACCGCGGCGGGCTACGATCACAGCGCTGGCTGGTCGCGCCTGGCGGCCGAAGAAGGGTTTGCGGTGTTGTTCCCCGAACAGCAGCGAGCCAACAATGCCAATCTCTGCTTCAACTGGTTCGTGCCCGAAGATGTAACCCGCGATCGCGGTGAAGCGCTTTCCATCCGCCGGATGATCGAAGCCATGGTGACGAAGCATGGCCTGGACCGAGAGCGCATTTTCATCACCGGTCTTTCAGCGGGCGGCGCCATGGCAGCGGCAATGCTGGCAACCTATCCGGACGTGTTCGCCGGCGGCGCGATCATTGCGGGCCTTGCCTATGGCAGCGCATCGACGATTCCGGAAGCGTTCGATCGCATGCGCGGGCATGGTGGCCCGACTAAGTCGGAACTCCAGCGGCGCCTGGTGCAGGCGTCATCGCACAAAGGGCGTTGGCCGAAGATTTCGATCTGGCAGGGCACGGCCGATCGCACGGTGGCGCCGTCCAACGCGGATGCCCTTGTCGCCCAATGGCAAGGCGTTCACCGCGTCGATGCGGGCCATGGTCGAACGGAGACTGTCGACGGGCAAACGCGGCAGGTCTGGTGCGACGCCGATGGCAATGAGGTGATCGAAAAATACACCATTGCCGGCATGGGCCATGGCACCCCCTTGAACACGGTGGGACCGGACGGTTTGGGCCACGCAGCGCCGTTCATGCTGGATGTTGGAATATCGTCGACGAGACGCATGGCGGCTTTTTGGAATCTCGCAGGCGCCGATGCCCGAAGCGAGGCGACGGTTGACGCTACGGCGACGCATCCCACGGCAGCTGCGGCCTTGCGCACCTATGTTGCGCCGGAAAGGCCGAGGCCAGCGCGTGTGGAACCTGTCGAACAACCGGAGGCCGATGGTTCACGCGCTTCTGCTACAGGCGTTGGCAAGGTCATTGAAGATGCGCTTCGTGCGGCCGGCTTGATGCGCTAACCCAAGCTTCGGCAGAAAGGCCCCGCCGCCTTTCGGCAGCGAGGCCCTGTCGATCAAACTCGGTTCACGTCGCGAGCGCCGTCGCGGCCGATTTCATTCGAGCGGTAATTCTCCGCGTCCGGATCGAAGCCGGTCCAACCGTCGGCCTGGTATTCGCCACGCCGTTCCTGGAGGTTGACGGACTTAGCCTGGCCCAGGATCCTTTCGGCCGCCGGCACCATCTGATCATCGACCTTGGCAGTGACCAGCGTGCCGCCGCGACGCACGCCCTCGGCGTAGACGTGGGCATCATTCTCGGGGATACCGGAATCGGTGAGCGCCCCGACGATGCCGCCAGCCGCGCCGCCAACCACCGCGCCGCCAACGGCTCCAACCGCAGTGGCAGCCAACCATCCGGCAGCCACCACGGGACCAACGCCGGGAATAGCCATCAGGCCAAGTCCGGCGAGCAGTCCACCGGCACCGCCGATCGCTGCTCCCAGTCCTGCGCCGCCGGCGGCGTCATCCGCAGCCTTGGAGCCGTCATCGTCGTGCTGATTGTCGGCATTGCTGGAAACAATGCTGATATCGTCATGCGGCACACCGCTGGCTTCCAATTCACCGACGGCGTCGGAAGCATCGTCATAATTGTCGAACAGTCCGGTTACGGTCTTCATGATTTCGATCTCCTGGATCTTAGTTTCAGTTGGTGCCGGCAACGACGTTGCCCTTGTAGTCCAGCGCCACGGTGGTGTTCTTGCCGTCCTTGTTGGCCTGGCCACGCCAGATGCCCTGGTCGTCCTTGGTCAGCTTTGACACATCGGCGAAACCGGCATCCTGGATGCGGCCCTTCGCCTGGTCTTCGGTGAAGCTGTTCGCACCGGGAAGCGGAGGAGCTTGCTCGGGCTTGTCACCAACCGTGACCTTTGGCGTCTGCGAGCTTGACGACTGGGTGCCCATGGTCGCCGCGATCTTTTCGATCATCTCCTGGTGCATCTTGAGCGTCGGCACGGTCTGCTGGGCGAATGTCTTCAGCTCGACGTTGTCGCCGTCCTTGGCGTAACTCTCGAACAGCTTGACGGCATCGGCATGCGCGTCGCGCTGCATCTGCACATAGAGGCCGTCGATCGGATCCTTGCCGTTCTGCAGAGTGTCGACGTCACCCTTGTGCTTGGCATCCAGCTCCTTCGGAACCGTCAGCTTCTGCTCGCCGGCGATTGTTTCCAACTTTGCGTTGGCGGTGCCGTGATCGTCGATCATCTTGCGGGCGAAATCCTTGACGCTCTTATCCTGCACCTTGCTTTCGGCAAGCTTGCTGGAATCGACCTCGAACATGCCGCCGGCCGCGGCCTTGTCGACGAAGTCCTGTGCGCTGTCGGCGGCAAGCGCGGGCAAGGCAAAAGCCATGGCTGTAGCTGTGGCCAGTGAGGCCAGAAGTATGCGCGTTTTCATGGGAAGGATCCTTTCATGCACACATGTGCTGGGGACCTAACCTGCGCCAGTCAGCTTTGTTCCGGGCGACCGGAGATTATCCGGCGGTGGCCGGCTTTGGTTTTATCTAACGAGGGCGCGGGGCACTGAAATTGACGTGTGCGAAACTGGTTGGCGCACGATTTTTACTAACGGTCCCCTTCTTGCATTGGTATCAGCTCTGGTGGGCCTGGACCGGGAACTGGCGAAGTGGGCCGGAGACGCGCGGCACGGGATAGCAAAAGAACCGCCACTGACGAAGCCAACCCTCTGCTTCTGCTCGGCCGCCCGGCAGCGGCGATGCCGGAAATGTGTACGATCCGTTCCCTACTTGCCGGCCATCCCTCCCCTATCATTTTGACGAGCAAATCTGTCGTTCGATCGATTACGCCGTCAGCCAGGGATGGACACATGCTCACGCTTACAATCAACGGACAGTCGCGAGACGTCGATGTGCCGGAAGACATGCCGCTTCTGTGGGTGCTGCGCGACCATCTTAGCCTCGTCGGCACCAAATATGGCTGCGGCATCGCCCAATGCGGCGTGTGCACGGTGCATGTGGCCGGCAAGCCGGTGCGCTCCTGCCAGTTGACCGTCGGCGATGTCGGCACCCGCGCCATCGTCACGATAGAAGGGATCGGCAGCACGCCCAACGGCGCCAAGGTGCAGAAGGCCTGGATGGAAGCCGCGGTTCCGCAATGCGGCTATTGCCAGGCCGGCCAGATCATGTCGGCCACGGCGCTGCTGGACGCGAACCCGCAGCCCGACGATGCCGACATCGACGCCGCCATGGCGGGCAATCTCTGCCGCTGCGGGACCTATATCCGCATCCGCCGGGCCATCAAGAACGCCGCCGCCAAATCGGCCTGACCATGAAGAAAATCATCGGCATCGTCGTTGCGGTCATCGTCGTCGTCGCACTTGGTTTCGCGGGCTGGCTTTATCTCGGCCGCGATCCGATGTCCTTTGCCGGCGGCTCGACCGTGGCGTTGGCGGATTACCATGGCGCCGATGTCACCGGCGTCCCCGCTCAGCTTGCCAGCGCCGATCTGGTGAAGCGCGGCGAATATCTGACTCATGCGGCGGACTGCCAGGCCTGCCATACCGCTCCGGGCGGCGCGCCCTTTGCGGGCGGGTTCGCCTTCAACATGCCGTTCGGCACGATCTATTCGACCAACATCACGCCGGACAAGCAGACCGGCATCGGCAACTATACCGACACCCAGTTTCTCGCGGCCGTGCACAAGGGCATTCGCGCCGACGGCGCGAAACTCTATCCCGCCATGCCCTACAGCTCCTACACCTACATGACGGATGCCGACGCGCTGGCCATCAAGGCCTATCTCTTCACGCTGGCGCCGGTGAATGCCCCGGCCAGGCAAAACCAGCTTTCCTGGCCCTTCAGCCAGCGCAGCCTGCTGGCGCTCTGGAACGTCATGTTCAATCCCGATGAACGCTTCCGCCCCAACACCAGTGAGAGCCCGCAATGGAACCGGGGCGCCTATCTTGCCGAAGCGATGGGCCATTGCGGCGAATGTCATACTCCGCGCAATTTGGCCTTTGCGCTGGACAATCATGGCAAATTCGCTGGCACCCTTACCGCCGGCTGGCGCGCTTACAACATCACCGGCGACAACGTTTCCGGCCTCGGCGACTGGAGCGACGAGGATCTCACTTCCTATCTGTCCACCGGTCATGCCAAGGGTCATGGCGGCGCCGCCGGCCCGATGGGTGAAGCCGCCGACGACAGTCTGAGCTATCTCGTGCCGGACGACACCCGTGCCCTGGTGACCTATCTGCGCAGCATCCCCGCCCATGCGAGCGACCTGCCGCGCACCGTCACCACCGCAGCACCTGCCTCGTACAGGGAAGGCGTGGCGGCGGATGCCAATTCGCGGGGCGAAAAGATCTTCGCCGGCGCCTGCGCCTCCTGCCACGACTGGACCGGTGTCAGCCCGGTCACCGGCTTTGCCACGCTGACCGGCGTGCGCGCGGTGAACGACCCCAGCGCCACCAATGTGGCGCAGACCGTCATCAACGGCGTCAACCGCAAGACCACCGACGGCAGGATCTTCATGCCGGCCTTTGGCGCTGGCTATTCGGACGACGACATCGCGGCCGTGGCCAACTACGTCACCGCTCGGTTCGGCGCCAAAGGCGCTGACTTAACAGGCAAGGATGTGAGCGCTTTGCGACAGCAGGCGGCGCAGCAATCCAAGGAGGCACCCAATGGCTGACACACAGTTTGCCCAATCCGACGCCTACCTCTCGGCACTGATACGCGAGGTCCGTTCGGTGCCGCCAGCCGGGGTGTCGCTGACCATGGGACGGCGCACCTTCTTCAAGCTGGCCGGCGCAAGCGCCGCAGGGCTGGTGCTGGGGTTCCGTCTGGGAGGTACAGCGTTCGCCGCCGAAACGGCGAACGTCGATGAGCCTGATGGCAAGGACCAGGCGATGAACGCCTTCATCCGTATCGCTCCGGACAACACGATCACCATCTATTCCAAATGCCCGGAGATCGGCCAGGGCATCAAGACCTCTTTCGGCGTGATCATTGCCGACGAACTCGACGCCGACTGGAACCATGTCGTCATGGAACAGGCCGATATCAATCCCAAGGTCTATGGCAGCCAGGGCGCTGGCGGCTCGACCTCCATCCCGCATGCATGGGACCAGCTGCGCCAGGCCGGTGCCGGTGCCAAGGCGATGCTGGTCGCCGTGGCCGCCGGGCAATGGGCGGTGGATTCCTCGCAGATTACCGCCAGGGATTCCGTCTTGACCCATGCCGCCAGCGGCAGGTCCGCGACCTATGGGTCGCTTGCCGTCGCCGCCGCGAAAATGCCCGTGCCCGATCCCAAGAGCCTGAAGCTTAAGAGCCGCGCCGACTACCGCCTGATCGGCAAGCGCTATCGCGGCGTCGACGATCCCAAGGTGGTCAGCGGCCAGCCGTTGTTCGGTATCGATGTCCAGCTTCCCGGCATGGTCTATGCCACCTACACCAAATGTCCGGCTGCCGGCGGCAAGGTCAGGTCCTTCAATGCGAACGAGATCAAGGCCCTGCACGGCGTCCTCGACGCTTTCGCTGTGGACGGCACCGGCATGATGGTCGAAGTGATGCCGGGCGTCGCCATCATCGCCAGGGATACCTGGAGCGCGTTCCAGGCCAAGGACAAGCTTCAGGTGGATTGGGATCTGAGCGAAGCTTCAAGGGACTCAACGTCGCAATTCTCTGCCGAGGCCAGAAAGCAGGCGGCCAATTTCCCGCAAAAGCCCGACGACAACATCGGTGACGTCGACAAATCCTTCGCCAATGCCGCCAAGACCGTGGAGGCCTACTACGAATATCCCTTCGCCGCGCATGTGCCTCTGGAGCCGATGAACACCACCGCGCATTGGCATGACGGGGTGATGGAAATGTGGGTGCCCACCCAGCAACCCGATCGGGGCTTGCCGATAGTCGCCAAGGTGGCAGGCATTGCGCCGGAAAAAGTGGTGATGCACCAGACCCGGGTCGGTGGCGGTTTCGGGCGGCGGCTGGTCAACGACTATGCCTGCGAGGCAGCAGCCATCGCCAAAAGGGTCAAGGACCCGGTCAAGCTGCAGTGGACCCGGGAAGACGATTTCGCCCACGACTTCTACCGGCCCGCCGGTTACCACCAGTTCAAGGGCGCGATCGACAAGGGGGGCAGGCTCGACGCCTGGCAGGAACACTTCATCACCTTCACCGCCGACGGGAAGAAAGAGGCTTCAGGCGCCAACCTTACCGACAATCTGAGATACTCGATCAAGGCGCCGAACCTGCGCCGCGCCAAGACCATGTTCCCGCTGAGGATCCCCACCGGCGCCTGGCGCGCGCCGGGCGACAATGCCCAGGTCTTCGCCGCGCAAAGCTTCATGCATGAACTGTCGCTTGCATCGGGTCGCGACCATGTCGAATTCCTTCTCGACGCGGTGAACCGCGACGTGCCTGAACTGGTGCCCAAGGACAGAACCGTCAACTTCAGCCCCAGCCGGGCCACCGGCGTGATCAAGATGTGCGCCGACAAGGCTGGCTGGGGCAAGACGCTGCCGAAGGGCAGCGGACTGGGCCTGGCCTGGTGTTATTCCCATGCCGGCCATGTCGCGCAGGCGGTCGAACTCAGCGTGGACGCCAACAAGCGGATCAAGATCGCACGCATCCTGGTGGTGCTCGATGTCGGCCCGATCATCGACATGGCCGGATCCGAAGCCCAGGCGCAGGGCGCGTCGACCGACGCGCTCTCGACCGCCATGGGGCTCAAGATCAACATCGAAAATGGCCTGATACAGGAGCAGAACTACAACGCCTATCCGATCCTGCGCATGCCCTTCGCGCCGATGACCATCGATCCTTATTTCATCCAGTCGGACAATCCGCCGACCGGCATGGGCGAACCCGCCTTCCCGGCGCTGGCGCCAGCCCTTGGCAACGCCATCTTCGCCGCCACCGGAGAACGCGTGCGCCAGCTGCCATTGCGCGATCTGGGCTATTCGCTGGCGGTTTGAGGCATCAACGCTTCATGGCGGGCGCGCTACATCCGCGCCCTGGCCGAGGTGGGATCATAGGGCGAATCCGCGATGACCTCAGCGGTCTTCCATTCTCCCAGGATCGCGACGTCGAGCCTCGTGCCGGGCGTGCCGAGACGTTCCGGCAGCAGCGCCAGCGCCACATCATGTCCGAGCGTGTAGCCATAGCCGCCCGACGTGATGCGCCCGACCAGCTCGCCGCCGATGTACAGACCTTCGGAAGCGAGCGTGCTGGCGCCGTCGGTCTCTATTCTGAGCGTCACCGATCTGCGCTGATCGTTCCTCGCCTTGTATTTCAGGACCGCGTCGCGGCCGACGAAATCGCCCTTGTCGAGACGGATGAAGCGTTCAAGCCCGCTCTCCAGCGCGTTGAGCTCGGGATTCATGTCGCGATACATGGCGCGGTAGGATTTCTCCAGCCGCAGCGATTCCAGCGCATGCAGGCCGACGAGGCGCATGCCATGCTTCTCGCCCTCTCCCAGCATCGCGTCGAGCAATTGCCGCTGGTAGGCCATGGGATGATAGAGTTCCCAGCCGAGCTCGCCTTCGTAGTTGACGCGCAACAGCCGCACGTCGCTGGCAAGCGCCACGCTGCCGCTCTTCACGCCGAACCAGGGAAAGCCCGCATTCGACAGGTCGATCTCGGTCAGCGGCTGTAGAACTTCGCGTGCCTTTGGCCCAACGACCGTGAAGCAGCCGCGCTCGTTGGTGACGTTCTTCAGGCTGACGCTGCCATCGGCGGGAAGCAGTTTTGTGAGATCGTCGAAATTCCAGCGCTCGGCGCGCGGCGTCGAAATCAGGTAGAAACTATCGTCGCTAAGCCGCGCCACCATATATTCCGCCTGCACGCCACCGGCGGCGGTGAGGTGATGCGCCAGAACGGCCCGTCCGGTCGCCGGCAACCGGTTGGCGAGAATCCTGTCGAGCCAGGCGGCCGCACCTGGCCCCGACACTTCGAACTTGGTCATCGGCGTCATCTCGACCAGGCCGACGGCGTTGCGCACGGCCTGCACCTCCTCGCCGACGAACACGCCCTTTTCGGTCCAGCGCCAGCTGTACTGGTCCTTGGCCTCGACGCCCTTGGGCGCGAACCAGTTGGGCATTTCCCAGCCGTTGAGCACGCCCCAGACCGCACCCAGTTCGGTCAGCCGCGCATAGGACGGTGCGGTCTTCTGCGGTCGGGCGGCGGGCATGTCCTGTCCCGGATATTTCTGCTCCGCATGCGTGCCCCAGGCCTCGCGCACCTTTTCGCGCGTCCAGGCCTTGTTGGCGTAGTCGCCGAAGCGGCGCGGATCGAGATCGGAGATGTCGAGGCTGTTGCCGCCCTCGACGATCCGCTCCGACAGATAATAACCGATCGTGCCGCCCCACAATATGCCGCCCGGCACGCCCTCGGCCAGCCAGACATTGGGCAGGCCCCAGGCCGGTCCCATCAGGGGAAGCTCATCCGCCGTCATCTGGAAGGGGCCACGGACATTGGCCTTGATCCCGGCGCGTCCCAGCGCCGGCACGAGCTGCGTTGCCTGCTCCCAGTTCCACGACACCGCCTCGAAATCCTCTTCGACGAGATCGGCGCCGAACCAGGCTGGAACGCCATCCTCGGCAAACAGCTTGAGGTGTTCGGTGCGCTCGTAGGGCCCGAACATGAAGCCGTCGCCCTCCTCGCGCAGATAGCCTTCGAAACCCTCGTCGCGCAGGATCGGCATTTCCGCGCGTCCCTGCTTTTTACGCTCGACGATCTCCGGCACGGGCTCGGTGATCCAGTACTGGTGCAGGATCGGGATGGCGGGGATGTCGAGGCCGAGCAGCGCGCCGGTCTGGCGCGCGTAATTGCCGGTCGCGCAGACCACATGCTCGCAGATGATGTCGCCCTTGTTCGTCTGGACCCGCCATTCGCCGCCGGCGGTTCGCTGAAAGCCGGTGACCTCGGTGTTCAGATAAATCTTGGCGCCCAGATCCCGCGCGCCCTTGGCCATGGCATGGGTCACGTCGGCCGGCGCGATATGGCCGTCATCGGGATGATAGAGCGCGCCCAGCATCTGCTTGTTGTCGAGAAGCGGGCAGAGCGCCCTCGCCTCCGCCGGCGACAGCAAATGCGCCCGCATGCCCTGAACCTCGGCCACGCTCATATAGCTCTTGTATTCGTCGAGCCGGTCCCTGGAATTGGCAATGCGCAGCTGGCCGCATTTGTGCCAGCCGACCGGCTGCCCGGTCTCGGCCTCGAGCCCTTCATAGATCTCGATGGTCTTGTTGATCATCCGGCCAATATTGATGTTGCGGGCATAGGACGGGACGAGGCCGGCCGCATGCCAGGTCGAGCCGGCCGTCAGCTGCGTGCGTTCGAGCAGCGCGATGTC
>Ga0075365_10000221_pt1 | contig 19248 bp, 13 predicted proteins | sample EndMetdeltDD1765_FD_71387 | JGI IMG/M metagenome (GOLD analysis project Ga0075365, IMG submission 71387) | Populus endosphere microbial communities from Tennessee, USA - Endosphere MetaG P. deltoides DD176-5 | ecosystem: Host-associated > Plants > Roots > Endosphere | place: USA: Tennessee... | reverse complement strand
GCGGCGTACACGTCGTCCTCGTCGAGGCGGCGCAGCTCCTCGGCGAGCAGCTGCGGCAGGTCGCGGCGCTTGAGGGCGATCGGCCGGTCGGGGCGACCGGGCGTGGAGAACGTCGCGTTCTTGCCGTCGGTACGGGAGATCCGGATCGGTCCCTTCGCCGTCTCGAGGACCACCTCGGTGATGCCGGGCCCGGAGGAGGCGTGACGCTCGACGGTGACCTTGAGCCGGTCGGCCAGCCAGGCGACCAGCAGGTCGGCGGACGGACTCACCCGCTCGGCGGTGACGGACGCGCCGGTCACCTTCAGCGGGTGCTGGTCGAGCGCGGCCGCGAGCAGCGCGCGCCAGGGCGTGATGCGGGTCCAGGCCAGGTCGGTGTTGCCGCGCACGTAGCGCGCGCACTGCACGTGGATGGCCCTGGCCTTCGCCCGGGTGGCGCCGGCGGCGTCGGTGATCCGGCGCTGGGCCAGCCGGCCGAGCGGATCGGCAGCGGGATCGGCCGGCGGGTCGGTCGGCCACCAGGCGGCCACGGGGGAGTCGGGCAGCAGCAGCGGGAGCACGACGGACTCCGGGTGCTTGACGACCTCGCCCTTCAGGCGGATCAGGGCGGTCTCGCCGGTCCAGCCGGAGCCGGTGCCGACCTGGGCGTTGACGACGCCGGCGCCGCGGGCGTCGCCCAGGATGACCCCGAGCACCCGGGCGGGGTGCTCGTGGGCGGCCTCGCGGGCCACCCGCATGGCGTCCTCGGCGTCGTCCTCGTCGACCACGATGACCAGGGTCATCACCATGCCCATCGCCGGGCTGCCGGCGCGGGTGCGGGCACGCAGGAACTCGGCCGCGATCTTCGCGCTGTTGGTGTCCAGGAGCTCGATCATGACTACGGCCTCCTCCAGACGCGGCCGTCACGGGCCAGCATCTTGTCCGCGGACTCGGGTCCCCATCCGCCGGAGCCGTAGGGCTCGGGCTTCCCCTTCCTCGCCCACGCCTCGAGGATCGGGTCCAGGATCTGCCAGGACAGCTCGACCTCCTCGCTGCGCGGGAACAGCGGCGGGTCGCCGAGCAGGACGTCGAGGATCAGCCGCTCGTAGGCCTCCGGCGACGACTCGGTGAAGGTGCCGCCGTAGACGAAGTCCATGTTCACGTCGCGGATCTCCATCTGGGTGCCGGGCACCTTGGAGCCGAAGCGCACGGTCATCCCCTCGTCGGGCTGGACCCGGATCACCAGGGCGTTCTGGGTGAGCTCCTCGACGGCGGTCTCGCTGAACGGCAGGTGCGGGGCGCGCTTGAAGACGACGGCGACCTCGGTGACCCGCCGGCCCAGCCGCTTGCCGGTGCGCAGGTAGAACGGGACCCCCGCCCAGCGCCGGTTGTCGACGTGCAGGGTGACGGCGGCGTACGTCTCGGTCGTGGAGTCGGCGGCGACGCCGTCCTCCTCGAGGAAGCCGGTGACCTTCTCGCCCCCGGCCCAGCCGGCGGCGTACTGCCCGCGGGCGGTGGTGAGGTCGAGGCGGCGGGGGAGCGAGACCGAGGAGAGCAGCTTCTGCTTCTCGATGCGCAGGCTCTCGGCCTCGAACGAGGTGGGCTCCTCCATGGCGACCAGGGCCATCAGCTGGAGCAGGTGGTTCTGGATCACGTCGCGGGCGGCGCCGATGCCGTCGTAGTAGCCGGCCCGACCACCGATGCCGACGTCCTCGGCCATGGTGATCTGCACGTGGTCGACGTAGTTGGCGTTCCACAGCGGCTCGAACATCGTGTTGGCGAACCGGATGGCCAGGATGTTCTGGACCGTCTCCTTGCCGAGGTAGTGGTCGATGCGGAAGACGGAGTCCTCGGAGAAGACCCCGGCCAGGGTCCGGTCGAGCTCCTGGGCGGAGGCCAGGTCGTGGCCGAACGGCTTCTCGATGACCACCCGCCGCCACGACCCGTCGGCGGCGCGGGCCAGGCCGTGCTCGTCGAGCTGACCGACGACCTGCCCGAAGGCGCCCGGAGGGATGGCGAGGTAGAAGGCGTGGTTGCCCTCGGTGCCCCGCAGCTCGTCGAGCTCCTCGATGGTGCGGCGCAGCTCCTCGAAGGCGTGGTCGTCGTCGAAGGCGCCGGAGACGAACCGGATGCCCTCGGCGAGCTGGTTCCACACCTCCTCGCGGAACTCGGTGCGCGCGTGCGCCTTGACCGAGTCGTGGACGATCTGCGCGAAGTCCTGGTCGGCCCAGTCGCGCCGGGCGAATCCGACCAGGCTGAACCCGGGCGGCAGCAGCCCGCGGTTGGCGAGGTCGTAGATCGCGGGCATGACCTTCTTGCGCGACAGGTCACCGGTCACCCCGAAGAGGACCAGCCCGCAGGGGCCGGCGATCCGGGGCAGCCGGCGGTCCGCCGGGTCGCGCAGGGGGTTGGTGTACGGCGGCATCAGCGGCGGTGCTCTCGGTAGTAGGCGATCAGGGCCCGGGTCGAGGCGTCCTGCTCGGCCAGCGCGGCGGCGTCCCCGGCGATCGCCGGCCCGACCTGCTGGGCCAGCTGCTTGCCGAGCTCGACGCCCCACTGGTCGAAGCTGTCGATGCCCCAGACGACGCCCTGGGTGAAGGTGAGGTGCTCGTAGAGCGCGATCAGCTGGCCGAGGACCGACGGCGTCAGCTCCGGGGCGATGATCGAGGTGGTCGGCCGGTTGCCCTCGAAGACCCGCGCCGGCACGACGGCCTCGGCGGTGCCCTCGGCCCGGACCTCGTCGGCGGTCTTGCCGAAGGCCAGCGCCCGGGTCTGGGCCAGGAAGTTGGCCAGGAAGAGCTCGTGCACGTCGGTCTCGCCGTCGCGCAGCGGGTACGACGGGTTCGCGAACGCGATGAAGTCGGCCGGGATCAGCCGCGTCCCCTGGTGGATCAGCTGGTAGAAGGCGTGCTGGCCGTTGGTGCCGGGCTCGCCCCAGAAGACCTCGCCGGTGTCGGCGGTGACCGGGGTGCCGTCCCAGCGCACGCCCTTGCCGTTGGACTCCATGGTGAGCTGCTGGAGGTAGGCCGGGAACCGGTGCAGCAGCTGGGCGTAGGGCAGCACGGCGTGGGTCTGGGCGCCGAGGAAGTTGGTGTACCAGACGTTCAGCAGGCCCAGCAGGGCCGGCACGTTCCGGGCGGTCTCGGTGCTGCGGAAGTGCTCGTCGAGGGTGTGGAAGCCGGCGAGCAGCTCGGCGAAGCGCTCGGGGCCGATGGCCACCGCGAGCGAGGTGCCGATGGCGGAGTCCATCGAGTAGCGCCCGCCGACCCAGTCCCAGAACCCGAAGGCGTTGGCCGGGTCGATGCCGAAGTCGGCCACCTTGTCGAGGGCGGTCGAGACGGCGACGAAGTGCCGGCGCACCGCGTCGGCCTCGTCCTGGCCGGCCAGGCCGTCGAGCAGCCAGGCCTTGCACAGCCGCGCGTTGGTCAGCGTCTCCAGCGTCCCGAAGGTCTTGCTGGAGACGATGAACAGCGTGCTCGCCGGGTCGAGCCCGGCCAGGGTGGTGGCGGCGTCGGTGGGGTCGATGTTGGAGATGAACCGGCACTCCAGCCCGTCCTGGCGGTACGGCGCCAGCGCTTCGTAGGCCATCACCGGACCCAGGTCGGACCCGCCGATGCCGATGTTGACCACCGTGCGGATCCGCTCGCCCGTGACGCCCGTCCACGCGCCGCTGCGGACCTGCCGCGCGAAGGCGTAGACGCGCTCGAGCACCTCGTGCACGTCGGCGACGACGTCCTGGCCGTCGACCTCCAGCGTCGTCCCGGCCGGCTGGCGCAGGGCGGTGTGCAGGACGGCACGGTCCTCGGTGACGTTGATGTGCTCGCCGCGGAACATCGCGGCGCGCCGGTCGTCCAGCCCGACCTCGTCGGCCAGGTCGAGCAGCGCGGCGAGGACGGACTCGTCGAGCAGCGCCTTGGAGAGGTCGACGACCAGGTCGCCGGCCTCGTACGTCAGGCGCTCGACCCGACCCGGGTCCTGGGCGAACCAGGACCGCAGGTCGGGCGCGAAGCTCTCCGCCAGCTCGGTGAGGCGGCCCCAGGCGGCCGTCGAGGTCGGGTCCACCGGGGCGTCGGTCACGAGCGGGCCTTCTCCATCTGCCCCTCGACGGTCTCGACCAGCTCGGTCCAGGACTTCTTGAACTTGTCGACGCCCTCGTGCTCCACCGTGAGCAGGACGTCGTCGAAGTCGACCCCCACCGCGGCGAGCTGGTCGAGGACCGCGCGGCCCTCGTCGCCCTTGCCGGACACCTGGTCGCCCACGACCTCGCCGTGGTCGGCGAAGGCCTCCAGGGTCTTCTCCGGCATGGTGTTGACGGTGTCGGCGACCACGAGGTCGGCGACGTAGAGGGTGTCGGAGTAGTCGGGGTTCTTGACACCGGTCGAGGCCCACAGGGGGCGCTGCGCGTGGGCGCCGGCCTCCGCGAGGGCGGTCCAGCGCTCGCCGCCGTGCACCTCCTGGAAGGCGGCGTAGGCCACCCGGGCGTTGGCCACGGCGGCCCGGCCCTTGAGGGCGGTCGCCTCGTCGGTGCCGATCGCGTCGAGCCGGCTGTCGATCTCGGTGTCGATGCGGCTGATGAAGAACGACGCCACCGAGCGGATGGTGCTCAGGTCGATGCCCTTCGCCCGGGCCTGCTCGAGGCCGGAGAGGTAGGCGTCCATGACCTCGCGGTAGCGCTGCTCACCGAAGATCAGCGTGACGTTGACGCTGATGCCCTCGGCGATCACCGCGGTGATCGCCGGAAGGCCCTCCTTGGTCGCGGGGATCTTGATCAGCGCGTTGGACCGGTCGACCTCGGCCCACAGGGCCTTCGCGGAGGCGATGGTCCTCTCGGTGTCGTTGGCCAGGTCGGGCTCGACCTCGATCGAGACCCGGCCGTCGTCGGCGGTGCGCTCCGCGACCGGCGCGAGGATGTCGCACGCGTTGCGGACGTCCTCGGTGGTGAGCGCGAAGATCACCCGGTCGACCGGCTCGCCGGCCGCGACGAGCTTGCGGACCTGCTCGTCGTACCGCTCGCCGTTCGCGATGGCACCGGCGAAGATGGTGGGGTTGGTGGTGACGCCGACGACGGACTTCTCCTTCACCAGGTCGGCGAGGTTGCCCGACTCGATGCGCTCGCGGGACAGGTCGTCGAGCCAGATCGAGACGCCGGCGCTGGCCAGCGCTTCCAAGCGGTCACTCATGGGTTCCTCCTGAGGTGGGTGCTGCTGGTCGGGGGGGTGCCCGGGTCAGTCGGTGGCGACCCGGATGCTGTCCCGCGCGGCGTCGGCGACGGCCTGCGCGGTGATGCCGTACTCGGTGTAGATGCGCAGGTAGTCGGCCGAGGCGCCGTAGGTGTCGATCGAGACCGTCCGGCCGTGGTCGCCGACGTACTCGCGCCAGCCCTGCTTGACGCCGGCCTCCACCGAGACCCGCGCCTTGATGGTCGGCGGCAGCACCGTCTCGCGGTACGCCGTCGACTGCGCCTCGAACCACTCCAGGCAGGGGAACGACACGACGCGCGCAGAGATTCCGTCGGCCGCGAGCAGCTCGCGCGCCTCGACGGCCAGCTGCACCTCCGAGCCGGTGCCCATCAGGATCACGTCGGGGTCGCCGCTCTCGGCGTCGACCAGGACGTAGCCGCCCTTGGCGACGTCGTCGGTGGTGGCGAAGCCGTCCGTGCCCCGGGGGAAGACCGGCACGTTCTGCCGGGTCAGCGCGAGCGCGGCGGGACGGTCGACGTGACCGAGGATGGTCAGCCAGGCGGCCGCGGTCTCGTTGGCGTCCGCCGGGCGGACGACGTCGAGGCCGGGCATGGCGCGCAGCGCGGCGAGGTGCTCGATCGGCTGGTGGGTCGGACCGTCCTCGCCGAGCCCGATCGAGTCGTGGGTCCACACGTAGGTCACCGGCAGCTTGCTCAGCGCGGCCACCCGGACCGAGCCCCGCATGTAGTCGGAGAAGGTGAGGAAGGTCCCGCCGAAGACGCGGGTCAGCTTGTCGGCCGCGATGCCGTTCATGATCGCGCCCATGCCGTGCTCGCGGATGCCGAAGTGCAGCACCCGGCCCTGGTAGGGGTCACCGGTCCAGTCGCGGGTGCTGCGGCTCTCGGGGATGAAGGACGGCGCCTTCTCGATGGTGGTGTTGTTGGAGCCGGCCAGGTCGGCCGAGCCGCCCCAGAGCTCGGGCAGCGCGTCGGCCAGGGCGTTGATGACCTTGCCGGAGGCCGAGCGGGTGGCGACGCCCTTGGCGTCGGCGTCGAAGGACGGCACCAGGGCGGCGAGGCCCTCGGGCAGCTCGCGGGCCTTCAGCCGGTGCAGCAGCTCCTCGAGCTTCGGGTTGGCCTTCGACCAGGCGGCGTACCGCTCGTCCCACTCCGCACCCCAGCCGGAGCCCCGCTCACGCAGGGCGCGGGTGTGCTGGAGCACCTCCGGCGGGACCTGGAAGCGCTGCTCGGGGTCCCAGCCGAGGACCTCCTTGGTGGCGGCCACCTCGGCGTCGCCGAGCGCGCTGCCGTGCGCCTTCTCGGTGCCCTGGGCGTTCGGGGCCGGCCAGGCGATGATGGTGTCGAGCACGATCAGCGACGGCTGGCCGGTCACCGCGGCCGCGGCCTGGATGGCGTCGTAGAGGGCCGGCACGTCCTCGACGTACTTCTTCCCGCCGTTGGTCCAGTCGACGGTCTGCACGTGCCAGCCGTAGGCCTCGTAGCGCTTGGCCACGTCCTCGGTGAACGCGACGTCGGTGTCGCCCTCGATGGAGATGCGGTTGCGGTCGTAGATGACCGTCAGGTTGCCGAGCTCCTGGGTGCCGGCGATCGAGCTGGCCTCGCCGCTGACGCCCTCCTGCAGGTCGCCGTCGGAGCACAGGGCGTAGACGTGGTGGTCGAAGAGGCTCTCGCCGGGGGCGGCCTTCGGGTCGAGCAGGCCGTGCACGCGGCGACCGGACATGGCCATGCCGACCGCGTTGGCGACGCCCTGGCCCAGCGGCCCGGTGGTCACCTCGACGCCGGCGGTGTGACCGAGCTCGGGGTGGCCCGGGGTCTTCGACCCCCAGGTGCGCAGCGCCTTGAGGTCCTCCAGCTCGAGACCGAAGCCGCCGAGGAACAGCTGGGTGTAGAGGGTGATGCTCGAGTGGCCGCACGAGAGCACGAAGCGGTCGCGGGCGATCCAGGTCGGGTCGGCCGGGTCGTGGCGCATCACCTTCTGGAACAGCAGGTACGCCGCGGGGGCGAGGCTCATGGCGGTCCCGGGGTGGCCGTTGCCGACCCTCTGCACCGCATCCATGGCCAGCACCCGGGCCGTGTCGACGGCCTTCCGGTCGAGCTCGGTCCAGTCCAGTCCAGCAGCAGTGCTCACGGGGATCCTCTCCGGGGGAATCAGGCACCTCCGAGCCTACTCACGTCGAGGGATAGACTCACACCCGCTCCACGCTCCCGAGATCTGCTGAGGACACCTGTGACGTACGTCGGCCAGTCGGCCTCTGCAGCCCAGCAGAGCGGCCCGGGGGATCCCGGGACCCGGGCGTCCCTGCGCGACGTGGTCGCGGCGTACGTCGGCCTCACCAAGCCCCGGGTGATCGAGCTGCTGCTCCTGACCACCGTCCCGGTGATGTTCTACGCCGCCCGCGGCGTGCCCGACCTGGCGCTCGTGGTGTGGACCGTGCTCGGCGGGACGTTCTCGGCCGGCTCGGCCTCGGTGTTCAACTGCGTCTACGACCGCGACATCGACGAGCAGATGCGGCGCACCCGGCGTCGGGCGCTGCCTCGCCACATCGTCTCGGCCCGCTCGGCGCTGGTGTTCGGCATCGTCCTCGGGGTGGCCTCCACGGTGGTGCTCTACCTCGGGGTCAACGCGATCTCCGCCGCGCTGTCGGTGACCGCGATCGCCTTCTACGTCTTCGGCTACACGATGCTGCTCAAGCGGCGCACCACCCAGAACATCGTGTGGGGCGGCATCGCGGGCTGCTTCCCGGCGCTGATCGGCTGGACGGCCGTCACCGGATCCCTGTCGTGGACGCCGGTCGTGCTCTTCATGGTGGTGTTCTTCTGGACGCCGCCGCACACCTGGGCGCTGGCGCTGCGCTACCGCGAGGACTACGCGAACGTCGACGTGCCGATGCTGCCCGTCGTCGCCCCGGCCGCGACGGTCGGGCGCCAGATCGTGATCTACAGCTGGGTGATGGTGGCGACGTCGCTGCTGCTGTGGCCGATCGCCGGCACCAGCCTGCTCTACCCCGCGATCGCGGTCGTGCTGGGCGCGGTGTTCCTGGTGGAGGCGCACCGGATGTGGGGGCGGGCCCGCGGCACCGAGGACCTCGCGCTGATCCAGCCGATGCGCCTGTTCCACCACTCGAACCTCTACCTCTCGCTGCTGTTCGTCGCGGTCGCCCTGGACCCGCTGCTCACCCGCTGAATCGTTTCGCACGATCGAGGACGCAGAAGGTTACGGAGAACATCCGTGCACCCGGGGTGATTCTTCGTACGTGTAATCCCTCCTGATCACGGGCAGTGACTAGGTGTCGCCCCTGCGGAACTCGGTCCGGTCCGGGGCGCCGACCGGGGGGTCAAGACCGTGGCTCCCCATGAGATTTGGGGGGCTCAACCGCATGACGTCGCACGCTCGACCCAGCCAGGACGCTGACGCCCGTCCCGAGCAGCCACGCATCAGCGTCGTGGTCCCGGCACTCAACGAGGCGCGCAACCTGGCACGGGTGCTGCCCGAGCTGCCGGAGGTGCACCAGGTGATCCTGGTGGACGGCGGCTCGGTCGACGGCACGATCGCCGCCGCCCGCGAGGCCATGCCCGACATCGAGGTGGTCACCCAGGTGCGCCGCGGCAAGGGCAACGCGCTCGCCGCCGGCTTCGCCCGGGTCACCGGCGACGTCGTGGTCATGTTCGACGCTGACGGCAGCGCGGACCCCGCGGAGATCCCGCGGTTCGTCGACGCGCTGCGCGCCGGTGCCGACTTCGCCAAGGGCAGCCGGTTCTGCGTCGGGGGCGGCAGCGCCGACATCACCCCGATCCGCAGCGCCGGCAACCTGTTCCTCAACGCCGTGACGAACCGCGCGTTCGGGACCGCCTTCACCGACCTCTGCTACGGCTACAACGCCTTCTGGGCCGACCTGCTGCCGCTCCTGGAGCTGCCCGACCCCGACGTGGTCGGGCCGGCCAACGGCGCGATGCTGTGGGGCGACGGCTTCGAGATCGAGACCCTGATCAACTGCCGCTTCGCCGCGGCCCGGGTGGCGATCACCGAGGTGCCGAGCGTCGAGCGGCTGCGGATCTTCGGCGAGAGCAACCTGCACGCCGTCTCCGACGGGCTGCGGGTCCTCCGCACGGTCCGCACCGAGCGCACCCGGGCCCGCCGTCGCGCGGCCGCCCGTCCCGCGGGCGTCACGCGCCGTCCCGTCTCGATCGCGTCGTGAGCGGCGTGACCGGGGCGTCCCGCGTCTCGCCCCGGGTCGCCATGGTCACCGCCCGCGCCCAGCCCGAGATCGGCGGCATCGAGTCCCACGTCGCCGAGGTGGCCCGCCGACTGGCGGCCGCGGGCGTCGACGTCGAGGTGCTGACGACCGACCGCACCGGTGACCTGACCCGGGCCGAGCGCGCCGAGGGGTACGTCGTCCGCCGCTTCCGCGCCTACCCGCGCGGCCGCGACTGGTATCTCAGCCCCGGCCTGTTCCTGGCCGTGCTGCGCTCGCGCGCCGACCTGGTGCATGTCCAGGGCGTGCACACCCTGGTGCCGCCGGTGGCGATGCTCGCCGCCCTCCTGCGCCGCGTCCCCTTCGTCCTCACCTTCCACAGCGGCGGCTCGTCCTCCGCGTTCCGCTCGCGCTCGCGGGGTCTGCAGTTCCGGCTGCTGGCGCCGCTGCTGCGCCGGGCACGCGCCCTGGTCGGGGTCTCCGACTTCGAGGTGGCCCGCTTCCAGGCCGTCGTGGGAGCGGTGCCGCAGGTCCGCCTGGTCCGCAACGGCGGCTCGCTGCCGGCGCTGCGCGAGGCCGTCGAGCCCGACCCCGACCTGGTCGTGAGCGCCGGACGACTCGAGAGGTACAAGGGCCACCACCGCGTCATCGAGGCTCTCCCGCACCTGCTCGCCACCCGGCCGGGTGCCCGGGTCGAGATCCTCGGCAGCGGCCCCTACGAGGCCGAGCTGCTCGCCCTCGCCGACCGGCTCGGCGTGGCCGACCGGGTCGCCGTGCGCTTCGTTCCGCCCGTCGACCGGGCCGCGATGGCCCGCGCGCTCGCCCGGGCCGGCGTGGTGGCCCTGCTCAGCGACTACGAGGCGCACCCGGTGGCCGTCATGGAGGCTCTGGTCGTCGGCCGTCCCGTGCTGGTCAGCCGCACCTCCGGGCTCACCGAGCTCGCCGACCGGCACTGGGCGCGCGGCGTCGACCCGGGCGCGTCACCGGCCGAGGTCGCGGCGGCGCTCGAGGCCCAGCTGAGCGCCCCCGAGACGCCGGCCCCCGCCGAGCTCCCGACCTGGGAGGGCTGCTCGACGGCCCTCGCCGACCTCTACGACCAGGTGCTGCTCCGCACCCTGCCACCCGTGTCCGCGGGTGCGGCATGACCCAGCTCCTCGACCGGCCGGTCCCGACCGTCGCGGGCCGGCGCCGTCCGGTCGCGACGGCCGTGCTGGCCGGCACGGTCGCGCTGCTCGTCCAGGCGACGGCGTACGCACTGGGCTGGTCGGGGCACGACCGGCCCGCGCTCGTCGCCTGGTACGCCGGTCTGGTCCTGCTGGTGGCGGTGTTCGCGCCGGTCCTCACCGCCCGCGGTCTCACCGGGACCCAGCGGCTGGTCGGGTCGCTCGGGCTGACCCTGCTGCTGCACGCGTCGTACCTGCTCTCGAACCCGGTGCTGGCCACCCGCTTCGACGAGTCCCTGCACGTCACCACCCTGCTCGGGCTCACCGGCGGCGACGGCTGGTTCGCCCCCAACCCGATGCTGCCGGTCAGCCCGCACTACCCGGGCCTGGAGCTGGCCACCGCCGGGGTCCAGTGGCTCACCGGCCTGCCGCTGATGGCCTGCCAGGTCCTGGTCGTGCTGCTGGCGCGGGCGGCGTTCGTGGTCGCCCTGTTCCTGCTCGCGAGCCGGGTCGGGCACTCGACGCGGGTCGGCTCGACGGTCGTCCTGCTCTACGCCGCGACCTCGCAGTTCTACTTCTTCAACGCCCAGTACAGCTACCAGACCGTCGCGGTGACGCTGCTCGCCGTCGCGGCCCACCTCCTGCTGCGCGCCTACGACGACGCCGCCCGCTGGCCGTGGCTCCCGCTCGCCGGTGCGCAGGTGTGCCTGGCGGCGCTGACCGTCACCCACCACCTCACCAGCTGGCTGGCCCTGCTCGGACTGGCGGCGCTGGCCGCGCTGCACGTCGCGGCCCGCGAGGGTCGACGGGCCCGGCTCGCCGGGGTCACGGTCGCCGCGGCCGCGGTGGTCACCGCCGCCTGGACCGCCGTGGTCGCGCCGCTGCTGGCGTCGTACCTGGGGCCGGTCTTCGGGACCGCCGGCGAGGAGGTCAGGAGCCTGCTCGCGCTCGACACCGGCCGGCAGCTGCTCGCCGACGGGGGCGGCGACCCGGCTCCGGTGTGGCAGGTCGGCGTCATGGCCGCCGCCATCCTGCTCTGGTGCGTCCTGCTGGTCCCGGCCGGACTGGCCGGGCTGCGCGGCCGGACGCTGCGCCGCACACCGGTCCGGCTGCTGCCGCTCGGCCTGGCCGCGGTCTACCCGCTGCTGCCGCTGGCCCGCTTCTCGCCGACCGCCTCCGAGGTCGCCGACCGGGCCTCCACCTTCGTCGGGCTCGCGCTGGCCCTGGTCGTCGGCCTGTGGGTCGCGTCCCGGACCGTCCAGCTGCGCGGCCTGGTCACCGCCGGGGCGGTCGTCCTGGTGCTCGGCGGCACCATCCTCGGCAGCGGGCCCGACTGGCAGCGGGTCCCCGGGCCCTACGTCGCGGGTGCCGAGCAGCGCTCGGTGGACTCCGCGGTCGTGGCCGCGGGGGAGTGGGCCGGCACCTACCTGCCCGCCGGCTCGCGCATCGCCTCCGACACCACTCTCGACCGGGTGCTCCCCAACTTCGCGCCGGTCGTGCCGGTGACCGAGGGCTCGGGCTCGGTCAACACCACGCCGATCTTCGCGGCCCGCTGGATCACCGACGCCGAGCTGGCGCTGATCCGCGAGGGTGAGATCGACTTCGTCGTCGTCGACACCCGCATCGCGGGCCAGACCGTGCGCTCCGGCGACTTCTTCGAGGCGGGCAGCTCGTTCGGTCCCGGCGCGGTCACGGTGGACCCGGTGAGCATCGCCAAGTTCTCCATCACCCGGGGCTTCGACCTGGTCCTCGACGGCCCGGTGCGGATCTACGACGTCCGCGCGCTGCGCGGTGAGCCGCAGACGTGGGCCGACCGCGAGCCGGCCGGGCTCCCGGGCGGCTGGACGCCCTGGCAGGCGCTGCTGAGCGCCGCCCTCGCGCTCGTCGGCGTCACGCTGCTGGTCCGTCGCCGGACCGGCCTGCTGCCGCTCCTGCTCGCCCTGCCGGCCCTGATGGTCCTCGGCGCGATCGGCGTCACCATCGGGCTGCCCGCGATGGCCGGAACGCTGGTGCTGCTGGCGGCCGTCCTGGTCGTCTCCGGCCTCCCACCCCGCGGCGCCCCGGTGCCGCGGGTGCCCTGGCAGGCCCTCGTCGCCGCCGCGGTGCTGATCGCCGCCACCGGGCTGGCCACCCACGCCGCGTGGGACGCCCAGCTGCCCGACACGGCGCTGCCCGCCCCGTCCCCGGGCGGTGCCCGGTGACCGCGCGGCGCGACACCGGGATCCTGGCGCCCTTCCGCTCGCTGCTCGGCGCCCAGGTCGCCGGCACCGCGCTCGGGCTGCTGTTCTGGGTCGTCGTGGCCCGCCTGGTGCCTGGCACCGACGTCGGCGTCGCCGCCGCCGCGATCAGCACCCAGACCCTGCTGGGCACCGCCACCGCGCTCGGCCTCGGCACGCTGCTGATCGCCGAGCTGCCCCGGCACTCCCCGGGGCGTCAGCGGCAGCTGGTGCTCCGGGCCCTGGTCGCGGTGGCCCTCGCCGGACTGCTCGTCGGCGGCCTGGTCGCCGTCCTCGGGCACGGCGGGGTGCTGGGCGGCAACCTCCGGGCCGCGACGAGCGGCGCCGGCGCGATCGTGCTCGTGGCCGGGGTGGTCGCCGCGGGCTGGGCCCTGGTCCTCGACGAGGCGGTCCTCGGCCTGCAGCGCTCGCGGGTCCAGGTGGTCCGCAACGTGGTCGCCGCGGGCCTCCGCTTCCCGCTGGCCGCCGGGCTGCTGCTCGCCGGGCACCGCGACGCCACCGTGCTGATGGCCTGCTGGGTGCTGCCGCTGCTCGTCTCGATCGGCGGAGCGTTCGCGACGCTGCGCCTGCCCCGGACCGCGGGCGGGCCGGCGGTCGGCGCCGACCTCACGTCGTACGCCGGCGCGGCGCTGCGCCACCACGGCCTCAACCTCGCGCTCGCGGCGGGGTCCCAGCTGATGCCGGTGGTGGCCGCCGTGACCCTGTCCGCGGTCGCCAACGCGGAGTTCGCCATCGCCTGGCTGGCCGCCACCTTCGTCTTCCTGCCGCCCTACCTGCTCGCGGTCGCGCTCTTCGCGCACGGCTCGCGGGTCACCGCCGAGGAGCTCCGCACCAGCATGGCCACCACCCTGCCCGCCGCCCTGGGGCTCAGCCTCCTGCTCTGCCTCGGGGCCTGGGTGCTCGGCCGGCCGGCCCTGCACGTCTTCGGCGCCGAGTACGCCGCCCAGTCCTGGACCCTGCTCGCCCTGCTGGTGCCCGCGGGCCTGTGGATGGTCGTCAAGGACCACCTGGTCGCGCTGTGGCGCGTCGAGCGCCGCTTCGCGCACGCCACCCGGCTCGCCGGGGCGGCCGTGCTGCTCGAGGTGAGCGGGGCCGCGATCGGCGGTGCCCTCGCGGGCGGGACCGGGCTGGCGCTGGGCTGGCTGGCGGCGATCACGCTCGAGCTGCTGCTCACCCTGCCGCTGCTGCGCCGTACCTTCGGGGGCCTGCCGTGGCAGCGACCGTGGCGCCGGCGGGTGCTCGTGACCAGCGAGCGCGGCGCGTCGTCGTGGGCCTTCTCGGCGGCGGCGCTGGTGCTCGCGATCGCGGTCGGGTTCGGCGTGTTCGCCGCCCGCGGCGGCTCGTCGGGGGTCGAGGCCGAGCCCGTCGCCGACGCGGTCGCCTGTCCGCCCACCGTCGACCGCCCCGGCCCGCTGCTCGACCTCGGCGTCCAGGCCGCCACCGGCGATCCCGCCCACCCGGTGCGCGACCAGGCCGAGGTCGACCGGCTCGTCGACCTGGCCGTCGGGGCCGGCGCCGCGGTCATCTCGACGTCGGTCGACTGGGCGGAGAGCCGACCCACCGCCGAGGGCGGCTACGACTGGACGGCCGTCGACCGGGTCGTCGACAGCGCCCGGGCCCGCGGGCTGCAGGTGCGGGTGCAGCTCTCCGGCCTGCCGGGCTGGGCCCGCGACGGCAGGCGGGGCTACGTCGGCGACCCCGAGTGGCGCCCGCCGCTGTCCGACGCCGAGCTCCGGGGCTGGAGCGGCTTCGTCACCGACGCGCTCACGCACCTGCGCGGCCGGGTCGCCTACGCCGAGACCTGGGCCGAGCCGGACAACCCCGACTTCTGGGCCACCGGTCCCGACCCGGCGGCCTTCGCCCGGCTGCTCACCACGACGTACGACGCCGTCCGCGCGAGCGACCCGGCCGTGCGGGTGATCAGCGGGTCGCTGGCCGGCAACGACCTGGGCTTCCTCGCCAAGACCTACGACGCCCTGGACGCCACCGGGCGCACCGCCGCCGCCGGACGCCCCTTCGACCTGGTCGGCCTGCACCCCTACACCAACGGGGCGGGGCCGCTGGCCCGCGAGCCGGAGTCCCGGTTCACCGGTCCGTTCGGCACCGTGGACGAGAGCTTCCTCGGCTATCGCGACGTGCACGCGCTGATGACCGAGCGCGGGGACGGCGACCTGCCGGTCTACATCGGCGAGATCGGCTTCTCGACCGCCGCCACCGACGCGGTCTCGGCGGTGCCGGACGACACCCGGGCCGTCTACCTCGGGCAGGTCGTCGGCGCGGCCACCTGCACGGCGTACGTCGAGGTGGTGTCCTGGTACTACCTGCACCCGACCCCCTGGAACCCCGCGTCCTGGACGCTGCTCGACGAGCAGCTGCAGCCGACGGAGACCTACCGGGCCCTCGTGCAGTGGAGTCGTGCGGTGAAGGACGTGTCCTGATGGTATTTTTCGTCCGCTGGACGATCGCGGCGTCCGCACCACGACGTATCGCGACCCTGGAGGCTGGACGTGCGACGCATCCTGCCGAGCACCGGCGGAGCCGAGTGCCGCTGCGGGCACGCCCGCGCCGCGCACCGGCACCTGCGCCGCGGCAGCGACTGCGCGCTGTGCCCCGGCACCTGCCCGCGCTTCCGTCTGCGGATCGGGTCGCTGCGCCCCGGATCCAGGCCGGAGCGTCGCGATGACGCGGGGAGCGGCTCCGACTGACGTCACCGTCGTGGTGTGTGCCTACACCATGGCCCGGTGGGGCGACCTCGTCGACGCGGTCGCCGGGATCGCCGCCCAGACGGTGCGGGCGGACCAGGTGCTGGTGGTCATCGACCACGACGACGAGCTGCTGGCTCGCGCGCGCGACGGGCTGGACGGCGTGGAGGTCGTGGCGAGCACCCGCCTGCGCGGCCTGTCCGGGGCCCGCAACACCGCCATCGAGCTGGCCCGCGGCGAGGTCGTGGCCTTCCTCGACGACGACGCGGTGCCGCGGCGCGACTGGCTGGCGCGGATGCTCGCGCCGTACGACGACCCCGACGTGCTGGCGGTCGGCGGCAACGCGCGGCCGGTCTTCCCGGGCGGCCGGCGACCCGACCAGCTCGCGGTCGAGCTGGACTGGGTCATCGGCTGCGCCTACCGCGGACTCCCCGAGGCGCGCGCCGACGTCCGCAACCTGATGGGCTGCAGCATGTCCTTCCGACGGAGCGTGCTCGAGGAGCTCGGCGGCTTCGCGGAGGGGGCCGGCCGGATCGGCGCCCTGCCGCTGGGCTGCGAGGAGACCGAGCTCTGCATCCGCCTGGGCCAGCGGCACCCGCGGGGTCGGGTGGTCCTGGAGCCGGCGAGCGTCGTCGACCACCGGGTCACCCCCGACCGGACGACCTGGCGCTACCTGCGCAGCCGGTCGTACGCCGAGGGTCTGTCCAAGGCGGCGATGGCCGCGGTCGTCGGGGGCTCGGCGGCCACGGCGGTCGAGCGGTCCTACGTCACCCGGGTGCTTCCCGGTGGCGTGCGCCGCGAGCTCTCGCGCGCCGTCCAGGGCGAGCTCGCGGGCTGGCGCGGCGCCGCCGGCATCGTCACGGCGCTGGCCGCCACCACCGCCGGCTACGCCCGCGGCCGGTTCGGCCCCGGCTCCCGGCTGATCCGCGAGGCCGCTCTCGCCCGGAGCGCGTCGTGAGCCTCCCGGTCCTGATGTACCACGCGGTCGGCACCGCGATGCCCGCCTCGCTCGCCGACCTGACGGTCCCACCCGCGCTGCTCGCCGAGCAGCTGGGTGCGCTGAACGACGCCGGGTACGCGCTGCTCGGTCTCTCCGAGGCGCTCGCCGCCCACGACCGGGGCCGGCTGGTGGTCGGGCTGACCTTCGACGACGGGTACGCCGACTTCGCCGAGCACGCGGTCGGCGTGCTGGCCGGTGCCGCGGCGAGCGCCACGCTCTACGTGCCGACCCGCGACCTCGGCGGCACCGCCTCCTGGCTGCCGGGGGAGGCGGGGCGGCTGCCGCTGCTGGGGCGCTCGGACCTGGTCGACCTGGCCGCCGCCGGGGTCGAGATCGGCAGCCACGGCGCCCAGCACGTCCCGATGGACGTGCTGCCCGCGGCCGTGGCCGCCGCCCACCTGGGCGAGAGCCGCACCGTGCTCGAGGACGTCGTCCAGCAGCCGGTCACCTCGTTCTGCTACCCGCACGGCTACCACGCGCCGCGGCTGCGCCGGCAGGTCGCGGCCGCCGGCTACGACCACGCCTGCGCGATCGGGCACCGGCTGCACGGCGCGGGCGAGGACCGGCTGCGGATCTCGCGGCTGCACGTCCGCGCCGACCACGACCCCACCACGCTGCTCGACCTGGTGGTGGGCGGCCCGCGCGGCCTGCTCCCGCTGGTCAAGCGCGCGGCGACACCGGCCTGGCGCGTCGCGCGCCGTACGGCCCTGAGGACGACGGGAACGACCTGGACATGAACGACCTCACGCAGCAGTCGCTCGGGGTGCTGGTCTGCACCCACGCCGCCGAGCGGATCGACCAGCTGGTGGCGGCCGTCGGCTCCGTCGCCGCGCAGACCCGGGTCCCCGAGGAGGTGCTCGTCGTGGTCGACGGCGACGAGCGGCTGGCCGACCTGGTGCGTGCCGCCCTCCCCGAGGTCAAGGTGCTGTGCCTGGGGCACAACCAGGGGGTCTCGGTGGCCCGCACCCGGGGCGCGGAGGCGCTCGGCACCGACCTGGTGGTGTTCCTCGACGACGACGCCGTGGCCGAGCCCGACTGGCTGGCGCTGCTGCTCGGACCGCTCGCCGACCCCGAGGTGCTCGGGTCGAGCGGGCGCTCGCTGGCCGACTTCCTCGGCCCGCGGCCCGGATGGCTGGCCGACGAGTTCCTGTGGGTGGTCGGCTGCAGCTACCGCGGGATGCCGACGGCGCCGGCCCGGGTCCGCAACTTCTTCGGCGGCTGCGCCCTGGTGCGCCGCGCGCCGTTCCTTCAGCTCGGGGGCTTCGACCCGGAGATCGGTCACCACGGCGAGGCCGTCGGTGGCGGCGAGGAGGCCGACTTCTGCCTGCGCGCCACCGCGGCGACGGGTTGCACCTTCGCCTTCGAGCCGGCCGCGGTGATCCACCACCGGGTCCCGGTCGCCCGGCTGACCTGGGGCTACTTCCTGACCCGCTGCTACGGCGAGGGCCGGATGAAGGTCCGGATGGCGCGGCGCCAGCGGGCCCTGGGTGGCGCCTCCAGCGCGCTCGGCCCGGAGACGGCCTTCGCGCGACGGATGCCGCTCGCGGTGCTGGCCGCCCTGCGCCGCGGCCGGCCGCAGCGGGCCGCCGGCCTGCTGCTGGGCTGCGTGGCCGTGGCGTGCGGGCTGGTGCGCGGGTCCCGCGGATGAGGATCCTGCTGCTGGCCCAGCTCTACCCGCCCGTGATCGGCGGCGAGGAGCGGCACGTCCGCAACCTCGCCGTCGCCCTGGCCGGCCGCGGCCACGACGTGCACGTCGCGACCCTGGACGCCCGCCTCGACTCCGGCGCCGGTGCCCCGCAGCGGGACCCGGGCGTGAGCGTGCACCTGCTCGACCACGTCGGCCGGCGCGCGCCCCGGCTCTACCCGACCGCCGACCGGCCGCTCGCCGTCCCCGTCCCCGACCCGTGGACGACCCGCGACCTGGCGCGTCTGGTGCGTCGCCTGGAGCCGGACGTCGTGCACGCCCACAACTGGATCGTCGCCTCCTACGCCGTGCTGCCCGCCGCCCGCCGGCTCCCGCTGGTGCTCTCGCTGCACGACTACAGCCACGTCTGCGCCACCAAGCGGCTGATGTACGACGGGGAGCCCTGCTCGGGTCCCGGCCTGCGCAAGTGCTTCTCGTGCGCCGCCGACCACTACGGGCCCGGCCGGGGCCAGCTGGTCGCGGGCGCCGTCCGGGCCGGCGTCCCGGTGCGCAACCGGGTCGTCGACGTCTTCACGCCGGTCAGCCGCTACGTCGGCACGGCCAACCGGCTTCAGGAGCAGGGCGCACGCTGGGAGGTGGTCCCCAACTTCGTCCCGGACGAGCTCGTCTCGCTGCCCGAGCCGCCGCGCGACGAGGCACTCCCGCGGGCGCCGTACGTCTTCTTCGCCGGCGACCTGAGCGCGCAGAAGGGGGTGCGGACGCTGGTCGAGGCGTGGCGGCGGCTTCCGGACGACCGGGCCGGAGCGCGTCCCGAGCTGGTGCTGGTGGGCCGCCCGGCGGAGCCGCTGGGCGAGCTGCCGGCCGGCGTGCACGTCCACCACCACTGGGACCACGACCGGGTGCTGTCGGGCTTTGGGCACGCGAGCGCGGTGGCGCTCCCGAGCGAGTGGCCGGACCCGTGCCCGACGACGGTGCTGGAGGCGATGGCCCTCGGTGCCCCGCTGGTCACCACCGACCGTGGCGGCATCGCCGACATGGTGGTGCCGGGGGAGTCCGCCCTGGTCGTCCCGCCCGGCGACGCCGGTGCGCTCGCCGTCGCCCTGGGCGACCTGCACTCCGACCCCGCCCGGGC
>Ga0075365_10000220_pt1 | contig 19254 bp, 17 predicted proteins | sample EndMetdeltDD1765_FD_71387 | JGI IMG/M metagenome (GOLD analysis project Ga0075365, IMG submission 71387) | Populus endosphere microbial communities from Tennessee, USA - Endosphere MetaG P. deltoides DD176-5 | ecosystem: Host-associated > Plants > Roots > Endosphere | place: USA: Tennessee... | reverse complement strand
TTTGGGTATTTCCGGAGAAGAAGCACGAGTTTCGGGATTTACCGAACTTCCCGATACCGGCGCGTTCGGTTATGACGTACGGCATGGCAAAGGGGGATCGTTGGAGCTCGTCTCGCCTACTGAATACACATCAATTGGACGTATCGCGGGCGACTACTATATTCCCATGAGCCGGGCCGACTAGTCTGACGACAACGGACTTGTTGTAAAACAATAAAACTACTTCATCTAACGCAAGCTTTTTCGCTATAATAGGTATATCGAGAGGGTAACGACTAGATGAGTGATCTACAGCCGAGTGATTATGTGCATTTGCACAACCATACTCAGTTCAGCTTGCTGGACGGTTTGACGCGTGTGCCAGACCTGGTTAAGTTCGTCAAAGAATCCGGTATGGAAGCGGTGGCCATGACAGATCACGGTACGCTATCGGGTGCCATCGAATTCTATAAAGAAGCGACTTCGCAAGGCATTAAGCCGATTATCGGCATCGAAACCTATGTTGCTGCCCGCAAGCATACCGACAAAGATCCGCAAAAAGACAAGCAACGTTTTCACCTGATTATTCATGCCATGAACGAACAAGGCTTGCGCAACTTGTTCCAATTGAGCACGATTGCTAATCTCGAAGGATACTACTACTTTCCGCGTATCGATCACGAATTACTCGAAAAGTATAACGAGGGTCTGATAGTCACCAGCGCTTGTATGGGTGGTGAGGTCGGCTCGGCCGTTCGCGACGGCGATATGGACAAGGCCCGCGAGATTGCCAGTTGGTACAAGAGTGTTTTTGGTGATCGCTACTATCTGGAGATTCAGGACCACGGTCACCCTGAAAACCCCATCTACAACGAAGAGCAAGGCAAGATGAACCAAGGTGTGATGCAGCTCGGTAAGGAGCTGGACATTAAAGTGGTCGTAACTTGTGATGCCCACTACCTGCGCCATGAAGACCAGGACGCTCACGAAATTTTGTTGTGTATTGGTACGGGATCGTTTTTGAGCGATGAAAAGCGTATGAGCCTCAAGGACTACCCGTTGCATGTTGAGGGCCCTACAGAAATCATTAAGCGCTGGGGTAAAGATCACCCTGAAGTTATCAAGAATACCAAAGATATTGCTGATCGTGTAAATCTTGAAATTGAGCTTGGCAAGATCCTGATTCCAAAGTTTCCAGTGCCTGAAGGCGAAACTGAAGAGAGTTATCTGCGTAAAATGGTATTTCGTGGCTTGGCCTGGCGTTATGGTGGAAAAACAGAGGCCGAAACAGCCGATATGACCATCGAGCAGACTAAAGAGTTCATTCCCGAGGCTCCGCTCAAACGTGCCGAGTATGAGCTGAGCATTGTGGCCCAGATGGGTTTTAACGGCTACTTCTTGATTGTGTCGGACTTTATTAGTTGGGGCAAGAACCAGGGTATTATTTTTGGTCCGGGACGTGGAAGCGCGGCCGGGTCGATTTTGGCGTACGCCGTCAAGATCACCGACCTTGACCCCCTCAAATATGACTTGCTGTTTGAGCGTTTTTTGAACCCTGACCGTATTAGCATGCCCGATGTAGACATCGACATTCAGGACTCGCGCCGCGACGAAGTTATTCAGTATTGTTCTGAGAAATATGGGCCCGAGCGTGTTTCAAACATTGTAACCTTTGGTCGAATGTTTGCCCGCAACGCCGTGCGTGACGTGGCTCGTGTTTTGCAAGTACCCTATGCTGACGCTGACCGTCTGGCAAAGCTGATCCCGGCGCCGGTGCAAGGCCGCCATATTCCGCTCGCGACATCTATTGTGAAAGACCCTGATCTTCGTAAAGAATATGAAACCAACGAAACATCCAAGCGGGTGATCGATCAGGCGATGATTTTGGAAGGTACCGTGCGAAGCCATGGCGTGCATGCCTGTGGTGTGATTATTGCGCCCGATGATCTCGTAAAGTTTGTGCCGCTCGAAATGGCTCAAAAAGGTGTCGTAACAGCGCAATTCCCAATGGGTACGGTGGAAGAGCTGGGTCTCTTAAAGATGGACTTCTTGGGCCTCTCTAACCTCACGATCATTAACAATGCTTTGCGCATTATCAAACGTGTGTACGGTAAAGACATTGACCTTTCCAACATCCCACTGGGCGATCCCAAGGCCTACCAACTGCTGGGTAGCGGTGACACGACTGGTGTCTTCCAGCTTGAATCTGCGGGCATGAAACGCTACCTGAAAGAGCTTAAGCCGACGGTGTTCGAAGATATTATCGCCATGGTGGCACTATATCGTCCGGGTCCTATGCAGTTTATTGATGACTTTATTTCGCGCAAGCATGGTCTTAAAAAGATTACCTATCCGCATCCGAGCATGGAAAATGCTCTCAAAAACACCTATGGTGTTTTGGTGTACCAGGAGCAGGTGATGCAGATTTCTAAGGAAGTCTGTGGCTTTACTGGCGGTGAGGCAGACACGCTTCGCAAGGCTATTGGTAAGAAGAAGATCGATCTGATGGCCAAGATGAAAGACAAGATGATCGATGGCGCCGAGCGCGAGTCAGGTATTCCACGTGACCTTATGGAACGCTTCTGGAAGCAGCTCGAAGACTTTGCCGCCTACTGCTTTAACAAGTCACACGCCGCCTGCTATGCCTTGATCGCTTACTGGACAGCCTATCTGAAGGCACACTATCCTGCGGCCTTCATGGCAGCTGTTATGACCAGCGACTACGACGATACTGATCGTCTGGCGATTGAGATTGCCGAGTGTAAGCATATGGGTATCGATGTGCTGCCCCCTGATGTTAACGAGTCATTCCTGGAATTTGCTGTGGTGCGTGATCCCGATAACCCCGACAATCGTAAGGCTCCAATCCGGTTCGGTATGAACGCGATTAAAAACGTCGGTACCGGTGCAGTGGAGGAGATCTTACGTGCCCGCGAGATTGACGGCAAATTTATGAGTCTCGAAGACTATTTGGCAAAGGTTAACCCACGCGTTGTAAACCGCAAGAACGTCGAAAGCCTTATCAAAGCCGGGGCGTTTGATCGCTTTGGCTCCCGATCCGACCTTCTGCACAATTTGGACATGATGTTAGCGTACGCCAACCGTTTACAAAAAGAGGCCAACAGCGGACAGACTGACTTGTTTGGCATGATGGTCGAAGACGCTTCGGCAGTAGTTCGGCCACCGATGGCGCTCGAAAAAGCCGCCACGATATATACGCAACGCGAGCAGTTGATCTGGGAGCGCGAGTTACTGGGATTGTATCTAAGCCAACATCCATTGGCGATGTTCGAAACATTCCTGAGTGAACAGACGATGCCTATCCTTGACTTGCGACCTGAGCATGAAGGTCGTGGTGTGGTCGTAGGTGGCGCTATCAATGACGTTCGTGAAATTACCACGCGAAATGGCCAAAAGATGGCATTCGTAAAGCTCGAAGACCGGGGTGGTGAGCTCGAGCTGATCTTGTTCCCGGGTTCGTATCAACAGACTGCCGGCCTGTGGGAACGAGACCGCGTGATCATTGCCCGTGGCAAAATATCTGCCAAGGACAAAGAGGGAAACATTGGCACCGAAGTCAAGATCTTAATTGATGATGCGCGTGAAGTTACTGCTGAGCAGGCGCAGGCATACCAGCCAATTGGTAAAAAGATGCGTGCACCCGGCAGTAAGCGATCTGCCGCAGCGTCGGTGACTGCTACAAAAGATCGTTCGGTGACTGCTCCACCAAAAGAAGAGCAAACTGAAGCCGATGTTATACCAACACCACCAAAGATTGAGCGGGTGTACATTCGCTTGGTCGACAGCCATAACCAGGACCTGTTGTTGTCCTTAAAGCAAATTATTGACGGTGCTAAGGGCAGTACTGACGTGATTCTGGTGCTTGGTCCGGCTACCGCGAAGCAGATTATTAAACTACCTTCTGGTATTGCTAAGACAGACGAGATCATTGGAAAGCTGCGCGCCATTATTGGCGACGAAAACGTCAAAGTTCAATAAGGTAGCCCTGTGGGCTCGTATTGTCCGGCTCGTATTATACGGTGCGCGTGACGACGAAGCCAACAAGGGCGACGCCCACCAAAAAGATGTCGACACCGTGGTGGTGAATGAAGAAATCTTCGCTTTTATTGACGACACGTTGCCATGCTAGTGTGTGGCGAACGGTGACAATGGCCAGTGCTGCAATTGCAATTGCGATAACAATAACACTGAGAAGCGGGCCAGACTGTGTCCAGATCTGTAGGCGGCTCGTATCAGTTGTGGAGGCGGCGGTTAGGGCGGCACTCTGCGAGATAAGGCCATTAACAACGGCGGTTGCTGCTAGCATGGGCAGATATGGCCAGTAGGTTTTCATATAATGTTTGGTTTGTCGTTGGTGCTGGCCGACGCGCTTTTTGTGATGAATTGTTTGCTTAGGTTTTGATTTTGAAGCAATTGCCATAATACATGTAGTGTAGCATAAGCTTTTACAACAGCATATATGGGTTATTGAAAGCGGCAATGATAGAGCGCCATGGCAGCAGCCTGGACGACATTGAATGATTCTTTGTGCCCGAACATCGGGATTTCAAGCGCGCCGTCGCAGAGAGCCAGCACTTCGGGCTCGACACCTTCAACTTCGCGGCCCATTAGCAGGGCAATCTTTTCGGGTGTCGTAAAGTCAGGCAGTGCGGTTGAGTCAGCGGCCTGCTCGACAGCCATGACCGTAAAACCATCCTGGTGAAGTCTTTCGATAACCGGTTCAATAGCATCGACTTGCTCCCAGCATACTTGCTCTTCGGCATCCAGTGCGGTTTTGTGGATCTGCTTGTCTATCTTTGCGGCAAGGTGTGGCAGACGGGGATCGTTGGCCTGACCCGTTGGATACGGTGTGTAGCCAGTCAAGTATACCTTTTGCGCGCCAAGACCTTCGGCCGTTCGCAGCAGTGAACCGATGTTGTGGCAGCTGCGCAAATTATGCGCAATCAGAATAATCTCTCTCATATGGATACAGTATACATCAGCATTGTGCTACTGCAGTTTCGGGTGCTGGTCCTGAGCTCGCTAAAAGCGTATTTGAATAACACACTTTTACCTTCGTGCGGAGGTACCTCAGCTGCATTATCACAATGCGCTATAAACATGTACCCATCGGATTGTGCTCATGCTATAATGGACGCATATGAGTCAGGATGCTCGACAAGACCAGGAAATCGCTACCCAGCGACGTGCCGCTATATTGGGTCTAAATTATGTTGATACGTCGGCAATGGCCGAGAAGGCATTGTTCAAAGACCTGCTTGATGTCCAGGAAATGTACCAAAAGCGAGTGGTGCCTATTCAGGCTGACCAAAGCAATATTTTATTTGGCATTACGACAACCACGTCACAGCAGACAATTCGCGATCTAGAGCAGCGCTTTAACGAGCTGCGGGTTAGCTTTGCAATTATTTCAGACATTGGTTATCGCGAATATATGCGGTTGTTCGATCCGCCCAAAAAGATCACCTACCAAGAGATCTCATTTGGCGAAAAACAAGCCAATCAAGACCTGGTTAATTCTGTTACGCAAACACTTGAGCAGGTGCGCTCCGACGACATGCTGGCATATCTTGTACAACAGGCGTATAAATTACAAGCCTCCGACATTCACCTGGAAAATCAGGAGCAGGGTGTCCGCATCCGCTTTCGCGTCGATGGTGTATTGCACCCAATTGCAGTCTTGCCACATGAAAAGTACCGCAGCTTACTTTCATCAATTGCTGTAGCGGCAAACGTGTCAACTGGTGTCGACGACGCACAGACTGGACACATCAACAACACTTACAAGATGGTCACGGGTGATGAGGTCACGGTAAACTTGCGCGTAGAAACTGTTCCGACTGCATATGGACAAGATGTGGTAATGCGTCTGTTTACCATGAAGATGGAATTACTGCGCATCGAGAACCTTGGCCTGTCCGATCGAGAGCGAAATGTAGTTGATGATATTATCAGCCACCCAACAGGCATGGTGCTGATCGTCGGTCCGACTGGTTCGGGTAAGACGACAACACTGTATTCAATTATTAACACCTTGAATAGCGATGAACGCAAGATTATTACGTTGGAAGATCCGGTTGAATACTACATGCCGGGCGTGGTGCAGATTCCGGTGCATGGCGACACCAATAGTACCGGCTTTGCCGAAAAGCTTCGCGCTGTCCTGCGTCTTGACCCTGATGTCGTGATGGTTGGTGAGATCCGCGACCAGGACACGGCAAAGACCTCACTACAGGCGGCGCTAACTGGTCACTTGGTGCTTAGTACGTTCCACGCCAGCAATACGAGTGCGGCGTTAACCCGTATGATCGACTTTATCGGTGTGAATCCCTTGTTCGCGTCTGCCATTCACCTGATTATGGCACAACGACTAGTTCGTCGACTCGACGATAAAACAAAGCAGCCCTATCAGCCTGATGATGGCTTGAAGGCTCAGCTTAAGACAGTTATTGACACGTTCCCGCCAGGAGTAGAGCGTCCAAATGTCGATACTATCACCCTGTATAAGCCTGGCTCGTCACCGGAGAACCCATTTGGCTACAGCGGGCAGTTGGCAATTCGCGAGCAACTTCAGATGACAACGGGTATTCAACAGCTCTTGCGCTTGCCGCCAAACCAGGTGACAACTGAGATGTTGCAGGAACGCGCGGTGCAAGACGGTATGCTTACCATGCTCCAGGACGGTGTCCTAAAGGCTATTGCGGGCATTACGAGTATCGAAGAAGTCTACCGCGTCGTTTCGTAACGTACGGCCACCAGCAAACAATAGCCCTCCAGGTGGAGGGCTATTTTCTTAGCAGTTACCAGGGATGGGGAAGTAGCCATGGTTATCAACGAGATCATAGCCATCACCATAGTGAATGGCTACCATTCCACCTTTCATACAAACATTGCCAAACATCATGCCGACGGGCAGCTGGTGAGCACCGGTACGGTTTTCGTCGTTGTATGCAGTATGATCGCCACACTCGCCCACGGTAACGTTTCCACCGGACACTTCCCAGGCGCAGCCTGGTTGTGATGGCGTTGTCTCTGGCGCTGATGGCGCTGATGGCGTTGTCTCTGGCGGCAGCGAAACACTAAACGTGGCAGACGGCGTGTCAGACGGTAGTGCGCTGGGGCTGACCTTTGACGGAGATGGTGAGGCACTCGTCTTAGATGGTGATGGCGAGGGGCTTTCTGACGCGGACTCCGGGGCGGAAGGCGAAGATATCACTGACGTTTCAGCTGGCGTGATTGGCGCCTCGGCTGTTTGATCATCGCGCTTTTCTTGATGCAGAGCATCGTAACCTACGAGACCGCCAACCCCAAGAACAATCACCAGGCCAGCGCCGCTGGCTGCCCATACTGTGCGACTAGAGCGCCGCTTCAGATATTCTCGTTGCTGTGGCGTTAGCCCATCGTGAGGCGCGTCGTAATCAGCCTCGTGTATCATGGGGGTATATCTGGTGGGATCTGGCAGGAACTTGTCTCTCTCGCTCATAGTTCAATGGCATACTATAGCAAAAACTCTACAGACGGACAATGTTGTGCTGCTGTAGATTTTTTTGGATTGGTAGAGCTTAGCGAATGACGTTGGCGACGGCTTCGACAATGCCTTCGTCAAAAGGGCCAGGGATAATTTTGTCGGCAGCCGGATCGGTAACGAGTGCGGCAATAGCCTCGGCAGCTGCAATTTTATGCTGATCCGTAATTGCCTTGACGCCATTGTCGAGCGCGCCCCGGAAAATACCGGGAAACGCCAATGAGTTGTTTACTTGATTTGGAAAGTCGCTCCGACCGGTTGCAACAATTGCTGCGCCGGCCTCTTTGGCGACGTCGGGCATAATTTCGGGAACAGGGTTGGCCATGGCAAATATAACAGGGTTCTTGTCCATAGTTTTAACCAGCTCAGGCGTTAGCAGGCCAGCTTTTGAGACACCAATAAAGACGTCGGCACCTTCGAGCGCATCTTCGAGTGAGCCGTCTGTGTTGGCGAAATTGCTGTACTGCAGCAACTTGCGCTTCTCATCGTTAAGGTCAGTTCGGTTAGCACTCACGATGCCCTTGCTGTCTACGACAAGCATACGTGGCTGCGCGTAGTCGTGAAGCAGCTTAACGATAGCCATGCCGGCAGCACCAGCACCTGCAACGACAATTTTCGCGTCTTGCAAGTTGCGACCGAGCACCTTCATGGCATTAATGAGCCCGGCAAGGGTTACGATGGCGGTGCCATGCTGATCGTCGTGCATGACGGGGATTGAAAGCTCTGCTTTTAGGCGATCTTCGACTTCAAAACAGAGCGGTGCGGCAATGTCTTCGAGGTTAATGCCGCCAAAGCTCGGTGCAATAGCTTTTACTGCAGCCACGATCTCATCGGCAGTATGAACATCGAGCACGATTGGCACAGCATCGATGTCGGCGAAACTCTTAAAGAGCATGGCTTTACCTTCCATAACTGGTAGGGCGCCTTGTGGCCCAATATTGCCAAGGCCGAGTACGGCAGATCCGTCACTGACAACGGCAACGTTGTTGTTGAGCCAGGTGTAATCACGGGTTTCTTCGGGGTGCTCCGCTACATAGCTGCTAACTGCACCGACACCGGGTGAGTAGTAGATACTGAGCTCTTCTTTACTGTCGACAATATCACGTGGCTGGATGGTGATCTTGCCCCTAAGTTCTTTATGTTTTTCGAGTGCGAGTTTTGCGTAATCCATATGCTTTATTGTACACCGCACGGAGCTATCTCATCTACGATATAAAACGAGAAAATGCTGTGAAATATACCAAACAAAATTATGGTATAGTAATCTTGTCATGGAAAGGCACACACCCTGGTTATAAGGAGCGGTGAAGCGTATGAGTGAAGGACGGATCGCTAGGTTGAGCGATCTGCAGGAGGGCGAGAGCTACACGATCGGCTCACTGGGCGGCGTTGTCGACATCACCGTAGTTGGTGTTCGCCCGGATGGCATTGTCAATTGCCGTCTGACGGTGGTCGAGAGCCCGGAGTCGCACGAGCTCTTTGACGGCGCTCAAGACAAGCCTGCACAGCTGGTCGCATGGGTATCTGGTGAGGATGACTGCCCGTTCACCGAGCACGCCACCCGCAGCTTGCCCTTCAAGGACACCGACTTGCTCATGATCTACATGCGCAACACCAGTGAGTACGACGGTGCATCCGAGCATCAGTCCGAGTTCCTGGGGCCGGACTGCGCCATCATCGCCCGCGCGGACACTCCACCGGATTGCGCCAGCTGCTAATACGGCTGAGTTCCATCGATGCCGGCGAGGCACAAGTATTATCTCGTCGGGTGTGGCGGTGCAGGTTTGTCCCTTTCGGGATTCTCAACCCAAAAACCTGTACCGCTGCTCGACCCCAATAGGTATTTGAATCCGTATAACAGATGTGTTATACTTGTCGTAAAGCAATTATTAGTGTAAAGTAGGTCAGGTTATGCAATCTGTTATTCAAAAGATCAACGAAAAATTCATGAAGCCAGCAGTTGTCGACGTTAAAAGCGGTGACACTGTTAAGGTTCACCAAAAAATTAAAGAAGGCAACAAAGAGCGTGTTCAGATCTTCCAGGGTCTGGTAATCCGTACTGACCGCAAGGGCAGCCACACGTCACGTATCACTGTTCGCCGTATTGCAAGCGGTATTGGTGTAGAAAAGAGCTTCTTGCTGCACAGCCCACTTGTTTTGAAGATTGAAGTTACCAAGCGAAGCAAAGTTCGCCGTAATTACCTTACCTACATGCGTACTCGCACCGGTAAGGCTGCACGTTTGACTGGTGTTGACTTTGATGCCAAGGCAGTTAACGACGTACACGACAAAAAGGCTGAAGCCGAAGAGGAAAAGCTGCACGACAAGGCTGCTGAAACTCACGAAGCTGCAACCAAATAATACGATTTGCTTCTTGACCTACAAAAACCGCTCAGATGATCTGAGCGGTTTTTTCTCTATATTCTATATCTAGTGGAGTGTGCAGAGCAAAAGGGCGAGACAGGCTATGGCCAGCGAGGCTTGTGGTGCGTGACGAATCGTCACTTGTCCTCGCCGACCATAGTTGCCCAGTCCTGTCTTACCGTCCCTACACGATGGGACGTTCCTTGATCTGTTGATTCAGTAGTTCGATTAGTGGGTGGATGAAGTCGGGATCCAGTAGGAACCTGATGTCAGCTTCGCCATTCTGATCGACCTTTTCTGCCGAGAGCGGTTCAGTTCTGATCTGCGGCGGCTTGAGACGCGCATACCAGCTGTACAGCTGATGGCAGAAGTGTGCGGTGGGAGCTCCGAAGATTTGGCCGATCTCCGAAATGTGCTCGCACCGTACATGAACGATCAGACGAGGCCTGCCATCAAGGCGAATGATGAGGTTGCCGTAGTGGCAGCCTTTGACTCGCCGGGCGAGGGTGGGAATCGGGAACTGCGCGACCGCTACGGTCATGACTGGTTCGTCATTCACGTAACGGAATCTTACCGTAAGCTCCCGTGGTTCGGTAAGTTCGGGAGGCACTACCACACTCCTTCTGCTCTGCGTGTGATTCGTCGGGCGACGTAATCGACGATAATAGTATAATAATTATCTGATATATGCAATGTAGCGCCAACTCCCTCGACAAAAGGTCTGGTATACTAAGGCTATGATTGTGGGGATTGATGAAGTTGGTCGTGGCTGTATGGCAGGTCCACTCGTAGCGGGTGCGGTGCTGTTTGATCGCCCACGCCCAATACGTGGTCTAAAAGATTCTAAAAAACTTACTCGTGAGCAGCGAGTGGCTTTTGATAGTAAAATTCGCCAAAAGGCAGTCGCCTATGGATTGGGCTGGGTGATGCCCGAGGAGCTCGATGCCGTAGGCCTGACACAGGCAGTTCGTCTGGCTATGGAACGTGCATTGGCCGAAATTGAGGCGGACTACGAGCGTGTTATTATTGATGGCAACTACAACTTTCTTAAGCATCTCGAAAAAACAGAGACCCTCATCAAGGCCGACGACCTTATTCCGGCGGTTAGTGCGGCGAGTATTTTGGCAAAAGTTGCGCGTGACAATTGGATGATCGATGCCGCAGCGCAGTATCCTGGCTATGGTTTTGACTCGCATGTCGGGTATTGTACTCCTGCTCATCGTGCGGCTGTGACCAAGCTGGGTGCTTGTGACTTGCATCGTCGAAGTTTTGCACCGATACGCTTGGCGCTTGCGCCAGACGTTGGGGCGCTGGCGTGACGACGTTCGAGACCGGACGAAAAGCAGAGGCGGCTGCGGCCGCTTTTTTAGTGCGCAAAGGTTGCACGATTATTGCACAAAATTGGCGAACGCGGATGTGTGAAATTGATATCGTTGCTCAGCGTGAAAGTATGCTCTTTTTCTGCGAGGTCAAATACCGGCGTACACAGCAGCACGGCTCGGGCATTGACTATGTAACGCCTAAAAAACTACAGCAAATGCGCTTTGCGGCTGAAAGTTGGGTGCACGTTCACAGTTGGCGGGGCGACTATCAACTGTGTGCTATTGAAGTTTCTGGCGCAGGCTTTTTGGTTACACTCGCTGAGCGTGATCTTCTATAGTACGTTCGGAGTTGGCTGCTTGTAAAACCTGCCCATATACCAGCATCTACCGGTCTGTCTCCGCGCAGCGTTTCTGTAAAGCATTCTTTCCGAACTGGACAAAGACCGCATAGTTTAGCGACTTCCGGCGGCACGTCGCGACTAACACTCCGCTCAACGACTCTCCCGTCATCTGTCTTTGCACACGCTGCTTTGAGTTGCCACTTATGCGACTTTCGCCCTGCGGCTGTGCCAAAATAGGGATGTCGCAAAAGAGCTTCAATACGCAATTGAGCTTCCTGAACTGCTGGCTGGCTAACGCCAAACCTCATTGTAATTTGGCGTTGCGACCACTTGTGAAGCCCTAGCATGTTGCTAAGGACTGCATTTTCGTAGTCTGTCAGGTAGGCTCGCATTTTTTCGATAGCATTGTCGTGTATCGTTTGCGAGGCTTGCTTCTGTCGAACGATTTTCTCTACGACGTCTGCAGGCAAGGACAGTACTAGCGCACTGTCGCTCGATAGTGTGTCGCTTGAGATGTAATAAACCTTGTCCATAGATCGTCGGCTCGGTCGAGCACCTTTTAAGCGTTCCTCGAGATATTGCTGCACTAGTATTGGGGGTATAGAAAGCTGTTCGCTAAGCTGGGCCACGGAAATGCTCGCTGGCTTATCGCCCTCATCTTGGTCCAGCGCGATATCTATGACTTTCGCGGCTATTCGTTCGTCGTACGACCTAACCATTTCTATGAGCTGACCGCCAATTTCAGTTGGCCGCAAAACGCAGTAAGAGCCACTTTCGGTGGTCCGTAGCTCCTCAGAAAAGATGTTCATGCCTACCAACGGCTCAAGGCGAGAGCGAGCCTGTGTTCGACTCATATTCGCGTAGACACCAATTTCTCTCCTTGTTGCTTCGACGCCACCAGTGGCGGCAAGCCTATTAAAGGCCCCAATAATAAACCGCTGCTTTGCGGTTAGGGTGGTCATAAGTATCTCTATTTTTCGTTCTTCATATGGACACCCTTGCCCTTCGGGCGATGGAGCAAACGGCACGGCAATAGCAGTAAAATGGTGCGCTGTCTGGGGACCGGTCCTATTTTTGAGCTCTGAACGTTCATCGCCTTGCTTAGTGACGAGACCCCGTTTCACGAAGTCGTTGCACTCTTGCTGGATATGCACGGGACTCTTGCCGGTGCATAGTGCGATCTTTGCAGTCTGTGCACCATCGCCCTTTGCGGCTGCGCAGCTAATGCAGCGCAAGATGTCTAACTGTACACCGCCTGCATACCGAAAAGGATCTTGGTTAATTTTTTCTGTACACACGTTATGAGCTGTGCCTAAGGCGATACGACCTTCCTCTGATAGGACAAAGTCAGATTTTGACGGAGTTCGTACACCGAGCATGGGGCGTGAGGTGCGGGGGATCGCGGTAATGAGCCGCTCTTCGAGCAATGCCCTGAATCGTCTTTTGATTTGCGTGTGCTCAGCGGCAAGGCAATCACTTATCAGCCGCACCGCGTCACCCACCGGCTCGGAGTCATCTTTACTAATGCACGCTAAACAACCGAGTATTCGTTGTTTGATGTCTGGCATGTCTTCACCCACCGGCTCTGACTCGACCGGCTCAGTATCAAGTGAGTTATCATCTGGAAAGGATAAACTGTCGAGCGCATCTTCATCGTATGGCTCGAGAGCAGGTAGTCTGCGAGGGAGTTCGGAGTAGGGCTTCACCGTTTTTGTGGCTATTTATCGGTGGCAAAAAATTCTTTTAGTGCTTCGAGGTCGCGTTTACGCCACTCTGATTGCCATTGAATCATTTCGATACCTTGCTTGACTGATCGTTCGAGTGCTGGCTTCATGACGCTTTCAAAGAACTCGGTATATACTGGCAGGAATGCTGCATCGCTGAAGGAACGGGCGACATATACTGGCATGCGATAAAAGGCCAGGTCACCACCAAGGTTCTTTTCGATCCAATCCCAGTTTTCGGTCAGCCATTCCCAGGTTGCGGCGCGTGAATGGCGGTTGCTAAAGCTGTAGGCAATCCAGTACATAACATCCTGCAGACGCACATTATCAGCGGTAATCATGGCGAGTGCACGCTGAATAAGCTCTGGCTGCTTAAAGTCGGTCAATGCGGCAGCTAGCGTTACGCGCTCCTCACTTGACGTACTGTCGTTGTGCATTTTTAGCAGTTTTTCGAAGGTTTTTTCGTCACCCAGGCGGGCGGCGGTGGTGTAAATGATGCCCCGTAAATCAGGCTCGATATCTTCGGGCTTAGTCATGGTGTTGAATCGACGTAACGCTTCATCAACAATCGCTGGCTCGTCAGAGATGGCAGCCAGGCTGATAACCAGCGGACGGAGCAGCTGGTCGAAGTGTGAATCACCAGCTTTTGTTTCCCAGCCAAGGCGTTCCAGCTGTTTGGCAACAAGCTTGCGGGCATATGGTTTCATTGCGTCGCGTAAACCCTCGTCGTTCATGGTACCGCGAATAGCGCTCAGGTTGGCCATGATGATATCCCAGACCACGCTGTTGTCTTCGTCTTTGTAAGACTCAAGTAGTTCGAGGGCCTGTACGGTACTGCTGTAGCCAGCTTTCGCTCCTTCAAAGGCATCACTGAGTAGGCCAAGGCGATCAAGTGGGCTGAGACTGCCATCTGCAACCAATGTTGCAAGTCGCTGCAAGTGCTCTTGGTTGTATACGGTGCGGTAAAAGCCGCTGCGCTCATGGTTGAGACGGTATGAGGTTATATCGCCAGTAATGCCCAACTCCATGGATGCTCTATCAAGGACGTCATGTGTTGCTTCGCCATCTCGCAATGGTACGGGCCAGAGTGGCTGTTTTTCGGGTTGCTGACTGAGCGGATTTACCAGGAATGGCTTTTGCGTCAGGTGAACATTGTCGGCCCCAACGGTCGCTTCGACAATAGGGAAGCCGGCTTCGCCGGTCCATGAGGCCATAAAGTCTTTGACTGGCTTCTTGGAAATTGTTTCGAGGGCAGCCCATAGGTCAACGGTATCGGTATTGCCATACTGATGTTGCTTGAGGTAGTGCCGCAGACCATCGCGAAAGACGTCTGGTCCAAGGTACTGCTGCAACATATGAATGACACTTGATCCCTTGCTGTAGCTAATGGCATCAAAGATGGTGCGAATTTCATCAGGGTGATTAATGGTGACTTCAATGGGGTGGGTATTTTGCAGTGCGTCAAGTTTGAGCGCGCCCTGCTGCTCGTCGACAATAAACTGTGTCCACATGTTCCACTCCGGGAAGTTGTGATCAGTTGCGAGGTACTCAATCCAGCTGGCAAAACCTTCATTAAGCCAGAGGTCGGTCCACCAGCGCATCGTCACGAGATTACCAAACCATTGGTGTGCGAGCTCGTGAGCAACAACCATAGCTACGTACTGCTTGGTGGGCAGACTGGTGTTGGCTGGGTCTACGAACAGGCACGATTCACGGAAGGTAATGCAGCCCCAGTTTTCCATAGCACCGCTAGCGAAGTCCGGAAGGGCCAGCAGATCACATTTTTCGAGTGGATACGGAATGTTGAAGTAGTCAGTGTAAAAGTCGAGCGTCTTGACGGCAACGTCGAGTGCGAATGCTGTGTGCTCGACGTTATCTGGTGTGGCGTAAGTGCGGATAGTCACGCCATGCTTGGTCACAGCTTCTTTGTAGCCCATCTCACCATAGACAAATGCCAAAAGGTACGTAGACATTTTTGGGGTGGTCTCAAAAGTTGTAACCAACTTGTCACCTTCTGTTTTCTGTTCCTTAACGGGTGTATTGGCAACAATGGCTTCACCCTTTGGACTGGTTACGGTCAGATCAAAGGTCGCTTTAGCCTCGGGTTCGTCAATGCACGGGAAAGCCTCGCGGGCGTGATGACTTTCAAATTGCGTAGCAATCAGCTGCTTTTCGGTGCCATTGTGTTCGAAGAAGCAGGGGTAGACACCTTCCATGGTTCGGGTAATTTCACCGGTAAACTGTAAGGTAACGGTGTACTCACCAGGATACAGAAGGTGCTCGGAGTGGAGACGTACCTCATCCAGCGAGCGCTGGTGGTTAATACGGTTTATTTCGAATGGCTGCTCGCCTTTCTTGTCGTGTTTCAGTACCTGTGCGTCGGTGATAGTTAGGCCGTGTTGGTGAAATGTTAGACGCTGACTTGGGCGACCACTCTTTTTGCCACGAATGGTAACGGTGCCTTGCAATGTCATGGCATCGCGATTAGGATCAAGTGAAATTGTGTAATGTGTTGGCTGGAAACCCTCAAAGAGACGTCGGACTTTTTTACTCATTTTTTAATTCTAGCAGAGTTAGATGAGTTTTATAAACTCAAGAATAGCGCGTCATACACTTATGACCGAAAGTTTTGCGGCGTAATCGCAGCCTTCGTAAGCCAAGCCAGTGCAGCCGAGGAAGTACGTGGCATCAGGTGTGTACCAGTAAAGACGTACTGTTCGAATTGCGTCGTAGGGTGCTGTAGCTTGGCATTTCGCAATATGTCGTCAACGGCACCAGGTTTATTGAGTGCGCTCTCGGTCGGCGATATAAAAACAACGCGTCCCACATTTTCTAGTGGTGCACGCAGCATATCTCTTTCGAGCGACCCCTTTGCCATGCCGTAGACCTCACTAATATAGAAGTCATAGGCGGCTCGCACATCACGACGGGCAAAGTCCTGCAGGTATTCGCGTGAAGCACGGCTGGGCAGGGCACTCATAATATCCTGGTACTGAACATCTTCTGACACGCCACTGTAGCGTCTGCCGTATTGGTTTTCGACAACGGTAAAGCACTCTTTAAACTGCCCGTAGCTCATCTTTTCGCTGCCTGGTGCATCGAAAATTACCAGATTCGATACTTGACGACCAAGTTCGCTGGCCAATCCAATAGAAGAGCGACCGCCGGTGCTAACACCTATAACATCAATGGTATCGGCGTCAAAAACCTGATCACTATTTCGAAGGAAGGTAGCAAGATGTCTGCCTGCTCGCAAAAAACTCCCAGAAGTATGCATTTGCAGACGGACATCAGCTGGCCAGCGTGACGACGGGTGCTGCTGTCCGTGGCCGGGCATCGTAAGGTGCAAGGTGTCGTAGTCGCTAAAAACTTCATCAAAACGTTGTGTCTCGTGAGCAGTTGCCGGATTCTCGGCGGTTCCGCCCCAGGCCAGTGCTTGTATCGCTAACTTTCCGCTTCGCCGCAGGGTTGTGCGGGCAGACAGTTGCCGATGACCAGCATAAAAGGTGTCAAACAATGGTTTTTGATCTGGCTCAAGCGGCTCTGGCCGGAAAACCTCTTCTTCTAAATGGAGGCTTTCACTCACGATACTGTCAGGTGTTTGATATACTGTACGATCTATCGTCAGACCATCACGAAATGAATATGCTGCATCTATCATATACGTAAGCGTAATATAGCCGACGAGCAGAACCAAGCAATTGCGGCTGGAAAATTGTAAAACCAACGCGTAACGTTTAGCGGTCTGGGACACGAACTCTTTGTTGTTGTAATTGACAACTACCACCCGGCTACGCTATGATAAAGGGGATTGGTCGGCCGCGTTGGTCGACTTTTTTCGTATAAAACCCTAAAGAAAGGAACTGCTTACATGGATTTAGATGTTAAGCAAATGGCTTTGGCACTCAAAGCTATCGCCGAAGAGAAGAACCTGCCCGAAGAGACTGTCCAGGAAGTTATTGAACAGGCTTTGGCTGCCGCATACCGTCGTGATTACGGTGAACGTGAACAAGAAGTACGCGTAACAATGAACCTCAGTACTGGCGATGTTGATGCATACGTTACAAAGGAAGTTGTTGAACGCGTTGGCGATCCTGCCTACGAAATTAGCCTGACCGAAGCACAGGTCATGCAAAAGAATGCACAAATTGGCGACATGGTTGAGGTTCACGAAGAAGTTAAGAACTTCGGTCGTGTAGCTGCTCAGACTGCCAAGCAGGTTATCCTGCAGCGTTTGCGCGAAGCAGAACGTGAAATCGTTATGAACGAATACGAAGACAAGATTGGTACTGTTATCAACGCGCTTGTATCTCGTGTTGAAGGTAACATCGTTCGTGTTGATCTTGGTAAGGCACAGGGCATCATGCCTCGTTCCGAACAGATCCAGGGCGAGCGTTACTACCCAGGTCAGCGCCTGAAGGTATTCCTCAAGGATGTCGAACGCGGTATGCGCGGTCCACAGCTGGTTGTTTCACGCGGTAGCGTTCAGTTCATCGAATGGCTATTCCGCGCCGAGGTTCCAGAAATGGAAAGTGGCGCCGTAGAGATCAAGAGCATCTCACGCGAAGCTGGTATCCGTACCAAGCTTGCGGTACACAGCACCGTTCCTGGCGTAGACCCAGTTGGTACCTTTGTTGGTGGACACGGTACTCGTGTAAACGCTGTTATGAGCGAGATTGGTGAACAGGAAAAGATCGACATCATCGTATGGAGCGACAATCCCGAAGACTACATCACCAATGCGTTGAGCCCAACCAAGGTTGCCAAGGTGACTGTTGACGAAGGTGCCAAGAAGGCCCGCGTGACTGTTCCTGAAGACCAGTTGAGCATTGCCATCGGTAAGGGCGGTCAGAATGTTCGTTTGGCCAGCAAGCTGACCGGCTATGAACTCGACATCGAAGGCGAAAAAGTTGCTGCACCTGTTGCAGAAACCGCTGTTGCCCAAGAGAATGTCATCAAGCCAGCTGCTCCAAAACTCAAGAAGAAGACTGAACTCGAAAACAGCCTCCTCGAAGCTATCGAAGAACACGGCGAATAATCTAAAGACTTTGCTACTAAAACAGAGCCTTCGGGCTCTGTTTTTCTTTTGTCCGCTTGATGAACCCCTCCAGTGTATGGTTGCAAACACTCGAGCTAGATGCCGCTGGCATACGCTCTCAGTTTGAACATACACTGACGGCGGCGATACCTGCAATGGACAGATGGTACTGCCGAACCTTGCACGAACAGTCGACGAGCTCGACAAATCATGCTGGCAAGTTCGAATTCTATCACTCCAGCCATGAAATTATTAGCATAAAACCACCTCTGTAATAGGGGTGGTTTTTGTGGTTTGGAATCCCATAGGAGGGATAGAACGTCCAAACTTTTCACTTTCGTTTTTGGTATCATAAATAGATGAAGAATACTTTTAGCCACGAACCGGAAGGATATGTTTGCCCATTTTGTGAGTTCCTTGCGGGCAAGCCGGATAAGTACAACTCTAAAGAGGATATTGTGTATCGCAATGAGTTTACGACTGCTTTTATTGCGCCAAAATGGTGGGTTAATAACAAAGGTCACGTGCTCGTTGTTCCTAATAAACATTACGAAAATATTTATAGTATTCCCGATGATCAGTTGGCTGAAGTCTATAAAACTGTGAAGAAAGTAGCCACAGCGATTCGAAGTACGTACGACTGCGATGGTACTTCGACGCGTCAACATAACGAACCCGCCGGCAACCAGGATGTTTGGCATCTTCATGCACATGTGTATCCCCGCTATATAGACGACAAACTCTACCACAATCACGACCAAGCAGCATTTGTTGAAGCAGAATTGCGTGTGCCTTATGCCGAAAAGCTTCGCGCATATTTCGCTGAGAATAGCTAGTCGTTCTGGTCGCTAACATCTTCGTCCAATACCATGCGAATTTCTTTGATCTCCTGCTTGATTTCTGCTTCATCTTGCAGCTCAAAGGTTTGGAATAGGTTCTT
>Ga0075365_10000219_pt1 | contig 19286 bp, 21 predicted proteins | sample EndMetdeltDD1765_FD_71387 | JGI IMG/M metagenome (GOLD analysis project Ga0075365, IMG submission 71387) | Populus endosphere microbial communities from Tennessee, USA - Endosphere MetaG P. deltoides DD176-5 | ecosystem: Host-associated > Plants > Roots > Endosphere | place: USA: Tennessee... | reverse complement strand
ATTCATATTGCTAATTGAAATACTTTTTATTTATACTCGACGCAATAGCCGCAGTTGCAAGGAGACCTACAGCCGCAACAACAAGGCTTGCCGTCGCGCCAAACCCAGAAAAATAGCGAAACGACATCGTAATAACCATCACCACCAAAAAGAACGATCCGCTACCGAGCAAATGTTTGTTCTGCGACTTGATGCTCAAGTAAAACAAGCTAAAGACGCTCAATATAAGAGCCATCGACCACAATAAGCCATACGCGCCCAAGCTAGCGCCGTACATTGCCCCAAGCGCAATAAATGCCGCCAGCGAGTCAAAGGCGCCTCGGGCTGCTTGCCTGCCCTGCTTAACATTAGCCACGACCCGAGTTGTAGCCGCAAGCAGGCCTGCCGATGCAATGAGCACCGCAAACCATATATCTCGCGGCGCATCGGCATCACGCAAAAAACCAAACAAAATCGTTGGAAAAACAGCAACGCTCAAAAGAATACCCATAAGAAGTATAAAATTCTTTCGGACCAACGCATCAAATCCAATATGCACCGCACCAAGTGCGGCCAGTGTGAGCGCACTCGACAGAAAAGTCATTTCATCGGGACCGCCCATAATCTTGCTGGTTATGATAAAACCACCCGTCGTTACCGCCAGCGACCCGGTGAGCAGCAATGCATTTGTAAGCCCCGTTCTAATATCACTCTGGACAGGGCTTAGAATAAGGTCATAAGCATACGCCCACAGCGCCACACCAAATCCCGCGCTCAAAAGAATATGAACAAACGCGATACCGCTCTCCCACGACTGAGAAATAACAGATAGCATTGCCGAATATAACACCACACCCGCTATATAAAACATCACGTCGACTGCGGTTGTTTTATCAGCTACTTTGGGAGCTTCGGTGGTGCTCTGTTTTACGATGGCCGTAAGATCGGCTTTTGTTATAATGCCAGCGCGTAGGCCGCTACGGATTTCGTCCAGGAGTACTTGTTTTGTTTTCATTATTTTTCTACCCAGCCGATAAATGTTACGTTGTCGGTGTAATACGAGTCAGCCTGGGTGAGTTCCACCTTTTTCTTTTTAGCGCCATTTTTGAGATACCAATCTTGGCTGTAGTCGCTCCAAAATAAGAATCCACCACTCGATGTTTCTTTGCTAAGTGTGTAACTGTCTGGGGATTTGGAAGAAGGATTAAGCCGTAGCTTTTGCGCGTCCTCGTACGAAATGTCTTCAGTCGAAGAGCGCTGCGTGTCGTAATAGTGCAGCGTCGGAGAGACACTGTTGCCGGCGTACACGTCGGAATCGTTCGATGTTGTTGTCCTAATATGGTCTTTATCAACGCTATACGTTGTTGCACAGCGGTAGTCGTTGCATGTTGCGTACACAAAATCGTACGCCGGATTAGCCGTCCACTGTGGAATATAAATAACTACGGCGGCGGCCACAATAATAAACAGAGGTACCGCAAAAAGGAGCAAGAGGTCTTTTAGGGGTGAGTTTTTCTTTTCTTTTGGCGTTTTATCGGGCATATTATTTCTCAATTATGTGTGCATTGTAGCACGACATCCCCAACTCACATATAAAGCACGCCATAGAAAAAGCACCGAGTGGTAGCGATAAACTCGGTGCTTTTTCATGGAGGGCCATCTGGGACTCGAACCCAGGACACGTGGCTTAAGAGGCCACTGCTCTAACCAGCTGAGCTAATGGCCCGCATAGCTGGTAACAACAGGTTAGACTATACCAAATTAAGTGGTATTTGTAAATATGTTATGCGCAGGGAGCGTGCCTACCTAGATCATGGAGCGTCAGGCGGAATGCAGCCAGAGCGGCGCCGGCCGCCCTGCGCGAAGTGCATCCATGATCTAGGGTGGGCACGCTCCCTGCTCCTTCCTGTAAGATTTTTTATTGCCGCTTATGCTACACTTACTATCATGAAAGCTCGCACGCATGATTTTGCCGCAGTCACCGCACTTGGGCTTGTTGTTGCCGTGCAGCCAAACCTCAAGATGTCGCTCGGTACGGCACTCGTGGCACTCCTCGCCAACCAGCTTGGCGGGATTGCGCCAGATATTGACCAACCCACTGCGCCTTTTTGGCGAAACCTACCGATTGGCGGGTTTTTTGGCCGGATAATTGGCAAGATGTTAGGTGGACACCGGTTTATTACACACTCTATTTTAGGGCTCGTCCTGATGGGCTTTTTGGTGAACCTACTCCTCACGGCGCTTCATCCGATTATGCCGAGTATCGACATTACGATCGTATGGTGGGCGTTTATGGTGGGTATGGTCTCGCACCTCATTATGGATAGCTTCACCAAAGAAGGCGTGCCATGGTTTTTGCCTCTACCCGTCAAAATTGGCTTCCCGCCCATAAAATCCCTCCGTGTGACCACAGGTAAATTGGGTGAAGGGATTGTATTTGTGGCGCTTGTGCTAGGCGTGGCAATCTTGTGCGGTATGCATTACCGCGATATCGTGCAGTTCTTGCACCAAAGAATTGTATACTAACGCCTACATGCGTGCCGACCACGCAAATGTAGCCGTGCCAGCGCCAGGGTTAGCATCGACATTAATCGTAAACTGGGTTGCGCCAACGCCAGAGATCCAAAATTTTGCGGCAGTACCGAGGTTGTTGGTGGGTGTAACCGAAATGTTGGCCAGGGCAGGCGTTGCGGATAAGCCGTGATTCACGGCAATGGTTGTCGAACCGTTTGCGACCGTGGCAGTGCCGGTGTTATCTGTTTTCCATCCAACGTTATCGCGAATAATTGATGTTGCCGCGCCAGCTGGCTCTAGAAGCGCCTGCATAACTGTACCGTTTAAGACAAGTGCATTGTCGGTAATAATATTATCACCGCTACCACCCGTTGCTTCCTCTCGGATAAGACTGCGCGTTTTATTGTTGGTCACTGCCGTTTCAAGCATGTTGCCGCTCACAACATTGTAGTGTGTGTTGAATTCTAAATGCACGCCAGATGCCGCTGCGCTGCCGTTATCACCCGGGCTGGTAAATACATTACCCACAATCAAGCAGTTATTGCCAGCAATAAAGACACTGTCGCCAGCCGTACCGTCAAACGTACAGCCGACTACTTTGGTGTCTTTGGTATTTTGAATGCGCAGACCAATAGCATTGTTGCTTCCGGCCACAAAGTTCGTCGCTACAATGTGCTGTAATCCGGCCTGATCGTACAGCATAATCGGATTGCTACCAATAGGCGCGGTTGCTCCACCTAAGTATTCAAAGTCAGAACCATAAAACCAGTTTTCGTCGCTGGATGTTGTCCAGACACCACCGCCAAATCCAGCGCTCAGGCCGCCTTGGTCGAACAAGCAGTTAACCACACGGTTGTGGTGGCCAAATGCGCCACCGGTGATTGGTCCTAGCTTGAGCCCCCAGTCGTAACAGCTTGTCAGATGCAAGCGCTCAAATGTGCACTGCACTGCCCCATCAGCCTTGATGCCACCGCCAGCGGTTACGTTTGCGCTATTACCGTCGATTTTAAAATCGCTCAAGTGCGCGCCAATAATACCCACACCCGCTGTGCCGCCCGTAAAACTAATCACATAATTATTCAAGCCATTTTTAGCCTTGAGTGTGGTTGATTCACGGCCACTTCCAATAATCGTCAGGGGCCCATTAATTGAAAGAGAAGTGCCAATAATGACCGTGCCCGGCCGAATAAGGAGCGGGCGTTTATCGGTGATAGCGGCGTTAATTGCTGCTTGCATGTTTGCCGCATCGTCGGTCGATCCATCAGAGGTAGCACCATAGTCTTCGGTGCGCAAAAAAGCGTCATTTGCCCACTTAAGGCCAAACGTTTGACCGCTATCGGCAATGAGATGCTGCCCGTTGCTGCCCGCAGCGAGCCGGCCAATGGTACTCGCCGCACTTGCTGCCAATAAGTCGCCTTTTGTTGTGGCCGTTGCAGTATCAATTTTGCCCGCCACGGCGCTCAGCGTCGACTGCACGCTTGCCGTCATATCGCTTGCCGGAATGCCACCGCCGGGCTTGGAATAGAATGTGCCATCTGTTCGGACCTTGAGCGTGCCGTCGGTATTATGCTCAACAGCTAAAAAGTCGTTGAGCACATTCCCCCAAACGCCATTATCGGACCCCGGAACAGGTAGCCTTGCCATAAGCCCATTATATAGAGATGCTTATGGTCTAGACAACTACCTTATGGTTAGCGGGCAAGCCACTGCTCAAATAAATAGAGTGCTGTCATGCATTGATTGTCGTCGAGCTCGCCACGATCCATCATGGCGTGGAGTTCGGTAATCGAAAAAATCGCCCCTCAGCAACCAGAATTTCGTCGACAGCATCTTTTGCGCCGGTCATCAGTACATCGCTTGCCTTTCCGTCATAAATCCATCTTACTGTTTAGGGTTTGTACGGATTATTCATAAAACGAGCATAGCAAATTGCACGGAATAATTTTATAATTTCAAATATCCTATCGGAACTAGGGAAGGTGTGGCATGTCGTATATCCGTCCGCCCCGGTATGGCAAAGGGCCGCGAACTCGGCAGGATCTGAAAGAGCACCTTGAGCTCGTGGTAACAAAACCCTTCCTGTTTGCCCTGTGGCTGGTTGCCTGTGCCGGCGGCATTTCGTTCGTAGGCGCCAACAGCTGGATTCGGGGACTGCTCTTCTGGTCGTGTGCTGCGGCGTTCATCCTGGGGGTGTACTACCTCGGATGTAGCGACGCTCGACAGTCCCTGGTGCGCCTGCCGTGGTACAAGCCGTGGGCAATCCTGCTACTCCTGGCTACGCTACCGCTGGCCATCGTCTGGCTCGCAAGTCTGGTGCGACTGATCATCTCTGACCCCAGCAAGAGCGTTTGGCGCAAGCCGCACCAGCTGTAGCTGATGTGCGTGGGCGTGCTGGGCAGATTTTGCCGAGCACGCCCTGTTTTTTATTTACTGACCACTCTATAAAGCCCCAGCACCACAACAGCGCCCAAGGTTGCAACAAGCAGACTGTACAAATTAAAGCCAGTCACACCGCTGCCACCAAAGGCGTTAAACACAAATCCCCCCACTAGCGCGCCGATAATACCAACAAAAATATTTGCAAATGCACCTTGCTGTTCATCGGTGCCCACAATTTTGGATGCAATCCATCCAGCTAACGCGCCCAGAATAATCCATGCAATAAGACCCATATATTCCCCTTATTGAAGTTACTTTGCGTCCTTTATTATACGACTGAGTGCAAGACGATGAATGTTAATTTTCTCACAATGCAAAAACCCCTGGCAACTCTTCCCCGGTAAGGGGCGAGTTGCCAGGGGCGCTAGCGATCCCAGCCTGGGTGGCGGGTCGCTAGAGGTGCGATGTTGCTTACTGCCAGCCGAGCATGCAGATGCGTTGGCCCGTCAGCTTGGCGAGCTGCTTGAGCTTCAGGCCCTTGACGCCGGCCACGCTCAGCGTAGCCGGACCGTTGTCGGGCTTGTCGATCCACGCGAACGACTTGCTGTCCGGCGAGCCCGTCGCGTTGACGAAGCCCTTGATGGGGATGTTGAGCTTGGCCAGCTGCAGCTCTTCGCGCAGGAACTTGCCGCGGTAGAGCGCGCCGCCGCCGTAGCTCACGAACACGCCGCTGTCCTCGTTCTGAACCACGACGGGCACGACCGAGTCCACGGCACCGTCGGCCTGCTTGGGCATGGGGACGGTGTAGCGCTTGCCGGTCGGCTTCTGGAGATCACCTCGGGTGACGTGCGCGTCATCCGGCATCTCGAAGCCCCACTTGCCGTCGGTCGTGTAGACCTTGTGGCCGGCGGGGTCGACCTCCATCTCCGTGCCGTGCGGCAGGAAGTAGGGCTTGGCCCGGTCAGCGGTGGCGTCCACCGTCACCTGGTTGCCGCTCTCGTCGAGTTCGGTCCAGGTGGGCTTGGTGTTCAGGTTCTCCGACTCGCCCGAAGACGGGTTGATGACCTTAACGACCTGACCGCCGTCGTTCTGCTCGATGGCGTACAGCTTGCCGTCCGGACCGAAGGCGCCGGTCGACTGCGTGACCGGCTTACCCTTGCCCTCGACATCGCCGGAGAGGTCAGTGAACTTGGCGACTTTCTTGGAGTCGTCGGTGCCCTCGAGCAGGCCGACGTGCTGGCCGCTGCCATACGACTGACGGATAGCCAGCTGCTTGTAGTCCGGGCTGAACGCCGAGATACCGACGGGACCGCCGCATGAGGCCAGCGTCTGCTGGTTCTCGCCGATCGAGAAGTGCTTCGTCAGCACGACCTCGCCGCTGTTGGGGTCGAAGACCTGCACAGTGCGACCCTTCTGATCCATGCTGAGCACGGCGATGCCGTGCACGGTGTCGGCGCCGTCGTCCGAGGACGAGCAGGCCGTTGCCAGTACACCGAGCGTCAGCGTGATCGCAACCGCCAGGGAGCGCTTGGGCATCCCATCTCCTTCGAGTCATGTGCTTTGAGCACAAAAATAACCACACGGACTGTGTGATCTTACATATATTATACTGAAAAACTATAAAAAATCAAATAATTTCAATCATGGTACGCCTGAAGGGATTCGAACCCCTGGCCTTTGGTACCGGAAACCAACGCTCTATCCAGCTGAGCTACAGGCGCGCGTACGCCACAGTATAGCATGGTCTACGGCGTAATAGTGGCCTGGAAGATTCGATAATCTTCAGCAACTGTGGCGGCAGTTACGCTAGCTGGCAAATTGGCCTGGCCCGTAACAATACCGCACAACCTTGGCGCCAGCGACGCATCTGCGCCTGCGCATGTTGTGCCCGTTATTGCCGGCATACCGGTGCCCACCACCAATACGCCGATGGCATACCGAGTGCCCTTCACTTTGTTGAAAGTTGCGGTCAGTGTTTTTTGATAAGGCGTGTAGGTGCCACTAAATAACGTCGCGTCGTTGGCGCAGGATGCAACAAGCGTCAAGTTACCACCGCCATCAACACTATAAATTCCCATACGCGCCAAGGTCGTACCAGTTGCGGCCGTGCCGTCACTAAGCATGCGAATTTTCGTAATTGCCTCTGTTTTTCGAGCCGTAAAATACGTCAAATGCAGTGTACCGCTGGCGGCCAACTGCTGTGCGCCAGGCACATTAAGACGCGGCAAAATCTCCTCGCCCGTTGTAATAGCATTGCCGTTATAAATATCTGTCGACGGCACATTTGTGGCAGTGACCGTTCCCGCAACCGAAATCGGGTTGGCAAAATATTGGACATCCAGCTGTGTGTAGCGAAACGTACCCTGCAAAGTGCCCGAATACGGCGTAATCGATGTTTCAAGCATGGCATTCACGCTATTAATACCCGTATTGCCAGCGCCGTAAATAACTGCGCTCGTAATTGGCGCAGCTGCACCAGACGGGAACTGAGAGTTCGACCCAATAATATCGGCACTCAACTCCTGCGCATGCGTCATGAGTAAAATATTACCACCCGTGTTATTGGCCTGGATTTTAAGTGAGATATCTTTGTTGACGTTAGCATTGATAACACCGACCGCCACCACGCTATCCAGCACATGCGTTGTGCCCGTTACCTCAAACGCCTGGATATCCATGGCAATATTCGAGGCTTGATTGTCGATAACAACACCATTAACGCCACCGCCAGCCTTACCGCAAGTATCGAGCAAAAGCTTATTGTACGCAATTTGGTTTCCAGCATTCACATGCACTGCGGTATACGCGCCAATGGCATAGGCATAATTGACGGTCGTGTCGGTGCCTGGGTTGTGGTACACCGTGCGCACACCACCCTTCGCAAAAAGGCTTCGAATTTCAAAATGGTATCCAACCAACGCGATGCCATCCTGGCTGCGCCCGGCCCCGCCAACTTCAGTACTGTAGCCAATATGCCACAGGCGGATGTTGCCCATAACCACGTGTGCTTGGTCGGTGCCGCCAGTACCAGCCTGAATACCTGCGCCAAACAAACACTCAAGCAATATATTCTCTGCTTCTGCGTACGGGTTGAGGATGATAGCCGGCGCATAACGATCGGCCAACATATTTATCACCATACCTGGCGCGTCCAAATTAACGCCGCTTGGCACGCTCAGCTGCGAGCCGATGATATACCCACCATCATCGCTTTGCGCCGGGGCCAACACTTTTGCCAGCCCTAAGCCAATAGGTTGGTTGGGGCCCACGCTTGCGTCAACGCCGCCAAGTTGTGCCGCCGCAAAGGCACTTGCAAATGCAGCGCTATCATCGGTGCCGTACAGCAAAAAACCACCAGCACCGCTGACGGTAATACCGGCATTTGCTGCCAGCGTAATTTGCGTTGCCGACGTAACCGATGCGATTGTCGTAAGGGCGCCGGCAGCATCTTCGGTAAATACCACCGCTCGCTTGCCTACATCCGCACTCGTAAATGAGCCACCACTCGCGGTAACTGCTTGGCTGGCTGTGTTTGCCGTCACGCCGCGTAGCCGCTTGGCATCGCCCTTAGCACCATAATCTTTAACATTAAAAACGAGCGCGGTTTTGCTTTTAAGTGTACCGTCCGTATTGTGCTCAACACTTAAAAAATCGTTGAGGACATTGCCCCATACACCATTATCCGCCCCAGGTACCGGTAATCTCGCCATACCTCAAAGTATACCGCTTATGATGCCTCCGGCCAAACAATCATCGGCGCGCGAGTCGGGCGCGCACAACGTATAGCATGTCGATCATAATAAAACTAATGACCATCAAAAGTAGCCATGCACCAATCTTTTCAAACCCGACCATGTGCCAGGCCTGTACTTGGTCGGGATACAGCCACACACCGGTAAATGTCCCTATATTTTCTGCCAGCCAAATAAACAGGGCAATCAAGGCAAAACCCACCAAAAGCGGCATGCGCCGGACACGCTTGTTTACCACGTAGTACACCCACGTTTTGCGGTACAGTACAATAAGCGCAACAAATAACAGATATCGAATATCGTACACCTAATGATGCGTAAAAAAATTTGCATAAATAGCAACGGCCAAAAGCACCGTCCATTTACGCGGTGGGTACGGGGTAAACCGTAGCCGCATAACTCGCCACGACCGCGCGATATAACTACCAACCGCCGCATACATAAAACCCGAAAATAGCGGCACATTACCAAGCTTAAAAAACGCCTCACCCGGGTAACTCCACGACCCAATCGCGCCCGACGTTTTAAAGAGCTCCATACCCAGTCCCACCAAATGAAACAGCAAAATCGTAATCACCTCATGCGGCTTTTCAAGCCTCGTAACCAACATAAACAATTGGATGACGATAGCAAATACAAACAGCCAGTCATACTGAGACAGCCACGGCAAATCGACGTAGCTGGTGACCACAATGGCAATCAAAAGCAGCCCACCAAACAACGCCGCCCAGGCCTGTCTTATCCCAAATGCCAATAACGCCCCTCCTGGGAGGCGTCGAACTCGAAGCAGAAAGCGATGCGGGGTTATCTTCATTATCGTAAAACGTATAATACCAGATTTTGAGACGATCAAATGTCAGCACGTGCCGATGACCACCAGTGGCGGCCATCGGCACGGCAACGCGTCTTACCTCAGGGCGGCGAGCAGGCTCTCGACGAACCACGCAGCAGCCTCGTTGGGGCTGGCGTTCGCAGTGAGCACTCGCGCTCGTCGCTCAGGCCGGCCGAGCTCGTGACGGTCGCAGCACATGCCCCACCGCGCCGACACCATCTCGACACAGCCGAAGTTGATCTTGTTGTAGGTCGAACGTGCGTCCTGCAGCTCCTGCCAGTGGTAGTCGCCGAAGCGAACACTCAGCCCCATGCCGGAGACGCAGGAACCGATGGCGAAGCCGGTGACGGCGTGCGAACCGGTACGGAAGTGGTTGTCGTCCGTGACGTCATCGAGCTCGGCCCGACAGGTCTCGGTCCAGAGCTCACGCGCGTAACGCTCCTTGAGGACGCGGTTGATGGCGGCCTCCAGCTCGTAGCGCGTGACTGCGCGAGGCAAATCCACCTCGACACCCATGCCGCAGGTATAGTCCCTCTTCTGGCGCAAACCAAACATGCTTTGGCCCCCTTTGGGCTATTCGATCGTCTCTTTCGGGCCACAAAGTGCGGCCCAAACCTACATATTATACAATAAATCCATACGTAAGTCTATGCATACCGCCCTTGCCCCCACTCCCGCCGTCACCTCGGCAAAATATGATAGAGTAAAAACACTATGAAAGTCTTTTTTGATGCCCGCTGGACACGAACGCTTCGCCATGATGGCGTGAGCCGTTACGGCGCAGAGCTTGCACAGGCGCTGGCAAAGATCCACCCGATTACCCTTCTTATTTGCGACTCCGACCAGCTCAAACTCCTCCCCAAAGACATCCCCTATATTTTAGTTAACGATCCGCTGTCGCCCGCGGAGCTCTTTTTGCCCCGCAAGCTGAACAAGCTCGGAGCCGACGTTGTGTTTAGTCCGCTGCAAGTCATGGGTATATGGGGCCGAAAATACAAGCTTATTTTGACGCTCCAAGATTTGATTTACTACAAAAACCCTAAACCACCCACCTTTTTACCGCCGCACGTCCGGCTTGTATGGTGGCTGTTTCACCAGGCGTATTGGCCGCAGCGGCTCCTACTTAACCAAGCTGACTATATTGCGACCGTAAGTGGTGAGTCTAAAAAAGAAATTCTTGCCGCGCGCCTCACCGACCGCCCTGTGGGTGTGGTTTACAACGCGCCATCTGTTCAAAAAAAGCCCACCAAAGAGACAGCCGTCAAAAAAGGGCTCGTATATATGGGTTCATTCATGCCCTATAAAAATGTTGAGGCAATCTTGGGCGCGCTGCCATTGCTACCCGACTACAAGCTGCACCTCACCAGCCCCATCACACCCCAGCGCCGCGCCGAACTCGAAACACTTATCCACAACAAATCGCAGGTCATATTTTGGAATGGCATTTCCGACGAAGACTATGCCGGCATCCTCGGTACCGCAACAGCGCTAGTAAGCGCTAGTAAGGCAGAGGGTTTTGGCTTACCGCTTATCGAGGCTATGCAAGTGGGTGCACCTGTCGTGGCAAATGATATGCCGATCTTTCATGAGGTCGGCGGCACTGCGGCTCTTTACTTTAACGCCGATTCACCCGAGCAGCTCGCTGCCCGCATTCGCACTTTGGAGGACCCAAAAGTCCGTGCCGCGCGTATTGCCGCCGGGCTTCAGCAGGCACAAAAGTTTAGCTGGGATAACTCCGCCCGAGAGTTGCTGCGTATTATGCAGGCGCTCCAAAAGGACAAATCATCATAACAAAGATAAAAGTTAGCGCACTTTTCGCGTTCTTTAATCCCCTTCGCTGAAAACACGTCAAAAGCTTGCTATTATATAGCGACGATGCCATTCAAACCGCGCCTCAGCGGCCCCGCTTGGATACGCAGCCGCCGAAAACGTTTACTGGATTTATTTTTATTAACCTGCCTTATGCCGTTCGCTGTTTGTATTGCTACTTTTTCGCTTTTAGCCTTGCTGCCTCGGCATCGAACACGCGTCATATTTTCCCAAAAACGAGTTGGCCAAGATGGCCGTCTATTTACCATCCATAAGCTGCGAACTATGACACGAGACAGGCAGCTTACGCGCATGGGCAGCCTCGTTGCGATCTTGGGCGCCGACGAAACACCCCAATTACTCTATACTATTTGGACCGGCCGCATGGCGCTGATTGGCCCCAGGCCACTTGTTCCACAAGATTTCACCAAGATGTCGCTCGCGCTCAGCCCTCAAGAGTATCAAGACTGGGTGACGGCGTATACTGCTTGCCGGCCGGGCTGGATGGGTGCGTTTAGCAGACAAAGCCGCTTGTACATAGCGCAGTCCAAAGAATACCTTAGGGCGCGTTATGTATGGGATACTTTTTACCTCAAAAATGCCTGCCTGACTCTTGATATTATTATTTTGGTTAAAAGTCTAAGCATGTGGTGTACGCCGCCCCAAAATCTTGGACGCGCCCTTCTCCGGCTCGTTACTCCCTCTACCACAAAAATTGTTCGGTAGCGAACTGGGGTATTGCATGCTATAATAGCCAAACGTACGCCCCCGTAGCTCAGTGGATTAGAGTAGCTGGCTTCGAACCAGTTGGTCGCAAGTTCGAGTCTTGCCGGGGGTACCAAGATTTCATCAAAGCACTTTCATACTCCTCCCGTATATCGGGCATGGTTCTAACCAACTTCAGATGCTCTTTTATCGTTTTTGCATGAGCCTGAACCGAAACCAACCATTCATTAGGAGTAATAAGCAGTTTTCCATTAAACAATACAGAGTTCTGACCTATCGCCAGGAGAATCTTTTGTTTTTCGTTTCTTAAAAATTCACGTACTGTGCTGGAGATGTCAGAGCATCAAAGAAGTTTCGGCTTTGAAAAAACAGCGTTAGAATTTTAATCTTGGAGCACAGATTCAGCCGCAGGCGTGTCCAGTTTGGTTGGCCAATGTAGCTTTTCCCAGTCAGCCTTCTTGAGCGTATAAACCTTCCAGTCCACCGGCTTGCCCTCGACTTCGCCTTTCTCGATACCTTCATAGTGATAACCAAGTTTTTCAAGCGCACTCCAACTGCGCACATTCTGAACATAGGCTTTCGCCTCAATGCGTTCGAAGCCGCCCTCAGAAAAAGCCCAGTTGCATGTAGCTTGTTTGGCATAACTACCCAGTCCTTGGCCCCAGTTTTGCGGATCACCGACAAGCGTGCAGAATGCACCAGTTTTTACACCGTATTTTTCACTGAGTTCTTTAATTCCGTTGATCTCAACGTTACCAACAATTTCACCGTCGCGCTCAATCATCCAGCTGTAACGGTCACCATCTTCGACCATGCCTTGAAGATGCTTTATCTCATCATCTTCATTCATCTTAGAAAAATCGGCGCCTAAGTATTGGGTTACTTCTTTCTGGCCGATCCACTTCATGGTAATTGGCATATGTTTTGGGTCTGGCTTAACTAGGCGCAAAGTGTGGGTTTTGCTGTAGGATGGAATGTCTATATCTCGAGCGTACATATAACGATTCTATAACAGCAGATCCGGCTTAGCCATCGATGCTCTTTTGCTTTGCATGAACCCACTCCTATTACAATCTGTAATAGTTAGAGCTATAATAACCGTAGTATGAAGATCCACACTGACGTCTCACTGAAAGACTACTCGACCATGCGCCTGGGCGGCACCGCCGATGCGCTTACAACCGTTACTTCGACCGCCGACCTCGCAAAAGCCCTCGCCTGGGCCCATGAAAACAAAAAACCATATTTGATGTTGGGGGGTGGCAGTAACGTTATTTTTAGCGATGGATACAAAGGGCTTATTATCATTAACGCCCTCCATGGATTCGACATTATTTCAGAAGACAATAAAGGCGCAACACTCAAAATCGGCGCGGGCGAAAACTGGGACGATATTGTAGCGCGCACTGTCGCCCAAGGCCTGAGCGGCATCGAAAAACTTTCGGCCATCCCCGGTACGGCCGGCGCAACACCCGTTCAAAACGTTGGCGCATATGGCGCCGAGATTGCTGATGTCTTAATCGAACTCGAAGCCTACGACACCACGACAAAAAAAGTCATTACGCTCCAAAATGCCGACTGCGGCTTTAGCTACCGCAGCAGCATCTTTAAATCACTTAAACACCGCCGGTATATCATCACCAGCATTACAATCAGCCTTAGCAAGCAGCCACCCACGCCGCCTTTTTACGAATCGCTCCAAAAATATCTTGACGATAATCGCATTTCAGACTACTCGCCTGCTGCCTTGCGCGGTGCAGTTGTGGCTATTCGTGCCCAAAAGTTGCCAGACCCCAAACTTATTGCTAACACTGGTTCTTTCTTTAAAAACCCCCTCGTTACTCGAGGCAAATTAGCCGACCTTCAGCTCGACTACCCCGACATGCCGTTTTATGAAATGAAAGACGGTCGTATAAAGCTTTTGGCCGGTTGGCTCATCGACAAAGCTGGACTCAAAGGCCACCGGGCTCACGGCATGAAAATATACGAAAAAAACGCCCTCGTATTTATTAATGAATCAGCCGACACCTACGAAGACCTCGCGGCTTTCCGCCAAGAAGTTATCGACTTTGTTTTCAATACATTTGGCGTCACCCTTGAACAAGAACCGGAGCTTATCTAATGCAAAACGAACCCGAACATCACACCCCCCTTATCCAAAAACTTGGCTATACGTCGAATGAAGCCGTCGACACCGTCGATGCGCCGGAATGGTTCCTTGAATATTTACGCGGCAACGGCGTACACACTCACGCCAAGCTGCCAACAGAGTGGTTACATATTTTTGCAACCAGTTCCAAGCAACTCGAACATTTTATGCGACATCTTAAATTCAATGAGATTCAAAAAGGTTTTTGGATAAGCTGGCCCCAAAAAGGCAGCGGCATCCATACCAACCTCAGCGAGCAAGAGCTCCGCGACATCGTGCTGCCGCACGGCTGGGTTGACGTAAAGGTATGCGCAATCGACGATACCTGGAGCGCCCTTAAATTTGTACGCCGCGCAGAAAGTGAATCAGACGCCGCACTCCGCGACGTCTGATTCATACTCTCCCCTCCTGATTCACCTCCTTCCACAGAAATGCAGTCCTTGCCCCTGTTGCCGTAACCGACAACATTCAAATAGTACTGCGCCTGCTTGAAGGTGTGCTGAGAAACAAACCTATTTCTTGCCAATGGTTCCCAAATGCGTATGCGTAAAAGCGTCCGAATATTTGAGACCATACCCCATAATACGATCTGCCGCGATGTGGAACATCCACACCAAGCACACCAGCCAAACCGTGGCAGGAATATTGCCCGAGGCATAGCCAAACAACAAAATACTAACTGGCAAAAAATAGTTGTGGACCGCGTTGTACATTATAGCGCCGACCTTTGTGTTCAGCACGTAGCCTAGCGCCGAAAGATCAAAGGCTATAAATATCAACGGAATCCAGTACCATGCAAATCCCATTTTGGCATAAATAAATAATGCCGAAAGCGCAATTGCAACACTTTCTATCTTCTGAAAAACAACGGGTGATGTATCTTGTTTCATAGTTTCCTATCTATCGCTCGGTAATGGATATTCACGAGCAAATGCGACAACGTCGCGTTTTATTGTTTCTAACTTTGTATCGTCGGCGCGTGACTGAATGCCGGCAAGCATCCAATCGGCAATCTGCCCCATGTGCCCCTCTTTTAAGCCGCGCGTGGTTATAGCTGGCGTACCCAGCCGAATACCACTTGGCTTAAATGGCGGAAGCGGATCATCTGGAATGACATTTTTATTGAGGTTGAGGCCGATTTTATCGAGTGCTTTTTCAGCCTCGCCACCGTGAATCCCAAAGCTAGTCTGCACATCGGCCACTACCATATGGTTATCGGTGCCGTTTGTAATAAGCTTAAAACCGCGCTTCATTAGCTCATCGGCGAGTGTTTTGCTGTTCTTGAGCGTCTGCTGCGCATATGTTTTGAATTCTGGCTTTGCGGCTTCGCCAAATGCAATCGCCTTAGCGGCAATTACATGCATGTGCGGACCGCCCTGCACCCCAGGGAATACTGTTCTATCGACCAAGGTTGGCAGATTTTCAATCGTTTTTTCTGGCGCACGAAGGGGGTTTCCGGCCGTGCCACGAGTCAAAATCATACCGCCGCGAGGACCACGCAATGTTTTGTGCGTGGTAGTTGTCACCATATGAAAGCCGTCATCAAATGGATTTCGCAGTACACCGCCCGCAACAAGCCCAGCAATATGCGACATATCCATTACTGCAACAGCACCAACCTCATTGGCGATATCTGCAAATTTTTTGTAGTCGAGCTCACGCGGAAAGCTACTAAAGCCCGCAAGTATCATTTTGGGCTTATGCTTGAGCGCCAAATCTCGTAGCTCGGCGTAGTCAATCTCCCCTGTTTCAACGTCTTTCATGCCATACCGCACAAAATTAAAGAGCTTGGCCAGCACCGTGCCAGGTCGCCCGTGCGTAAGGTGGCCGCCGTGGCTGAGCTCCATACCCAAGATGGTATCGCCCGGCTCCATCCAGGCGTGATATGCCGCTTCATTGGCCTGCGCCCCACTGAGTGGTTGCACATTTGCGTGGTCAGCGCCAAATAACTGCTTGGCGCGCTCAATTGCCAGCGTTTCCACTTGGTCGGTGTTTTCTTGGCCGCCATAGTAGCGTCGGCCCGGAAAACCTTCGGAATATTTGTTCGTAAATACACTGCCGAGCGCCATTAAAACATCACGGCTCACATAATTTTCGCTGGGAATAAGTTCCAAGCCATCACGCTGGCGTTCTTCTTCGGCGGCAATAAGGCGAGCTACATCTTTATCAATCATCAAAATCCTTTTCATTTATATGGTTTTTATCTGGTGAGTCGATGTAGCTAGATCATGAGCAAATTATAGCATGACATTGCATAATAACATCTGTTATGGCATAATTTTTTAGTCCAAGGTGTCTGTAGACCCAAAGGGCCAGGTGTACGGACAGTCCGTACCCCCTTCAGGAGGATTGATGCAAACCGTCATCGCCAAGGCGAAACGCGGCAACTACTACGAAATCACTCCGGGCAATATGCCCAAAGAGTTCGACGAGGTGTGGGGCACCCAGGTACGCGACCGGCTGCACCAAGCGCTGGCCGGCTTTGGCCTGGTCAAGGGGCTCAACCTCGACGAAAACGGCATCGTCCACCTCGACCTCAAGCGCTGCAAGGCCACAGAGCGCACCGAGTTGTTCGACGTACTGACCACCACTCTGCATGGGCTGGGGCTGCACAACCCGGCAGAGGGCATCGAGTACTGCGAGCTCAGCCCCGGTACGGGCGAAAGCTGACGCCTAGCGCTGGCGGCCCCACGCGGGCCGCCAGCACACCCAACATTTGCCATAAAATCATTGTATTTATATCAATTGTGATATACTAAACGTGTTATGGAAACATCGTACAAAGAGAAGATAGGTAAACTTATTCAGAAAAACCGCCAAGATCGCGGCTTAACTCAGGCTCAGATGGCCAAGGCGCTCGGCACCAGCCAAAGCGCCATCAACCGCATAGAAAACGGCGGTCAAAACCTCAGCATGGAAATGCTAGCGCGTATCAGCGACGTCCTCAATAGCGAAATCGTATCACTTAACAAGCCAGGCACACTTAACTTCCGCATCGAAGGTGGCCGCAAGCTCCATGGCGAAATCAGCGTTAAAACCTCTAAAAATGCAGCCGTAGTGCTCCTTTGCGCGGCACTTCTAAACAAGGGTAAAACCACCTTGCGTCGCATGCCTCGTATCGAGGAAGTCAACCGCCTTCTTGAGGTACTCGCCAGCATTGGCGTACAAACTCGATGGCTCAATGACAACAATGACCTCGAGATCAAACCTCCAGCAAAACTTGCACTCGATGAAATGAACGCCGAAGCCGGCCGAAAAACCCGTAGCGTCATTATGTTTATGGCGCCGCTCATGCATATGGTTAAAAGTTTCCGCATCCCGTACGCCGGCGGATGCAAGCTGGGCGAACGAACCATTCGCCCACACCTTTACGCGCTCGAAGAGTTCGGCCTCAACGTCGAAACTCATTCCGGTTGGTATACCTGCAGCGTCAACCTCAAGCAAGCCGACAAGGTAGTGATGTACGAAAGCGGCGACACCGCCACAGAAAACGCCATTATGGCGGCGGCACGAACGCCTGGTGTTACCACCATCAAGATGGCGAGCAGCAACTATATGGTTCAGGACCTCTGTTTTTTCCTTGAAAAACTAGGTGTCAAAATTGAAGGCATTGGCACTCATACACTCAAAATCCACGGCATTAAAGATATCAACAAAAACGTCAGCTATAACCCCAGCGAAGACCCTATCGAGGCTATGACCTTTCTGAGTATTGCCGCAACCACCAACTCGCCTATCAAAATTACTCGCTGCCCTATCGACTTTTTGGACCTCGAGCTAATGAAGCTCGAAAAAATGGGCATGTACTTTACCGTCAGCGAACCCTACAAGGCAGACAACGGTCGGACCGACCTGGTTGACATTCAATGTCACGAATCACCTCAGCTAATTGCCCTCGAAGACAAAATTGAGGCCCACCCATACCCAGGGCTTAACATCGACAACTTACCCTACTTTGTACCCGTTGCTGCTGCCGCCAAAGGCCGTACGCTCATCCATGACTGGATTTACGAAAACCGCGCCATTTACTACACCGAGCTCAACAAGCTCAGCGCCAATGTCCAGCTCGCTGACGTACATCGCGCCTATGTGACCGGCCCAACTAAATGGAAAGCCGCCGAAGTAATCTGCCCACCAGCCCTGCGTCCAGCCGTACTTGTGCTGATTGGTATGCTTGCCGCTCCTGGCACGTCAATTTTGCGCAATGTGTACAGTATAAGCCGCGGATACGAGGATCTCGCAGACCGTCTAAACGAGCTTGGGGCTAGCATCGAAGTCTTCCGCGAGATCTAAAATGCTTTAGTAAAAATAAATACTCCCGTGACAGGGAGTATTTTTATGTCAAAAATATAGGGGCGGGCCAGGCAGCAAATGCCCAGCCCGCCCCATGCGCCTACAAACCAGCCTCGAGCAGCAGAGGCGTCAGCTCATCCGCAGTCTGCGGCCAGTAGCGCTGCGCATCCCATGTGCCCACAGCACCATCCGGCATCGCCAGGTACGCGTCGACCAACAGGCCCGACGTGTTCGGGGCGATGATGTATACCGCCTCGTTCGTGCCAGGGAGCCTGCCGGCCATCTGCTCGGCCTCAGCATCGACGCCGAGGAGTTTGCCCAACCAGTGCGGCACATCGTCGCAGAGCACAATGGCGAAGACCAGGAGACCCCTCGCCGACCCCAAGTAGTACGTCGACTCGCAGCCGTCGAACACCAGTGGCTCACCGTCCTGACCGAGACTGAGATCGACACGCAAATCGTCGAACTCATTGAACCTGTCGGCCGGGTTCGCACACCGCACGGCCCGCTCCCACACGGCATGTAGCGAGCTCATCGTGGAGTGTCCGGGCAGATTGGCATACAGCTTCTTCAGCAGGATCACGTCATTTCACCTCTCAGATCGAATGTGGTCGCTTGCAAATATATCATAAAACCGCCTCATGAACGAGGCGGTTTTACATTGCTTCTGGTCAAAGAGCTATTTTGTAAGCTGCGGGGTAACTTCTTTGATAGCCTGCGTCATCGTCTGAACAGATACGCCGCTATTTTTAATGTTACTGAGCTCGGTGTCGAGGTTCGCAGGAGTCACGCCATATGCGTCACCACTGTTATCGACATTGTGGTATACCAATACCAACCATGTTTTGTCTTT
>Ga0075365_10000218_pt1 | contig 19315 bp, 13 predicted proteins | sample EndMetdeltDD1765_FD_71387 | JGI IMG/M metagenome (GOLD analysis project Ga0075365, IMG submission 71387) | Populus endosphere microbial communities from Tennessee, USA - Endosphere MetaG P. deltoides DD176-5 | ecosystem: Host-associated > Plants > Roots > Endosphere | place: USA: Tennessee... | reverse complement strand
CCCATGAAGTGGCGCCCTCCGGGCACGAACCGCGACTGGTTTGCAAGCCACCATTGGCGGATCTTCCCGACATCGGGCCAGGGCAAGGCAATGTCCTCCGGGAGCTCGACGTTTTCATCGTCGGGGTCTTCGGTGGGGCCGTCTTCGAAATCATCGGGCGGCGGGATTTCCATCTGCTCCAGGTTGAAGTCGACGCCGGTGATGGTGACGAACGCTTCGGCCGCAATCCGCGCGATGGCAGGATGCGCCATCTGCTCGATGAGCCATGGCACGTAGCGCGCGTCGCCGATGAATCCCGAACCGATGATGCGCAGGCGCTGCGCCTCGGGCAGCGTGGCGCTTTCGAGCAGCAGCGCGTGGCCCGGCGCGACCTCCATCGCCTGCAGCGCAAGCTGGAACGCGCGCGGCTGGCGCGGCCCGCTCTTCAGCGCGAAGGCCGCGAGCACATCGAGTGCCTGCCCCCGGTCGCCGAGCAGCGCCGCCGCCCATGCGGCCCAGAAGCGCAGCTCGGGCTTGGTCTCGCCGAGCAGCGATTGCGCCTGCGGCAACAGATCGGCACGGCCCAGCTCGCCGGCTGCGCGCAGCGCACGGATGCGCACGCTGTCCGGCGCACCCGCGATCAGTTGCCCGAGCACCGGGCCCGGATCGCGCCGATGCAGCGCGCAAGCCGCCAAGCCGAGCTTCTGCCGCAGCGGCGAAGCGTCGTCGAGCAACGCCTTGGCGCGGCCGCCGAGATACTTCGGCTCGACCCAGCCGAGCGCGGAGACCAGGCCGGGCACGACCTCGGGCAAGTCTTTTGCGCGCTCCACCAGATCGTCGAAGCGGCTGTCGACCGCTTCGATGGCGAGCACGGCGGCGACGAAGAAGTCTTCGGGGCCTTCGTTGTCGGTGAGCGCCAGCGCATGCCGACAGCCCTCTTCGCCGGCGACGCGCAGGCCGTCGATGTGGGCGGCAAGGCGCTCGTCGAGGTCGGCGAATTGCTGGGGCGAGTAGTTGGGCGCGTGGACCGCGCTGGCGCGTTGCAGCCAGAGGAAGGCGGCTTCGTCGGCGTGCTCGGCCAAGATGGATTCGATCACGTGCGCGGTGTCGCTCATGCTTCGATCTCCACGTTGCGGATCAGCAATGCATCGGCATGTGCCACAAGGAAGTGGGTGAGCAAGTCGAGGCAGGCCTCATGCGCGACTACGCCTTCGAGAAACCATTGGCAGGTGGTGCTGCCGATCCGCATCGTCTGTGTGGCGCCAACGGTTGATTCGCCCGGCAGGTACGGGTCCGGCGGCAGCCCGCCTTGCATGAGCGCGATCCAGCATTCGAAGCCCGCATCGAGCAGGGCCGATTGCTGGTCATCCGGTGGAGCGTCCAGGTTGAGCACGATCACCAGCTGTTCGCCGAAGCCCACGAAGTCGGGACGTTGCAGCACGAACGCTTGCGGCGGCTTCGCCGCGAGCGCCGATGCAGTCTCTTCGGGGGCCTGCGGCCCTGCCGCGCCGAGCCACTGCAACGGCAGGTCGCGCGCAAGCCGCCCCCATTCGCACATGCCGCGCAAGATCCGCAGCGCGGCCGGATGAATTGCATCGGCATGCACGTGTATCAGCACCAACGTGGGCGACGCTGGCTGCACCGTTATCGGCACCGCCGCGACACCGGGACCGAAGAATCCCAGCAGCATCGCCCGGGCGAAGTCGCGCGCGACGCCGCGCACGAAGTCGAGCACGACGACGGAGGCATCGGCGCGGGTGGCCACGGAGAAGGTCAGCATGTGACTCAGTCCTCGTCGCCGAAGAATCGTGCGTACCACGCCTGAGATTCCTCAGGCGTCATGCCGCTGACGAGCAGGTTGTCGATCCAGTCGTCCGGCACACGCAGCGGTGCGAGTACCTTGCCGACCGCGTGATACGCCGGCAGCGCCTGCCCCCGGTTGACATCGCCCAGTTCGGGTTGCGTGCCGGTGCGGATCAGCACCCCGCGATCATTGGCGATAGCCTGCACATTGATTGGCGGCGGCAATGCCGAGGCCAATGCGTCGATGCCCCCCAGCTCCGCGGCGCGGCTCTTGCCGAGAAAGCTCAACCAGCTCACTCCAAGAATGCCCAGGTCGGCAAAGCTGAAAAGACCGAGCGGCTTGCCGTAGGCCAGCCCCGGATAGCGCGTGAGCCAACCCCGGTTGACGCGTTCGAGCTCGCGCTCGGCCTCGCCGTCGCCGGTGTTCCAGTAGTAGGAGAAGCCGCCATAGCCGGAATCGAAATCGACCAGCGCCAGCAGGCCAAGCACCCGTTCGGCCGTGCGATCGGGTGCCTTGGTTTCGTCGAGCGGAAGGCATATACGCAGCATGTGCCGCACCACCCGGTCGTCGGGGTCGCTCAGGTCTTCCTCCGAGAAGAACTGGAAGGACGGCAACGCATAGTCGGCCGCGCTCGCACCGGAGTGCTGCTCCACCCCGAGCAGATAGCTCGAGAGCGCCTTCCTGTCGCACAGCATCTGCGCCACCTGGTCGTTGGCGGGGCCGGCAAGACGCTTGGCGGTCTTCATGACGTTGGTCTTGTACCAGCCTAGCGCCTGACCGTGATGATCGCAGAAGGCACGGTGAAACTCGATGAACTGCGGCGCTAGCACGGCGCGCGCAGCGGTGCAGAACACCAGGATTTCAAGGCATGGCCGAAAGTGCGTGGCCGCGCCGGCGTCACCGCCGAGGATCGTGTCGTTCATTCGTTGCTTCCTTGCACAGGTGGACCACATTCAATCGCAAGCGCAGTCCGATTCTTCGATTTGCTGGTACTTGCCCGCATTCTTCGCCCCCAGCCGCTCCTTGGCCAGTTGTTGGTTGGCCGTGGGCGTGTCGCCCTTGAACTTGACCTCGACGAAGCTCTTGACGTTATCGAAATTTGCCGGCTTGGCCGCATCCTTCAAGACCGTGAAATCGGGCCGAAAGGTGGTGCCGGGCGCGCCGCGTCCGGCCGCCAGGCCGCGAAACAGCGAGCCCGGTGCCGGCAAGCCGTTCGACAAGGTGCGCCCCTCCGACATGATGCCGACGAAAGCACCGCCTACCCGCTTGGCGATCTTCCAGGTCATTTCTACGAACAGGTCGAGCTTCTTCGGCGTGTAAAGCGGAAATCCGCTGCTGAGCTTGCTTGCCACGCGGGACTGCAGGGTCGGGTATTTCTTCGACGGGATCTTGCCCTGGTCTGCTTCGTCGCGCGTCTCGCACATCGCGGTGCAGATCTTGTCGCCCAGTTCCTGCCCCAACGCCTCGGCGATCACCGGGTTCTGCAGCACGCCGCCTAGATTGGCGGCGTTCTCCGCGTTGTGGAACATCTTGTCCGTGAGGCGGGTGGCGTTCTTGCCATCCATCTTCACGTCGAAGGAATAGAGAATCCACGTCGCCTCCTTCATGAAGGTGCTGGACTTCACGCCACCGGCCACGCCCGCGTTGTCGCCATTCGAGAGCGCGAACTTCGAGCCCTTGTTGGCGGTCATCGCCTTGTCGCCCTTGACGGTGGTAGTGCCGCCGCTCAGCGTGATCGAGTTCGCGATATTGGGATAGGGCACCGGCACCGGCCCGCCCGGACTCGGGGTCTTGCAGACGTCGGGAATGGTCGCAATGCTGACACCCGTGCTGAACTTGTGAACCAGCGACAGGCTGGTGCCATTGACCCTGATGGAGACCGGCACGATTCATTCCTCGCCGGGGTCCATCGCGCAGATCAACGCGGCGCCACGCTCGCCCGACTCGGAACTGGCCCACACCATGGACCATCGCCCCTTGCCGTAGCGCTTGCGATGACAAATCGCGGCAATGGCAACGTGCAGCGGAACGCTCGCCGCGCCGATGTCGCCCCAGCAATCGGCCAGCGCGACGAAATCGGTGGCCGCTCGGAAGCGATCGCCCTTGCGCAGCACCGTGAAGCCGTACTCGTCGGCACGGTAGGGCTCGCCGTTGAGGTCGCAGAAAACGTTGTGCACGCACTCCCCCGGAGGCAGTCGTTCGAGTGCCCGTTCGAAGGCCTCGCTCAAGCCGTCGCCCAGGCATACGTCGCCGGTTCCGATCAGATGAGCCTCCCGAGCGATGCCGATCCCGGCCACTTCACCCCAGACCTCGATGCGTCGCGCTCGCGCGAAGTCCCGCGAAGCCAGCAGCAGCGCGCCAGCAGCCTCTCCAGGCACGAAGCCCCATGCGTTGTTGTCGGCACCCCCGCCGTGAAGCTGCCCGCATGCCTCAATCCATTCGAGCGTCTCCGGTGCCAGGGTGGAATCGACGCCGCAGACGAGGCACGCGTCCACTGCTCCCGAGATGCAGTCTTGCACGGCGGCCTCGATCGCGAGATGGCCGCTAGCGTGGCCCGCCTCGAAGACCCGCGCGGCACCGAAGCGCCCCGGATATCGGTGCGACACGCACGCCAACAGTGAATCGGCCAGGTCACCGGGCCGGCCCGGACGCGCGGGCGGCAGCGCCATCGCGAGACCGCATCGCACCGATCTATCGTCAAACGGGGACAGCACGCGCAACGCGTCGTTGATGGCCGGCAGCAGCAGCGCGGCACAACGGCCCGCAACGTCCACCGAGGCATCGATCCAAGCCGCCCGTGCCACGCGCATCGGCTCGCCGACGGTATCGACCATGAACGGATGCTCGCCGAAGCCGCAGACTCCCGCGCGCACTGCCGCAGCGCTCGCGAAAACATCGCGCCCCACTGGCGTGCAGGCGCCCAGGCCTACGATACGCAATCCGCCGCCGCTCATGCCAGCGCCTCCAGAGGCGTCTCGCCGAAGCGAACCAGCTGCTTTTCGTAGACGCGCGTCTTCACCAGCTTGTGCACCCCCGGATGACACGGCAACGCGCTGTGCCACACCAGCGACACGCGCGCCGCATCGGGCTCGACGATCACCGTGTGCAAGCGCGGCGGTTCGTGCCGCCGGCGCGCGCCGTCCGAAAAGAAGGTCTCGAACCCGAATACCAACCGCGGCAATTCGAAGTGCCATTGCGCGGCATGCGACGACAGGTGAATCAGCGTCACCGGCTCCCCACCGCGCAGGAACTGCGGCGTCTGCTGATCCCCCGGCGCGCACTGATAGTGCCGGTCATCGAAATCCACCGGCAGCAACGGCAACCGATCACGCTGCCACGCTTCGCCATACGTCCCCGCAAACCTCGCGCGCGGCTGCCAGTGGTTGCACAACGGACCGAAACCCGCAGGCTCGGGCCGGTCGCTCCACGCTCGCACGCATTGGTCCGGATACTCGATGTTCGGCAGCCGCAGGCCTTCCGCATGCGCCGCTTCCGTCACGAAGCCAGTGCCCACGGGGTTGCGCACGTCGAACTGCGGCAACGGCGCACCGCGCGTCCACGGATCGACGCCGCCGTACGCGCGCTCCCACGCCAGCGGCATGGCGCTGAAAGACTCGGGCTCCGACGGCGCGCCGCCCAGCCATACGCGGTCGCCGGTCACGCGCAGCCGCTTGGCGATGGGGCCGACGCGCAGGCCCACGTCGAGCTGCGTCACGGGCACGCCGCCGGGCGCATGCGCGTGGCCGATCAGCAGCACGTCGGTCGTCTGCTTGGTGCGCACCAGGTCCATCTCGTAGAGCAGCCTCGGCTGAGGCGCGGCCTCGTCGACGAAGACGGGCGCCTGCGCGACGGGTGGTTGCTCGGGTGCGACGCTTGTCTCGCCATCGGGCGAAATGTCGAAGCTGCACTTCACCGCCACGAGCCAGATCTCCGCACCGTCGCGGTCGCGCACCCAGGTGCGTTCGGCGGCGTAGGGCGTTCGGTTGTCCAGCTGCCACATGGCATGCGCCTCGTCAGTTGATGCCCACGTAGGCACCCTTGACGCGGTTGGCGCCGCGCGAGCGCGAGAGCACGTAGTTGCCGTTGATCAGCACCTTGCCCGCGCGCGTGAGCACGATGCTGGCGTCGCCGCAGCGCAGCTCGATGCGCTCGCGCGCCTGAAGCACGACGCGCTCGCCGTCGACGTTGGCGTAAGCGCCCGCCTCGCGCGCTTGCGGTGCGTCGGCGTGCGGCGGCTGTACGCGCCCGACGATGACGGGGTGCCGCGCTTCGCCCTGCTCGAAGGCCACGACGATGGCCGCGCCGGCATCGCCGGGCGCCAGGCCAACGGTCGAGAGCGCCTGCACCGGCGCCATGCCTTCGCCCAGGGTGACCAGGAAGCGCCCCTCGGCATCGAAGCCTGCAAAGACGGCCACCGCCACGCCCTGGCCCGACAGCTTCGACCAGGCCGCCACGCTCTGCAGCACGCTGCGCGCGCTCTGGAGATCGGTGTGGTCTTCCACGGCTCAGTCCTCTCCCAGGTTGGAGCCCTTGATCTTGATCGAGCCACCGGCCTTGAACGATGCGCTGCCGTCGGCCTTGATGGTGATCTTGGCGCCCTTGATGGTGATGCCGCTGGCGTTCATGACGATCTTGCTGCCGCCGGCCTTGAGCATGATGGTGGGTGCCTCGACCATGCAGATGGCGCCGGCCTTGATCTTGATCGGGCCCTTCGATGTCTCGGAGATCACCGCGGCCGACAGCTTGTGCGGACCGCCGACGGAGATCGACTGCAGCGCACCCACGCTGACTTTCTGCAGCCCGCCCACGCTGACGATCTGCGCGCCGCCCACCGTCACGGCCTGCACGCCGCCCACGTTGATGGCCTCGCCGGCGCCCACGCTGTGCATGCGCCCCGCGCCCACGGTGTGCGCCTCGGCCACCGAGATGGTGGTGGTCTGCATGCCGTTGACGGTGTGGCTGCGCCCGCCGTTGATGGTCACGGTTTCGCCGCCGTTCACGGTTTCGGTCCGGTGGCCGCCAATGGTGATGGTTTCGGTGCCGCCCACCGACTCCTCGCGGTTTGCACCCACGGAGATCGTCTGGTTGGCCCCGATGCTCTGGGTCTGGTTGCTGCCCACGGTCTCCGAGTCGTCGACGTCGACGCTGTCGGTGCGGTTGTTGTGCACGGTGGTGGTCTGGTCGTGCTCCACCGTGGTGTTCATGTCGTACTGGCCGTGGATGGTCACCTTCTCCTTGCCGGCGGTATCGTCCATCGACAGTTCGTTGTAGCCCTTGCCCTTGTGCGTATTCGACTTGATGCCGCTCACCACGGCGCCCGCCGGCAGGCCATAGGGCGACATCGACTCGCCGTTGTAGAAACGCCCGACGATGATGGGCTGGTCGGGATCGCCATCGAGAAAGTCGACGATCACTTCCTGGCCGATGCGCGGGATGCTGATGGCCCCCCAGCTCTTGCCAGCCCATGGGTGCGACACGCGCACCCAGCAAGAGCTGTTCTCGTCGTTCTTTCCGTAGCGGTCCCAGTGGAACTGCACCTTCACCCGGCCATGCTCCTCGGTCCAGATCTGTTCGCCGCTCCGGCCCACGACGATGGCGGTCTGCGGTCCGCGCATGGCGACACGCGGCGTGAGACGCGGGGGGCGCCAGGGCACGTCGAGCGGCATCACGGTCATGAGAAAGGCGCTGGTGCCGCGCTCGCCGGCTTGCAGGGCGGGCGTCCCGGCCACCATGTCGCGCAGCATTGCAAGCATTCCATCGTTGACCGGATCGTCCTCGAGCGCCTCGTGCAGCACCTCGTCGACCGGGCGCCGCATCTCGTCGAAGGCGATGGACTCGTAGCCGGGGTGGCTGGCCGCGAAAGTGCAGGCGCCGATGATGTAGTCGCCATTGCGCGTGGTGTCGGGGTCGCCCTCGAAGGTGAAGCTGCGGCCCGCCGTCACATCGGGCCAGGTGGTCAGCGCCCAGTGGCGCTGGCGGCGGCCGATGAGTTCGTCCAGCCGTACCTGCGCCAGGTTGTCGGTGTCGTCGGTCGCGGTGTAGCCGCCCGGAAATTCGAACACCTCGAGATCGGACAGCTCGTGCGTGTCCGGGTCGCCCCTGTCGGCTCGCAGTTCCTTGCTGATGACCTTGAAGTCGCGATCGCGCGAAGCAAAGCGGCCCGACTCGAACTGGCGCGCGCTGACCCATCGCGTGATCTCGTTGAAGCGCGCCTCGGTGGCGTGGGTGGCCGCGTATTGCAGCGTGTCCGCGGCGGGGAGTTTGTCGTGCGCGAGCGTGCTCGTGTCCGACAGGTGCATGGTGCCGGGCGCATCGTGGGCGTCGAACCAGTAGTAGATTCCCTCCTCTTCCAGGAGCCGCGAAAGGAACTGGTAGTCGCTCTCCTGATACTGCACGCAGTAGGTATGCGGCGTGTGCGATCCGATCACCTTGCCCGACTTGATCTTCTTGAGGCCGCTGATCCTGCTGTCCTCGAGCACCGCGTCGACCACGCCGAGCACCGGCTTTTCCTGCAGGATGCGCGAATTGATGCGCTTGGTAAGCAGCCAGAACCACGAGCGCAGGCTGATACGGTATTCGAAGTAGCGCCCGATCTGCGCCACGCGCGAGAAGCGCACCGCGTGGCCCTGGCAGTGGCGCTCGTGCTTGCCGTTGTCCTTGTCGGTGAATTCGATCACCACGTCGAACGATCGGCCGAGGATGTCCTTGGCGTCGATCGTCTCGTTCTCGGCCAGCACCGTCAGCTCGTAGGCGGACGGGCGTGCAAGCACTTCGTGCCCTACGATGCGCCAGAACTTCAGTTCGCCGTTGGCGGGCGAATCGCTCTCGATACGAAACTCGTGATCAGCCATCGTTGGCCTTCTCCCCTTGCGCCGGCACGGCGGCGCTGCTTCGCTCTTTGAAGTACCTCTAGGGCGCCAGCATCAACACCAGGGTCTGGCTCGGCACCACGCGCGCCCCCGGGCAGTTGGTGCTGTTCTGCAGCGACATGCTGGTCAAGCGCGTGGCCGGCATGCCCAGGTAGAGCACAGTGAACGCGCCCGTCAGGTGCCGGCTGGGGCCCATGACCGTCCCCGATGCCACGCCCATATTGACGCCCGCGTTGTCGCCATTGGTCATCGGGATGGTGGTGGCGAGGTTGTGCACCGGCATGCCCAGGATGAGGATGTTCGGCACGTTGGGAACTGCCATCGGTCCCATCGCGATATTCGGGTACGGAATAGGCACCGGGCCGGCGGGCGTCGGCGTGAGACAAACGTCGGGAAACCCCATGTCCGTGCCCATCATCTGGCTGTTTGCGAACATCGCGGCTCACCCGAAATGGATCTGGCCGCCACGCGCCTTCACCAGCTTCTCGCCGTTGATCAACGCATGCTCTCCGGAGAGACGAAGGAGCTGCTGCGCCTCCTGTTCCAGGTGCGTCGCCTGCACCCGATCCACGCCTTCCGTGGTGCGCAAGTGGTTCTTGCTGAAATGCGTGACACGGTCGAACACCGTGCTCAGCAGCGAACCCGTGAGCTTCATCACCGCACCGATCACTCGCAGTTCCCGGCCCACCAGTTGCGCCTCGTCGCTGGCGATCTCGGCACGCCGTGTGCGCAGGGAAAAGCGCTCACACTCGAATTCCAGCGTGTCGGCCTCGATGCGCATCGGCCCGATGCCACCCAGCACATGAGGCACGCCGTCGTCACGCTGCAGCACCGCAAGCACCCACAACTCGTCGGGTGCGACAAGAAGGCAGGCGACGGAATCGCCGAGCGCGGGAACGAGCAGGCAGCTCGCGGCACGGCGACCGCTGGCTACCAGGGTGCCGCTGGTGACCGTCAGTTTTCCTCCGTCGCACGCCGTCACGATTCCGACGCAATGCGTCGCCGGCGTGGCGGACGCGGCCTGCGCGGCGATGGCGGGCCTGGATGCGGCGCGAACGGCGCGCCCCTTTTCCGCAGTGATGGTGGATCGGCTCATGATGTCTGACTCCTTTGGTTTCTCTCGCGTGGTTCAGGCCGGGATGGCCTGCCAGTTCTCGGCCTGGGCGCGCTGTGCATCGGTTTCGATGGCGCGCGCGCGATCGGGAAGCTGCGCGTTCTCCGTGTCCGCGCGATGCAGCACGGTGCGCACCATCGTTGCATTGCGCGCATCTACGTTCTTCAGGTTGGCGTGACTGAAATCGGCATAGCTCACATCGGCACCGCGCAGCGTGGCACCGACAAGCTGTGCATTCGCAAAATGGCACTGATGCAGATTGGCGCCGTCGAAGCACGCGCCGTCCATGCGGCTGCCGGTAAACAGCGCCTGGCGCAGGTTGGCACCTGCAAAATCCAGCTGCGTTCCTTCAGCGTCGCAGAAGATGGCCATGGGTGCCTGCACCTGGCCGAAGTCGCAACCCGTCAACAGCGATCCCTGGAAGTTGCATTGGCTCATCGAGACGCCGTGAAACCGGGCGCCCGCCAGGTCGGTGTGGGAAAACTGGCAGCCATCGAGCGTGAGGCCGACGAAGGACTTGCGTTGCAAGCCTGTCTTGTGAAAGACCACGCGCTGCATGGAGGCCCTCTCCCATGTCATCTGTGCAAGGTCGCACTGAAAAACCGCCGTGTGGCTCCATCGGCTGTCGTCGGCATTCACATCGACCAGGCTGCACTCGGTGAACAAGGCCGACTCCAGGCCTGCACCCGAGATGCCCGAATGGTCCAGCTGGCAGCGCGAGAAAGTCGCCATGCTCAGCGCGGCCTGGGCAAGCTGGACATGGCCGAGGCGGCAGTCGGTGAAAACCGCGCCATGCAGGTTGACGCCCCGCAAGTCCGCATGCGCCAGATTGCAGCCGTTGAACACCGCGCGCCGCAGATTCGCACCAGCGAACAGCGCGCCGCCGATCTCGCAGTTGTCGAACATCGCTTCACGCAGGTCGGCGTCACGAAAATCCACTTCGTCGAGCCTGGTTTTCGAGAAGATCCCGCCGGCGACGAGGCTCTTCGCATACCGGCCCTTGCGCAGATCCTGGCCGTCGATCGTTTCGCCAAGACTGGCGGCATAGGAAAGAAGTCGTGCTTGCACGGTGAGTCCTCAGTTTCTGCCGGCCTGCTGCTCTGGCGTGAGTCGGGGATAGGTTCGCGCACGTTGCAGCAAGGCCCCCTCCAGACGCACATCGGCATCGAGCTGCACCCGGGCCAGGTCCGCACCGAACAGGTTCGCATTGCGCAGGTCGGCGCCGCGCAGATCCGCACGCGGAAGCAAGGCCTCCTTGAAGTTGGCGCCAGCCAGATTCGTGCGCGCCAGCCCGGCCTTGCGCAGCAGGGCGCCCTGCGCACTTGCAAGCCGCGCATCACAGCCCTCCAGCCGCGCCATCGAGAGATTCGCGCCGTCGAGCCGCGCCCTCACCAGCCGGGCACCATCGAGCCTGCATTCGCCGAGATTGGCGCCCTGCAGGTCGGCTTGGGTGAAATCGGCACCGGCAAGGCTGGTCTTCTGTGCGAAGGTCGCTCCTGCGAGCCGCGCCCCGGCAAAGTTCGAACGATCGGCCCGACATGCAACGAAACTGGCGGAGGTCAGCTGTGCGCCACGGAAATCGACTCCCTCGAGATCGCACTCGATGAAATTGCACGATGTCAGGTGCGCCTCGGCCAGTACCAGCCCCTTCAGGTCGAGCTTGTAGAAAAGCAACCCACCGCCGATGAAGCTACTCCAGTCGGCCAGCCCCCACGTCGTGTGGAGCAAATCGACGTTGTTCAACTCGGCCTCGCGCAACTGTGTCTGGGCCAGGTTGCAGTGCGTCAGCGTGGTGCCCGAGAACTTCGCCTTGTCGAAGACGGCGCCTCCGAGCCTGGCGCGGCCGAGGTTGGCGGCCTGGAAGTTGGCGCCGATGGCGATGACATTGCCCAGATTGGCATGCGCAAGCACGGCCGCGCGCAGATTCGCGCCAGAAAGGTTGGCCCCTTCGAGGTTGGCGCTCTCCAGCCAGGCGCCCGAGAAGTCGACGCCGCTCAGGTCGAGCCTGGACAGGTCGACGCCTGTGAGATCGATACCCGGCAGCACACGAATCCCGCGCCCGAGAAGCCATTCGATCTCGCGCCTTGCCTGGATGCCGCGCTCGCCCTGCAGCGCATGCGCGGGGGGTTGCATGTGCGCGTTCTTGAGGTAGTCCATGTGCAGCGCGAGCTCCTGCTGTGCAAGTTGCTGCGCCATCGTGGACTTGTCGAAGGACTTGTCGCCCAGGGCGAAACCCTTTTCAATCTCGACAAGCTGCGCGCTCGCGCGATAGGTCGGCGGGCCGCGGTGCACGAGGTCGGGCGGGATCCGCCCGACCTTCTGCGCGAAGGCGAGCGCATTCTCGAGCTGGGTCACGGCATCTTCGACCGCGGCCCATTGTTGCTTCTCCATCTCCTTCTCGATCCGCTCGAGATAGGCGGGCAGTTCGGCGGCCGTCGGACGCTTCTCGCGCGGCGGCATTCGCACACCCAGCGCATCGGGGTCCTTGCCCTGCGCACGGAGTTCGTCGCGCGCCATTTCCACGTCGATCTCCCCGCGGCGGTATTGCGCTTCCTCACGCAGGCCATCGGGGCGCATCAGCGACTGTGTACGTTCGGTTTCGGGATCGACGGTATCGAGCGTGTCCGGCAGGAGGTCGGCGTCGTTCAAGGCCTGCACCGCCGCACGCTTGCCGTCCTGGCGTTTGGCAAGCACCTCCAGGTAGTGAGGCGCAGGCTTGGCCTCGCCCAGGCGTTCCACGCCGCCAATCAGGTGACTGACGTCAGACGCATCGTCCTCGCTGACCTCGGCCAACCCCTGGAAGATCAGCACCATGCGTTCGGCATGGGGATAGAACCAGACCGTGGTGAGTCGCATCGGAATTTCGCGCAGCTTGTGCCCGGCGCTGCTGCCGCCATCGCTCGTGATCGCATAGTTCGCGAAAGCACGCACCGCCAGTGCCGGCAGCTTGCCGTCAATGAGCGGCTTCGACGGATGCATGTTCTCCAATGCGAACGCCTCGTCGCCGCGCAGGGGCGCACCCAACCATTGGTCCTTTGGCGCGAGGTTGAAATACTTCCAGTCCAGATCGGGCGCAAAGCCGGGCGCATGCTCCTTGAGCCAGGCGTCGTCGTAGGTTCCCCTCAGCGCGGCGCGCTGCGGATGCATCACGTCCAGCGGGCCGAAGGCAGCGGGCACGATCACGTCATCGGGTCCGTGAAGGCGCGAACTTGGCATCTCCAGATTCGGCAGCCGGCGCACGCCATCGACCAGGCTGCGGCCGCGCCCTTGCGGATTGGGCGCAAAGCCGTCGCCGCCATAGGCCTGTGTCCAGGCGAGCGGCATGCGCTCGAAAGGCAGCGGCGCGCTGGCCTTCCCGCCGTCCCAATGACGTTCGCCAAAAGCCAGGACGGTCTTTTCGGTTTCGCCCAGTCGCGCGCGCACCGCCACGGCATTGGGTCGCTCGGCGGTGGCATAGGCATTGCCGTGCACCAGGAATTCGGGCGTCAGCTTGGCGATGCCCTCGTCGATCAGCGGCTGCGCCATTTCGGCCGCAAGAAAGTTCCACATCGACTGCTCGCTCCACAACGTACCACGCGGTGCCTGCGCGAACGGCACGTGCAGGTAGCCGGACACGCAAAGGCCGAAGCGCTTGCGGTACTCCATCGGCCGGGCCGAAAGGCCAAGAGACTGGGGCTTGATCACATGCATGGGGAAACAACCGTGACGACTGGAGACTACGGCGTGCCGCCGCCTGAACCGCCACCGACTCCGGGCGTACCGGGCGCCGGCGGTATGACGTAGTGGCTGTCGGTGGGCGTGATGCCGTCGCCGCTGGTGGCCTGGGTGCTGTTGGGCGCCGGACCCTCGTTGATCGCCGTGACGTGGCCGGCGCTGGAGACGCTGGCCTGCGACAACCGGTTGAGCCGCGCCGCCAGCCCCGGGTGGCCCGCGTTGGCCGCCTCCACGGCAGCGTCGTGCAGTTCCTGGCGCGCGGCCGCGTACTGGTCGTTGAGCTCGCCGAAGCCGACGATCGCCGACCACACGCTGGCGCCCGCCGCGACGCCAAGCACACTCGCGGCCATCTCCGCGTCCGCCGCGATCATCCCGGTGGCGCCACCACCGCCGGCACCCGGCACATAGAGCTTCATGCTCAGCAATTCGACGTGCGGCCCGGCTGCGGCGCTGATTTTCGCGGCCACCACTGTCTCCAGTTGCGCGGCCAGGGTGGTGCTGATCTGGACGCCCATGAAGGTGTCCACCGCCAGGCCGAGAAAGGTGCTGCGGGCCAATCCCATGTTGGTTTCGCTCGAGTGGCCGACATAGCCGCTCGAGTTGGCGCCCATCACCGTGGTGTTGTTCTCGATCGACGTCTGGTTGATCTTTCCGACCGCCAGGATCGAGGCGTCGGTGTTGCTCAGAATGGAGAACTTGTTCGCCATGATCGTGTAGGGACCATTGGGCGAGGTATGGACCACCGAATTGGCACCCGTCACCTTGTGCTCGATGTGACCGGCCTCGAAGGTCATCACGGCCGCCTTGTACGACAGGTTGCCTGTGATGTTGACGGTCTGGTTGCCACCGATGGTTCGCGATTCGTTGCCGGTCGTGTTCTCGGTGCGCGTGGCCTTCGTGTCGGTATTGATGGCCCCCTTGACGACCAGCGTGTGCGTCCCGTCCACGTTGGTGGTCTGGTTGCCAACCACGTAGTTGTCCTGGTTGGTGCCAACCTTGAGCTTCTGCGCCAGGTCGACCACGTGCGATTCGTTGTTCTTGACGTGGATTGATCGGTTGCGCGTCACGGCCAGGGTCTGGTCGCGCTGGATGATGCCGCTCTGGTCGCGCTCGACGACCAGGCTCTGATCGCGGCCCACGGTGGTCGAATCATCGAGCTCCACGCTGCGGCTCATGTTGCGCTCGGCGTGAATGTTGATGTTCTCTTCGCCCTTCTTGTCCTCGAACATGATCTCGTTGTAGTTCGAGGCGCCGCCGCCGGGCGTGGAGCGGGTCTTGAAGCCGCTTTGCGAGGGCGACTTGTACGGGATCGGCTGGTCGTCGTTGTAGACGCGGCCCACGATGATCGGGCGGTCGGGGTCGCCGTTCAGAAAGTCGACGATCACTTCCTGGCCGATGCGCGGAATGAAGTACCCGCCCCAGCCCTTGCCGGCCCAGGGCTGCGACACGCGCACCCAGCAGGTCGACTTCTCGTTGCTCTCGTCGTAGCGGTCCCAATGAAAGTGCACCTTCACGCGGCCGTGGTCGTCCACGTGGTACTCGTCGCCCTTGGGGCCCACCACGATCGCGATCTGCGGGCCGGGCATGGTCACGCGCGGCGTGAGGCGCGGCGCGCGGTACGGGCGGTCCACCGGAATCACGGTCAGCAGGAACGCGCTGGTGCCCGGTTGCGCGGTGTGCAGCATGGGCGTGCCGGCAATCAGTTCTTCCAGCACCTGCAGCGTGTCGGCATTCACCGCGTCGTCGCGCAGCGCCTCGGACAGCACGCTGTAGATCGGCTGCTCGGCGGCGCCGGCCGCCACGCTCTCGTAGCCGGGATGGCTGGCCATGAAGGTGCAGGCCGCGATGATGTAGTCGCCGTCGCGCGCACCATCCGGGTCACCCTCGAACTTGAAGCTGCGGCCCGCGGCCACGTCGGGCCAGTTGGTCAGGGCCCAGTGGCGGTCGCGGCGCGCGTTGAGTTCGTCGCCGCGCAGCTTGGCCCGGTTCTCGGCGTCGTCGCCGCTGAAGTAGCCGCCGGGAAACTCGAACACTTCGAGGCCGGCCAGTTCATGGTCGTCGGACACGTCGATGGCGGCGCCCAGCTTCTTCTTGATGGCCTTGAAGTCGCTGTCGCGCGAATCCTGCTTGCCCGTATGAAAGTGGCGCGCGCTCACCCAGCGCGAGATCTCGTTGTAGCGCGCCTCGCTCGCATCGCTGCCCGCGTGGCGCAAGGTACCCTCCACGGACAGCTTCTCGTGCGCCATGTCGCTCGCGTCCGACAGGTGCATGGTGCCAGGCGCATCGTGCGCGTCGAACCAGTAGTAGATGCCTTCGTCTTCCAGCAGCCGCGAAATGAACTGGTAGTCGCTTTCCTGGTGCTGCACGCAGTAGCGCCGCGGGTTGTGGGTGCCGATGACGTTGTCGGCCTTGGTCTTCTTGAAGCGCTTGATCGGGCTGTCCTCGAACACCGCATCGATCACCTCGAGCACCTTCTTGTCCTGCAGGATGCGGGAGTTGCTGCGCTTGGTGAGCAGCCAGAACCATGAGCGCAGCGTGATGCGGTATTCGAAATGCCGGCCCACGTGCCCCGCGCGCACGAAACGCACCGCATGCCCCTGGCAGTGCCGCTCGTGCTTGCCGCCATCGGCGTCCTGAAACTCGATGACCACGTCGAAGGCCCGCCCAAGAATGTCCTTGGCGTCCAGTGCCCTGTTCTTCGACAGCACCGTGAGCTCATAGGCCGAAGGCCGCGCGAGCGCCTCGTGGCCCACGATGCGCCAGAACATCAGCTCCTTGTTGACAGGCGAATCGCTCTCGATGCGGAACTCGTGGTCGGCCATTTCGGGGGTCTCTTGTTGAAAGCCTCAATCAAAGGCGTAGGTGAAGTCGGCGTCTTTCACGTCGAGCGCCACGCGACGGATCTCGCCGCCGGCGGCCAGGCGCTGCAGGTATTCGACCGAGATGGTCGGCAGCACGGTGTTGGTCAGGATCGCGTCGATCACGCGGCCACCCGACTCCGGGTCCTGGCAGCGCGCCACCACCTGCTCGACCACCGCCTCGCTGTACTCGAAGGGCACGCCGTGGTTGGTCTCGACGCGCTTCTTGATGCGGCCCAGCTGCAGCCGCACGATCTTCTTCATCATCTCGGGCGACAGCGGGTAATAGGGAATGGTGACGATGCGGCCCAGCAACGCAGGCGGGAACACCTTCATCAGCGGCGCCTTCAGCGCATCGGCCAGCGCGTTGGAATCGGGCAGAAGCTCGGGGTCGCGGCACATGCTCATCACCAGCTCGCTGCCGGCATTGGTGGTGAGCAGGATGATCGTGTTCTTGAAGTCGATCATGCGGCCCTCGCCGTCTTCCATCCAACCCTTGTCGAACACCTGGAAGAAGATCTCGTGCACGTCGGGGTGGGCCTTCTCCACCTCGTCGAGCAGCACCACGCTGTAGGGCCGGCGGCGCACGGCCTCGGTCAGGATGCCGCCCTCGCCGTAGCCCACGTAGCCGGGCGGCGCGCCCTTGAGCGTGGAGACGGTGTGCGCCTCCTGGAACTCGCTCATGTTGATGGTGATGATGTTCTGCTCGCCGCCGTAGAGCGCCTCGGCCAGCGCCAGCGCGGTCTCGGTCTTGCCGACGCCCGAGGTGCCGCAGAGCATGAACACGCCGATGGGTTTCTGCGGGTTGTCGAGCCGCGCGCGCGAGGTCTGGATGCGGCGCGCGATCATCTCGAGGCCGTGCTTCTGGCCGATGACGCGCTGGTTGAGCGTGTCCGCCAGCTTGAGCACCGCCTCGACTTCGTTCTTCACCATGCGGCCGACGGGAATGCCGGTCCAGTCCGCCACCACCGAAGCCACGGCCTGCTCATCGACCGAAGGCAGGATGAGCGGCGACTCGCCCTGCACTGCATGGATCTTGGCCTGCAGCGCATGCAGCTCTTCAAGCAGCGCGGCCCTGTCTTCACTCCCTCCCCCGCCGGGGGAGGGTTGGGGTGGTGGCACGTCGGCCTTCGCATCGCCCTCGGCGGAGGCGGCATCCACCGGCTTGTTGCCCGCGCGCAGCTTGCTGCGCAGTTCGAGCAAGCGGTCGACCAGCCCTTTTTCTTCCTGCCAGCGCGCATTGAGCGCATCGAGCTGCACCTTCGATTCGGCCAGCAGCGCCGCCACCTGCGCGGCGCGCTTGGTCACGTCGATGCCGATGGCTTCTTCGCGGCCGATGATCTCCTGCTCGACCGTGAGGCCCTCGATGCGGCGCATGCAGTCTTCCACCTCGGGCGGCGTGGCGTGCTGCGACACGGCCACGCGGGCGCAGGCGGTGTCGAGCAGGCTCACGGCCTTGTCGGGCAATTGGCGCGCGGGAATGTAGCGGTGCGACAGCTTCACGGCGGCCTCGATGGCCTCGTCGAGCAGCTGCACGCGGTGGTGCTTCTCGAGCACGCTGGCCACGCCGCGCAGCATGAGAATGGCCTTCACCTCGTCGGGCTCGGGCACCTGCACGACCTGGAAGCGCCGCGTGAGCGCCGGGTCTTTCTCGATGTATTTCTTGTACTCGGCCCAGGTGGTGGCGCCGATGGTGCGCAGGTTGCCGCGCGCGAGCGCAGGCTTCAGCAGATTGGCCGCATCGCCGGTGCCGGCCGCGCCGCCCGCGCCCACCAGCGTGTGGATCTCGTCGATGAAGAGAATGATGGGCGTCGGCGAGCTCTGCACTTCGTCGATCACCTGGCGCAGGCGCTGTTCGAACTCGCCCTTCATGCTCGCGCCCGCCTGCAAGAGGCCGATGTCGAGCGTGAGCAGCTTCACGTCTTTCAGCTGCGGCGGCACGTCGCCGCGCGCCAGGCGCTGCGCGAAACCTTCCACCACCGCGGTCTTGCCGACGCCGGCCTCGCCCGTCAGCAGCGGATTGTTCTGGCGGCGCCGCATCAGGATGTCGACGATCTGGCGGATTTCCTCGTCCCGCCCGGTCACCGGATCCATCTCCCCCTTCTTCGCCTTCTCGGTCAGGTCGACAGCAAATTTCTTGAGCGCATCGCCCTTGCCCATGGCGGCGGGCGCCATGGCGCCGGAATCTTCGCCGGGCGCTCCGCTGCCCATGCCGGTTCCGTCCTGCGCGCGCATCTGCGATTCGGGCGAAGGGTCGCAGATCTTCACGAAGTTGTCGGCCAGGTCCTCGACCTTCACCTTCTCGAACTGCTTCGACAAGCCGAAGAGCGGGTTGCGCAGGCTCTGCGTCTTCAGCATGCCGACCAGGATGTAGCCGGTGCGCACCTGCGCCTCGCCGAACTGCAGCGTGGCGTAGGTCCATGCACGCTCGATGGCGTTCTCGATGTGCGGAGAAAAATCGCTGATGGCGGTGGCGCCGCGCGGCAGGCGGTCGAGCGCGGCCGTCATGTCCTTGGCAATCACCGACACGTCGAGCCCGTAGTGCTGGATCACGCGGTGCAGGTCGGAGTCCTGCACCTGCAGCAGCTGGGCGAACCAGTGCTCCAGCTCCACGTACGGATTACCGCGCATCTTGCAGAACACGGTGGCGCCTTCGATGGCCTTGTAGGCCAGCGAATTGAGCTTGCCAAAAAGGGCGGTGCGGCTGATTTCACTCATGGAGGACTCCGTATCTCTTCAAGACGAATGGAAGCTGGGTTTATTGAAATGCGAGCGGCTGCGAAGGCCCCGCGCTCGCGCGCACCGGCTGGCTGCCGATGCGCACGTCCGCCGCATCGCGCGCACGCTTGTGTTGCCCGAGCCAGGAGATCCACCCCAGGCGGGGCGCGTTGCCCTTGTGCTGGCCGAGCCGCGTGGCCGGAACCTCGGCCTTCTGCAGCATCAGTTCGGCGTCCCACTCGAGTTCGTCGCCCAGCAG
>Ga0075365_10000217_pt1 | contig 19371 bp, 22 predicted proteins | sample EndMetdeltDD1765_FD_71387 | JGI IMG/M metagenome (GOLD analysis project Ga0075365, IMG submission 71387) | Populus endosphere microbial communities from Tennessee, USA - Endosphere MetaG P. deltoides DD176-5 | ecosystem: Host-associated > Plants > Roots > Endosphere | place: USA: Tennessee... | reverse complement strand
CCTGGCCCAGCGCGGCGTGCGGGTGCCCGAGGACGTCAGCGTGGTGGGCTTCGACAACATCTTCGCCGCCGACCTGTGCACCCCCGGGCTGACCACGCTCGGCGGCGTGCACGCCGACGTCGGGCGGGTCGCGGTCGAGCTGCTCCTGGACGCCGCCGCGCCGACGTACCGGGGCGAGCGGCCGCAGGTCGTGCTGCCCACAGAGCTGGTGCTGCGGGGCTCGACCGGGACCCGGGACGCCTGATGCGGGTCGTGGTGGTGGGGGCCGGCGTGAGCGGCCTGAGCTGTGCCGCGCTGCTGCTCGAGGCCGGCCACGAGGTGGTGGTCGTCAGCGCCGACCCGATCGAGCGGACGGTGTCCTGGGTCGCCGCGGCGGTGTGGTTCCCGACCGCGGCCGGACCGGCCGACGCGGTGGCCCGCTGGGGCGCGACGACGTACGACGTGCTCGCGGCCGAGGCCGCCGCCGGGGTCCCGGGCGTGGTCCTGCGCGAGTCGCTGGTGCTGCACCGCACGCTCACCGACGGCGACCTCCCCGGCTGGGCCGCCGCGGTCGGCGGGGTCCGGCCCGCGCGGCCGGACGAGCTGCCGCCGGGCTACCCGGCCGGGCTGCGGTTCGTCGTGCCGCTGGTGGAGATGCCGCTCTACCTGCGCCACCTGCGGGAGCGGGCGGCCCGGGCCCGGTTCGTCACGCGGCGGCTGGCGCGCCTCGACGACGTCCTCGACCTCGGGCCGGACCTGGTGGTCAACGCCGCCGGGCTGGCCGGCGGGGCGCTGGTCGGCGACGAGACGGGCTTCCCGGTCCGGGGCCAGGTGGTCCGGGTCGCCAACCCCGGCCTCGACCTCTCGGTCCGCGACGAGCACCACCCGGGCGGCCGGGCCTACGTGCACCCGCGCTCGGGCGACTGCATCCTCGGCGGCACCCTCGACGTGGGGCGCTGGGACACCGCCCCGGACCCGGCCGAGACCGCCGCCATCCTCACCCGCTGCACCGACATCGAGCCCCGGCTGGCCGGGGCCCGCGTGCTGGAGAGCGTGGTCGGGCTGCGCCCGGGCCGCCCGGAGATCCGGCTCGAGCGCGACGACTCGCTGCTGGGCGTGCCGGTGGTCCACGACTACGGCCACGGCGGCTCCGGGGTCACGGTCGGCTGGGGCTGCGCCCGCGACGTCGTCGCGCTGGTGGAGGCCGCGCGATGAGGGCGTACGACGTCGTCGTGGTCGACCACCACGACTCCTACACCTGGAACCTGGTGCACCTCCTCGCCGCGGTCACCGGGGTCCTGCCGCGCGTGGTCCAGCACGACGCGGTCACCGCGGCCGAGGTGCTCGCGCACTCCCACGTGGTGCTCTCCCCCGGTCCGGGCCATCCCGAGGTGCCTGCCGACTTCGGCGTCGGCCGCGCGGTGCTGGCCCAGGGCGCGGTGCCGGTGCTCGGCGTGTGCCTGGGCCTGCAGGGGATGGTCACGGTGCACGGCGGCCGGGTCGAGCGGCACCCGCCCGCGCACGGCCGGGTGAGCGCGGTGACCCACGACGGGGCCGGGGTCTTCCGCGGTCTGCCGAACCCGTTCGCGGCGGTGCGCTACCACTCGCTGGCGGCGGTCGAGGTCCCGGCGTGCCTGGAGGTCACCGCGACCAGCGAGGACGGCGTGGTGATGGGGGTGCGGCACCGCGAGCTGCCGCAGGAGGGCGTGCAGTTCCACCCCGAGTCGGTGCTCTCCGAGCACGGCGAGCAGCTGGTCGCGAACTTCCTGGGGGTCGGGTGAGCGTCCTGCGCGCGCCCCGCTGCTTCTGGCTCGACGGCGGCGGCGCCCGGGAGTGGTCCGGGCGCCGGTCGCTGGTCGGCTGGCTCGAGGACGACGACGTCTCGATCACCTACGACGCCGCGCGCCGCGAGGTGACCCGGCACGCCGCCGGGCGGGCCGAGGTGGTCGGCGACGACGTGTTCGCCGTCCTGGAGGCGGAGGTGGCGGCGGGTCCGGGGGACGCCCGGTGGTTCGGCTACCTCGGCTACGCCTGCCGCCCCGACCTGCCCGCGCAGACCGGGGGCCCGGTCCCCGACGCGGTCTGGATGCGCCCCTCCCACCTGCGGGTCTTCGACCACCCCGACGGCCGGACCCGCGCCTCGGCGCCCGGCCTGCCGACCGCGGACGGGCTGGTCGACCCGGCCGTCTACGCCGCCGCCTTCGAGAGGGTGCAGGAGGCGCTGCACGCCGGCGACAGCTACGAGGTCAACCTGACCTACCGGGTGGACGTCGCGAGCCCCGTCGACCCGCTGACGGCGTACCTGCGGCTGCGCGCACTCAACCCCGCGCCGTACGCCGGGTTCCTCCAGCACGACGTGCCCGGCGCCCGGGCCTGGCTGCTGAGCTCGAGCCCCGAGCGGTACGCCGTGATCGGCCCCGACCGCACCCTCGAGACCAAGCCGATCAAGGGCACCACCCCCCGCGGCGCGACGCCGCAGCGCGACGCCGCGCTGCGGCGCCGGCTCGCCGTGGAGCCGAAGTTCCGGGCCGAGAACCTGATGATCGTCGACCTGCTCCGCAACGACCTGGCGACGGTCTGCGAGCCGGGCACCGTCGAGGTGCCGAGGCTGATGGCGGTGGAGTCCTACGAGACCGTGCACCAGCTGGTCTCCACCGTCCGCGGCCGGCTCCGGGCGGACGTCTCGACCATCGGCGCGATCCGCTCGCTGTTCCCGGCCGGCTCGATGACCGGTGCCCCGAAGCAGCGCACGATGGCGGTGATCGAGTCCGTCGAGGCCACCCCGCGCGGCGTGTACGCCGGCGCCTTCGGCTGGCTGTCCGGCGACGGCCGGGCCGACCTGGGCGTGGTCATCCGCTCCCTGGTCACCGCCGGCGACGGACGGTGGTCGCTCGGCACCGGCGGCGGCATCACCGTCGACTCCACCGCCGACGACGAGCTCGCCGAGACGACCTGGAAGGCGGCCCGGCTGCTGCAGGCCCTGTCGGGATAGCCCTGTCAGGATGAGGGGCGTGCGTCGTGCCGTGGCCCCCCTCCTCGCCGTCACGGTGGCGCTGGTGCTGGCCGACTCGGCGGTGGTCACCCTCGCCCTGCCCGACATCCTGCGCCACCTCGACACCTCCGTCGGCCAGGTCGCGTGGGTGCTGATCTCCTTCAACCTGGTGCTCGGACTGCTCGCCGTGCCGGCCGCGACGGCCTTCGAGCGCGCCGACCCGCGGATCCTCGGCGCGCTCGGCATCGCCGTCTTCGCCGCCACCTCCGCCTGGTGCGCGGCGGCCGGCTCGATCGAGGTGCTGGTCGTGGCCCGCTGCCTGCAGGCGCTCGGCGGCGCGCTGGCCCTGGTCGGCTGCCTGGAGCTCCTCGTGGCGGAGTACGACGAGCGTCGCGGCGTGGCCGCGTGGATCACCGCCGGCGTGGTCGGCACGGCCGCGGGGCCGGTCGCGGGCGGGCTGCTGACCGAGGCGATCTCGTGGCAGGCGATCTTCGTGGTGCAGGTGCCGTTCGCGGTGCTCGCCGTGCCCGCGGCGCTGGCCGCGCGGCCCGTCGTACCGGACGCGACGCCGCAGCGGCACCGCCCGGCGGTGTGGCCCAACGTGACCCTGGCCCTGCTGTCGGCCGCGCTGACCGCGGCGCTGTTCCTGGTGGTGCTGCTGCTGGTCGAGGGCTGGGGCCGCTCGCCGGCCACGGCCGCGGTGACCGTGTCGGTGGTCGCGGTCGCGGCCCTGGCCTCCGCCCCGCTGGCCCGGCTGCTGCGGCCGGCGCCGGCGGTGGAGGTCGCGGTGGGCTGCTTCCTGGTCGCCGGGGGCCTGGCCGCCCTGGCGCTGCTGCCCTCGGCGCACCTCGGCTGGACCGTCGCACCGCAGGCCCTGGTCGGCCTGGGCCTCGGCCTGAGCGTGGACCGGCTCACCGTCCAGGCCCTCGAGCTGCGACTGCCCCGGGCCCGGCACGCCGGGTGGACCATCGGCGCGCGCCACGTCGGCGTCGTGGTGGGCCTGGCGATCCTGACCCCCGTCTTCACCGCCGACCTGCAGGACGCCCAGGTGCCCGCCCAGGAGGCGATCACCGCCCTGGTCCTCGACGCGCCGCTGGAGCCGCAGTCCAAGATCGCCGTCGCCCGTGCCCTCGGCGACGAGCTGGTCGGCGAGGAGGGGCGGGTGCCGGACCTGTCCGGCGCCTTCGCCCGGCTCGACCTGGCCCCCGACGAGCGCGCGGCCGCGGCCGACCTCGAGCGGGCCCTCGACGAGCAGCTGGAGCGGGCCGCGACCCGCGCCTTCCGCGACTCGTTCCTCGTCGGCGCCGGACTGGCCCTCCTGGCCCTGCTCTCGGTCCTCGTCCCCCGCCGCCGGGGTACGCCGTGACCGCCCGCGCCGCCGCGCTGCCCGCGCTCGCCCTGGTCCTGGTGGCCGCCGTGCTCGGCGTCCAGCTGGTCCAGGGCGGCGGTCGCTTCGAGCCGCTCCGGCCGGCCGACCCCTGCGTGGCCCGCGACGTCACCTCGCAGGTCGACGGCATCGAGGGGCTCACCGAGCGGCTGGTGCTGCTCGGCGTCGACGCGGCCGCCTGCGACCTCCGCGTCGGCCGGGAGGCGCTCACCCTGGAGCTCGCCCAGCGCGAGCCCACCGACGCCCAGGTCGAGGCCCTGCACGACGGCCTGATCGCCGCGGTGGGCCGGATGCGGGACGACGGCACCCTGCCCCCGGCCTCGGCCCTGGTCGACGAGGCCCTCGACAGCGCCGACCTCAACGGCCTCCTGGAGGCGGCCATCCGGGCCCTGCCCGACGCGGTCGTCGACGCCGCCCTGAAGACCGACGACGTCCTGGTCCGGGCGGTCGACGGGCTCGACCTGCGCGAGCTGCTCGCCAGCCTCGACGACACCGACGACCTCAACCGGCAGCTCGAGGCCGCGATCACCCGGGCCGTGCAGGACTCCCTGGAGGCCCGGGTGCGGGACCTGATCTAGTCGCCCGGGCCGGCGACGTACGGCGTGCGCCCGGCGACCGTGGTCACCACGACGCCGGCCACCACCATCGCCAGCGCGATCCCGGCCAGCACCACCAGCTGGAACTGCGCCGCCTCGGCCGGGCTGGCGCCCCCGAACAGCGCCCCCACGAAGGCCCCGGGCAGCGTGACCAGGCCGGTCGAGCGGGTCTGGTCGAGGTTGGGCAGCACCGACTCGGCCGCCGCGACCCGGCCCAGGTCGCGGTGCGCCTGCGCCGGGGTCGCGCCCAGCGCCAGCCAGCCCTCGACCTCGTCGCGGCGCAGCCGCGCCGCCTGCGCGAACCGGCGGCCGCTGGTCGTCACGGCGGTCATGGCGGAGCCGATCACGATCCCGGCGACCGCGACGACGTAGCGCACGTCGAGGTCGATCAGCCGCAGCGCGAGGACCAGCCCCAGCGCGACCCCGGCCCCGGCGAGCACGCCGAGGAGCGCGGCCACCCGGCTGCGCCACAGCCCGCGGATCCGGCGACCGGAGGTCCAGGTCGCGGTGGTCAGCATCAGCGCCACGAACCCGAGCACCAGGCCGGGCACGTCGAGCACCGCGCGCAGCAGCAGCGCCACCACCGCCAGCTGGGCGGCCGCCCGCACCAGGGCCGTGACCGGCAGCCAGCCCAGGCCGAGGCCGGTGCGGTGCGCGACGAGCGCGGTCACCCCGGCCATCACGGCCAGGCCGCCCGCGAACCCGAGGTGCTCCACCCGGGTCAGGCTAGGGCGCGCTCGCCCCGGTGCTCGCCCCGGCGCTCGCCTCGGACGGCTCCCCGGTCGCCTGGCCCGCCTCCGCAGGCGTGCTCGCCGGGGCGGTGGGCTGCTCGGCGGGGGGCGTGGAGGGCTGCTGCTTCGCGGGCTCCGGCTTCGCCGGGTCGTTCGTGGCCGGCTCGGCCGGCTGCTGCTGGGCCGGCGTCTGCGTGGGACTCGCCGTGGGCGTCGGCTCGGGGATGGGCTCCGGCGTGGGCTCCACCAGGGCCTCGACCCGGTCCGGGTCGGAGGACGCGGCCTGGAGCTCGGCGGTGCCGGCGTACCGGACGACGAGCTCGCCGCCGGCGTCGGCGGGCACGGCGATCTCGTAGCGGCCGCGGGCGTCGACGGTGCCGCGGGCCAGCGCGACGGTGCCGGCGCGGCCGTTGCGCCACAGGCTCACCGTGGCGCCCTCGACGGCGGGGGTCAGGGTGCCGGTGACGACGCGCCCCGCGGCGACGTGCGCGGTCAGTCTCGGCGTGACCGTGACGACGAACGGCGCGGAGGCGCTGCCCTCGGCGAGCGGGCGGTCGACGAAGCGGAAGCGGTACGACGTGGTGCGGGCGGGCGTCACCTCGACCACCGGGTCACCGGCGGCGGCGTCGACGACCACCGGGTCCCGCCGGCCCTCCTCGTCGCGGTAGACCGTGGTCCACGCGCCGCCGGCCGTGCTGCGCTGCTCCAGGAGCAGGGTCGCGCCGGCCAGCCGGGCGCCGTCCTGGTCGCGGACCGAGCCGGTCAGCCGGGCGGTCTCGCCGGTGAGGACCGAGCCGGTGCCGGCGATCGTCGTGGTGGTCGCCAGGCCCTCGAGGTCGAAGACCCGGGTCGCGCCCGCGGTGCCGACCCGGAAGGCGTCGAGGGAGAACGGACGGCCGTCGCAGCCGAGGCCGAGGGTGTAGAAGCCCGCACCGTCGCCGCCGTGGGCGGCGACGAAGGACGGCAGGTCCGCGACGCCGGTCGTCGCCTGGAGCTCGGCGCCGGTCTGCAGGTCGCGCTGGGACCAGGCGAAGGTCCGCCCGATCGCGGAGACCTGCTGCCAGGCGCCCGCACCGACGACCAGGTCGGCGCGGCCGACCCAGACCCGGCCGGTGCCGGCGTCGGCGGGCGCCTGGTAGGCGGCGTACGCGACCCCGGTGGTGCCCTCGGCGGCGTACACCTGGACGTCGGCGGTGGCGGTCTCGAGCATCGAGGGCCGCATCAGGAGGGCGCCGGCCGCGGTGCCGCCGGCCAGGTCGAAGCCGAGGCTGCGGGTGCCGGCGGGCGCGGTGGCCGGGCCGGTGCCGATGCTGGGGCGCGGCACCTCGGCGGTGGCGGCCGGGAGGCTGGTGCAGCCGGCGAACGAGAGCTGCGCGGTCAGCGGGTCCCCGAACGCGGTGCCGCGGACCACGGTGGTCGACACGGACCCGGCCGCCTCGGCCGACTCCGGCCCGGAGACGCCGGGGACCAGGAGGGTCGCTGCGACCGCAGCCGTCACCAACCCCAGGACCCGATTCCGCACCCGGTCATTCTGCGCCACGTTTCCCAGCCGGTCTGCATCTTCGGCGAAGTGGAGCGCAACGCTGGGGAAACACCTGGCGCCGCTACGGGCGGTGGCTGCTGAAGAAGGTGTCCAGGAGCGCGCCGGACTCCTCGGCCAGGACGCCCGCCAGCACCTCCGGACGGTGGTTGAGCCGGCGGTCGCGGACCACGTCCCACAGGCTCCCGACCGCCCCGGCCTTGGGGTCGTGGGCGCCGAAGACCACCCGGTCGACGCGGGCCAGCACCGCCGCGCCGGCGCACATGGTGCACGGCTCGAGGGTCACGACCAGGGTGCAGCCGGAGAGCCGCCACTCCCCGACGGCCCGGGCGGCGGCCCGCAGGGCGACCACCTCGGCGTGACCGGTGGGGTCGGCCTCGGCCTCGCGGACGTTGCGCCCCGTCGCCAGCACCGCCCCGCCGGGTCCGACGACGACGGCTCCGATGGGGACGTCGTCGGTCTCGAGCGCCGCCCGCGCCTCGGCGAGGGCGGCGAGCATCGGCTCGCGCCAGGCGTCGTGCAGCACCCGCTCACCCTAGGCGGAGGTGAGTCCCACGGCGTCGTCGAAGAGCTCGCCGAACCCGATCCGGCGGGCGATGTCGGAGAGCATCTCGTCGGGGTAGAGGTCGAAGTCGTCGAGCAGCACCCCGAGGTCCATCGGGTGCATGCCGAGGTCGGCGAGCAGCTCCAGGTCGCCGGCCGGCACCTGCTCGTCGTCGTCCTCGGGCTGCGGGAGACCGAGGAAGTCGACCGCCGAGGCGGCCAGGTCCCACTCGTCGGCGGCGGTGATGTCGGAGAGCAGCACCCGGGTCGTGGGCCCGGCGACGCGGACCACGAGGAAGAAGTCCTCGTCCATGGCGACCAGCCCGACGGCGCCGAAGTCGCCGGGCAGGCGGCGCAGCGCGTCGGCGAGGGTCTCGACGTCGACGAGGTGGTGGCGGGTGAGCTCCTGGACCGTCCACACACCCTCCTCGCGGAAGGCGGCCACGGCGAAGTCCACGGCGTCGAACTGGTCGACCATGGCACTCCTCCGGTCGGGCGTGCACCCAGCGTGACAGAGCGGGGTCGAGGTGGAAAGCCCTTTGTCCGTGGGTGCCCTAGGGTTTCGCCCATGCGCACCCACGTCGTGGACCACCCGCTCGTCTCGCACAAGCTGACCACGCTGCGCGACGAGCGCACCGACTCGCCGACGTTCCGCAGCCTCACCGACGAGCTGGTGACGCTGCTGGCCTACGAGGCCACCCGCGACGTCCGCGTCGACCCGGTCGACATCCGCACCCCCGTCTCCCCCACCACCGGGGTGAGGCTGGCCACCCCCAAGCCGCTGGTGGTCCCGATCCTGCGGGCCGGGCTCGGCATGCTCGACGGGATGATGCGGCTGCTCCCGACCGCCGAGGTCGGCTTCCTCGGCATGGTGCGCAACGAGGAGACGCTCGAGGCGTCGACGTACGCCGAGCGCCTGCCGGAGGACCTCTCCGGGCGCCAGTGCTACGTCCTCGACCCGATGCTGGCCACCGGCGGCACCCTGGCCGCCGCGATCCGGTTCCTCACCGACCGCGGCGCCGACCACATCACCGCGATCTGCCTGCTGGCCGCCCCCGAGGGCTGCGACCGGCTGGAGAAGGAGCTCGAGGGCCTCGACGTGCCGGTCACCGTCGTGACCGCGGCGCTGGACGAGAAGCTGAACGAGAAGGGCTACATCGTCCCCGGCCTCGGCGACGCCGGCGACCGGCTCTACGGCCTGGCACACTGAGGTCGGCGGTCAAGGTCCCCGGTTCACCGGGGATGTCTGATGTTCGCGGCCGAAATGTCGCCCGCGAACGTCCACCTTCCCCGGTGGACCGGGGAACTCGACGCCCACCCCTCACCCCGGGAAGATCGGCACCGTCCCGGTGACGATCAGCACCATCAGGATCACGAACAGCAGCCCGAGGGCGCCGTAGGCCCACTCTTTGCTGCGGCGGTCCTCGTCGGACTCGGGGGCGTCGTAGCGGTGCCCGTCGGGGCGGGAGAGGCGCTCGTCGTCGTCGGCCATGCCCGCTCAACGACGCGGGCGACGAACGGTCACAGGGCCTTGAGAGCGCTGAGGATCCTGGCCAGCGACTCCTTGGCGTCGCCGAAGAGCAGGGTGGTGGTCGGCTCGAAGAGCAGCTCGTTCTCGATGCCGGCGAAGCCGGGACGCATCGAGCGCTTCAGGAAGACCACCTGGCGGGCCTGGTCCACGTCGAGGATCGGCATCCCGTAGATCGGGGCGCCGGGGGTGGTGCGGGCGGCGGGGTTCACGACGTCGTTGGCGCCGACGACCAGCACCACGTCGGTCTGCGGGAACTCGCCGTTGATGTCGTCCATCTCGACCAGCTGGTCGTAGGGGACCTGCGCCTCGGCGAGCAGCACGTTCATGTGCCCCGGCATCCGGCCGGCGACCGGGTGCATGGCGTAGTCGACGCGGGCGCCGCGCGCGAGGAGGACGTCGACCAGCTCGCGCAGCGTGTGCTGGGCCTGGGCGACGGCCAGGCCGTAGCCGGGGACGACGATGACCCGCTCGGCGTACCCGAGCAGGATCGCGACGTCCTCGGGGCCCGCGCTGCGCACCGGGCGGTCGGACGCCTCGCCGGCGCCGAGGGTGGAGCCGCCGCGGAGCGCGCCGAAGAGGATGTTGGCCACCGAGCGGCCCATGGCCCGGGCCATCAGCAGGGTCAGGAAGGTGCCGGACGCCCCGACCAGGGTGCCGGCGACCAGCAGGACGACGTTGCCCAGCACGTAGCCGCCGGCCGCGACCGTCAGGCCGGTGAACGCGTTGAGCAGCGAGATGACGATGGGGACGTCGGCGCCGCCGACGGGCAGCACCAGGAGGACGCCGAGCACCAGCCCGACCGCGGCCAGCACCACCCCGAGCGAGACGGCCGGGTCGCGCACCACCACGACGGTGAGGACGACGGCCGCGGCCAGGCCGGCCACGAACGCGACCGGCAGGCCGGGGAAGACCACCGGCCGGGAGGTCATCAGCTCCTGCAGCTTGGCGAAGGTGACCACCGACCCCGCGAACGACACCGCCCCGACGACGATCGTGAACGCGGTGGCGACGACGTCGAAGCCCGCCGAGGCGGTGCCCAGGTGCTCCAGCTCCAGCAGGGCCACCAGCGCCGCGGCGCCGCCGCCGACGCCGTTGAACAGCGCGACCAGCTGCGGCATCTGGGTCATCTGCACCCGCTGCGCCCCGAGGACGCCGGCCACCGAGCCGACCACGATCGCGGCGGCGATCAGCCACACGTGGTCGAGGTCGAGGTAGAGGAACGGCATCAGGACCGCGATCCCCGCGGCCCCCGCGCCGACCAGGTTGCCGAGCCGGGCGGTGCGCGGGCCGGACAGCCCCTTGAGCGCGAGGATGAAGCAGACCGCGCAGCCGAGGTAGACCAGCTGGACCCAGGTCGGGATCATCGCGGGCCCCGGCGGGTGAACATCTGCAGCATCCGGTCGGTCACCACGAACCCGCCGACCATGTTGACCGCGGCCAGCACGATCGCCACCAGGCCGACCACGAGCGCGGCGGTGGAGTCGGTGCCGCCCGTGACGATGACGGCGCCGAGCAGGATCACGCCGTGGATGGCGTTGGCGCCCGACATCAGCGGCGTGTGCAGCGTCGAGGACACCTTGGCGATCACCTCGACGCCCACGAAGACGCTCAGCACGAAGATGGTCAGCCACACCACGGGATCGCTCATCGGCTCAGGCCCCTTCCACCAGCAACCGGGTCGGCTCGTGCTCGATCCGGCCCGCGCGGGTCACGCAGCAGCCGGCCAGCACCTCGTCGCCGAGGTCCGGGGCGAGGACGCCGTCGGCGCTCATCAGCGTCACCAGGCTGACGACGTTCTGGGCGTAGAGCCGCGACGCCGGGCCCGGCATCTGGGCGGCCACGTTGCGCCCGCCCCACACCTGCGCGTTGCCGATCCGCACCACCTCGCCGGCCACCACGCCCTCGACGTTGCCGCCGCTGTCGGCGGCCAGGTCCACCACGACCGACCCGGGCCGCATGGCCTCGATCATCGCCGCGCTCACCAGCACCGGCGCCGTGCGTCCCGGCACGGCCGCGGTGGTGATCAGCGCGTCCGCGGCGGCGACGTACGGCGCGAGCAGCCGCATCTGCCGCTGCGCCCGGTCCTCGCTCATCTCGCGGGCGTAGCCGCCGGCCCCCTCGAGCGGCGGCAGGTCCAGGTCGATGAACTGCGCGCCCACGGAGCGGATCTCCTCGGCCGCGGCCGGGCGGACGTCGTAGGCCTTGACGACCGCGCCGAGCCGGCGGGCGGTCGCGATGGCCTGCAGGCCGGCCACGCCGGCACCGAGGACCACGACCTCGGCAGGCGGGACGGTGCCGGCGGCGGTCATGTTCAGCGGGAAGAACCGGCGCAGCATCCCGGCCGCCACCACCGCGCAGCGGTAGCCCGCGACCAGGGCCTGCGAGGACAGCGCGTCCATGGCCTGGGCCCGCGAGATGCGCGGGACCAGCTCCATCGCGAACGCCGTCGCGCCCACGTCGCGCAGGTCGGCGACCAGCCCCGGCTCCTGGCCGACCGGCAGGAACGACACCACGGTCGCGCCGTCGCGCAGCAGCCGGACCTGCTCGGCGGTGAGCGGCTGGACGGCGAGCACCAGGTCGGCGTGCGCGAGCGCGTCGGGGTCGACGCCGGCGCCAGCGTCGACGTACTCGTCGTCGCTGATCAGCGCGCGCCGGCCCGCGCCGGGCTCGACGTCGACGTCGTAGCCCAGCGCCGTGAGCTTGCCGACCAGCTCGGGCACCAGCGCGACCCGCGCCTCGCCCTCGCGGGTCTCCCGGACGACCGCGACCCTCATCCCTGCGAACCTAGACCACGCGAGGGGCCGCCAGCGGGAACTCGCCCACCACCTCGTAGCGGGGCCGCCCGCGCGGTCCCTGCCCGAGGTACGACGCGAGCAGGGTCAGCGTGTCCACGGTCCAGGCGGGGCCGGCGTAGGTGTCGAGGAGCCGGACCCAGGCGGTGACCTCGCCCGGCCGGCCCAGGCGCGCCACGCTCAGGTGCGGGCGGAACCGCTGGCCGTCGACGGCGACCCCGGCCCGGCTCGCGGCCGCCCGGGCGCCGGCGGCCAGCCGGTCGAGCTCGTCGCGCTCCGGCGTGTCCAGGCCCGCCCACAGCACCCGCGCGCCCGCCGCGTGCGGGAAGGCCCCGCCGCCGGCGACCCGCGCCTCGAACGGCGTACGCCGGCCCGCGGCCCGCTCCAGCCGCTCGACCAGGTCGTCCAGGGACCGCTCGGGCACCGCCGCGTAGAAGGCCAGCGTCAGGTGCAGCTGCTCGGCCGCGACCCAGCGGAACGGGGCGGCGGCCCGGCGTACCTCCCAGAAGGCGTCGAGGTCGGCGACCGCCTCGGGTGGCGGGACGAGCGCTGCGAACATCCGGGTCGCACTCACCGCCGGATCGTAGGTCGCCCGGGTGCCGGGCCGCCTCCGGGTTTCGCCTCGTAGGGTGGCGAGGTGACCGTGGCGCCCTGGGACGACGAGTTCCGACGCTTCCTGCTGGAGCACAAGTTCGGCATGGACGAGGTCGTCACCAAGCTGACCATCCTGCGCGACGAGTTCACCCACCTGCACGACTACAACCCCATCGAGCACGTCTCGTCGCGGCTGAAGAGCCCCGAGAGCCTGGTGGAGAAGATCCAGCGCAAGGGCATCGACCTCGAGGGCCCCGCGGCGTACGACGAGGTCCGCCAGCGGGTCACCGACATCGCCGGCGTCCGGGTGACCTGCAGCTTCGTCTCCGACGTCTACCAGGTCTTCCACCTGCTGACCGACCAGCAGGACGTCCGCACCGTCGAGGTCCGCGACTACATCGCCGCCCCCAAGCCGAACGGCTACCGCAGCCTGCACGTGCTGGTCGAGGTGCCGGTGTTCCTCTCCGGCGGCGTCGTGCCGGTGGTGGTCGAGGTCCAGCTGCGCACGGTCGCGATGGACTTCTGGGCCAGCCTGGAGCACAAGATCTACTACAAGTACCGGCGCGAGGTGCCGGGCGAGCTGCTCGCCGGGCTCCGCGACGCCGCGGACACGGCGTACAGCCTCGACACCACGATGGAGCGCCTGCACCAGGAGGTCCGCGGGCTCGACGCGCTGCCCGCCACGATCATCGACAAGCTCCGCGCCTCCGGCAACGCCCCCGCCGAGGACCTCGTCGACGCGCTGCGCCGCCTCGGCGCGCGGACGCCGGAGCCGCCGCGGCCGTAGCCGTCCGGCCCCCGGCGTGCCAGGCTGCCCGGGTGCGCACCGGGTCCGACGTCGTGTGATGCGGGCCGTCGTCGGGGTCCACGTCGCCCTCCTCGCCGGCGGCGCGGTCGCGCTGTCGCTCGACCCGCCCGCGCAGGGCTGGGGCGTGCTGGTCTGCGTGGCGGCGTACGTCGTCGCGCTGCTCGCGGTGTGCCGCGCGAGCGGGCAGGGCGACCTGCTGGCGCTGGCCGGGTTCCTGGCGCTCGTCTCGCTCTTCCAGGTGCTGCCCGACTGGGTGCTGGCCGACCTCGTCGGCACGCTGCGCTTCCCCGACACCGGCGGCCCGCGGGTCGACGACGTGATCCCGCTGGCGATGGCCGGGATGTGGGTCGCGCCGCTGTTCGCCGCGATCGCGCTCGCCGGCGGGCGCCCGGGTCGCGCGGCGGGGCTGGCCGCGGTGCTCTTCGCCGGCGCCGAGCTGCTCGCCCCCACCCTGGGCCTCTGGGAGCCGGTCGGCGACACCCGCCGCGTGCTCGGCGTCGCGGTGTACGTCGTCCCCGCGGAGGCCGCGCTCGGCTGGGCCGCGGCCACCGCCTTCGCGCTGGTACGACGCCGCCCGCTGCCGGTCCGGGTCGGCGCGGCGCTGGCGGTGTCGACGTTCTACCTCGGGGCGCTGGTGCTGGCGCACTTCCTGGTCGACGTCGCGGGCTGGCGGATCACCGCCTAGGTCCCATCAGTCCTCGATGACGTCGCGGCCCTCGGCCCGCATCCGCTCCAGGTCGGCCAGCATCCCCGCCAGCACCTCGGGCGGGTGCCCCTCCCAGTCCTCGACCTCGCCGACGACGCGCAGCGGGTGCCGGGTCCGGTAGGAGCGGGTGGGGTTGCCGGGGAAGCGCTTGTCGGTGACGTTCGGGTCGTCCTCGAAGGCGCCGGTGGGCTCGACCAGGTAGACGTGTCCGCGGTCGGGGAGCCCGGCCAGGGCGGTGGCCAGCTCCGCGCCCCAGACCGCGGTCTGGAGGACCGCGGCGAAGTAGACGTGGTTCATCACCCGCTCGGCCTGGAAGTTGGAGACCCGGCCCGCGACCAGCTCCTCGCCCACCTCGAGCCGGGCCCGGGTCCCGTGGAAGAAGGGGCCCGCCACGTGGTCGTGGTGCGCGAGGGTGACCGGCCCGTCGCCGGCGTCGTCCACGTCGATCCGGCTCACCCGGGCAGGCTAGCGGGGCCGGCCGCCGCGGCGTACGACGGCGCCGGCCGGGGTAGGTGGGGGGCCGGCCATCCCCGACAGGAGAACCCCCCATGCCCACCACCCGGCGACTGCGGCCGCACCACTACGAGAACCCCACCCTCACGGTGACGTCGTCCGCGCCGCCCGAGGTGAGCCTCGCGGCGCTCGTCGCGGCGCTCGTCGCGGCCCGCTACGAGGTGCTGGAGCAGCGGCCCGGGCGGGCCCGGCTGCGGGCCGGCTCCTGGCTGCGCCGGCAGATCGCCGACTCCCTCGACGTGCAGCTGCTGCCCCGGCTGGCCACCTGGGGCTTCCGGGCGACCGTGGACCTCGATGCCCTCGATGCCCTCGACGTCGGCGACCCGGAGGCCCCCGCCCGGGTGCGGGTGCGGATGCACCGCGTCTCGGAGCACCGGCAGGCCGTGCCGCACACCCTCGCCGCGGTCGAGGCGGCCGCGGCGAGGCTGCGCGCCGGCGGTCACCGGGTCGAGGTGAGCGAGGTCGAGGGGTCCTGACCGGAGGCTAGACGTGGGTGCCGATCAACGACCCGATGCCGTAGGTCACCGCCATCGCGAACGCGCCGCCCACGACGTTGCGGACGACCGCCCGGCCCGAGGGCCCGTAGCCGAACCGGGCGCTGGTCCAGCCGGTGAGCGCCAGCGCGAGGAGCACCGAGGCCACGGTGACCCAGACCCGGAGGTCGGCCACGACCAGGGTGATGGTCAGCAGCGGCAGCAGCGCGCCGATGGTGAACGACACCGTGGAGGCGAGGGCGGCGTTCCAGGGGCTGGAGATGTCGTCGGGGTCGATGCCGAGCTCGACCTCGGCGTGCGCGCCGAGGGCGTCGTGCTCGGTCAGCTGCTCGGCGACCTGGAGCGCGAGGTCCTCGCTCAGCCCGCGGTCGACGTAGAGCGCCGCCAGCTCCTCCAGCTCGTCGATCGGGTCCTCGAGGAGCTCGCGCCGCTCCTTGTCGAGCAGCGCGAGCTCGGAGTCGCGCTGGGTGCTGACCGAGACGTACTCGCCCGCGCCCATGCTGAGCGCGCCGGCCGCGAGCCCGGCGACGCCCGCGACCAGGATGGTGCCCCGGTCGGTGGTCGCACCGGCCACGCCCATCACGATGCCGGCGGTCGAGACGATGCCGTCGTTGGCCCCGAGCACCCCGGCGCGCAGCCAGTTCAGCCGGTTGTTGATCCCGCCGTCGTGCGGCTCGTCGTCGTGGTGCTGCGCGTGCAGCGGGGTCTCGGTCACGGATCGAATGGTCGCACTCACAGGCCCAGGTCGCGGCCGATGAGCTCCTTCATGATCTCGTTGGAGCCGGCCCAGATCTTGGAGACCCGGGCGTCGCGCCAGGCGCGGGCGACGCGGTACTCGTTCATGAAGCCGTAGCCGCCGTGCAGCTGGACGCAGTGGTCGAGGACGTCGTTCTGCACCTGCGAGCTCCACCACTTGGCCTTGGCCGCGTCCACGGGCGACAGCTCGCCCGCGTCGTGCTGGACCACGCACCGGTCGATGAAGGCCTCGGCGACCTCGATCGCGGTCACCTGCTCGGCGAGCAGGAACTTGTTGTGCTGGAAGTTGCCGATCGACTGGCCGAAGGCCTGGCGGTCCTTGGCGTACTGGACCGTCTCGGCGAGGATCTGCTTGGCGTGGGCGACGTTGCTGATCGCGCAGCCCAGCCGCTCCTGCGGCAGCTTCTGCATCATGTGGATGAAGCCGCCGTCGAGCTCCCCGACGATCTCGGCGTCGGTGACCCGGACGTTCTCGAGGAAGAGCTCGGCGGTGTCGGACTCGTCCTGGCCGACCTTGTCGAGCTTGCGGCCGCGGCTGAAGCCCGGCAGCGTCGTGTCGACGGCGAAGAGGGTGATGCCCCGTGCCTTCTTCTCGGGCGAGGTGCGGGCCGCGACCAGCACCAGGTCGGCGGAGAAGCCGTTGGTGATGAAGGTCTTCGAGCCGTTGATGACCCACTGGTCGCCGTCGCGGACGGCGGTGGTCTTGAGCGCGGCGAGGTCGGAGCCGCCGGAGGGCTCGGTCATGCCGATGGCCAGCAGGATCTCGCCGGACACGACGCCCGGGAGCCAGCGCTGCTTCTGCTCGTCGGTGCCGAGCTCGACGAGGTACGGCGCGGTGATGTCGGCGTGGATGCCGACGCACGACGCCAGGGCGGCGTTCACCTTCGAGAGCTCCTCGAAGAGCACCGCGTTGAAGCGGTAGTCGCCGGCCTCGGAGCCGCCGTAGATCTCGGGGACCTCCAGGCCGAGGAAGCCCTGCTTGCCGGCCTCGCGCCAGAACTCCCGCGCGATGGCCTTGGCGGCGGCGTACTCCTCCACGTGCGGGACGACCGAGCGGTCCAGGAACTCCCTGACCGATGCCCGGAACGCCTCGTGGTCCTCGTCGTAGATCTCGCGCTTCATGCCGCGAATCCTACTGGCTGGTAACTACTGTGGCGGTGTGGTCTCGACCACTCGCCGCGGCATCAGCAGGGCCACGGCCACCAGCAGCAGCGTGACGGCGACGGCCACCACGAACACCGCGTGGATGGCCGGGTGCAGGACCTCCGGCCCGAGGTCCTCGAGCCGCGGTACGCCGGCGCCGAGCCGGTCGGCCACCACGCCGTTGGCGATCGCGCCGAAGGCTGCGACCCCGATCGCGCTGCCGACCGACCGGGCGAACATCGTCGAACCGGTGGCGACCCCGCGGTGCTCCCAGGTCACGCTGGACTGCGCGGCGACGATCGACGGGCTGGCGACGAAGCCGAAGCCCAGGCCGAGCACGAAGCTCGCCCCGGCGAGCAGCAGGGTCGAGCTGTCCGGGCCGACCAGGAGCAGCAGGCCGCCCCCGGCGGCCGCGGCGACCGCGCCGACCAGCAGCGTGGCCCGGAACCCCAGGCGCAGGTAGATCCGGCCCGATAGGGTCGCCGCGACCGGCCAGCCGAAGGTCATCCCGGCCAGCGTGAAGCCGGCGACCAGGGCGCCCTGGCCGAGGACGTTCTGCGCGTAGAGCGGGACGTACGTCGTGAGCCCCATCATCAGCACGCCCACGACCAGCGAGGCCAGCATGGCGGCGAGCAGCACCCGCTGCCGGAAGACCCACAGCGGGAGCACCGGCTCGGCGGCCCGCCGCTCCACCGCCACGAAGAGGCCGAGCAGCACCACCGCGGCGGCGAAGATCGCCACGCTGGTGCCCGAGGCCCAGTCCCACCGCACCCCGCCCTCGAGCAGGCCGAGCAGGAGCAGCACGCCGCCGCCGGCGAGCAGCAGGGCGCCGGCGTAGTCGATGCGGTGCCGGGTGCGCGCGACCCGCTCGTCGAAGCGCCGCCAGATCATCACGGCGGCGGCGAGGCCCAGGGGCAGGTTGACGAAGAAGATCCAGCGCCAGGAGAGGTAGTCGGCGAAGAGACCCCCGAGGGTCGGCCCGACGACCGACGAGACGGCCCAGACGCTGGCGAGGTAGCCCTGGACGGTGGCCCGCTCGGCCATCGAGTAGGCGTCGCCGACGATGGTCATGCCCATCGGCTGCACCGCACCGGCGCCGAGCCCCTGGACCGCCCGGAACGCGATCAGCGAGCCCATGCTCCAGGCGAGCCCGCACAGCAGGGACCCGAGCAGGAACAGCCCGATGCCCACCAGCATCACCGGCTTGCGGCCGAACAGGTCGGCGAGCTTGGCGTAGACCGGGACGGTCACGGCCTGGGCGAGCAGGTAGACGGAGAACAGCCACGGGAACTGCGTGAAGCCGCCGAGGTCGTCGACGATGGCCGGCACCGCCGTGGCCAGGATGGTGGAGTCGATGGCCACCAGGCCGATGCTCAGCATCACGCCGAGCAGCACCGGGCCGCGCTCGCTGCGCAGCCCGACGGACGCCCGGGACACCTGGTTCACGCTCACGGGTCCCTCCAACTCCTTGACGATCGCAACCATTCCACGACGAGACCAACGTCGCGTGCCCGGGAGGGGTCCGTTGCCCGGGCGGCGGGTACACCTGAGCCGTGAGCGACGACAGCACCACCTCCGAGATCTGGCCCGGCGAGGCCTACCCCCTGGGCGCGACGTACGACGGGGCCGGCACCAACTTCGCCCTGTTCAGCGAGGTCGCCGACAAGGTCGAGCTGTGCCTGTTCGACGCCGACGGCACCGAGACCCGCCTGGAGCTGACCGAGGTCGACGCCTACGTCTGGCACTGCTACCTGCCGCAGGTGCAGCCGGGCCAGCGCTACGGCTACCGCGTGCACGGCCCCTGGGACCCCGAGCGGGGGCTGCGCTGCAACGCCAACAAGCTGCTGCTCGACCCCTACGCCAAGGCGACCAGCCGCGAGATCGACTGGGACCCCAGCCTGTTCTCCTACCACTTCGGCGACGAGGACTCGCGCAACGACGACGACTCCGCGCCGCACATGACCTACGGCGTCGTGATCAACCCGTTCTTCGACTGGGAGGGCGACCGCCGCCCGCGCACGCCGTACAACGACACGGTCGTCTACGAGGCGCACGTCAAGGGCCTGACCCAGCTGCACCCGGAGATCCCCGAGGAGATCCGCGGGACGTACGCCGGCCTCGCGCACCCGGCCGTCGCCGCCCACCTGACCAAGCTGGGCGTGACCGCGCTCGAGCTGATGCCGGTGCACCAGTTCGTCCAGGACAGCACGCTCACCGAGAAGGGGCTGCGCAACTACTGGGGCTACAACACCCTCGGGTTCTTCGC
>Ga0075365_10000216_pt1 | contig 19396 bp, 18 predicted proteins | sample EndMetdeltDD1765_FD_71387 | JGI IMG/M metagenome (GOLD analysis project Ga0075365, IMG submission 71387) | Populus endosphere microbial communities from Tennessee, USA - Endosphere MetaG P. deltoides DD176-5 | ecosystem: Host-associated > Plants > Roots > Endosphere | place: USA: Tennessee... | reverse complement strand
CCTGTGCGACATCGAACTATGGAACGTCAAACGGTGGCATATCACATCCCGATCGACGTACGCGCCAGTAACGGACGCACCTCGACCGATCCCCGGCGCGCGGGCGGCACCGGAGCGGCGGGATCGTCAGATCGGTCGCAAGGAGGTTGCTATTTGCGGATTTCCAGGAGCCGTAACCCGCATGCACGGCCGCCCCGCGAGATAACGTCCAGCGCGCCGATGAGTGAGGGAACGCGAAGGCGGGGGGCGTCGGGGCGCGCGACCGAAGCGCCGAGCGTCTCTCTCCACGCGCAACGGGTCCGCCGCGTCGAGGAGGCCTTCCGCTCGCTCCCCTCGCGCTACCAGGGTGCCGACTCCGGCTTCGACGCGACCTACCAGGTGCGCCTTGGCGACGTTGGCAGGACGTGGGAGGTGCGGGCACGCGGGGACAGATGCGAGGTCCGCCCCTCCCCCGCCCGCGATCCGGATGTGGTGATCGGCAGCGATTCGGCCACCTGGATCGGGCTGCGTGAGGGTCGGCTGTCCGGGCTCGACGCGTTTGCGCAGCGCCGGCTCTATGTCCACGGCGATCTGGACCTCGCGGTCGGATTCGAGGGGCTCTTCCGACTGTCCGGCGACCGTCCGCCGCTGCTGCGGATCACCGACGTCGAGATCCCGGGCGCGACGATCCGCAGCCTGGTCGCAGGCGACGGGCCGCAGCAGGTCATCTGCCTTCACGGCCTGGGCTCGAACAAGGCCTCCTTCTTCCAGACCGTCTCGGCGCTGACGCCGGACCACACCGTCCACGCCATCGATCTCCCCGGCTTCGGCGGATCGTCGAAGCCGGCACGCGCCGCCTACGACTCCCGCTACTTCTCGCGAGCGGTGGTCGGTTACATGGATGCCATGGGAATCGACCAGGCCCACCTGGTGGGGAACTCGATGGGCGGCAGGATCGCCCTCGAGGTTGCGCTGTCGGAGCCCGACCGCGCACTGACGGTGAGTCTGCTCGCCCCGGCGGTGGCGTTCCGCAAGCGCCGCGAGCTGGTCCCGCTCGTCAGGCTGGTGCGCCCGGAGCTCGCCGCGATCCCGCATCCGATGCGCGCTGCGCGAGTCCGCGCCTACTTCTGGGGGTTGTTCGCACGCCCGGAGCGGCTCGACCCGGCCGCCGCCGACGTTGCCGTCGACGAGTTCTGCCACACGTACCGCTCACGCACGGCCCGGGTCGCGTTCTTCGCCGCGCTTCGCAACATCTACCTCGACGCGCCCCACGGCAAGCGCGGGTTCTGGACCCGACTCGCCGACTTGGAGGCGCCGTCCCTGTTCATCTGGGGCAGGGAGGACCGCCTGGTTCCCGCCGCCTTCTCCCGCCACGTGGCGGAGGTGGTCCCCACGTCCCGGCAGGTGGTGCTGCCGGAGTGCGGCCACGTCCCGCAGGTGGAGCTGGCCGATCGCACGAACGGCCTGATTCGCGATCACGTCGCCAAGGCGGCGCAGGTTCGCTCGCGCCGAGCCGCCTGAGCGAACCTGAGCGATCCATAGAATCGGGTAGGTGGCGGACGAGCAGACCATCTCGGAGCGGGCGAAGCAGAACGGCGGCGGGGCGGGCGACGGCCTCCGCGGGCGTCTGGGGTCCCTCGGCGACATCGGCGGGGTTGGTGGTGGCCTGGCCAAGGCGACCGGTGAGTTCGCGCGCGCCGGCAGCCGGTTGGCCGACGCGCTCGCCGACGCCGGTCGGGAGGCGGTCGGGGGTGCTGCGGCGCGCGTCGCGGACGAGGCGCGGGATCGGCTGACCGCCGACCTCGACGACCGCGACCCGGATCACCTCCGCGAGCAGCTGCCGCTGCTATGGCTCCTCTCGAGCTTCTGGTTTCGTGGCGAGGTCCGAAACCTCGGCAACATCCCCGAGGAGGGGCCGGTGCTGCTCGTCGGCAATCACTCCGGCGGGAATCTGACTCCCGACACGTTCATCTTCACCCTCGCCTTCTCGACCTATTTCGGGGTCGAGCGATCGTTCCACCAACTCGCGCACAACCTCGTCATGGCCTCGCCATACGCGCGCCTGCTGCGCAGCGGCGGCACCGTCGCCGCGTCGCCCGCGAACTCGCGCAGGGCGCTCGAGTCCGGCGCCGCGCTGCTCGTCTATCCGGGCGGGGACTGGGAGGTCCATCGTCCGACCTGGGAGCGAAACCGGGTGGACTTCGCGGGCCGGAAGGGCTTCATCCGACTGGCGCTCGATGCCGGCGTGCCGATCGTCCCCGTGGTGTCGGTCGGAGGCCAGGAGACCGCCCTGTTCCTCAGCCGCGGGGCGTGGCTGTCGCAGCTGCTGCGGCTGGACCGTCTGCTCAGACTGAAGGTCCTACCGATCTCCATCGCCGCGCCCTGGGGCGTCAACGTCGGCGACTTCCTCGGCCACATCCCGCTCCCCGCCAAGATCACCATCGAGGTTCTCGAGCCAATCGACGTTCGCGAGCAGTTCGGCGACTCGCCCGACCTCAACGAGGTCTACGACCACATCACGCGGGTCATGCAGGAGACGCTCGATAGCCTCGCCGCCGAGCGTCGCTTTCCGGTGATCGGCTGAGGCGCTCATGCGGCTGAACGAATCGATCGTCATCTCAGCACCGCCCAAGCTGGTCTGGGACTACCTCGCGGAGCCGTCGAACTACCTGCACTTCATGTCCGGCGTCACCCGCTGGGAGGTCGCGGGCGAGCAGCGGAGCGGGCTCGGGGCCCGCTATCGGATGTTGATCCACGTCGGCTCGGCGGACGTCGGCGGTCTGATCGAAATCGTGGAGTGGAAGCAGGAGCGCGACATGGCATGGAGCTCCGTCACGGGCGTCGACCAGCGCGGGCGATGGCGGCTGCGAGAGCTGCCCGACGGCCGTACGAGGGTCGAGCTCCGCTTCGCATACGGGGTTGCCGGCTCCGGCATTCCCGGATGGATCGCCGAGCTGTTCGCGGCTCCTCAGCTGGGCGGCCACCTCCGGCGATCGCTGCAGCAGCTCAAGCGCCAGGTCGAGCACGAGCAACTGCGGGCGGAGGCGGCGGCCCGCCAACGTGAGCGAGCCGCGGCACCCTAGCCCAGGCTTGCGGGGCTTTGGTCAGCTGCCCCGCTTGCGGTTTACCGCCGCCAGGAGCTGGCGCTTGTTCATGCGGGAGCGCCCGCGAATGTTGAGCCTCTTGGCGTCGTTGTAGAGCTGGTCACGGGTTCTGCCGCCCGGACCGGAGCCGGACCGCTTACCGCCGCGCCGTCCCGGAGACATATCGCGAACCGAGCTCCGGGAACGCTGACGTGACTCGCCCCGCTGCGCCCGTTCCTTTTGCACCGTTCGGGCGGCGATCTCCTCGGCTCGCCGCTCGGAGCGGCCGGACCGCTTCTCGCTCTCCTTCACGTGCTCGTACTGGCGGGCCCTCTTGGTGCCCGGCTTCACGCCACGCGGTGGCATCTTTCAGCACCTCCTGAGTTCTCGCTCTCCCTGCGCCCCTACCCCGGGATCGCGAGGAAAAACCGGCGTGAAACCGGGCTCAGGCGAGCTCGCGCTTCAAGACCTTGCCGGTCGAGTTGCGCGGGAGCGAGTCCAGGAACTCGACCTCGCGCGGGACCTTGTAGCGGGCGAGGTTGGACTTGACGTATTCCTTGATCTCGTCCTCGGAGACATCGCCTCCGTCGGTCACGATGAAGGCCTTCAGGCGCTGGCCGAACTGCTCGTCGTCGACGCCGATGACGGCGACCTCCTTGACCTTGTCGTGGTCGGACAGCAGGTCCTCAACCTCGCGTGGAAAGACGTTCTCGCCGCCCGAGACGATCATCTCGTCGTCGCGACCGTCGATGAAGAGGCGCCCCTCCTCGTCGAAGTGCCCGACGTCCCCCGACGAGAGCAGCCCGCCCAGCTCGTCCTTGGTGCCGCCGCCCGTGTAGCCCTCGAACGCCATCTCGTTGCCGACGAACACCCGGCCCGTCTTGCCCTGCTCGACCTCGTTGCCCTCCTCATCGACGATCTTGACCACGGTCCCGCGGGGGAGCCTGCCGGCGGTGCCCGGCGCGTCGCGCAGGTCCTTCGGCGTGGCGATCGTCGCCCATGCGACCTCGGTGGAGCCGTAGAGGTTGTAGACGTTGTCCCCGAAGCGGTCCATCCACTTCGTCGCGAGCTCCCCCGGGAGCGCCGATCCGCTGGCCCCGACGACGCGTAGGTCGGGCAGCTCGTACTCGTCCAGCGTCTCCTTCGGCAGCTCCATGATCCGCTGCATCATCACAGGGACCACGATCAGCGCGGTGGAGCCGCTCTCCTGGGTGGCCTTGAGCGTCTCCTCCGGATCGAACTTACGGCGAAGGACGTAGGTGGAGTTGAGCGCAAGCCCGAGAACGAAGTGCGCGAACCCCCATGAGTGAAAGAGCGGCGCGGCGATCATCGTCCGCTCTCGGGCCTTGAGGGGGATCTTCTCGAACAGGGAGGCCAGCGGGCTCAGCGTGTCCGGCTGACCGCGCTGGGCGCCCTTCGGCGTCCCGGTAGTGCCCGAGGTCAGGATGACGAACCGGCTCGATTCGTCGGGCGGGTCAAGGTTGTCGTCGCCGTTGGACTCGATGAGCTCCGCGAGGGTGGGGTCCTCGTGGTCCTCCTTGTCCTCGCTCCACGCGACGTAGCGGGAAAGGCCCTTTTCCTCGCCCGCCTCGCTCGCCTTCTCGAGCAGCTCGCTGAACTCCTCGTCGTAGACGAGCGCCTCGGGCTCCTCCCGCTCGATCACGTCGGCGAGCTGCGGCCCCGAGAACGCGGTGTTCATGTAGAGCCCGTTGGCGCCGAGCTTCGAGAGCGCCAGGGTCGTCTCGATGAAGCCGCGATGATTGCGGCACATGATCGCCACGCCATCGCCCTCGCCCACCCCGCCGTCGGCGAGGCCGCGGGCGATCGCGTTCGACCGGGCATGCACCTCCGAGAACGTGAGCGTCCCGGCCTCGTCCTCGATCATGGGCTCGTCCGGGTAGTTGATCGCCGCCCCGCCGATCCCGGCCGCCGGCGACGCGCCCCAGCGCGACAGCAGCACGGCCATCGCGGCGAGCTTGTCGGGACGCACCGGCCGGATCACGCCCGCGTCGGCCAACACCTTGAGGTTGAACGGGACCTCCTTGAGGGCCCCGAGCGGGCCGAGCTTGATCCTGCGTCCGATCTGGTCTATTGGGCCGGTCACGATCTCCGATGAGAGTTTTGACACGAGCGAGCGGACCACGTCCGTAACTCTATGTGCCCACTCTGTGCCGTCACAATCGGGGAACGTCAGTCGACCTCGACCATTGCGACCGCGACGCAGGCGATCCCCTCACCGCGGCCGATCCACCCCAGCCCCTCGTTCGTCGTCGCCTTGACGCTGACGCTCGCGGACAGTGCCTCGGCGAGCGTGCGCTCCATCTCGGCCCGATGCGGGCCGATTCGCGGCTCCTCGCAGATGAGCGTCGCGTCCACGTTCAGCACCCTGCCGCTGAGCCTGCCCAGCGCCACCGTCAGGAGGTCGATGGAGTCTGCATCGCGCCACTGCTCCTCGTCCGGCGGGAAGAGGGTTCCGAGATCGCCGAGGCCGCCGGCGCCCAGAATCGCGTCGATAACCGCATGGGTGAGGACGTCGGCGTCCGAATGACCTGCCAGGCCCCGGCCGTGCGGGACCTCGACGCCGCCGAGGACGAGTCGACGGGCGTCCGCGAACGGATGCACGTCGTAGCCGATGCCGACTCGAGCGCTCATCTGGCCCGGTCTCCCTCCGCTTGAGCCTCGCCGGCGCCGAGCGGCTCCAGGCGTCGCTGACGCCCCTCGAAGACCGCGATCTCCCCCACGCCCCAGCTCCGCAACTCCTCGAGCGCGCGGTCGTAGCCGTAGCCGATGTCCTCGGGCACGTGGGCGTCCGAGGAGAGGCTGAACGAGGCTCCCGCCTCGATGCACATCTCGGCGAACGCCGGGGCCGGGTAGATCTCCCGGACCGGCTTCCGCAGGCCTGCGGTCGAGACCTCGACGGCGACACCCGTCTCCGCGATCGCCTCCACCGCCGGCTCGTAGTAGAAGCGCGGGTCGCGCCGGGGTGAAGGGCGGCCGTCCCCCCAGACCTTCACCAGGTCAGGATGTGCGAGAACGTCGTAAAGCCCGGTTCGAGCGGCCTCGGCCAGCGTGCGGAAGTAGAGCTCCCAGACACGATCGGCATCCCCCATCGACTCCCAGATGTCCCAGACGTCGTAGTCGACCGCCCGGTCGCGAACGAAGTGAACTGAGCCGATCACGTAATCGAAATCATGGGACTCGAGCAGGTTGGCGATCCGGTCCTCCCGTCCCGCCACGTAGTCCATCTCGATGCCGAGCCGCAGCGGGGTCGTCCGGACGAAGCCGGCGTAGGCGTCGAGGTCGTCGTGCGCGTTCTCGAGCCAGAACGGGTGATCCCATACGTCGAGCGCCTCGCGGAAGCGATAGACATGCTCGGAGACCCCGAGCTCCTCGATCCCGGCCGTCTCGGCCGCGGCGAGATATCGCTCTACGTTCTCGGCGGTGAAGTAATCCTCGGCGTCGGTTCCCGGGTCATCCGGGCGCAGGTGGACGTGATAGTCGGTGAGCATCGCGACGGTACGCTAACCGCCGAATGGTCCACCTGCGGATCGTCGTGCCGAGTTACCAGGCCGAGCACACGCTCGATCTGCTGAAAAGCGCGCCCTCGGTATGCAACGTCGTCTACCTGGAGCGGGTGGCCCACCGGCCGGAGGGCGACCTGATCCTGTGCGACGTCGCCCGCGAGGACGCGAGCGTGATCGTCTCCGACCTGCGCGAGCTGAACATCGACAAGGAAGGGTCGATCTCGATGGAGATGATCGACTCGCAGATCTCGGCCGCGGCAGTCGCCTCCGAGAAGGCGGCCGCGGGCCTGCCCTCCGACGCGGTGGTGTGGGAGGAGGTCGAGTCCCGCACCTCCGAGAACGTCGAGCTCTCGGCGAGCTTCCTGGCGTTCATGGTGCTCGCGATGCTCATCGCGATGGTGGGAATCCTCACCGACCAGATCATCCTGATCATCGGCGCGATGATCGTCGGCCCGGAGTTCGGGCCGATCGCGGGCATCTGCGTCGCGGCGGTCGAGAAGCGGCGCGATCTCTTCAAGCGCTCCTTCAAGGCGCTCGCAATCGGCTTCCCGGTCGGCATCACCGCCACCTTCCTCATCGCCCTGCTGTTCAACGCCGTCGGACTCGTGCCCGACGGGTTCAGCGACCGAGACCACCCCTTTACGCAGTTCATCGCCGCACCCGACCAGTGGAGCGTCATCGTCGCCTACCTCGCCGGGGTGGCGGGAGTGCTGTCGCTCACCTCGGCGAAGTCGGGCGCACTGATCGGGGTCCTGATCTCGGTCACGACGATCCCGGCCGCCGCCAACATCGGCCTCGCGGCCGCACTGGGAGACTGGCACGAGTGGGTCGGAGCGATGGCGCAGCTGAGCCTGAACCTCGGCGCCATCCTGCTCGCCGGCATCGGGACGCTGTTCATCCAACGGCACCTGTACATACGTCGACGCCGGGCCCACCTCCACGACGAGGCCCGGGTCGCGGCCGGCCTCCCCATCGGGCGCAGCCGGCGCGTCGGGAGCGCCACCTACAAGTCGCCGGATGGTGCGTAGGACCTCGCGCGACCTGGTGGTGCTGCTTGCGGCATTCGCCGGCGCGAGCGCGATCGCCGCGGCCCTCGGAGCGGCCAACTTCGGGACCGCGCTCACGTTCGGCCAGATCGGATTCGCGATCGCGCTGGTATGGGTGCTGCTGACGCGCTGATCGACTCACCCCGAGCGCGAGAGGTCCTCCGCAAGGCTCGCTCCGTGCCCGAGGGCTTCGTGACGACGTACGGAGACCTGTGTCCCGAGGCCCCACGCTTCGCGGGCATGGTGATGTCGGCGTACCACCGTCCCGACGTCCCGTGGCACCGGATCACCCGCGCCGACGGCTCGCTGGCCAAGGGGGATCGGCAGCGTCGCCTGCTGGAGGCGGAGGGCGTGCCGTTCAGGGGCCGCCGCGTCGACATGCGGATCGCGCTGGTCGACCCGGCGTCGCTGGCCGACCCTTAGCGGCCAACACTGGGTGGATTAACCCCCATATAGCGTGGCTAATTCACCCATTGCCGGAGGCCGCCCCACCGGCGGCCGTCTACGATCGCAGGCGATGGCGAAGCACATAGTCCCTCCGCCGAAGCGCACCTGCCGCACCTGCGGCCAGGGAGGCCAGATCTTCCTTCGGAAGTGCCCGAAGTGCGGCCGCCGCTACCTCGGCAACAAGACCTTCGGCACGGTTCATTGAGGCTCAGGCTGGCCGCGGTGGCGGCAGTCTGGGCAGCGGCGTTCGGTCTGGCGGCCTGCGGTGGCGACGACAACTCATCCGACGAGCTCGTGCGCCTACACATGCGGGACATGCTCGGCTTCCGTGGAGATGTGAGCCCGGAACCCGGCCAGAGCCAGGACCGGGGATTCCCAATCGACCTGACGATCGTGGTCGACCGGGACGGCAGCGGGACCGAGACCACAGCGGACGGCGCGACGAGGGATTTCGAGGTCACCTCGTCTGAACTCGAGACGCTCGAGGAAGCGCTTGGTCGCCTCGACCTCAACGCCCTGGAACAGCGCTTCGGGGCCGACAAGGAGGGCGAGGGGACGATCGCGGTCACGTATGGAGGCAAGACCTCCGTCCTCGACAACCGCGTTGTGGGACTGGCCGGCGATGGGCCCGCGCAGGCCCTCTCACGCGTGGTCGCCACCTTGGTGGGGTTCGCGGACTCGCATCCGAGCGGCGGCGCCGCTAGGCAGCCGAGCCAGGTGGGGTCCGAGCCGAGTCGCTAGGGACGGGAGCGCGCCGCGATCAGGAGCTCCGCGATCCGCAGGTCCAGCGGCGTCGTCACCTTGAGGTTCTCGGGCGGCGCCGGGTGGATCAGGACCGTGCCTCCGCCCTGCTCCACCAGCATCGCGTCGTCGGTCGCGGCGGCGATGCGCTCCGGGTCGGTGTCAAGCGCCTCGCGCAGGGCCTCGGTTCGGAAGACCTGGGGCGTCTGAGCCGCCCACAGGTGATCGCGGCTCACGGTTTCGGCGATGGCCGGCCCGTCCCCCGGCGGCTCGCCGCCCGGCGCACGCGCCTCGCTCGTTCGCTTGACGGTGTCGGTGATCGGTGCCGCCGCGATCACCGCCGCCGCATCGGGGCGGTCGCGGAGCCTCCGGACGAGCTCGTCGATCAGCTGCGGCGTGACGAGCGGCCTCGCCGCGTCATGGACCGCGACGATCTCCGTCTCCACGTGCCCGAGTCCCGCGGCCACGGACTCGGAGCGACTGGCTCCTCCCGGAACCACCGTCGTGTCGCCGGCCACCTGGCCCTCGGAGCCCGCGGGCACGGCCACGATGACCGCACCCACGCCCTCGGCGCGGGCGAACGCCTCGAGCGACCACTCGAGGAGTGGCCGCCCCCCGAGGGATACGAAGGCCTTCGGACCGCCGGCTCCGAGGCGTTCGCCGGAGCCGGCGGCCGCAATGACCGCTGATGCCGCTGGGTCGTCAGGCAGACGCCTTGGCGCCGAAGCGCTCCTCCAGCAGCTCGTCGAGGTACGCCTCGGCGCCGTCCTCGTCCTTTCCGAGCGCATACATGAACTCGGACGCGAGGATCTTCTTGGCGCGGGTGTACATCTGCTTCTCCCCGGTGGAGAGGCCCTTCTCCCACTCGCGAATGGCGAGGTTGCGGACAACCTCGGCAAGCTCGAAGACGTCGCCCGTCTTGATCTTCTCGCGATTGTGCTTGAAGCGGCGGTTCCAGTTCTTCGGCATGTCGGAAACCTCGCCGGTCAGCACCTTGATGACCTTCTCGACCTCTTCACCCGCGATCACCCGTCGCAGTCCCGCCCGATGGGCGTTCTCACAGGGCACCATGACCGTCATGTCGTTGTGCAGGATCTTGATGGTCAGGTAGTCCCGCTTCTCACCCAGGAGATCCTTGGTCTCCTTCTTCAGGACGACCCCGGCCCCGTGGTGCGGGTAGACGACGTTGTCGCCCTCCCCGAACGTGCACTCGACGGGGCCGAGCTCGTCCTCGATGTCTATTGCCTCATCGGCAGTAGCTAGCTCTGGAATGTCGTCCTCCTTAGATAGGGACGGCCGTAGACCGGCCGCTTCGTTCATGGATAACGGTCGACGAAGTCGACCTCTTGCAAGCTGCGAAGTCCTTCGCGAATCTCCCGCGCGCGGGTGGCACCCAGCCCCTCGACCGACGCGAGCTCGTCCTCCGTCGCGTTCACGATCGCATCGAGATCTCCGAAGCGCTGGACCACCTTCTGCACGACCAGACGGGGGAGTCTCGGGAGGCGCGAGAGCGCCCGATAGCCGCGCGGCGAAACCGTGAGGTCGATGGTGCTGGTCTTGCGCTCATAGCCGAGGAGCTCCGCGAGGGATCCGAAGTCGAGCAGCTCCTGGTGCGGGAGTGCGGCGAGCTCCTGAAGTACGCGGTCGACCTGCTCGTCGGAGTCGTCCACGCTGTAGTCGCGGACGAGAGCCACGCGCTCGCCCATCACGCCCACCACGGTCTCCTCGAGCTGCATCTCGATCAGGCGGCCCTCGGTCCCGAGCTCGATGATGTAGCGCTCCACCTCCGCCGCCATCCGGGTCACGAGCTCCGCGCGCTGCAGCGCCGAGAGCACGTCGTGGAGCGTGGACCCCCCGAGCAGCTCGAGGCCGGTGAGGCGAGCCGAGACCTGGTCCAGCCGTGATCGGTACTTCTCCAGGGTCGCGAGGCCCTGATTGGCCTTGGAGAGGACCTGCGGGATGTCCTGGAGGATGTACTTGATGCCCTCCACGTAGAGCGAGACCACGTCCCGGCGCTGCGAGATCGCGATCACCAGCGCCTTGGTCTGCTTCGAGACGCGCTCGGCGGTCCGGTGGCGCGTTCCGGTCTCCATCGAGAGGATCGTCGGATCGGGCATCAGCTGGACGTTGGCCCAGTGGATCCTGCTCGCCCGCGGGTCGAGGACGATGGCCCCGTCCATCTTCGCCACCTGGTAGAGCAGCGCCGGGGTGTAGTCGATGTCGAGCTTGATTCCGCCGCTGAAGAGGAACGAGGCCTCCTCGGGCTCGGCGATCAGGATCAGCCCGCCCGTCCTGGCGTGGATGATGCTGTCGATGCCCTCACGCAGCGGCGTGCCGGGGGCAACCATGTCAAGCGACTGCAGCAGTCGAGGGTCGAGACGAGCCTCGAGTTCGTGTAGCTCGTCACCGACATGGGATCCCATCGCCGATCCATGATGGCAAATAGCCCTAAAAACGCGCGGGCAGATGAATTCCGTGTGGACAGGTCGGATTGCCGCTTGTCAAGCTGGCGGCGGTCTCAGGCGGCCTTGGCTCGGCCCGCCTGCCTCGGCGCCGCGGCCGTCGCCCGGAGCGCGGACCGCAGCGAGCGGTGGGCGACGAGGCCCTGTATGCGCTCCCCGGCCTCCGGCCCCACGACCGGCCCGAGCCCGAACTTCAGCGCCTCGGCCACCCGGCGCTCGGGATGGGCGACGAAGCGGAGCTCGCCCGTCAGTCCGACCTCGCCGAAGCAGGCAAGGGGGCGGCCCTCCGAATCCGCGAGCGATTGCCCGCGGTGGGCCGAGGCCAGGGCGAGCGCCACGGCCAGATCCGCTCCAGGCTCGTCCACGCGCACTCCGCCCGCCACGTTCACGAACACGTCCGCCGAGGCGAGGGACGGGCCGCCGTGCCGCGCGAGCACCGCGATCACCATCGCGAGCCGGTTGCGGTCGATGCCGGTGGCCACCCGCCTGGGCGGCACGATCTCGGTCGGCGCGACCAAGGCCTGCACCTCGACGAGCAGAGGGCGGGTCCCCTCCATCGAGCACAGGACGCACGACCCGGGCGCGTCCGAGGCCTCCCCGACGAAACGGGCCGACGGATCCGCCACCTCCACCAGCCCGCCCGACCGCATCTCGAAGACCCCCACCTCGTTCGTCGCCCCGAAGCGGTTCTTGAGTGCCCGGAGCGTCCGAAAGCTGCGCTCGCGCTCGCCCTCGAACAGCAGGACGCAGTCGACGAGGTGCTCGAGGACGCGCGGGCCGGCGACGCTGCCGTCCTTGGTGACGTGACCGACGAGGACGATGGCGGTCCCGATGCGCTTGCCGACCTCGGTGATCGCCGATGCCGCCTCGCGAACCTGGCCCACGGAGCCGGGAGCCCCGGTCATCCCCTCGGAGTGAAGCGTCTGTACGGAGTCGATCACGCACACGTTCGGACGGTGGGCCTCGAGAGCGGCCAGCACCGACTCGACCGAGGTCTCGGCCAGCGCCGGCACCGAGAGGGCGCCATCCCCCAGCCGCTCCGCCCGCAGCCGAACCTGGGCGGCGGACTCCTCGCCGGACACGTAGAGAACCTTCTCGTCCCGGGCGGCGAGGTTGCCGAGGGCCATGCCGGTGAGCGTCGACTTGCCGATCCCGGGAGAGCCGCCGAGGAGCACGACGGAGCCGGGCACGAGCCCGCCGCCCAGCACTCGATCGAGCTCGGCGATTCCGGTCAAGAGCCGGTCGGCCTTCGGCGCCCGGACCTCGCGGAGCGGCACCGGCTTCGGGGCCGGCGCAGCGCCCCCGGCCGCGGCGCGGCCGCGGCCGCCGGCGCCCGGCTTGGCCGCCCTCTTGGCCTCGACGAGGGTGTTCCACTCACCGCACCCGGGGCAGCGCCCCGTCCACGCGAGGGCGGAGTGCCCACACTCTTGGCAGACGAAATGGGACCCGGGGGCCATGGCCTCAGGTTAAGAACCCCGCCCGACGGCATCGCGCCCCGCGGCTCGGTCAGGTGCCGTAGATCTCGGAGACGCGCTGCTCGAGCTGGCGCAGGTAAGGCGCCACGTCGATCGGACCGCCCACCACGCGCTGGATCAGCTCCTTGGGCATGAACTTGTTCCCGTGGCGGTGCAGGTTCTCCCGCAGCCAGTCGCGGAGTGGCGCGAGCTCGCCGCGCCCGATGCCCTCCTCGACGTCGGGCAGCTCGGTCATGATCCGGTCCCAGAGCTGCCCCGCGATCACGTTGCCAAGCGAGTAGGTCGGGAAGTAGCCGAAATTTCCCCCCGCCCAGTGCACGTCCTGCAGGACGCCGTGCGCATCGTCGGGGACGGCGACCCCGAGGTACTGCTGCATCCGGTCGTTCCAGGCCGCCGGCAGCTCTGACAGCTCCGTCGCTCCGTTGAAGATCTCGAGCTCGAGCTCGAAGCGAAGGATCACGTGCAGGTTGTAGGTGACCTGATCGGCCTCCACCCGGATCAAGGAGGGCTCGATCTTGTTGGCGGCGCGGTAGACCGTGTCGAGCTCGACCGCCCCGAGCCGATCCGGAAACAGCGTCGCCAACCGCGGCAGCAGATGACCGAGGTACGGCCTCCCCCTGCCGACCCAGTTCTCCCATAGGCGGCTCTGCGACTCGTGGAAGCCAAGGGACGATGGGCTCGCCAACGGCGAGCGCCACAGCTCCCGTGGAACGCCGTTCTCGTACATCGCGTGGCCGGCCTCGTGGATCACCGACCACACCGCGGTGCCGATGTAGTCGGGGTCGAAGCGGGTCGTGATCCGCAGGTCGGCGGGCGAGATCGCGACGGCGAACGGATGAATGGTCGAGTCGAGCCGCCACGCCCCCTCCTGAAGCGGCAGCCCTGCCACCACGTCGCGCGCGAGGGTCTCCTGCGCTTCGACGGAGAAGCTGCCGCGGAGGCAGGCGTCGTCAACCGTCTCACCGCTCTCGGCCGCCGCCGCGATCAGCGGACGGATCCCGTCGCGAAGCTCGCCGAGGATCGCAGCCACCTCGGCGGTCCTCATGCCGGGCTCGAAATCGTCCAGGAGCGGATCGAACTCGTGCTCGAAGCCGTCGAATCCCTCGAAGCAGGCCGCATAGCGACGACGCAGCTCGACGTTTCGCTCCAGGTGGGGCAGAAAGGCCTTGAAATCCGAGCTCGCCCGGGCATCGACCCAGGCGTGCTCCGCGAGCGACGACGTGCGGGTGATCTCGGCGCGCAGGTCGGGCGGGACGCGTCGCGCCTTCTCCCAGCCCCGGCGGGCAACCCGAACGAGGCTCGCCGCGTCCGACTCGTATGGCAGCGACTCCGTCTCGCCGCCGGCGGCATCGATCAGGCGGCCGAGCTCGTCCGAGATCAGGCGCTCGTGCCGGATCCGCGCGAGCGTCGCTGATTGCTCCGCGCGCGTCTCCGCCCCGGCCGGCGGCATCTTGGTTCGCTCGTCCCAGGCCAGCAGGGCCCGCGCCCGGCCGAGGTCGTTGATCTCGGCCAGCCGCTCGCGCAGCTCCGCGAGCTTGGATGCCGGGGATGGGCTCAAATCGACGGGGTCAGCGCTCCGGGCGGGCCGCGAATCCCTCCGCGCGAATCGCCTCGAGGATCAGCTCGCCGTGCTTGGGTCCGTCGGTCTGGAGAACGAGCTCGATCGCAGTCTCCCGTACGTGAAGCTCGACGCCCTCGCGGATGTGCTCGACGTCCACCACGTTTGCGCCCTGCTCGGCGACGATTCGAAGCAGCGCTGCCAGCGCGCCGGGGCGGTCCGGGACGACGGTCCAGACGACCAGGCGGCGGCCCGCGGCCGTCTCGCCGAGCCTGATGCACTCCGCAAGCCTCGACGCGTCCACGTTGCCGCCCGAGAGGACCACGCAGGTGTCGCCCTGCGCGGCCGGCGCCACCTTCCCCGCGAGCAGGGCGGCAACCCCCACCGCGCCCGCTCCCTCGACCACGAGCTTGGAGCGCTCCAGCAGCAACACCATCGCCTGGGCGACCTCGTCGTCGGAGACGGTGACGATCTCGTCCAGGTGACGCTCGACCAATGGCAGGGTCAACTCGCCGGGGCGCTTGACCGCGATTCCGTCGCAGATCGTGTTGACCGAGCGGGCGCCGATCGGCCGGTGGGCCGCGACGGACTCCAGATACGGAGAGCAGGCCTCCGCCTGGACCCCCACGACGCGGACGTCCGGGAGCTTCGACTTGATCGCGATCGCCGTTCCGGCGGCCAACCCACCGCCGCCGAGCGGGACCACCACCTCCCGGGTGGTCGGTGCCTGGCGTGCGATCTCGAGGCCGACGGATCCCTGGCCGGCCACGATGTCGGGATCGTCGAACGGCGGGATGAGCGTTCCGTCCTCCTCATCGGCGAACTCTCGGGCGGCCTCGGCGGCCTCGTCGTAGGAGCCCTCGACCAGGTGGACCGTCCCGCCGTATCCGCGGACGGCGGAGATCTTGGCGAGCGGCGACTCCGCCGGCATGAAGACGTCCGCGTGGCTGCCGCGGCGGGTTGCCGCGAGCGCGACCGCCTGGGCGTGGTTTCCCGCGCTCGCCGCCACCACCCCGGCGTCGAGCTCCTTCTGGCCAAGCTCGCTCATCTTGTGGAAAACGCCCCGGACCTTGAACGAGCCCGTCAGTTGCAGGCACTCCGCCTTCATGATCACGCTGCCGCCGACCCTGCGGGAGAGCTCCCCAGCGGGCAGGATCGACGTCTCGCGCACCTCGCCGGCGATCAGCTTCCCGGCGCGCTCCACGTCGTCGGGAGAGACGGCGCGCTCAGAGCTCGCGACCTGTCGAGTGGTCATGCATCCAGGGTAGACCCACCCGTGCCCGGCGTGGCCCGTCGCGTTGCAGCCGGCGCCTAAAGGTGAAACCGGCGGTGGTGCTGGTGGTGGCGAAGGGTCTCGGCGTCCGCCGTCGCGGGCAGCCGCGCGTCGTCCGCCTTGGAGGGCGCCGAGCGCACGAACATCCAGGTGAGGGCCGTACAGACGGCGACCAGCCCGACGAGAACCCAGTTGGAGTCCGCGAGGGAGATCGCGAATCCATGGGCCGGGAGCAGATCCTGGAATACCGCCCCGGTGACCGCGAGCGCGACCGCTCCGGCGAGCACCCGGTTCATCGCCAGCACCCCCGAGGCGATCCCGCTCTTCTCGCGCGGCATCGCGGCCATGGCGGCCGTCGACATCGGCGCGTACACGAAACCGAGCGCGATTCCGAACAGCAGATAGCCCGGAAGCACGAGCTCGTACCCCGACGTCTTCGTGATCTGGGTCAGGATCAACAGTCCCGCAAGGGCGCACAACATCCCGACCGTCATCAGCGCCCGGGCCCCAAAGCGGGCGATGAGGCGGCCGGCCAGCGGTGAGATGACGATCATCGGCACCGTGATCGGCAGGATCATGATTCCGGCGGTGGTCGCGGAGTATCCGAGCGTGGTCTGCAGATACTGCGGCTGGATGAACATCAGGCTCCAATACGCGCCGACCAGCCCGAACGCGGCCGCGGTCGCGCCGAAGTAGGGCCCGTTCCGGAAGAGCTCGAAGTTCACGATCGGCTTCTCGACGCGGTGCTCGACGATCCAGAAGGACACCACGAGCACCGCGGCGGCGGCGAAGAGAGCAACGCTCTGCGGTGAATCGATGGCCCAGTTCGCCGCCTCCGCCAGCGGCAGAACCAGCGCCGTGAGCGCGAGCGCGAGCAGCACGAGTCCGGGATAGTCGATCTCGTGGGTAGCCGTCTCGTCGCGAGTCTCGCGGACGGCGACGATCATCACCGCGACTCCGATCGCGAGCACCGGGACGTTGATCCAGAAGATCAACCGCCAGTCCAGGTCGACGAGGATGCCTCCGATCAGCGGGCCCAGGCCCAGGGCGATCGCCGAGATCGACGCCCAGATGCCCAGCGCCCGCGGCTGCTGCTCGGTTGGAAACGCGTCACAGACGATCGCCAGCGAGAGCGGCAGCAGCATCGCCGCGCCAAGTCCCTGGACGACTCGCCCGAGGATGATCGCGTCCTGGCCCCAGGCGGCCCCGGAGAGCACCGAGCCACCGGCGAAGACCGCGAGGCCGATCGTGAACAGGAGCCGGCGGCCGAACATGTCGCCGAGCCGGCCGGCGGTCACGACGAAGGCCGCGATGACGAGCAGGTACGCGTTCATGATCCACTGCAGTCCGCTCGCCGAGCATCGAGGTCCTCGTGGATCGCGGGCAGCGCCAGCGTGACGATCGTCGAGTCGAGCATGAGGACGAAGAGGCCGGTGCAGGCGCCGAACAGGGCCCACCACGGCCGGTTCGCATCGGTTACGCGAAGGCTCACGGCCGCGTGACCCTACCGACCCGACCTATGTGCGGCGGATGAGGTCTACGCGTCGGCGTCGGCCGGGCGCTCGTCCGGCTCATCGGCCCCGGACGGCGGCTCGCCGTCGCCGGAACCGTCGTCGCCGCCGGCGGGCACGTCGGCCTCGGGGCTCGATCCCTCGCCGCCCGAGGAGGTGGTGGCACCGACCCCGACCGGTTCGCGCTTCTTGGCCGGGCGCTTCTTCGGCTTCACGAGCTTCAGCGAGAGCGGGCGGTCGTCCTCGTCGCCAGACGGATCCCGCTCGACCAGGACCGTGGTGCCCGACGCGATGTCCCCGGTGCGAAGTACCTCGTCGGCGAGCGGGTCCTCGATGTAGCGCTGGATCGCCCGGCGCAGCGGGCGCGCGCCCATCGCCGGATCCCAGCCCTTGTCGACCAACAGCTCTCTGGCCGCCTCGTCCAGCTCGAGCTGGAGCTCGTGCTCGGCCACCTGCGCCCGGACGCGGCCGATCATCAGGTCGATGATCTCCTTGATCTCGTCGCGCGTGAGCTTGTGGAAGACGATGACCTCGTCGATCCGGTTGAGGAACTCGGGGCGGAACACCTTCTTCAGCTCGCCCATGATCCGGTCCTTCATCTCCTCGTAGGAGGCGCCCATCTCGTCGGAGGCGCCGAAGCCGAACGAGACGTTCCGGGCGATGTCCTTGGCGCCGATGTTCGAGGTCATGATCACGATCGCGTTGCGGAAGTCCACGGTGCGGCCCTGCGCGTCGGTCAGGCGGCCGTCCTCCAGGATCTGGAGCAGGATGTTGAAGACGTCGGGGTGGGCCTTCTCGATCTCGTCCAGCAGCAGCACCGAGTAGGGCTTGCGCCGCACGGCCTCGGTGAGCTGGCCACCCTCGTCGTATCCCACGTATCCGGGGGGCGACCCGACGAGGCGGGAGACGGCGTGCTTCTCCATGTACTCCGACATGTCGATGCGCACCATCGAGTCCTCGTCGCCGAACAGGAACTCGGCGAGCGTGCGCGCGAGCTCGGTCTTGCCGACGCCCGAGGGGCCGAGGAAGATGAACGAGCCTGCCGGGCGCTTGGGGTCCTTGATGCCGGCACGCGAGCGACGGATGGCCTTGGAGACGGCGGTGAGCGCGACCTCCTGGCCGATCACCCGCTTGTGGAGCTCGTCCTCCATCCGCAGGAGCTTCTTGGTCTCGGCCTCGGTGAGCTTGAAGACGGGGATCCCGGTCCACATCGAGACGATGTCGGCGATCTCCTCCTCGCCGACGTCGGGGCGCTCGCCGCCCTCGCCCGCGGCCCACTGGTCCTCGAGCTCGCGCTTGCGGTTGGTGAGCTGGCGCTCCTTGTCGCGGAGGTTCGCGGCCTTCTCGAACTCCTGAGCCTCGATCGCCGACTCCTTGGCGCGCCGCGTCTCCTCGATCTCCTCCTCGAGGTCGCGGTACACCGGCGGCTGCGACATCGACTTGATGCGCATCCGCGACGCGGCCTCGTCGATCAGGTCGATGGCCTTGTCGGGCAGGAAGCGGTCGGAGATGTAGCGGTCGGCGAGCTCGGCCGCGGCGGCGAGGGCGTCGTCGGTGATCTGGACGCGGTGGTGCTCCTCGTAGCGCTCCCGGAGCCCCTCGAGGATCTGCACCGTGTCGGGGATCGACGGCTGGTCGACCTTGATCTGCTGGAAGCGGCGCTCCAGGGCGGAGTCGCGCTCCAGGTACTTGCGGTACTCGTCCATCGTCGTTGCGCCGATCGTCTGGATCTCGCCTCGGGCGAGCGCCGGCTTCAGGATCGAGGCGGCGTCGATCGCACCCTCGGCGGCGCCGGCGCCGACCAGGTTGTGGAGCTCGTCGATGAACAGCACGATGTCGCCGCGCTGGGTGATCTCCTTCATCACCTTCTTCAGGCGCTCCTCGAACTCGCCGCGGTACTTGGACCCGGCGACGAGGGCGGCGAGGTCCAGCGTGTAGATCTGCTTGTTCTTCAACAGCTCGGGTACCTCGCCCTTGGTGATGCGGGACGCGAGGCCCTCGACGATGGCGGTCTTGCCTACCCCGGGCTCACCGACGAGGACCGGGTTGTTCTTGGTGCGCCGGGAGAGGATCTGCATGATCCGCTCGATCTCGGTCTCGCGACCGATGACCGGGTCGAGCTTCGACTCCGCCGCGAGCTTCGTCAGGTTGCGGCCGAACTGATCGAGCAGCTTCGAGGACTTCTTGCCCTCGCCGCTGCCGGCTCCGGAACCCTGGCGGCGGCCGCCGGGGCCGGAGAGCATCCGGATGACCTCGTTGCGGATCTTCTCGGAGTCGGCGTCGAAGTCGAGCAGGAT
>Ga0075365_10000214_pt1 | contig 19436 bp, 37 predicted proteins | sample EndMetdeltDD1765_FD_71387 | JGI IMG/M metagenome (GOLD analysis project Ga0075365, IMG submission 71387) | Populus endosphere microbial communities from Tennessee, USA - Endosphere MetaG P. deltoides DD176-5 | ecosystem: Host-associated > Plants > Roots > Endosphere | place: USA: Tennessee... | reverse complement strand
CTTTGTAGGCCTGTGCCTCGAAGCAGTGCAAGGATTTCAAGCAAGTTGCTGATGCCTGGTTGGTTTTGGCGATCAAAAGCGATGTTTGCTTTGTCGTCGGTGGTGGCGCTCATGATTTTTTTAGCGGCAACTTTAGGGTCGTCACCAAGGAAGATCACGCCTTTACCGGTTTCGTCGCTTTTGCTCATTTTTTTGGTTGGGTTTTGGAGGTCACGAATGCGCAAGCCTTGGTCTTTACCAAAGAACTTATGCTGGTCTTCTGTTGCGCGCGGCACCGTAAAGATATCGCCAAATCGGTTGTTCATACGGGCGGCAATGTCACGGGTGTATTCGAGGTGTTGACGCTGGTCATCGCCCACTGGCACGAGCTCCGCATTGTACAGCAAAATGTCCGCCGCCATGAGTATTGGATAATGGAAGAGCCCCACGCTCACACGCTCGTCGCCAATTTTGGCTGACTTGTCTTTAAATTCGGTCATGCGGCTCATTTCGCCAACACCGGTAAAGCAGTCTAAGATCCATGTGAGCTCACTGTGAGCTCGCACAAAGCTTTGGCGGTACATATGGATGTCCGGGTGGTCGAGAGGTAAACCAGCAGCCACAAACAGGCGTGCGTTGTTCATTATCTGCGCTTGCAGTTCAGCGTGGTCAATTGGCGTGGTAAAACTATGAAGATCGGGAATAAATAGGTTAATCTGAAACTCACCGGCATGTTTTTTAGCCATGTCGATCATGGGCAGGATCGCACCAAAATAGTTACCAATTTGCAGGTCGTTGTTGGCTCGAATGCCAGTTAAAATAGTCGTCTTTGTCATATGAACGTGTTCTCTGTTGGTTCTCTTTAGCATTAGTGTAGCACAAAACAAAATACCTCGCCGGTTCGACAAGGTATTTTGCATAGAGTGCGATTGATTAGCGTTTGCTAAACTGTTCGCGCTTACGTGCAGAGCGAAGACCGTATTTCTTCGACTCTTTTTCGCGTGGGTCACGCTTGAGGTAGCCACCCTTTTTAAGGGTTGAACGAAGGTCGTCGTTCATGGCGCTCAAAGCCTTGCTGATTGCAAGCTTGCTTGCGTCAACCTGACCGCTTAGACCGCCACCACTGATAACCAGGGTGATATCGTAGGCTTTTTCTTTGCCAATGAGCGCGAGTGGCTCTACGAGTTCTGCAAGCATCTGCTCGTTTTTAGCAAAGTAGTCATCGGCTTTTTTGTCGTTGATTGTGATGTTCCCTTTACCGGTGTATAGACGAGCGCGAGCAGTTGCAGCTTTGCGTCGGCCAAGACCGTAAAAGTATTCGTTCTTGCTCATTATTTAACTCCCATCTTGACTGGCTTTTGGGCATCGTGGTTGTGGGCTTCGCCAGTGTACACCTTGAGGCGTTTCATGCGACCGTCTTGAAGCTTGTTCTTTGGCAGCATGCCAGCAATGGCGCGCTCGATAGCCTTGTTAGGGTTCTTAACCAAAACTTCTTTCAAAGTAGCTTCTTTCATACCGCCTGGAAAACCAGAGTAGTCATAGTACTTCTTGTCTTCAACCTTGCCGCCAGTTACAACAAGCTTTGCTGTGTTCACGATAATAACGTAGTCACCTGCGTCAACGTGTGGGGTGTAGGTTGGTTTTGATTTACCGATAAGCAGGTTGGCTGCAACGGTAGCGAGGCGGCCAAGTGGCGCTTCGCTTGCGTCTAGAACAACCCATTTACGGGTAACGTCAGCTGGTTTCTGTGAAAATGTCTTGTTCATGGCTTATTTCTCCGCCTCTGCGGTTGCAGGTGCTTCTTTTAGCTCATCAACAAATGATACGGTTGCCATTTGCGCGTTGTCGCCAACACGAAGTTTGGTGCGAGTAATGCGCAGGTGGCCGCTGTTGCGTCCTGTCAATTGTGGGGCAATGTCGTCAACCAGTTTGTGGGCTGCTTCAACGGTGCTGAGCGCAGCAACAATCTGGCGGCGGTTGTGTAGATCGCCTACCTTTGCTTTGGTGATGAGTGGCTCTACGTAAGGCACAACTTCTTTGGCTTTCTGTAGAGTAGTTTCGATCTTGCCGTGGACAACGAGTGAGGTGGCAAGACCCTTCAGCAGAGCGCGACGTTGGTCACGCTCACGGCCGAATTTACGTCCTTGATAACTGTGGCGATGCATGTTTAAAGCTCCATCTCCGCCAATTTATCCTTAACCTCGTCGAGTGCTTTGCTGCCAAAGCCTTTCAACTCGCGGAGTTCTTGTTCGCTCAGAGTTACGAGGTCGTTGATGGTGCGGATGTCATTGTTGATCAATGCGTTGGTGGTGCGTGCGCTCAAGTTCAAGTCCTCAATAGGAGTCATGAGCTCTGAGCCGCCATCACCGTCGCGGTGTTTAATACCAACACTAGGGGCGGCTTCAACACGAGTTGAACCAGCAAGTGCGGTGTATTGGTTGATGAGGATAGCAGCAGCTTCCTCAAAGGCGTCGCGCGGGCTAATTGAGCCGTCGGTGTCGACAGTCAAAATCAGTTTGTCGAGGTCGGTGGTTTGGCCAACACGAGTGTTCTCAACTTTGTAGCGAACGCGCTGTACTGGGCTGAAGAGTGCGTCAACAGCAATCATGTCGCTGTGGAGGCGCTTTTCTGAAGACTCTTCGATGGTGCGATAGCCGCGGCCAGCGTCAACAACGATGTCGATGATAAGTGTTGCCTTAGGGTCGTCAATAGTTGCAATGACGGCTTCAGGGGTAACAATTTCTACATCAGCAGTTGTCTTAATGTCGGCAGCAGTTACGATGCCGGCGCCCTTTTTCTCGAGGCGAACCTGAACTGGCTCGTCAACGGCGCTTTTAAAGCGAACTTGTTTGAGGTTCAGCATGATATCAACAACGTCTTCCTTGATACCAGGAACAGTTGTGAACTCGTGCGTTGCGCCTTCAATTTTGAAAGCAACAATGGCGCTGCCAGCGATGCTGCTGAGCAACACGCGGCGAAGGCTGTTACCAAGAGTCATACCGTAGCCGGTGTGCAGTGGCTCGATAACGAACGTTGCGCTATTTGCTGAGTGCTCCTCGATATTAGCGAGGGTTGGGTTGTGAATGACTTTGCTCATAGTGCGTTTCTCCCTTAGCGTGAGTAGTACTCAACGATTAATTGTTCGTTAATCTCTGGCTCTGCTTCCGCACGGGCAGGCAGGCCGGTGATTTCGATGGTTACCTTTTTTGAATCAAACTTCAACCAGCTAAGGCTCGGTTGGTTAGTCTCTTTCAAAACATCATCAAGCTTCGTGAAGTAGACAGTCTTGAGGCTGCGAGGGCGTACGGTAATCACGTCACCAGCTTTGAGGCGAATTGAAGGGATGTCAACGCGGCGGCCGTTCAGCATAAAGTGACCGTGAGTCACGAGCTGACGCGCAGCACGGCGGCTTGTTGCCAAACCAGCGCGGTATACTGCGTTGTCTAGACGACGCTCCAGGTACTGAAGCAGAATCTGACCAGATTGGCCCTGGCTGCGTGAAGCTTCCTTCATCAGGTTGCTAAATTGCTTTTCAAGCAAGCCGTACAAACGGCGTACTTTTTGCTTCTCGCGAAGCTGCACAGAGTACAGGCTTGGCTTGCTCTGGCGTGAGCGGCCGTGCTGACCAGGAATACCAGTCTTTTTAGCCATAATCTTGTGTGCTTTAGGGTGCAAAGCGTAGCCTTCACGGCGGCTTTGTTTAACAATAGGATCTCGGTCTCGGGCCATTATGCTCTCCTAGCCTTGCGTGGGCGAACACCACCGTGGGGTACACCGGTCACGTCTTTAATGCTGTCAACGGTAATGTCTAGACCTTGCAGCGCACGGATAGCGGCGTCACGGCCGAGGCCAACGCCTTTTACAAATACGTCTACGCTACTTAGGCCGTAGGTTTGCTTGGCAGTAGTGCCAGCTTTTTCGCTTGCGATTTGGGCTGCATATGCAGTGCCCTTCTTAGAACCGCGGAAGCCGCAGGCGCCAGCGCTCGATGCAGCCAACACGTTGCCCTTCTTGTCAGAAAAAGTAACAATGGTGTTGTTGAAAGTAGCCTGAACGTGCAACTGACCCGTAGGGACTGATCGCTTTGCTTTTTTCTTGGTTGATGTAGTCTTTGAATCTGCCATATATCAATTCCCTTAGGTCTTTGAAGGTGCTTTCTTCTTAGTGCCACCAACGGTTGTCTTCTTACCACGACGGGTACGAGCGTTGGTACGAGTGCGCTGACCGCGTGATGGCAGGCTAGCTTTGTGGCGCAGGCCGCGGTAAGAGTTGATCTCTTTAAGGCGCTTAATGTTTGAAGCAACAACACGCTGCAACTCACCTTCGGTGATGTAGTTTGTGCTAATTTCTTCACGAATCTTTGCGAGCTCAGCTTCGGTCAAATCTTTGACGCGAGTGGTTGGCTCAATTTTGCAAGCTTCAAGAATACGCTTAGCAGTTACAGGACCAATGCCGTAAATGTATGTGAGCGAAATCTGAACTTGTTTTTCTGTCGGTACGGTTACACCAGCAATACGTGCCATATATTATCCTTGCCTCTGACGATGTCGTTCATTTACTGGACAAATGCAAATAAGTTTGTTTTTACGATGAAAAACAACGCACTTTGGGCATCTCTTTTTAACGCTTGGCTTGACTGTCACGGAAGCCTCTCCCTATTTACTCTTATTGTCATTACCGCGAGGCGCAGCCGCCGCATCGCGTTTGACAGGTTGATCTTTGAGGCGAAAGACGATTCTTCCCTTCGTGAGGTCGTAAGGGGTTAACTCGACTTCCACCATGTCGGCCGGAACAATTCGGATATAGTGACGACGCATGCGCCCCGAAATGACCGCCTCGACTTCATGGCCGTTTTCAAGTTCCACGGTAAAACGAGCACCCGGGAGTGCTTGTATGATCTTACCAGTTACCTTGATTACGTCGTTATTATTGGCCATAAGCTACAATTAAAGATTATACCGGTTATTACCACCGTTGTAAAGAAGGATTTCAGAGAAAATAGCGTAAAAGCGTTGCCGCTTTCGCTTTGATACGTTTATTGTAGCGTATTGAGCCCACATGTCAATGTGTAATTGAAGTTATTTCAAAATATAGTATAATAATTTTACTGTCTCATGGATGGAAGCAATATGTACGTAGAATCCGCACGTACGAGGCAAGGACTGCTGCGCAAGGTTGTGGCTACTAAATTTGTGGTCGGACCTTGTCGGTTGGCGGGTTTGTTGCCTTCGAACTTCAGCTTCAGCATGGACTCGACGGCGCATTGGTCCTATGTCCATGATATCGTTGGACTACCGCATTCTCTGCAGCCTGACGGCAACAGGGAGTTGCATGGCCTTCTGATGGCCGTGCACGATGTGAAGGGAGTGGGAAATGTTTTGGTCGAGACCGACGCACAGAGCGAGAAGCTTTTTGTGACGGTCTGGTATGCCCAAGACCCTGCGCGTCCTATGCCCTTCGGTCCTGTCGAGGCCGAGATTGAGCATCTTCTGTTTCTTCTTGCCCCTGCCGAAACTAACTGACTGGCGGCGAGAATCTAAGCGCCCTTTGCGCAGCTCACAGTAATGTGACTGCGCAAAGGGCGCGTTTTGGTTAGTAGTCTTGGTCGTACGTCACCATCAACGCGCGTGAGTTGATCTGGCGAAGCGTTTCAAGCGTTACAGACACAACAATCAAAAGTCCGGTACCACCAATGGCGAGGTTTTGTGCTTGGATGCCAAATTGAGCCAATACGTATTCTGTTGCAAACGGCAGGATGGCGATAATGCCCAGTGCAAGCGAGCCAAACAGTGTCAGGCGGTTCACGATGCTACTCAGGTAGCTCTCGGTCTGTTGACCAGGACGAATGTTGGAGATGAACCCACCTTGCTTTTGCAGGTTCTCGGCAATTTCGTTGGCATTAAACACGATGCTGGTGTAGAAGTATGTAAACCCAACTACAAGCAGGAAATACATTGCTGGGTAAATAAAGATCGTTGGTTCGCCACTCGCAAACGTTGCGGCGGTTGGTGTTTGGAACCATGTGGTAAGGTTGAGGCCAACCTGCTGCCAGTATGCGTCTGTTGCGCCTTTTAGTAGCTGCCCAATAAACGCCGGAAGCGCCAAAAATGCTACAGCAAAGATCACTGGAATCACGCCTGCGGTAATAAGCTTGACGGGCAAAATACTCGTAACGCCACCGTAGGCACGGTTACCCTGCACGCGCTTGGCGTAGTTAATAGTAATGACCCTCTGTGCTTCGTTAATCTTTACAATCAGATACAGTGCTATCAGACCGGCCACGGCCAAAATAGACACCACGGCTAACGCGAACCAGTTAATCGGCAGCGTAAACCAGTTAAAGACGTGCAACTTGTCGGATTCAGATGCCACGCTCGTAAGTGAGCTAATGATAGTGCTGAACGTACTTGGGAAGCCAGCAATAATACCAGCAAAGATAAGGAGCGACATACCATTACCGACACCCTGCTCTGTCATGAGCTCACCGAGCCACATCAGAAGCATAGAGCCTGCGGCCATGGCGCTTACCATAGTCATCCATTCCATGGGGGTTGTGCCAGCAACGATATCAACGCCAGTGTTCCCTGCCAAAACCGTTTGGCGCAAGATAAAAATGAACGCAATCGATTGTAGGATGGCCAATGGCAACGTAATCAAACGTGTCCATTGCTGAATTTTACGACGACCGGTTTCGCCGTCTTTGTGGAGCTCTTCAAGACTAGGAATAGCCTTAGTGAGCAACTGCGTAATGACTGACGCGGTAATATACGGGCTCAGACCTACCAATACAATAGAAAGGCTTGCGAGCGCTCCGCCCGATAACAGGTTAATAAACCCGCCGAGGTCGGTATTGGTTAGCAGGTTATCAAGCACCTGTTTGAGTTCTGTTGGTTGAGCAAGTGGCACCGGAATATGGGCCAAGAATCGGTAAGCAACGATTAAGCCTACTACAATCAGGAGGCGTTTTTGCATGTCGCGGTTTTTAAACGATTTGAAGATGTTTTTCCAGTTCACGTCGGATTCCTACGGTCATTAGTACTTATATAACGATAGCACATTTTGGACGAGTTGTGCGCGCTGACTTGTTGTTTTTGTATATTTAGAAGGTGACCCTAGGCTTTTTGGGCTAGCCTCTACAGTGCGCTCTAGCGGTCGGCGTCTATACCTCACGCCTCCTGGAGTGATTGAGCTATGAATGATTACAATCAAAAAGAGCCGCTATGCACGGCTCTTTTTGATTGTACGTAAAGTTTTTTACGCTTCGTCTTCAGCTTTTTTGCGCTTGCTTGGTGGAAGAGTTGGAACATCAACCTTCTTGAAGCTACCACCTGCTTTTTCGATAGCAGCGATAGCACCCTTGCTGGCAGCCTGGACTTCAACAGCTACTTTGCCTTTAAGCTCAGCGCGAACGATGATCTTAACGGTGTGGTAAGGAGTTGCAATCAAGCCGGCTTCGGCGAGGGTCATGTTAGTTGCGGTTTTGCCGTCAAAGGCGTCGAGCTGGTTCGTGTACACAACCTGGGCTGGCACACGCATGCTCTTAAAGCCGCGCTTTTTAGGGATGCGGTTTACGAGCTCACCCTGGCCGCCCATAAAGGTTGCGCGGAGTTTTTTACCAGTACGAGCGTTTTGACCTTTTGTACCACGACCGGCAGTTTTACCCTGACCAGCTGAGATACCACGACCAACGCGCTTTGCGTTTTTGGTAGAAGTTGTTTGTAGTTCGTTAAACTTCATGGGTTATTTCTCCTCTTTCTTGGCAGCAGGAGCTTTAGCCTTTGGCGCGTTCAACCATTGTTCGGCAGGAACCAGTTGGCGAAGCGCTTCGATGGTTGCGTAGGCGTTGTTTACCTTGTTGGTAGAACCAAGTGATTTACTAAGCAAGTTGTGGATACCAGTCAGGCCAATGATGCTGCGAACAACACCACCAGCAATAACACCGGTACCAGGAGCGGCAGGCTTTAGCAGCACGCGAGCGCCGCCAACCTTAACCTCAACATCGTGAGGAATGGTTGCCTTAACAACTGGGAACGTAATCATGGTCTTTTTAGCGACGTCGGTTGCTTTTGCAACGGCAGACTGTACGTCAGCACCCTTTGCAACACCAATACCGATACGGTTTTTGTGGTCACCAACGGCAACAAGTGCTTTAAAGCGGAAGCGGCGACCACCTTTAACTACGCGAGCTACGCGGTCGATGTTGATAACGTACTCTTCAAAGATTTTTTCTTCGCGAGGTACTTGCGCGCGGTCGTTTTGGCGACGTGGACGTTGGCCTTGTGGGCTGCGGCGCTGATCTTTATTGGTAGTTTCAGGCATACTAGAACTCCAGTCCTTCCTTACGTGCGGCTTCGGCCAAAGCCTTCAACCGATTTTGATACTGACGACCATTGCGGTCAAAAGCGACAGTCTTAATGCCAGCCTTTTTTGCTTTTTTAGCAATATCGGTGCCAACCCAAGCAGCTTTTTCTGACTTGCTGCCAGTTGCAGTGCTCTTTACGGTTGTGCTGCTCACGAGTGTGCGTGCAGCGGTGTCGTCAATAATCTGTGCGCTTACGTGCATATTACTAATCGTAATGCTTAGGCGTGGACGCTGAGCTGTGCCATTAACGCGGGCGCGGATGCGTGCCTTGCGTAGCACGCGGTTTGCTAGTTTCTTTGCGAGCTTGTTCATGCTACTTGGCTCCTGTCTTACCGGCTTTGCGCTTGATGATCTCGTCAACGTACTTGATACCTTTACCCTTGTAAGGTTCTGGCTTCTTGAACGCGCGGATTTCTGCAGCGGCTTGACCAACTTGTTGCTTGTTAATACCTGAAACAGTGATGAGGTTTTTCTCAACTGTCAGGGTGACGCCTTCTGGGGCTTTGTAATCAACAGGGTGAGAGAAACCAAGGCTCATAGAGATAGCTTGGCCGCCACCGTTTACACGGAAACCAACGCCGTTTACTTCAAGCTTCTTTTCAAAGCCTTTCGTAACACCAACAACCATGTTGTTGATAAGGGCGCGCATTAAACCGTGCTGTGATTTAGCGATTTTTTCTTCAGATTTGCGGGTAACAGTTACGACACCGTCCTCAATTGTGAGGTTAATGTGTGGCAGAACGAATTGTTCGAGGCTGCCCTTTGGCCCGGTGACGGTAATGTTGCCACCGTCGACCGTGATTGTCACACCTGCAGGAATCTGGATAGGTAGTTTTCCGATTCGACTCATAGTTTAATCCTTTTACGGGTTTAGTAAACTTTCAAAATTAACTCGCCACCGAGGCGTTGCTTGTAGGCTTCCTGGCCAGTCATAACACCTTTACTAGTCGAAACCAGTACGATGCCACGACCGTTTTTGATGCGAGGAATCTCGGTTGAGCCAGCGTATACGCGGCGACCTGGCTTGCTAACGCGCTGGATCTCAGTGATAACTGAGTTCTCGCCTTCGTTATTAATAACGATAACCATGCTTGCCTGTGGCTTTGCATCGGTAACTGTTACGTCTTTCAGGTAGCCAGCTTTTACGAGCTGACGAGCGATTGTTTCTTTAATCTTGCTGTGTGGGAGAACAACTTGGTTCTTGCCTACTTGTGCTGCGTTGCGAATACGGGTCAGCATGTCAGCGATTGGGTCGGTAGATAGCATACTCATTGTCATTTCTCCTTTCTACCAGCTGGCCTTCGTTACGCCTGGGATTTCACCCTTGCTTGCTTTTTCGCGGAATTCAATACGGCTAAGGCCGAATTGGCGCATGTAAGCGCGTGGGCGACCACTCAGTAGTGAGCGGTTCTTGCGGCGAGCTGGACTCGAGTTGCGAGGCAAAAGCGCCAAACCATCTTGGTCACCGGCAGCCTTGAGCTCAGTACGCTTTGCAGCGAACTTTGCGATCAGCTTAGCACGCTTTTTGTCACGTGCGATCATTGATTTCTTAGCCATTAACGCTTCTCCTCTTTCTCAAATGGCATGCCGTAGGCACGCAAAAGTGCTTGGGCATGAGCTTTATCTTCAGTCTTGATAACAAAGTTAATTTGTAGGCCGTGAAGCAGCTGGGTGTCTTCAAAATTCAGCTCTGGGAAGATAGATTGCTCAGTAATACCGAGTGAGTAGTTGCCAGCTTTATCAAAGCCTTTGTTTGATACGCCGTGGAAGTCACGAACACGTGGGAGTGATACGTTGACAAGACGGTCAAGGAATTCGTACATGTGCTTGCCACGCAGCGTAACACCTACGCCGATGCGGTTCATACCGGCACGGATCTTGAAGGTTGCAATCGACTTCTTCGCCATGCGGTCAACTGGTTCTTGACCAGTGATCTTGCGGAGGGTGTTGGTAACAACTTCGTAGTAGTGCTTGTCGTCTTTGTGCTTGCCGATACCAATGTTGAGAGTAATTTTCTCGAGTTTTGGTACGCGGTGCGGGTTGTCGAGCTCAAGCTCTTTTTGGAGACGGCTAACAAGCTCCTGTTGGTACAGGGCTTTCAAACGTGGTACAGATGTAGTAGCAGTCTTGGTAGCCATTATTTAATCTCCTTGTTGTTTGCAGCACGAGCAACGCGCACTTTGCTGCCGTCTTTCTTCATTTCGTAACCAATGCGGGTTACTTTCTTGTCGTTTGCAGGGCTGATCAATGCAACCTTACCTACAGCAAGAGGTTTGTGAACTTCCTTAGTACCACCCTGTGGGTTAGCCTGTGATGGCTTAATGTGGCGCTTTACAACACCAATACCCTCGATGGTAACCGCTTGCGTTCGGGGGTGAGATGCAAGCACCTTACCGGTTTTGCCCTTGTGGGCGCCGCTCATCACTCGAACGACATCGTCTTTCTTGATCTTCATGGTAACTGGTCGGTTTGCTTTCATATTAGAGTACCTCCGGCGCAAGCGAGATGATCTTCATGTAACCTTTGTCGCGGAGCTCACGAGGAACTGGACCGAATACGCGGGTTGCTTTTGGGTTCTTGTCGTCGCCGATGATAACAGCGGCGTTTTCGTCGAACCGAATGGTTGAGCCATCTTTACGCTTGATTGCGTTGGTCGTGCGGACAACAACTGCCTTTACGACGCTCTTCTTCTTAATGTTGCCAGACGGGTTAGCGTCTTTCACGCTTGCAACGATGATGTCGCCAACGTGAGCGTAGCGACGGCCAGTACCGCCGAGCACACGAATACATAGAATGCTCTTGGCGCCACTGTTGTCGGCTACTTTCAGGCGAGATTCTTGCTGAATCATATTACGACTCCTCGCCTTCTGCCGCTTCTGCCTTCTTGGCTGGCTTTTTGGTTACTGCTTCGGTTTCGTCCTTCAGCTCAACATCTGCGTGACCGGTTTCGATAACGCGAGCAAGACGGAATGTCTTGTTTTTGCTGATTGGGCGAGTCTCAACGATTTCAACCTTGTCACCTACGTGAGCCTGGTTGTCTTCATCGTGAGCTGCGAAGCGCTTAGTTACGGTGTATTGCTTACCGTAAATTGGGTGAGTTACGCGGCGAGCCACTGAAACGACGATGGTCTTATCCTGGACGTCAGAGGCAACGGTGCCGACTAATTTGCGTGCCATTACTTGGCCTCCTCTTTCTGGGTTTCGTCGCTTGGTGCCGCAAGAAGCGTCAAAGCTGTTGCGATTTCGCGACGAGTGTTCTTGATTGCGTTGCTATTGCTTAGCTCGCCTGCAGCGCGGGCGCGAGTCTGCTCAACAAGCTGTGAACGGAGCTCGGCTACACGTGCCTTTAGCTCTTCGCTCGAGAGTTTACGAAGTTCGGTGCTGATCTTCTTAGACATTGTGTGTCTCCTCTCGGGTGATGAACTTAGTTTTTACAGGAAGCTTGTGGGCTGCCAGGCGCATTGCTTCACGAGCAGTGTCCTCTGGCACACCTTTCATTTCAAACATAACGGTACCGGCTTTCACCTTCGCTACGAAAAACTCTGGGTTACCCTTACCTGAACCCATCTTCACATCCTGTGGCTTACGCGTAACAGGGGTGTGTGGGAAGATGCGAATCCAGATTTTACCACCACGCTTGATGTAGCGGGTCATCGCCTGACGAGCTGACTCGATTTGGCGAGAGGTAATGCGCTCGTTGCCGATGCTCTGAAGCGCGTAGTCGCCGAAGGCAATGTAGTTGCTGCGAGACGCAGTACCACGGTTTTTGCCTTTACGGACTTTGCGGAACTTAGTTTTCTTTGGTAGTAACATGGTCTAATCCTCTAGGCGCGACTTACGACGCGACTTCTCCCTTATAGATCCAGACCTTCACGCCTACGACGCCACCACCGTTTGGCAACTGGGCTTTCGCCAGGTTGTAATCGATGTCAGCACGAAGGGTATGCAAAGGCACAGAACCTTGGATTTCTTTTTCGCGTCGGCTCATTTCTGCACCGTTCAAACGACCAGCTACCTCAATACGGATACCTTTGGCACCAGCATTCATAGTGTTTTGAGCGCTCATTTTAACTGCACGGCGGAAGTTAATGCGGCGTTCAAGCTGACGGGCAATGTTTTCTGATACGAGTTTAGCGTTAAGCTCTGGGCGCTTGATTTCTTCGATGTTGATACGAACCTGGCGGTCCATGATCTTTTCGATATCAGCCTTAAGCTCTTGAGCACCAGAACCACCGCGGCCAATTACGACACCTGCTTTTGCAGTGTGGATCGTAACAGTTACGAGGTTTGGTGCGCGTTCGATGTCGATCTTACCGATAGTTGCACGAGTGGCAAACTTTGCTTCGATAAGGTCGCGAACTTTCAGGTCTTGGTGCAAAAACGTTGCGTAGTCGCGCTTGTTAGCGAACCATTTTGAACGCCAGTCCTTGTTAACCTGAAGGCGCATGCTAATTGGGTTTACTTTTTGGCCCATGCTATGCCTCCTCCTTCTTAGCTTCTGCTTTCGCAGGAGTTTTCTTTGGCTTCTCGGCGCCGGTCAGAACAACCTTAATGTGGCTGGTCTTCTTTTGGTATGGGAGGGCGCGGCCCATTGCAGCTGGGCGGAAACGCTTGATACGAGCGGCAGCAGTTACCTGCAGGTGCTCAATAACCAAGCTCTTTTCATCTGCTTTGTGGTTGTTAACAGCGTTGGCCTTTGCGCTAGCAATTGCTTTTGCAACAGGCTTAGCTGCACGTTTTGGAGTGTGCTCGAGAATAACGAGCGCATCGGCAACGCTACGGCCACGGACAAGGCTAGCCACCAGGCTAACTTTGCGTGGGCTCATGCGTACGCCTTTAGCGAGAGCGGTAACTTGCATTACTTCTTACCCCCGTGTGTGCGGAACTTACGAGTTGGGGCAAACTCACCGAGTTTGTGGCCAACCATGTTCTCGCTTACAAATACTGGCACGTGTACACGACCGTTGTGAACAGCGATTGTGCGGCCTACCATCTCTGGAAAGATAGTGCTGGCGCGTGCCCAAGTCTTGATGACGGTACGATCATTGTTGCCCAAAGCCATTACCTTCTTGGCGAGCTTTGGATCAATGAAAGGACCTTTCTTAAGTGAACGACTCATAGGCTATTTCTTCCTCTTCGCCTCATGGCGGCTTTTAACAATCATCTTGCTGGTTGATTTACGACGTCGAGTGCGGTACCCAAGTGTCAGCTGGCCCCATGGAGTACGAGGAGCTTTACCAGTACCGTGACGACCACCGTCACCACCACCGTGTGGGTGGTCTGCGGCGTTCATTACGACACCACGAACCGTTGGGCGAATACCCATGCGGCGCTTACGACCGGCAGAACCGATCTTTACGTTTTGGTGCTGCTCGTTACCGACAACACCAAGAGTGGCCATACATTCAACGCGGAAACGGCGAACTTCACCTGAAGGCATTTTTACCTGAGCGTAGTCGCCCTCTTTGGCCATCAGCTGAGCTTTAGTGCCAGCAGAACGAACCGCCTGACCGCCCTTACCTGGCTGGAGTTCAAGATTGTAAATCATGGTACCAGTAGGGATTTTACTGAGTGGCATGCGGTTGCTGATTTCGATTGCAGCATCTTCACCACTAGTGATTTGCTTGCCAACTTTCATAGTGTTGTCAGCAAGAATGTAGTGGTACAGACCGTGTTGGTCTTTAATGCGAGCGATACGAGCAGAACGGTTAGGGTCGTACTCGATGTGCTCAACCGTTGCAACGGTGCCAGGTGCAAGCTGGAAGTTCATAATGCGGTAAAAGCGCTTAACACCACCACCGCGGTGGCGAGTAGTGATACGACCGTTGTTATTGCGGCCAGCAGTCGACTTTTTGATGACAGTCAAAGACTTGAGTGGCTTACGGGTTGTAATGCCATCAAAGTCCTGGCTGGTCATACCGCGACGAGCAGGAGTAGTTGGGTTGTATTGCTTAATAGCCATTACTTCTTCTCCTCTTCGATCTCGTCGAAGATCTTAATGCTATCACCCTCGACCAGGGTAACATATGCTTTTTTAGCATCGTTGCGGAAACCTTCATATGGCTTGCCGTTACGAATAGTCTTCTTGCGTTTGCCTTTAGCGATCACAACGCGGATGTCAGCGACTTTAACGCCGTACTGAGCTTCTACGGCTTCAGCAACCTGCTGCTTGTTGGCAGATACAGGCACTTTAAATACGTAGGTAGCGTTTTGTGATTGGGCGTATGCCTTTTCGCTAATGTGCGGAACGATTTTTAGCTGTGTACTCATATTATGCTCCCAACCATTTCTCGACCGCCACAAGTGCGTCTTTGGTTACGACGATACGGTCAGCGTTCAGGATGTTGTACACGTTGAGGTATGTTGCCTGAGTCAGGATAATGTTCTGCAAGTTATTTGTAGAACGAACCAGTTCAGGGGTCTTGTTGGCAACAACAATCAAGATACGGCGACCTTCGATCTTTTGATCAGCCAGGTACGCAATCATGTCTTTGGTCTTGCCGGCTACCTTGATGTCGTCAACGACGGTGATTTCGTTTGACTTTGCCGCAAGGGTCAAAGCTTGGCGGAGTGCAACACGTTTTGCAGTGGTAGGAACGGTTACTTTGTAGTTTTCGTTACCAAGTGGACCAAAAACGACACCACCTTTGCGCCAAATTGGGTTACGGCTAGAGCCGAAACGTGCGCGACCGGTGCCCTTTTGGCGCCATGGCTTTTTACCACCACCACGGACTTCACCGCGACGAAGGGTCTTCGCGAGGTTATCGCGACCATTTGCCAAGTAGGCGTTATACGCAAGCTTGAGCAGTTCGTGGTTACCCACTTCTACGTCAAATACGTTCTTTGGAAGAGTAGTGCTCATATTACTTTACCTCCCCTAAAACAACCAGGCTGCGGCGTGGGCCAGGAACGGCACCTTTAACGCCAATAAGGTTGTTTTCCTTGTCGACCAGGGCAACGACCAAATTCTTGACCGTAACTTGCTCGGCACCCATACGGCCTGCCATGCGCTTACCCTTAAATACTTTCTGTGGATACATTGAGCCGATTGAACCAGGCTTACGGACATAGCCGTTACCACCGTGGGTTTTCTTACTCGTTGTAAAGTTGTGACGTTTTACTGTACCAGCAAAGCCTTTACCCTTGCTTGTACCTGTTACGTCGATGTGGTCACCAACCTCAAAGGCGGTAACATCAAATTGAGCGCCGATTTTTACATCGTCGCTTAGCTCTACATCGCGGAATTCGCGGATGTATTTTGGCGTCACGTGAGCAGCCTTTACGTGGCCAGCCACGGCATTGCTCAGGTTCTTACCCGATCCGTAACCCAATTGTACTGCGGTGTAACCGTCGGTTTCGACAGTTTTGACCTGAGTCACAGTACAAGGGCCAGCAGAAATAAGCGTCACTGGAATAGCAACGCCATCCTCTTGGAGGATCTGGGTCATACCAATCTTGGTACCGAGAAGTGCTTTCATCCCTTTAAACTTACCCTTTTTCATTGAAAAATCTTGGTACACGCGGTTTCCGGTTGGACCTGCGCATTTACCAAGAAGTTTCGCTTGAACTTAAAATAGTGAAACTACAGTCATATTTTAACAGATGCCGCCCTCTGTTGTCAACGGTTATTCTACGTACTTATTGACACCGACTGCTGGCGATGTTTGAATAAAGCAACCGGAGCGATTTACGAAAGGATTTCGGGCATGATTCGTCACCCCGTCGAGCTACCGCTCCACCGCGACCAGGCGTACTTCGCCGTCGTGGTTGGTCAGGCGCTGCAGGTCTTTGGCATTCGCGACTACGCAGACCCATACGAGGTCGAACGCCTGGCCGGCTGCCAGGAAGGCGACCTGCTGCACGACCTGGAGGCCTACATTTCGTTGCTGCATGCCGGGCTGCGCCTCTGCGAGTTCACGACGTACCGAGCCGAGCTCATGGCAAGGGAGGGCGCGCACTACCTGCGAAAGGCCTTCGTGCGCTGGACGCCGGAGCTGGAGGCGCACTACACCCCAGAGAACGTGAGCTTCTACCAATACATGGCGCAGCGGTTTGTCGCCACCGTTCAGAGCCTGCCTGCAGGGCACTACGGCCGAATCCTGCGGCCGCTGGACAAGATGGATGTTCTGGCCGCCCTGGGCCGCAGTCAAGCCGTGCTTCTGCAGGTCCGCCAGACCAACGGACGGCTTCAGCCCGTGCTGGTTACGCCGCCAACCGGGGCCGACGAGAATATCGTTGGTTGGGCCTACGACCCGGGCAACAGCGGAACCGCAACTCGGCTCCAGCTCAACGCACTCTGGGCCCGACACGACCCGACCGCCAGCGCGGTGCTCATCAGCCGTTGACCCGTCCATCAATTCGCATCAATCTGGGCGGCCCCAAAAGCGGGCCGCCCAGAGAAAGATTTAAACTTATATCGCCTGCGCAATCGCTAAACTCATAGCGAAATGCTTATCAATTGATCCACCAAATGAGCCATGAATAAGACGTTCTACCGCCTCTAAATATTCATGCCGTTGGTGCGATGGCAGCGCAAGCACTGGTGAATAGGTGTGCTGCAATTCGGCGTATCGTTTTGCGCTATATCGTATAACCACAGGTAGATACGTAAATAAGATTGGCTTAAAGAGCGCGTGATCAAATACGGGCGGCTGAATGGCTGATGCTTTTGGCATATACGAATGATTTGCAGCCTGATTTGGGAAATACTTTTCGTGGATTGACCGCGATGCATGAAAGTAAGCGTCACCTTGCTCATCAGACACATGGTGGGTATGAATGATAGCTAAGTGTCCTCCTGGCTTCAAAATATGGCGTGTTTTAGTAAACTTAACCTCTGGCCGTACCCAGTGGAAGGCGGTTGCCGAGTAGACAAGGTCAAAGGTGTGCGGTGGTAGCTGCGCATCCTCGAACGTCTGCACGGCCACATGCGCATTGGGGTAGCTTGCAAGATTTTGCTTTGCTACCGCCGCCAAGTGCACGCCTGGCTCCAGCGCCACAATACGGTAGCCACGGCGCGCCATGGGTACCGTAGCCTGGCCTGTGCCGGCGCCTATTTCTAGCAGTGCCGCGTCCATCGGCAAAGATGTAAATTTGACCAATGTTTCAAAAAGGGCGTCCGGATACTGCGGCCGAGCCGTGTTATACAGCCGCGCTTGCGTGTCAAACGTTTCAGCGAGTTTACGGCTCATCAGAGTATGATGCCGGCTGGTACGAAAAAGGTCAGGATAGTAACAATAATAAGAACAGCGAATTCTATCTTGCGGTCAATTTGAAAATGATCATGGCTGGCAAATAGAAGCCCCACAAGCAATCCGAGCGGAAATGCGTTGAGGGTTACATAGCCAAACTCGAGCGGTTGCGAAAATCGAATCCAAAAAGCGCCCAAAATAACGTATAAAACGAGTTTTAAAAAGTAAGTACTGTCCGATTCATTCTTGGGAGTTTGTTTTTTCTGTGCCATATTGCTTATGATTGTACCCTACTACGAACACAAATAAAAATAGGCCCGCTTGGGACCTACTCTTACGAGTCTGCATGGATTACATGCGGATTTCAGCGTCACAACCAGCAGGCAGTGACAAGTTTTGCAACGCGTCGATAGTTTTTGGCGTTGGGCTCAAGATATCGATAAGACGCTTGTGAATACGCATCTCAAAGTGCTCGCCACCTTTTTTGTACACGTGTGGGCTCTTGATAACCGTGTATGTGCTTTTGCGAGTTGGCAGTGGTACGGGACCAGCAACGGTTGCGCCAGTGCGAATAGCAGTGTCAACGATTTGTTTTGCAGCCTGGTCGATCACTTTGTGGTCGTAGGCTTTGAGGCGAATACGAATTCGCGTTAGCTGAGGGGCAGCTTGTGCTGTCATAGCTTTGTTCCTTGTGTGCTCCGTAACCTCTGTTCGAATCGTGTCGCTTGTAGCGCTCACGTCTGGCCGAGTTTGTCGGAACGATTAGTTGTATAGACGTATTATAACAGATGTTTTGCCTATATGTAAATTGAAAATCAGCAAATATTATTGTATAGTGGCATCTGTTGTTTCCAACAAAAGCCTGAAAGGGGCTTCAGCGTGACACTACCTCCGGACTTCGAAGTGCCCGCAGACTGGCAGCCTGCGATCGATCGCATCACCGACATCATCTACGCTGCCGGCTGGGAAGGAGTCGGAACAGTCGTCATTCCCACGCGTGACGTCGGTAACCGGCCTGGCACCGCTGACGGCGTGGCCGGCGGCTACACCTTCGCACAGGCCGTAACGGCTCACATCGACAGGCTCGCCGCCGACCAAGGAGGAAATCTCTATCTGAAGTGGACGGTTGTCTACGACCACAACGAGAGGTGTTTCCTTGCCGTCAACCGCGCATGGATCCGCCTCACCACCAGGCCCCAGGGCTAAACCAAGGAGACCCATGCACGACGCCACACCCTACGGGCACCCGCCCGTACCGTCGGCCGAAGTCATCGCCGCTGCCGAGCAGCTTGCTGCCATCACCGTCAACAGTGGCGAGACGCAGCAGGCCATCCAGGTTGAGTGCGTTGACCTGCCGCATGGCACGTCCAACTTCGCCTACCAACAGGTTGCACAGCTCGTAACCGACATGTGGCACAGCGGTACGCCATCGGCGCACGACTGGCGCGTGGCCTACGACCACAACCAGCGCCACTTTGTGGCCATCAGCCAGCGAACCATCGTACCGCGCCTCATGCGAAACGATCAAGGTCACTGACCACAAGGAGGAACGGCTTGTCCGGCGAAGTGCCACCGGAAATTAACGACGCAACGGCAAGACTGCAATCGGCGATCATTGCTGACGGCAGGACCTATCAGGAAATCCTCCTGAGCGCCGTTGCCATCGCGGTTGAGACGCCTGTCGCGTGGCTTGACTACATGGCAGAGCAACTCACGCATTACTGGGCTGCGCCCGATCGCCCCCATCCCGAGCATGACTGGCATGTGTTCTACGACACGCAGCGACGCATGTTCGTTGCCTGTAGCCGGCTCGAGATCGGCACGCTACTGGGCGAGTAAGTACTCGCCTTCCGCACTACCCCGCCTGTGTGCGCCCTACCCGGGCGCGCCGGGCGGGTTTTAAT
>Ga0075365_10000213_pt1 | contig 19493 bp, 14 predicted proteins | sample EndMetdeltDD1765_FD_71387 | JGI IMG/M metagenome (GOLD analysis project Ga0075365, IMG submission 71387) | Populus endosphere microbial communities from Tennessee, USA - Endosphere MetaG P. deltoides DD176-5 | ecosystem: Host-associated > Plants > Roots > Endosphere | place: USA: Tennessee... | reverse complement strand
GCGCCAGTACTACCAGGAGCAGTTCTCGAACCGCTCCTTCAACCCCGAAACCGAGCTGGTCCACTACGCCGGGCGCGTCTTCGACGCCGACGAGCTGAGCCACCTCGTCGACGCCAGCCTCGACTTCTTCCTGACGGCGAATCGCTACGCGGACCGGTTCGAGGCGGAGTTCGCCGACTACCTGGGCGTGTCGGACGCCATTCTCGTCAACTCCGGATCCTCCGCCAACCTCGTGGCGCTGACCACCCTGACCTCGCCCAAGCTCGGCGACCGGCGCCTGAAGCCGGGCGACGAGGTGGTCACCGTCGCCGCCGGCTTCCCGACGACGCTCGGGCCGATCCTCCAGAACAACCTGGTGCCGGTCTTCGTCGACGTGAACCTCGGAGACTACACGGCCATCGCCGACCAGCTCCGGGAGGCCGTCGGGCCCAGGACGCGCGCCATCATGATGGCGCACACGATGGGCGTGCCGTTCGATCTGGACACCGTCAGCGCGCTCGCCGCGCAGCACGATCTGTGGGTGATCGAAGACAACTGCGACGCGCTCGGCTCCCGCTACCGCGGCCAGCTGACCGGCACGTTCGGCCACCTGGCCACGATGTCCTTCTATCCGGCCCACCACATCACCATGGGAGAAGGCGGCTGCGTCGTCACCAACGACGACCGCCTGGCCCGCATCGCCCGGTCGTATCGCGACTGGGGCCGCGACTGCTACTGCGCGGGAGGCGAGAGCAACACCTGCGGCACGCGCTTCAGCCAGCAGTTCGGCACGCTGCCGCCCGGCTACGATCACAAGTACGTCTACAGCCACATCGGCTACAACCTCAAGGTGACGGACATGCAGGCGGCGATCGGCTGCGCCCAGCTCCAGAAGCTGGACGGATTCATCGCCGCCCGCCGCGCCAACTACGATCGCCTGATGGCCGCGCTCGCCCCCTACGAAGACCGGCTCGTCCTGCCGCGCCCGACGGCGCAGTCGGAGCCGTCCTGGTTCGGGTTCGTGATCACGGTCCGCGACGACGCCGGCTTCAGCCGCGCCGACCTCGTCAGGTTCCTCGAAGCCAACCGGGTCGAGACGCGCAGTCTCTTCGCGGGCAATCTGCTTCGCCATCCGGCGTTCCAGGGGATCCCGCAGCGGATCGTTCGCGACCTGACCAATACCGACGTGGTCATGAACAGGACCTTCTTCGTCGGCGTGTATCCCGGCCTGGACGCGCCCCGGCTCGATCGCATGACGTCGCTGTTCCATCGGTTCATGGCCGGGGAGCGCGCGGCGGGAGGGCCGGCGTGAGCCATGGCGCAGAAGCTCAAATGCGTGGTCGAGCAGATCGTCGATCACGGCGAGCGCGTGTATACGCTGGCGCTCAGGCCCGAGCGGCCCGTGCCGCGGTTCCGCGCCGGACAGTTCCTGCACCTCGCGCTCGATCCGTACGATCCCACCGCCTTCTGGCCGGAGTCGCGCGTGTTCTCGATCGCCAGCGCGCCGGCGCAACGGGACCTCGTGCGCATCACCTATGCCGTCTACGGACGCTTCACCGGGCGGATGGAGAACGAGCTGGCCGAGGGGCGCGAGATCTGGATCAAGCTGCCCTACGGCGACTTCGTGATCGACAGCCGCTCCGACGTCGTCCTCTTCGCGGGCGGGACGGGAATCTCGGCCTTCACCGCGTTTCTCGAAGATCTGGCGCCGGAGACGACGCCGCGAGTGACGCTCGCCTACGGCGCCCGTTCGAGCCGGCTGCTGATCTATCGAGACGCGGTCGAGCGCTGCGTCCAGCGCGTGCCGTCGCTCGACGTGTCCTACTTCGTCGAAGACCCGACCGGCGCGTCACCGGTGATGCACCCGGGCCGTGTGTCGGTCGACGCGATTCTGCCCCGCCTCCGCCGTCCGCACGAGGCCTCGTACTACATCTCGGGTCCGCCGCCGATGCTCAAGGGCATCGGGCAGGATCTGCGCGCACGCCATATCTCCCCGGAGGCGATTCACATTGACGCGTGGGAATAGCACGATCGCGGCCTCTCCGTCGTTCTGGCGGGACCGGCCCGTCTTCGTGACGGGAGCCACCGGCCTGGTCGGCGCCTCGCTGGTCCGCCAGCTCCTGGCCGCCGGCGCGGACCTCGTCTGCCTGGTCCGCGACTGGATCCCACGGTCGGAAGTCGTCTCGTCGGGCCTGATCGACAAGGTTCGCGTCGTTCGCGGCGACGTGCGCGATCAGGAGACGCTCGAGCGCGCGCTGGGCGAATACGAAGTGACGACCGTCATCCACCTGGCGGCGCAGACGACGGTCGGCGTGGCCAACCGGAATCCGGTCTCGACGCTCGACACGAACATCCGCGGGACCTGGGCGCTGCTCGAGGCCTGCCGCCGGACGCCGACCGTCCGGCACATCGTCACCGCCTCGTCCGACAAGGCCTACGGCGATCAGGACATCCTGCCGTACAAGGAGGACGCACCCGTGCTGGGGCGCCATCCCTACGACGTCAGCAAGTCGTGCGCCGACCTGCTGGCCCAGATGTACGCGAAGAGCTACGACCTGCCGGTGTGCGTCACGCGCTGCGGCAACTTCTTCGGCGGCGGCGATCTCAACTGGAACCGCCTGGTGCCCGGCACGATCCGCTCTGTCGTCCGGGGCGAGCGGCCGGTGATCCGATCGGACGGTCAGTTCACCCGCGACTACATCTACGTCGACGACGGGGCGCTGGCCTACGTGCTGCTCGCCGAACAACTGGCGGCGCGGCCCGAGTTGCGCGGCGACGTGTTCAACTTCTCCTACGAGCACCGGATGACGGTCCTGGAGATGGTCGCGAAGATCCTCGAGGTGATGGGCGCGACGGTCGAGCCTGACGTACGCAACGAAGCGTCCAACGAGATCCGGGATCAGTACCTCGACGCCGCCAAGGCCAGGACGATGCTGGGCTGGGCTCCGGCGTTCACGCTGGATGCGGGTCTGCACGCAACCGTCGAGTGGTACCGGGAGTACTTCCGTGGCTGACGCGCGGATCCCGGTCGTGATCCTGTGCGGCGGCGCCGGCACCCGTCTCTCGGAGGAGACCCAGACGCGCCCCAAGCCGCTCGTCGAGATCGGCGGCCGCCCGATCCTCTGGCACATCATGAAGCACTACTCGCGCTATGGCTTCAACGAGTTCGTGCTGGCGCTCGGGCACAAGGGCGATCAGATCAAGCGCTACTTCCTCGACTACCACGCCGTCGGCCAGGACATGACGATCTCGCTGCAGGACGGGCAGGTCGCCCCGCTGAACAACAAGATCGAGCCGTGGAAGGTGCATCTCGTCGACACCGGAGAAGCGACGCTGACCGGCGGCCGCCTCCGCCAGCTGCAGCCGCTCATCGGCGACGGCACGTTCATGCTCACGTATGGGGACGGGGTCGGCAACATCCCGCTCGACGAGCTGCTGGCCTTCCACCGATCGCGCGGCGCGCTCGCCACGCTGACCGCGGTGCGCCCGCCGGCGCGCTTCGGCGCCCTCGAATTCGAGGGAGACAAGATCCGCCACTTCAAGGAGAAGTCGACGCTCCACGAAGGCTGGATCAACGGCGGCTTCTTCGTCGTCGAGCCGGCGGCGCTGAAGTACATCGAGTCCGACGTGATGTGGGAGCACGCCCCGATGGAGGCGCTCGCCTCCGACGGGCAGCTCGTCGCCTACCGTCACGAACAGTTCTGGCAGTGCATGGACACGCTCCGCGACCTGCGCTACCTGGAATCGCTCTGGGATGCCGGACGCGCCCCGTGGAAGACGTGGTGAGCACGATGACCGCGAACCCTCTGGCGCGTGACCTCGATCACGTGCTCGCCCGGGCGGGCAGGCTGTGGGAAGAGCTGCGCGGCGCACGGCTGTTCATCACCGGCGGAAGCGGGTTCTTCGGCTGCTGGCTGCTGGAGACGTTCCTGCACGCGAACGAGGAGCTGGAGCTGGGCGCGTCGGTCGTGGTGCTGACCAGGAACGCGAGCGCGTTCGGGAAGAAGGCGCCGCACCTGGCCGCGCACCGGGACGTGACGCTGCAGCAGGGCGACGTCCGCTCGTTCGAGTTCGCCGACGGGGTGTTCTCTCACGTCATCCATGCCGCGGTGGACGCGCGACCGCCGCGCGATCGGCGCGAGCGGCTCGTGGTGTTCGACACGATCGTCGAAGGCACGCGCCGGGCGCTCGAGTTCGCGCGCCGCGCGCGGGCCCGCCGCTTCCTGCTGGCCAGTACCGGCGCGGTCTACGGGCGGCAGCCGGCGGACTTGACGCACGTGCCCGAGGAGTATGCCGGCGGACCCGACTGCCTGAATGCCGCGTTGGCCGGCGCCGAAGCCAAGCGCGCGGCGGAGATGATGTGCGCGGTCTACGCCGACGCGGACCTGGTGCCGGCGATCGCGCGCTGCTTCAGCTTCGTCGGTCCGTACCTGCCGCTCGACGCGCACTTCGCGGCCGGCAACTTCATCGGCGACGCTCTTGCGGGCGGCCCGATCCGCGTCCACGGTGACGGCACGCCGGAGCGGTCGTACCTGTATGCCGCCGATCTCGCGATCTGGCTCTGGACCATCCTTCTGAGGGGACAATCGATGCGTTCGTACAACGTGGGTTCCGAGGCGGCGATCTCGATCGCCGCCCTGGCCCAGGCCGTCGCCGAGCGGTTCACGCCGGCGCCGGCGGTCCAGATTGCCGGGAGGTCCGCGGCCGGCGCGGCTCCCGAGCGCTACGTTCCGCAGACGGCACGGGCCCGCACTGAACTGGGCCTGGCGATGACGGTGGATGTCGACGAGGCGCTGACGCGCACCGTCGATTGGTATCGAGGACGCGCCGCGGCAACCCCATGTCCATAACCGAGCGCCCCCTGCAGGTCGGTACGCGGAAGATCGGCCCCGGCGAGCCGTGCTACGTGATCGCTGAGGTCGGCATCAACCACAACGGCGATCTCGGGATCGCCAAACAGCTGGTCGACGCCGCCGTCGCCGCCGGCGCCGACGCGGTCAAGTTCCAGAAGCGGAAACTGCGCGAAACCTACCGCGAGGAGATCATCGATCAGCCCCGCCACGGCGAGCAGGGCCTGCAGTACATCGTGCCGCTCCTGATCGAGTTCGAGTTGTCGGACGATCAGTTCCGCGAGCTCTTCGCCTACTGCCGGGCGCAGTCGATCACGGCGATGTGCACGCCGTGGGATCGCGCCAGCGTCGACTTCCTGGAGACCTGCGACCTGGCGGCCTACAAGGTCGGCTCGCCGGACCTGACGAACTTCCCGCTGATCGAATACGTCGCCGCGACGGGGAAGCCGATGCTGCTGTCGACCGGGATGTCGACCGAGGAGGAGGTCCGCCGCACGCTGGCGTTCCTCGAGCAGCACGACGCCGCCTACGCGCTCTTCCACTGCGTCAGCACCTATCCCGCCGCGCCGGAAGAAATCAACCTGCGCTTCATGGAACGGCTGCGCGAATGGTCGCGGCGGCCGGTCGGCTATTCGGGCCACGACACCGGGACGGCAATCTCCCTGGCCGCCGTCGCGATGGGCGCGCGGCTGCTCGAGCGGCACCTCACGCTGGACAAGACGATGAGGGGCCCGGATCACAAGGCGAGCCTCGAGCCGGCGGAGTTCGCCGAACAGGTCCGCGCGCTGCGCGAGGTCGAGCTGTCGATCGGCGTGCCGCACCGCTGGATTACGCGCGGCGAGACGCTCAACCGGCGCGTCCTCGGCAAGAGCCTGGTCGCCGCCTCGGACATTCCCGCGAACACCACGATCGTGCGGACGATGCTGACCAGCAAGAGTCCCGGGCTCGGGCTGTCGCCGCAGTTCGTCGACAAGCTGGTCGGCCGGCGCCTCACCCGCGCGGTTGCGCGCGACGAGATGTTCCGCCAGTCCGACATCGAGGACGCCGTCGCGGGCCGGGAGGCGACCTCGATCGACGTCGGCGCGCCGTGGGGCATCGTGGCGCGCTTCCTCGACTTCGCGGCGCTCGAGCAGGCCTTCGTGCCGCTCGGCATGCGCTTCGTCGAGTTCCACGTCAGCGATCGCGACCTCGATGCCGGGGCCGCGGCCTATCACGGCGGCCGCAAGTTGTTCGGCTTCGTCGTCCACGCCCCTGAGTACGCGCACGATCAGTTGATCGATCTTTGCGCGGCGGACGATGCGCAGCGCGAGCTGTCGATCCAGCGCATCCAGAAAACGATCGACCTGGCGCGCGATCTCGCGCCGCTGTTCACCTGGGATCCGGCGTTGTTCCCGCGCGGGCCGAAGATCGTCATGCACGTCGGCGGGATGTCGCCCACGCCGGGCGGCTACGACGTCGGCGCGGCCACCGCCCGCCTGCTCGGCGCGCTCCGGAAGCTCGACACCACCGGCGTCGACCTGCTGCTCGAGAACCTGCCGCCGTACCCGTGGTACTTCGGCGGCCGCTGGTTCGGGCACATCATCTGCGATCCGGAGAACACCGTGCTCCTGTGCAAGGAGTCGGGGCTCGGCCTCTGCTTCGACACCTCGCACGCCGCGCTCGAGTGCGCCAAGAGCGGCGTCAGCCTGCTCGAGTTCGCCCAGGCGGTCGCGCCCTACGTCCGCCACCTGCACGTCTCCGACGGCGCGGGCACGTCAGGCGAAGGGCTGCAGATCGGAGATGGAGCCGTGAACTTCGTGGCGCTGCTGCCGGTCCTGCTGGAACCCAAGCCCACCGTCATCCCGGAAATCTGGATGGGCCACCACGAAAACGGACTCGCCTTCCGCGCGGCGCTGGAGCGCCTGACCGAGATTCGCTGGGCCAGCCTGGTCCTGGGCCGGCCGAGCGATCGCCGGGTCCGGCTGGATCTGCGCGCGCTCACGGTGATGGCCGACGCCACCGTGTTCACGGCGCTGCGCGTGATCGACACCAACCGGATGGGGATCGCCTTCGTGCTCGACGCCGACCGCCGCGTCGTCGGGGTCGTGACGGACGGCGACATCCGCCATGCGTTCGTGCGCGGCATCAATCTCGGCGACGAAGTGAGCCAGGCGATGACGCGGACGTTCGTGCACGGCCAGGTCGGGATGGCGCCGGCGGCGCTGCGGGCCCTCCTGCCGGGCCGCACCCGGGTCATGCCGATTCTCGACGGCGACGGCCGCCTCGTCGACTACGCCAGCCTCGATACCCTGGGTGACGACACGCCGTGACCGTCAAACTGTCCGACTGGATTTTCGACTTCCTGGCCCGCCAGGGCGTCCGTCATGTGTTCATGCTGACGGGCGGCGGCGCCATGCACCTCAACGACTCCCTCGGCGCGTGCAAGCAGATCGAGTACATCTGCACCTCGCACGAGCAGGCGGCGGCGATGGCCGCCGAGTCGTACGCGAAAGTGGTGGACGACATCGGCGTGTGTCTCGTCACCGCGGGACCGGGCGGCACCAATGCGATCACCGGCGTCGCCGGCGCCTGGCTCGACTCGACGCCGATGCTGATCCTCTCGGGCCAGGCCAAGCGCGCCGATCTCAAGGGCACCTCCGGCGTGCGGCAGATGGGCGTGCAGGAAGTCGACATCGTGTCGATGGTCGCCCCGATCACCAAGTACGCGGTGACCGTGATGGAGCCGGCCGACATTCGCTATCACCTCGAGAAGGCCGTGCACCTGGCGCGCACCGGGCGCCCCGGTCCCGTCTGGCTGGATCTGCCCCTCGACGTCCAGGGCGCGGCGATCGACGACACGACGCTGCGCGCCTACGATCCGGCCGAGGACGCCATCACCGGCCTTGCCCCGGCCGGCGCGATCGAAGCCGCCGTCCGGCGGACCATCGAGCTGTTGAACGCGGCCGAACGCCCCGTCGTCCTGATCGGCAACGGCGTCAGGCTCGGCGGCGCGCGCGCGGCGATGCGCGCGCTGGTCGAGCGGCTCGGCGTGCCGGTGCTGTCGACATGGCCGGCGCACGACATGGTGCCGGACGACCATCCGCTGATGGTGGGACGTCCGGGCCCGCTCGCGCCGCGCGGCGCGAATTTCACCCTGCAGAACTCCGACTGGCTGCTCGCGCTCGGCGCCCGCCTCGACCTGGTCGTGACCGGCTACGCGCCGCAGAACTTCGCGCGGGCGGCCAGGAAGATCATGGTCGACATCGACGCGGCCGAGCTGCGCAAGATGGGCGCGACGATCGACGTCCCGGTGCACGCCGACGTCAAGGACTTCATCGCCGAGATGACCCGCCAGCTCGACGCCGTGACGCCGCGCGACCGATCGAGCTGGAACGCGCGGTGGAAGCAATGGCAGACCAAGTACCCGGTCGTGCTGCCCGAGTACCGCGGCCTGGCGGACGGCGTGAGCACCTACGTCCTCGGCGAGGCGATCTCCGAGGCGTCCGCGCCCGACGACGTGATCGTCTCCGGCAGTTCCGGCGCCGGCATCGAGATCTTCTGTCTCGCCGCGAAACTCAAGGAAGGGCAGCGCCTGTTCCTGACGACCGCGCTGGGCGCGATGGGCAACGGACTGCCGGGTCTCGTCGGCGCCTGTGTCGCGAACGGGCGGCGGCGCACGATCTGCGTCGACGGCGACGGCGGCCTGCAGTTGAACATCCAGGAGCTCGAGACCGCGCGCCGGCTGCAGCTGCCGATCAAGCTGTTCGTCCTGAACAACGACGGCTACGCGTCGATCCGGACGTCGCAGTCACGCTACTTCGGCCGGCTGGCGGGTGCGGACGCGACCAGCGGCGTCACGCTGCCGCCGCTGCGGGGCGTGGTCGAGGCGTTCGGCCTTCCCTACACGAGGATCGAGACCGATCGCGGCCTCGCCGGGCGCGTGCGCGAGATCCTCGACGCACCGGGCCCGATGATCGTCGAAGTGACGATGCCGCGCGAAGAGCCGCGGGCGCCCAGCCTGTCGTCGATGCGAAAACCCGACGGCTCGATGATGTCCAAGCCGCTCGAGGATCTCTGGCCGTTCCTGCCGCGGGAGGAGTTCCTCTCGAACATGGTGATTCCTCCCGTGGACGAAGACTGAAGACCGGCCGTGCGGATCCTCATCGCCGGGCTCGGAGCCATCGGTCAGCGGCACGCCCGCAACCTGCGCGCGCTGTACGGCGACGGGTTGGAGCTGCTCGCGTTCCGCCGCCGCCGGCTGCCCCACGTGGTGACCGAGTCGCTCCAGCGCGACGACTCGCGCAATGTCGAAACGGAGCTCGGGGTCACCGTCTTCGCGGACCTGGACCAGGCGCTCGCGGCCCGGCCGGACGCCGCGTTCGTGTGCACGCCGTCGAGCCAGCACGTCGAGATCGCGCAGCGGGCGGCCGACGCGGGGTGCCATCTCTTCATCGAGAAGCCGGTGTCGCACACGATGGATGGGGTCGAGCGGCTGCGCGCCACCGTGGCGTCGCACGGGCTGGTGGCGATGGTCGGCTGCCAGTGGCGGTTTCACCCGTGCGTACGATGGCTGCGCGATCTGCTCCAGGCGGATACGCTCGGGCGGCTCGGTCATGCCGAGATCGACTACGCCGAGTATCTTCCGGACTGGCATCCATATGAGGATTACCGCGCGTCGTACGCCGCGCGGGCGGAGCTCGGCGGCGGCGTCGTGCTGACACAGATTCACGACTACGATCTGGCCTGGTGGCTGTTCGGCCCGCCGCGCGCGGTGACGGCGACCGGCGGGCGGCTGAGCGCGCTCGAGATCGACGTCGAAGACACGGTCGACGCGCGGCTGGACGGCGGCGCCGTGCCGGTCCGCGTCCGGCAGAGCATTGCGTCGCGGCCGCCGCGGCGCACGATTGCCGTGACCGGCGAGCGCGGGTCGGTCACGATCGATCTGCTGAAGGGGGAAGTGACGTCGGACGTTGCGCCCGCGCCGGCATGGGCGGACTATCGGCGCAACCAGATGTTCGTGGACGAGGCGCGGCACTTCCAGGCCTGCCTGGCCGGAACGGCGGCACCCTCGGTTCCACTCGAGGACGGCATCGCCGTCCTGCGGCTCGCGCTGGCCGTCAAGGACGCGATCCGGACCGGCCGCACCGTGGAGATCCTGTGATCGAACCGATCGACTTTTCGCTCGAGGGACGCGTCGCGATCATCACCGGCGGGGCCGGGCTGCTCGGCGTCCGCCATGCTGAGGCGATCGCCGCCGCCGGCGGTGTGCCGGTGATCGCCGACATCCGCCGCGACGACGCCGAGGCGCGGGCGGCCGAGATTGCCAAGGCGTCGGGCGGACGCTGCCTCGGTCTGGTCTGCGACGTGACGAGCGCGGCATCCATCGAGGCGGTGCTGGAGGTCGTCCTCGCGCGGCTCGGCCGCGTCGACATCCTCGTCAACAACGCCGCCAACAACCCCAAGGTCGAGGCGCCCGGTGAGTCCTTCTCGCGCCTCGAGCGGTTTCCGTCGGAGCAGTGGGACGCCGACGTCGCCGTCGGGCTCAAGGGCCCGTTCCTGTGCTCGAAGATCATCGGCGGCGCGCTCGCCGCGCAGAAGCGCGGCGTCATCATCAACATCTCGTCCGAGTACGGCATCATCGCGCCCGATCAGCGCCTCTATCGCAAGCAGGAGCTGCCGGCCGATCAGCAACCGGTGAAGCCGGTCACCTACACGGTCGTCAAGGCCGGCCTGCACGGCCTGACGCTCTACCTGGCGACGTATTGGGCGGAGGCCGGCGTGCGGGTCAACACGATCACGCTGGGCGGAGTCGAGAGCGGGCAGCCGGCCGCCTTTCTCGAGCGCGCCGCGCTGCGCATTCCGATGGGACGCATGGCGCAGCCGCACGATTTCCAGGGCGCGCTGGTCTACCTCTGCTCGGACGCCGCCGCGTTCGTCACCGGCGCCAACCTCGTCGTCGACGGCGGAAAGACCATCTGGTAGCCATGGACCGCAGAGAGCTCGACTCACTGGTGGCGGCGGACCCGGCCGCGATGCGCGTGGCCGAGCGGCTCGAGTTCGATCGGCTGTCGGGCGGACGCGAGATCGTGTTGATGGGCGCCGGCGGGCTCGGGCGGCGTGCCCTCGCGGGATTGCGGCGCCACGGCGTCGAGCCGCTGGCCTTTGCCGACAACGGCCGCCAGGGGACGGTCCTCGACGGTGTCCGCGTGCTCTCGCCGGCCGCGGCGGCCCAGGAATTCGGGCGCCGCGCCGCCTTCGTCGTCACCATCTGGGGTGCCAACAGTCCGCACCGCTTCGCCCATTCGCGCGAGCAGTTGCGCGCGCTCGGCTGCGACGTGGTGTGTACCTTCCCGCCGCTCTTCTGGAAGTATCAGGACGGGCTCCTGCCGTTCTACCTGCAGGACCTCCCGTCCAGACTGCTCGGCCAGCGCGCGGCCGTCCTGAAGGCGTTCGACGTGTGGGAAGACGAGGCGTCGCGCGCCGAATACGTCGCGCAGGTGCGGCTCCGCGTCAACGCCGACTTCGACGGCCTGTCGCATCCGGTAGCGCACCCGCAGTACTTCGCCGGCGATCTGTTCGACTGGTCAGCCGACGAATGGATCGTGGACGGCGGCGCCTACGACGGGGACACGCTGCGCACGCTGTCGCGGCTCTACGGCGATCGGTTCGGGCACGTCCTGGCGCTCGAGCCCGATCCCGCGAACTTCGCCAAGCTGCAGGCGACGGCCGCGGCGCTGCCGCCGGCGGTGCGTGCGAAGATCGACTGCCGCCAGGTCGCGATCGGGTCGGCGCGGACGACGCTGCACCTCGACGCGACCGGGACCGCCGCCAGCGCCACGGCGGTCGCTCCGTCGGCCGGCACGATTGCCGTGAGCGCCGACACGATCGACGCGCTGGTCGAAGGCGCGGCTCCGACGTTCATCAAGCTTGACATCGAGGGCTTCGAGCCGGACGCGCTCGAGGGGGCGCGCAGGACGATCCAGCGGCACGCCCCGGTGCTGGCCGTCTGCGTCTACCACCTCCAGGATCATCTCTGGTCGATTCCGCTGCTGCTGCGCAAGTGGCGCGACGACTACGCCCTGTTCCTGCGGCCGCACAACGAGGAGGGTTGGGATCTTGTCTGCTATGCCGTACCACGCGCGCGCCTGTCCGATCTGCGGCAGCGCTGATCGCCGCGTCGTCTTCCGCCAGGAGTTCGCGGCCGTCGATCAGGCGACGCCGGTCACGGGCTACGACGTGGCCGTGTGCGAACGCTGCGGCGGCAGCTACGCCGACGGGATCCCGGATCAGGCCGCCTTCGACCGCTACTATCGCGACATGTCGAAGTACGAGTACGCCCAGCGGGGAGGAGCCGAATCGGACTACGACAGCCGGCGTCTCGCGCTGATTGCCGGGATTGTCGCGCCGGTCATCCGTGAGCGGGCCTCGTCAGAAGCGCGCATCCTCGACGTCGGCTGCGCGAGCGGACGGCTGCTCGCGAACATCCGGGAGCTCGGGTTTCCCCATGTGATCGGCCTCGACCCGTCGCCGGCGTGCGCCGCCACGGCGTCGCGCCTCTACGGCATCGACGTGCGGACGATGACGCTCGGCGAGATCGCCCGGACGGGGGAGCCGTTCGACGTCGTGATCATGGTCGGCGTGCTGGAGCACCTTCGCGATCTCGACAGCGCCTTCGATCACCTGCGGGCGATCCTGCCGCCCGGCGGCCTCCTCTACGTCGAGGTGCCGGACGTCACGGCGTTCGCCGACTGGCCGAATGCGCCCTACCAGGATTTCAGTACCGAGCACATCAACTTCTTCTCGCCGGTGTCGCTCAGCAACCTGATGCTGAGACACGGGTTCGCCCGCGTGTTCCTGGAGCGGAACCATCGCGAGCAGAGCTATCGCACCGTGATGTCGAACGTGTCCGCCGTGTATCGCAAGGAAGACGTGCCGGCGCAGCCGGCGATGGCGTTCGATCGGGACTCGGCGGCCGGGCTCGAGCGCTATCTCGCCCAGTGCGCCACCGACGACGCCCGGCTGCGCGCGGCGATCGACGCGGTGGTCGACGCCGGGCGTCCGATCCTGGTCTGGGGCGTCGGCACCCATACGAGCCGGCTGATGGCGACGAGCCGGCTGGCCGAGGCGGACATCGTCGCGTTCATCGAATCCAACTCGCGCTACCAGGGCAAGACGCTGCACGGGCGGCCGATCCTGGCGCCCGAGGCGCTCAAGCAGCATCACGAGCCGGTGCTGATCAGCTCGCGCGTGTTTCAGAATGAAATCGCCGAGCAGATCCGCGGCGACCTGGGTTGCCCGAACGAGCTGGTGCTCCTCTACAATGTCTGACATCCGCACGATCACGATCCTGACGCCCTGCTACAACGAGGCGGAGAACGTCCGCGCGCTCTACGAACGGGTCCGCGCCGTCTTTGCGCCGCTGGGCGAGTACAAATACGAGCACCTGTTCATCGACAACGCGTCGACCGACGCGACGGTCGCGATCCTGCGGGAGATTGCCGCCACCGACCGCAACGTCAAGGTGATCGTCAACACCCGCAACTTCGGACACGTGCGGTCGCCGTACCACGCGCTGCTGCAGTGCCGCGGCGACGCGGTCATCGGCATGGCGGCCGATCTCCAGGATCCGCCGGAGATGATTCCGGCGTTCCTCGAGAAATGGCGCGAAGGCTACAAGGTCGTCCTCGGGGTCAAGGCGGCGAGCGAGGAATCGGCGGTGATGTTCGCCATCCGCAAGATCGGGTACCGGGTCATCGACGCGCTGTCGGAAGTCGAGCAGGTCCGCAACAACACCGGCTTCGGGTTGTTCGATCAGGCGTTCGTCACGGTCCTGCGCCGGCTGCCGGATCCCTATCCCTACTTCCGCGGCATCGTCTCCGAGCTGGGCTACAAGTACGCGACGATTCCCTACAACCAGCCGAAGCGCGTCAGGGGCGTCACCAAGAACAATCTCTATCGCCTCTACGACCTCGGCGTGCAGGGCATCGTCAACCACTCGAAGATTCCGCTCCGCCTGGCGACGATTGTCGGGTTCTTCAGCTCGGTCGCCAGCCTGTTCGCCGCGCTGGTCTACTTCGTGATGAAGATGCTGTTCTGGTACCAGCTGCCGATCGGCGTCGCGCCGGTGATCATCGGCCTTTTCTGCGTCGCGTCGGTGCAGCTGTTCTTCATGGGCGTCCTCGGCGAGTACGTCGGATCGATCTACACCCAGGTCCGCAATCGTCCGCTGGTCATCGAGCAGGAACGCATCAATTTCGATGACGATCTCGAGAGCTGACGCGATCGGGGCGCTCGAGGCGGCGGCCGGCGACGCGCGCCGCGGCCTGCCGGAGGACCTGTTCCACTTCGTCAGCCGGCTCACGCCGCTGATCAACGTCGATCTGCTGATCAAGGACGATCGGTCGCGGACGCTGCTCACGTGGCGCGACGACGAGTTCTACGGCCCTGGATGGCACATTCCGGGTGGCATCATCCGCTACAAGGAATCGGCCGCCGATCGCATCCGCGCCTGCGCCCGGGCCGAGCTGGGGGCCGACGTCGCGGCGGAGCCGGCGCCCGTGCTGGTACGCGAGGAGATCGGCGACCAGCACACCAGAGGGCATCACATCTCACTCCTTTTTCGCTGCCGGCTGCTGTCGCCGCCCGACGAGGCGAAGCGGTCGGCGTCGGACCCACCTTCGTCGGGCCAGTGGCGCTGGCACGAGAGGTGTCCGCCCGATCTGCTGGACGAGCAGCGTGAATACGCGCGGTTCTTTTGATGGGGGCGGGCCCGCCGGACTCGCCGCGCTCGTCCGGCCCGCCGGACTCTCACCCCCGGTCCGGCCAGCCGGACTCTCCTCGTTGGTCCGGCCAGCCGGGCTCTCCTCGTTGGTCCGGCCAGCCGGACTCTCCTCGTTGGTCCGGCCAGTGGACCTCGCGCACCCGCGCCGTGACGGTCGGTCTCGCGGCGCTGCTGGCCGCCGCGCTGCTCTACTATTCCCTGCGCGGCATCGAGTGGCGTGAGGTCGGGCGGATCGTCGCGAACGCGGACGCCGGCCTCCTCGCTCTCTGCGCCGCGATCGCGACCGCGTCGCTCTTCCTGCGCGCCTGGCGCTGGCGGATCCTGCTCGACGCCGGCGGGACCGTCAGCGTCTCGACCGCGTTCTGGGCCACGGCGGCCGGGTTGTTCGGCAACAACTTCCTGCCGGCGCGCGCGGGGGAGATCGTCCGCACGGTGATGATCAGCTCGCGCGGCGGGCTCGACGGGACCTACGTGCTGGCGACGGCATTGTCGGAGCGCGTCGCCGATGCCATCGTGCTGGTCGTCATCAGCGCGGTGGTGCTGCTGACGCTCCCGTCGCCGCCCGGCTGGCTCGCCGATGCGGCGCGCCCGTTCGGGATACTCGGACTGATCGGCGCGCTCGCCATCGCGATCCTGCCGCTGCTCGGTCCCACCTCGCGGCGGATCATCGAGCGCCTGCCGCTGCCCGAGGCGTTGCGGCCGAAAGCGATTGGCGCGGTCGAACAGGGGCTGCGCGGCATCGCGGCGTTTCATGACGTCCGCCGCCTGCTGGCGTTCATCGGCCTCGCCGTCCTCATCTGGGGCCTGGATGCGGTCGGCACGATGATCGCGGGGGCGGCACTCGGTTTTCAGTTTCCGATCTCCGTCGCCCTGCTGCTCATCACAGGCTTGAGCGTGGGAAGCGCACTACCGTCGACGCCGGGTTACGTCGGGATCTATCAGTTCGTCGCCGTCACGGTACTGACGCCGTTTGGTTTCAGCCGCACCGATGCGATTGCCTACATCCTCGTGGCGCAGGCGCTGATGTACGTCGTGATCGGCTTCTGGGGGGCCCTTGGACTCTGGCGCTACCGCCAGGATTCCCGGCCGGACAATCGCAATCCATGAGACGCTCAACCATGAGTCAAGAGTCATCACCGCTTCCGCGCGGCCACTACGGCGCGATCGCCGCGATCGCGTGCGCGGTGCTGCTGTTCGAGGTGCTGATGACGCGGATCCTCAGCGTCACGCTCTCCTATCACTTCGCCTTCCTCACGATCTCCCTGGCGATGCTGGGCCTGGCGGCTCCCGGCGTGTGGTTCTCGCTGGCGCCGCCCCGTCCGTCGACGTTGTTCGTGGCGCTCTACGTGAGCGCGGCGGCGCTGCCGGGCGCCGTGCTCGCGATCGTGCACCTGGGCGCGCCGCGGCGCGGCGACCTGTTCTTCTGGGTCGCGCTCATCCTCGTGCCGATGCTGGCGCTCGGCACGGCCATCTGCGTGCTCCTGCTGCGGGCACGCGGCCGGCAGGTGGCGCGCATGTACGCCGCCGATCTGGCCGGCGCCGCGGCCGGAGCGCTTCTCGCCGTGCCCCTCCTCCACGGCCTGCCGACGCCGTGCGTCGTCGCCGCGCTCGGCGTCCTGCCGCTGCTCGCCGCGCTGCTCGCCGGCTCGCGCCGCTACGCGATCACGCTCGCCTGCGCCCTCGTCCTGGCCGGATCGGCGGTGTGGGGCGCGCCGTACCAGCTCCGCTACGCGCGCTTCTACGTCGAGGAACGTCCGCCGCTCTACGAGAAGTGGACGGCCACGGCGCGGATCACCGTCTTCGATCAGATGAACCCGGGGTTTCTGGCCTGGGGGCTCGGCGGACGCTACGGCGGTCCCCTGACGGCGGAGCACTACTGGCTGGATCAGGACGGCAGCGCCGGCACGCCGATCCTTTCCTACAAGCCGGGGAGCCCGTACCCGGACCATCTTTCCTACGACGTCGTCAGCGCCGCGTATCCGCTGGCCTCGCCCCGCCGCGCCTGCATCATCGGCGGCGGCGGCGGCCGCGACATTCTCAAAGCGCTCCAGGGCGGCGCCACCGACGTCGAGGTCGTCGAACTGAACCCGTACACGGTGGACGCCGTGTCGCGCGTCTTCGGCGGCTACTCCGGCGATCCCTACCACCTGCCCGGCGTCCGCGCGTTCGTCGGCGAAGGGCGCAATCACTTCAGCCGCTCGACCACGCCGTGCGACGTGATCGAGATCTCGCAGATCGACACCTTCGCCGCGTCGGCCGCAGGGGCCTACGCGCTGACCGAAAACAGTCTCTACACGACCGAGGCGATCCGCATGTTCTGGTCGCACTTGAGCGAGCGGGGCGTGCTCTCGGTCTCGCGCTGGGTCAAGGGTCCGGCATGGCCCGAATCGGTACGCCTGGTCCTGCTCGAAGTCGAGGCGCTGCGGCGCGAGGGCATCACGGAACCGCGCAATCACATCCTGGTGTTCGCCGCGGGCGATACCGCCAACGTGCTGCTCTTCCGCCAGCCCGTGACGTCGCCGCAGCTGGATCACGCCCTGAAGATCGCGGCCGACCGCGGCTTCGCCATCCTGTGGCCGGTTCCGTCGGATCAGTTCAAGGTTTCGGAGCTCACACAGGCGCTCGCGTTCGGCCCGGAGGAGATGACCCGCCGTGGCTACGACGTCTCGCCGCCGAGCGACGATCGGCCGTTCTTCTTTCAAACGCTCGACATCCTGAGCCTGTCGTCGCACGCCGCCGAGGTCGGGACCGAACGCGAGCAGAGCGTGACGCTCCTCAGGCGGCTCGTGGCCATTCTCGGCGGTCTCGTCTTCGTGCTCGTGCTCCTGCCGGTGGCGGCGCGCGGCGCGCTGCCGCGCGGGCCGCACTTCGCCCGGAGTACCCTCTTCTTCGCGAGTCTCGGGTTCGGATTCATGTTCGTCGAGATTCCGCTCCTGCAGCGGCTCGCCGTCTACCTCGGACATCCGAGCTACTCGACCACGGTGGTCCTCGGGTCGCTGCTCATCGGCGCCGGCGTCGGCGCGTGGCTCGCCGGCTACATCCCGGAAGACCGGCGCCGGGTCGTCGGCCTGCTCGTGCCGCTTGTCGTCGGGGCGCTGGCATTCTTCCTTCTTTGGCTCGCGGAACGGACGCTCGGTCAACCGTTCGCCGTGCGCGTCGCGATAGCCGTCACGGCGCTCACGCTCGCCGGCGCGATGATGGGGATGCCGTTTCCGCTGGGCATGGCCAACTTCGACGATCGCGACCGCAGCTGGTACTGGGCGGTCAACGGCGCCACGAGCGTGCTGGCGAGCGTGCTCGCGCTCGTCATCGCGCTGATTTCCGGCTTCGCGGCGGTGTTAGGGTGTGCCGTCGGCTGCTATCTGCTCGCCGCTTTGACGCTGCCCGGCGGAGCGGCGGCCGGCGTACGCCGCACCGCCAGCCCATAGCAGCAGCAGCGACACCGACAGCAGCGAGATCTGAAGGCCCCGGATGTAGCCCGGCGCCTCGTAGGTGAACCTGATCTCGTGCCGGCCCCGCGGCAACTCGATTCCACGCACGGCGTGATTGGCCCGGTAGATCGGCGTGCGCGTACCGTCGACGGTCGCGGTCCAGCCCGGGTAGAACGTGTCGGCGAGGAGCAGGAAGCCGTCGGCCGGCGTCTCGGCGTCGATCACGATCTGCCGCGAGTCCTCGCGCGTGATGACGGCCCGTCCGGCGGTCGTGGCTCCCGCCGCCGCGTCGATCCGATCGACGGTCGGATGGATCGAGCCGGGCGCGTCGTTCAGCAGGATCTCGCGATCGGGATCGAAGCCGGCGTCGAGCAGGCGCCGGGCCGTCTCCTGATCCGTCGTCACGTGCCGTGCCGCGCGCACGACGCGCACGCGCGAGGCGCCCGCGACGCTGTAGACATACGCGTGCCCGTCGTAGCCGGCGAGCTGAAAGAGCGAGCCTTGCTGCGGATACGGGCTGAGGACGTGGGTCACGCCATACATCTTCAGGATGTTGGGGAACGCCGGATGGACGCGCAGGGTCTTCGCGTCGTGATCGTAGCCGGCGAGAAGGGCCACGAGCGCCGCCTCGCGGCTGTGATCGCCCCACACGTCCACGTACCATCGCGGGGCGATGCCGGCGTAGCAGTCCGCGGACGGCGTCGCCCAGAACCCGCCGCCGGTATTGGGCTCGAGGAGATGCCGTACCTCGAAGTAGGGGCCGACGTCCGCCCACCCGCGCGCGGTCTGGAACGCATGTCGATGGAGCTCGCGGTGTCGCGGGGTAAATGTCCGCGGCTGAGAGGATCCAGCCTGGACGAGCCGGACCGCGGGCGGCGGCGCCAGCCACGGCTGCGCCGCGACCATCGGGTTCTGCCGCGGCTGATGGATGAACAGATCGAGCGCCGTGCCGGCGCAGAGGGCCAGCGCGATCGCCAGGGGCAGCCGTGACGGCGGCTGCCAGCGGCGTTCGAGATCGGCGCGAAGCCGCGTGAGCCCGGCGGCGCCCAGCAGCGCGATCCCCAGCTCCACGACGATCAGGAACCGCGTCGGAAAGCGAAAGAGCTTCAGGCCCGGCAGCACCTCGTAGGCGAGGCGGTAGACCGGCGTCGCCCGGCCGAGCACCAGGAAGTACGCGACCAGCGTCATGACGATCGCGAAGCCGACCAAAGGCCGGCGCCGTTCGCGCACCGCGCCGTAGAGCGCCAGCACGAACGTCGCCAGGCCGACGTAGCCGTAGTCCTCCCAGAAGAACGGCGGCCCGACGAACGAATTGTCGGAGATGTCGCCGTTGATGTACGGCACGACGAACGTCAGGACGTTCTGCGGCCAGTAGGCCAGGGCCGTCGACCACAGGTAGCCGAGCGGCTCGGAGCGGTCGGACACGCTGCCGAGCTCGGAGAGCGGCAGGAGCACGACCGCCCCCGCGGCCGC
>Ga0075365_10000211_pt1 | contig 19518 bp, 20 predicted proteins | sample EndMetdeltDD1765_FD_71387 | JGI IMG/M metagenome (GOLD analysis project Ga0075365, IMG submission 71387) | Populus endosphere microbial communities from Tennessee, USA - Endosphere MetaG P. deltoides DD176-5 | ecosystem: Host-associated > Plants > Roots > Endosphere | place: USA: Tennessee... | reverse complement strand
GTACCGCCCGTACCAGTAGTAATCGTAAATGAGCCGGCTGTGTCAGTGGAGCCAGCCGTAACCGTGGCGCTTGGCGACGTACCACAGTTGGCGGGCACGCCAATAGTAGGGGCGGTGGTTTGAGTGGAATTAAAATGCGTGTTCGTGAGTGTTAGCGACGCGAACGTACTCGTGGCGCCCAGAACTGTTACCTTCATGTTTGATGAATCCGCCGTAAACAGTGGTGTACTCGCACTATTTTGAATCTGAAAGGCAAGGGTAGAGTTGGTTTGTGGCCGCACGATAACCCCGCCGCCCGTACCGGTGCCGTTGGAGGTTCCGGCCTGCAACACAAGATTGCCGCCATTAGTATTGCCGCTCGCCGCTGCGTTGCCGGCTCGAATCGTCAAGTCACCTCCATCGCCAGTACTCGCAGGTGAAATGCTCCAGGTGGCAGCCGCTGCTGACGTGAGCGTTAGGGCGCCGGCAGTTGTTGCAATGCTCGAGGCGGCACTGCCATTTACGCTAATCACACCACCGTTCAGTGTCAAATTACCCGCACCGGCGTTTAGGTTAATACCGCTTCCGCCGAAAATGGACGTAGCGCCAATCTGGCTTGCGTTTCCAATAGTGATAATCTTGGCATTCAGTTTGCCAATATTAATGCTCGAAGCGGCAGTAGCCGCGCTGAGATCGGTCACGGTGATGTCATCAAAATAGTGTACTTCACCGGCCGTACCCGTAGACTGCATAGTGATAAACACATTCGTAGCACCTGCAGGTGCCGTACCAATGGCCGTGGACTCAATCCAGCCGCTTGAGCCATCGATAACATTGCTCAGCTGCAGCGTGCTGCCCCCAGTCCCAACCCAGTTTGCTTTTATGTTAAGCGTACGCGGCGTCGTGGCGGCGCGGGCCCAAACGCTAAAGGAATATTGGTGGCCAGGCACAACCGCGCTACCGGGGAAGTTCTCTATCACGCCCCAAAACGCACCGGTGGCGGTCATAGCCAAACTGTGCGTCCCGGTGTGCGCCTGTGCTGTTGATTGCGCAACTGTGCTTCCAAACCACGGCCCCATACCGTCGAGGCCGGTTTCAAACGTTTTATCCGCAATAACTTCGCCATCAACTACCCCCGCACCGGTATCGATAGTAATATCGCCGGATGCGGTTGTTGATGAATCACCCGTCTTAATAGTAACGCCGCCGCTCACGCCAGCCGTGCCCGCAGTGGTTATAGATACGTTCCCGCTACCAGAGCTCGACACCGCCACGCTCCCGCTAGCCGTGTCCACTGTTAGCAGGCTATTGCCGCTGGCGTTTTGTACCTGAAAGGCAGCGGTGGTGTCTACGCGGTTCTGAAAAAGCGTAGCCCCATTATCGCCGAGTGTGACATTTGCGTGTCCGCCAGTAATGTCTTTTACGGTTAAGCCAGCGCCCTGAATTGTCAGCGCCGAACTAGGGCTAATGATAGCGGCAGTGCTCACTTGTCCAGCAATTGCCGTGCCGGTAATATTACTGTTGCCAATTTGGGCTGTACCCGGTGTTTGCGATTGCAGTAGCACAGCCGCGCCGCCTCCGCCCGATATGTTCGTGATATTGGTGATTGTGTCGCCGGCATTTGTAATAATATTCGTACTCCCGCTGCCTGCGAGCGGCACAAACTGGCTACCATTGTAAAAGAGCGGCTGGTTAGTTGCGCTGTCATAGTAAAACTGGCCGCTAACGGGGTTTTGCGGCACGGTGCTCGGCTGGAGCGTCAATTGGTTGGTAACTTTTAGCTGGCCGTTAATCGTCAAAATATCAGCCGCCTTGGAACTGGATTTAAGCTGCGTACCAAGCACGTTCAGCTGGCCGGCTTGCGCGCCATATCGCTGGCTAGCATCGAGCTCGGCAAGGTCAGGCTCTCTGCGCTGCGTGGCGTTCAACAAAAAGAACACCCCACCAGCCGCCAGAATCGCCACCCCCAGAATCAACAATAAACGGCGCCCGCGATGCGACGGCGGGCGATGCGAGGGCACTTGCAATACACCGGAGTTTTGCTGGACAGCAGGAACTACCCCCGGCATTTCCCCAAAGGCGGCCGCAGGCGTCACGTCGGTCACTGTATCGGTCTGCGAGCCAGTTTGCGTGGGCTGACCTCGTCCAGATGTGCCGTCCATATTCTCCCTAATCTGTATACTTCACTTGTATTTATTATACCGCTTACGCCAATTTCTAGGTAGCGATAACCGCATACGAAAGCGCGGCCACCACAAGCAGGATTCCCACTACCGAAAATCCAACATCTACCAACCCACGTCGCAACACGCCGCCGGCTAATGGATTGCGACCAATCGAGATAAGGCCATTGCGAATAGCGGCGTTCAAAATAACAATCACCGCAACAAACCCCAAAATAATTACCACAAGACTAATAATCACCCGGATCGGCGCCACGGCCTTACTGGCGACATTGTCGGCAATATCCTGCAAGAACGCCGGAATAAACGCCGATAGCGTGCTCGAATCCGACCCCGCGTAATAGTCCAGCGACAAACCCGCCGGCACCAAACCCACCTTTACCGTTACCGACTTGCCCGCACGATCAGTAACCGTGCGAGTTGTCGTAGAAACAGAATCAAGCGCTACCCGCGCCGTCCCAATAACTTCGCCCGGAGCACGAGCTTTCATGGCCACACCCGTAATTGGCGAGGCGGTCAACCGATCGCCAGCCTGAACAGCGCCATTAATATCGCTCACCAATACATCCGCCGTGCCGGTAGACGCCACCTGGACACTGCGGCCGGTTTCTTCTGATAATTGCACCAATGGCTGATCGGCCACCACGCCAACGAGCTGCGGCATGGTGCCTGTATTGGTAGCCGGCTCAACTTCGCTAGAGCTTGAAGCGACCAAGCTTACGACTGTTCCAGGGGTGATGTCTGTTGACTTTGTCGTATAACTTTGGGCAATTGTACTCAAGGCCGCCACAGCTACGGGCGAAAACAAAGCGCAAAGCGCCACCACCAAAGCCGCATTACCAATGCGCTGCAGAATCCCGACCATAACGTGTATTGCCTTGCTCATACTAATTAAGCTTATTTTAGACTGCAGAGGAAGGTTGAGCAAATGCTAAGTGAAGTAGAACTGTGAGTATGGCGGTATTTTTCCCGCTTCAAAGTCTCGCTGTCGCTGCTTCCAGCGTTCGATAGTAGGGGCGTACCATGTCTGACCCTGCATCAAGGCGTCATCTTTATGCTTCTTATAGATTTTTTCGAATGCTTCGATATTATCAAGGTACGTGCCATTTGACCGTATTCCATCTCCGCCAAATCTCTGGTAGTACGTACACAGAATTTCATTCACAAATAAAAATCCATCCGGATACTTATTACCTATCGTTAGCGTCAGGTCCCAATCTTCCATGACCGGGATTGATGGGTCCCATGTAATGCCTTCTTCGTATACTTTTCGGTGATGCATAAGACCGTTGGTATCGGCGTGGAAGGTGCGCATAAAAATGTCGTGGATTGTTATTTCGTCTTTTACAATATCAATTTTATCCGGGACGCTTTTAAGAAGGCGACCGTTTTCATACTGCTCAAGGATACGATGCGTGCGCGGTAGGGCAAAAACTTTTTCGGGCCGCCCCGAAAGATGCTCATGCATAACAGCAAGATATTCAGGATGTAGCTCGTTGTCACTATCCAGATACGCAATCCATTCACCGGAAGCTTCCGAAAGCCCACGGTTACGTGCATTGGAAACACCTGCGTTTTCCTGAAAGACGTATTTAATCTTTGGCTCATTCAGATTTTCTATGACGCTTTTCGTCGTATCGGTTGAGCCATCATCAACAACTACAAGCTCCCAGTTCGGGTCGGTCTGCGAAAGTACACTCTGAATAGCGGTCGTAATGATATGCGCCCTATTGTAGGTTGGCATAATTATTGAGGTTTTTGGTGTGGACATAATAAAACTATGATAGCAGATTGGCACATGCGCTGGAGTTATAATCCATCCAAATTAAGAGCACGTGAGATATTTTTGAAACGGAGCTGCTTTTTGCCCATACATGTGTACACTAATAACATATGAATCACGCAGCGGCTATAACCGACAAAGGACCATTTTATCACGGCACAAGGGCACATTTACAGATTGGTGATGTGCTGACGCCGGGCTTTCGGTCTAACTACAGGCCCGAAGTAATTATGAATCATATCTATTTTACTGCCCTCGTCGACGGAGCCGGTCTTGCGGCGGAATTGCCCCACTCGGTCATATCGCAGTACGGAACCGCTCAAAATAGTAGGCGAGGTAACAGACTGGAAACGGCTCACTCCAGAAGAGCTCGAAGTATGGCAAAAAAGATTGGCGAATATCAAAGGAGAGATTCTGAACTAGCTCGCATCTACCGTCAACAAGATATTAAAATGGGCACCGTGGAGGTGCCCTTTAGTTACGCGAGGTGACGCAAAATACTTCAACTTAACCACGGAGATGACACATGGAACTTCAGCCAGGTGACGCTTGCGTGCTCAGTGTTGCTTCAACTCAAGGTGTTGCTCGGGGTGACGCCGCGTGCTTGTACTTCGGGTGCTGCTAGCGGGACAGGGTGTTGATCTGCAGGTGCACGTCCGCGTCAACCATGGCGCTGAGTGCCTTGGTGATGGTGCGAACGTTGGCGCCCTTAGGGCCAACGAGCGCCCTGCGGTACGTGGGGTCGACCGAAACGGTCACCCGGTACGGACCATAGCCTTCGCGGCCGGTGATGCGCGGCCACGACGCCGGACGGGTCTGGCGGTGGACTTCGATCTTGGCGCGCTTGGGCAGCAAGTACCCGTTGTGCATGTGTCGACCGAGCTCGCTCCCGTCGTCGCGGCGCCAGTTCGTCAGCGACTCACCCAAAAAGCGGGCGTAGGCGATGGCGGCGGGACCTTCGAGGTTGGGGAGTCCGTTCGAGTTGACCATGAGCATGAACAGCTCGGGGGCGTTCTCGCACGGGATGCGGGTACGGACACCGCGAGACTGCACCAGGCGGTACAGCCAAGCGAGCTTGTCGCTGAATCCGAACAGGCCTTCCGGGGCATGGAACTGCACGTCGTCACACCCGTAGGTGGTGAACGGCGCCTTCGACTCTTCCTTGAGGAAGTTGCCGATGGCCCAAAAGCGCTCGATTTCTTCGGTCGGGTTCTGGACGTTCCAGTAGGCGCGCGACTGCTCCTCGTCACAGATCTGCGGAAGGCTGATCTGCAGGTAGGGGTGGCTTGCCTCGGCGGGGACGGTGTGATTCTCGCGGGTCATGTGCAGATAGCCTGCGTACGTCGGCAGCGTGAGCTCGGACGTCAAGACCTGGGCGAGGATGTCACGAGACATACGTCTCTCCTTGGGTTGAAGGTGCGTCACTCGGACGAGTAACTTTATTATTTTAACATTTTACTCTAAAATTGTCAATAGAGACGGCGAACGCGAGAGTTGTTGTCACATAAAATCAAAGAAAGCACCATCGTTAGAATACACACCTCCCACGTCGGCGGCGGTAAAATTATCGTAGCGCGCTGTGGAGCTTTGTGTGCTGCGTACGCCCGTGTAGGTGCCGGTCGTAATTGCGGTATTGGTTACCGAAATACGCTCCACGCCGTTTATGAAAGCCTTAATAGTGCTGCCTACGCACTGGATACGCGCGACATCACCGTTAGCCAGGGTTGCTGCATAGCTTCCAATACTCGTAAATGTGCCACTAATATTGGTAAATAAATTCCACGAGGTACCGTTGCTGCGCAGCGCGTAGAAGCTATTCCCCGCCAGATCAGAGCGCGCAAAAACGCCCATCGAAGTTGTACTTGCAACGGGCATAGCAATCTCTGCATAGTGGTCGACTGTATCTAGTGGTAGATTATAAAGAATAACCCCAGTCGTTGTGAGGCCCGGCGCTAGCTGATCACTCTTGATAGACCAGTCGTCTACGATCTCTGTCCAATTTGCCCCCACCGTCGTAGAGTCTGCGCGATTAAAATTATCACTATATATTGCCATTACGTAGTAGCCTTCAGGGCCAATACTGTCCAGCGACTACGCGATGTATTATAAATCGCCCCAAGAAAGAGCGTTTTGCCGTTCGTAATAGTAATTGGCGAAGTAATATTTGTTGTAAGCTCAAAGCTGCCGCTGCTCCCAGTGGTCAAAGTTAGGGAGCGGTCCGCCGCAGATGCAGTAATCTCCCAAATACGGTGCATACCGTCGGTGGCGTTGGTAGGGGCGGCGAGTGTGCGGTCACCGGCAACAGTAACACGGAAATGCTTGCCGGCGCTGGCATCGGTAGCAATAGAAGCGCCATCCGTTAAAGTGACAATACCTGCAGACTCAAGGGCGGTCACACGGGTGTTAAGCCCGTCAGTCACGGTAGTGTCGGCTTTTAAGTTGAGGGCGGTTTGCTGGGCGGCGCTTACCGGTTTATTGGCGTCACTGGTGTTATCCACATTGGCAAGGCCAACATCGCTTTTTGTCAGTGAAAGATCGGTCTTTAGCTGGGCAGGAGTACGGTTTGTCCAGGCGCTGCTTTTTCGCTGTAAAATGTCGTTATCGGCAGGAGTAAGCGCGGCGATGGCAGTAAGGTCGGCGTCTGCGCTCTGTTTGCCGGCGAGATCTGCCGTAAGATTAGTGACCGCTGACTCTGGGATACCTGTAAAGTTTGCTTCATTCACATCAATAGCCGGGTTGCCAGCTGCGCCCGAGCCGTTTGTTACAGTGACTTTGCTTGAACCGGCAGTCAGCGTACGTTTGGTAAAGGCATCTGCACCCGTCTCCACAACCATACCAGCCGTAGCATCCAGACCAGCGAGCGCGGTCAGCGTTGCGTCGGCCGCCTGTTTGCTTGCCAAACCTGGAACTGTTGGCAAATCCGCAGTGCCGCCAAGATCGCCAGCAAGTTTCACGATGCCTTTTGTACTGGCGGTTGCGTCGGGTGCGCCAGATGCAACAGTGCTGTCAACATAGGCCTTCGTTGAGGCCTGGCTACCCAGTGTTGGCGTAGGCACAACAGGTGAGCTAGAAAAAGTCTTCGTTCCTCCAACCACTTCGTTGCCAGTTATATGAACAACCGCGTTATCGTCGGCTTTTGAGCTCAAGCTACCCGATGCTTTAAGGGTGCCATCTGTATTATGTTCAACCTCTAAAAAATCGTTGAGGATGTCACCCCAAGTTCCATTGTCTGCACCTGGCTGCGGTAGTCGAGTCATAGTTATTTATTATTTTAGCATAAGCGTCAGAAAATACTCGAACGTTTTACTCAGCAAAAGTGCTTACGGTCTGCCAATATTGGTGCGCATTACATATATAATTTCGCGTAGCATGCGGATTTCGAACATTCATGAGCTAAAATTATACCCATGAGCAAGTCGATATATGTGGGTACGTCCGGATGGCATTATGACGACTGGACCAAGCTCTTCTATCCCCCGGAGATTAAAGGCTACCACGAATTAACGTTTCATTCTCAGCATTTTAATACGGTCGAGAACAACTCTTCGTTCTACCGCATTGCGGGCGAGTCAACATATAAAACATGGTATCGCATGACGCCAGACACGTATAAATTCTCGATTAAACTTAATAAATTAATCACGCACACTCATACGTTAGCAATAAATGATGAAGTGACAGAGAAGGTGCGATATATTTTAGACTCAACGCAAATCCTTCGCGAAAAACTCGGAGCTGTGCTTGTTCAATTGCCCGCGAGTTTTAAATACGATTTAGAACGACTGGACCGTTTTTTACATTTTTTCACCGATGAAATTAGCAGCAGGGCATACAAGTTTGATGTTGCAATCGAATTTCGCAATAAGTACTGGTTTACGGGCGAGTTATTTTCTTTACTCAAAAAATACAATGTTGCGCTGGTAGCGGGCCAATCATCGCGTTGGCCGGAGATACGTCGTACGACGGCAGATATTGCCTACATCCGCATGCATGGGCCCGAAAAACTATTCGCATCTTCATACTCCGATGAACAATTACACGATTGGGCAGCATACATCAGTAGTCTGCCCAATAGAGTTAAGCGCATATATGTGTATTTCAACAATGACTTCCATGGATACGCTCTAAAAAACGCCAAACAGCTTCGATTACTGCTTGCCAGCTAGGGGCCGCTTAGCTATCCGCTAAGCTGTCTTGATCGCGACGCTTAAGGCTGCTTTTTGAGCGCTTATTGCTCCGCTGGGTGCGCACTGTTTGTTTGGCCTTTAGGCTGACAAGCTCTTGCTTCATTTTAAGGTAGCTTGCGTAGTGGGTGCGGCTAAGCGTCCCATCTTGTAGCGCCGCCTGCACGGCGCAGCCCGCTTCGTTTTGATGTTTGCAGTTGCTGTATTTGCACATGCCAACAAGCGCAGTTATATCACTGAAGTTTTCGGTCAAGTCTTCCTCGGTACCCCACAATTGCAGCTCGCGGACGCCCGGAGTATCTATGAGCAATCCGCCACCAGGCAGCACAAATAGTTCACGATGCACCGTGGTGTGCTTGCCAGTGGAGTCCGACTCCCGAATGGCTTGCGTAGTCTGTTCGTCGCGGCCAAGCAGCTGATTGGTAAGCGTGGATTTACCAACCCCAGATGAGCCAAGTAAGATAGCCGTTTGACCAGCAGGAATAGAGGCGAGTATTTGGTCGATGCCGGCGCCTTCGGTGGCGGTCGTTACGATGAGCGGCAGATTAAGGTCGCGCAGGCTTTCGATGTAGCTGACAATATCATTTGTTTTGTCCGCCTTATTAAGCACAATAACCGGACGAATAGCATCAATAGACAGTTGGTAAAGAAAACGTTTGAGCCTCTCGATACTAAAATCATTATCAAGCGCCAGAAGCACAAAGGCGATGTCTACGTTCGCAGCAATAGTTTGTTTTGCTACTCGCTTGCCTGCAACTTTGCGGGCTATTTCGCTGCGGCGGGGAAGTACTGCCTCTATAGTTGGGTTGCCATAATCGGACGGGCGTACTGCTACCCAGTCGCCAACCTTGGGCACGTTTTCGCGATTCGTGTGATGCGCTAATTTGCCCGACAATGCCGCGTTTGCCACTTCCGGCATAGCGATTTTAAGTGATGTGCCAAAATCTGCAATGACACGAGCGGGCAGCAGGCCGGCTGGTTTAAAAGCTTCCCATTTTTTGCCAAATTCGTCGGTCCAACCGAACTGCGTGAGATCCATAACTTAAGTATGACAGCACATAGGCAAAGAACCTATTCCACACTGTAAGTAAAACGATTCTAGTCGGGCAAATACGGCTGGTTGCCTAAAGCCTTGACAAATATAATATGCACGCATATTATATTTGATATGATCCTCTACACGAAAGTATATAAATAGCATGGAATCGAACCAGAGCAACGAATTTGATGCCGCCCACAATAGCCCAGGTTATTTACTTTGGCTAATGAGCAACCAGTGGCAAGCTCAACAAAGAATGGCGCTTAAGCCGTTTGACCTGACGCATGTACAGTTTGTGCTACTGGCCTGTCTTGTCTACGCACCCGACAACGAAAGTCTCACACAGATACAACTTGCCGAACGGGCCAAGACCGACCCAATGATGACATCACAGGTACTCAGAAAACTAGAGGCAAAAGGCTTAATACAACGGACTTCGCATTCCAAAGACAAGCGAGCCGTTAGCCTAGAAGCGACCGCCAAAGGTGTTGAGCTCATTAGCCGGGCAATCATAGCAGTTGAATCAGTCGACGATGCTTTCTTCGGTATCCTTGAAGCGGATACGCCAAGCTTCGTTGCTATGATGCGCAAACTCGTCTGGCGACCACAGAAACCCTAAAAATAACCAAGGAGAATTAACCCATGACAAAAGATATTCATAAAATCGCACTTATAACCGGTGCCAATAAAGGTATTGGCTTTGAAGTGGCACGACAACTAGGCGAACAAGGTATGCATGTACTAATTGGCGCAAGGGATGAGGCCCGCGGCAAAGCTGCGGTTGAGCAATTGACCTCCCAAAATATTCTCGCAACCTATCTACCCCTCGACGTAACAGATGCGACAAGCATCAAAAAAGCTGCCGGTCAGATAGCTAAAGAATTTGGTAAACTCGATGTCTTGGTCAATAACGCCGGCATATCCGGTGGGGATATAAGCACGCCGCCAAGCCAAACCAATATCGACACAGTGCGTCAGGTGTATGAAACAAATGTTTTTGGCGTGATAAATATGACTATCGCCATGATTCCGCTCCTTAAGCTGGCAGGCCAGGCCCGGATTGTCAATGTTTCGAGTAGCCTCGGCTCGATTGCTATGGCGCTTGATCCAACCGACATGTTTTATGGCATCAACAGTGTGCAGTACCAATCTTCAAAGGCCGCCCTCAATGCCATTACGATTGAGTTTGCCAAAGAATTAAAGAGCGAAGACATAAAAGTAAACGCAGCTTGTCCCGGATTCGTTGATACTGACTTTAATGGTCACCGCGGCACAAAATCACCCAAGCAGGCAGCAACCGTAATCGTAAAGTTAAGCACACTCGGTGCAGATGGCCCTACTGGCAGCTTCCAGGATGAGGACCGCGAGCTACCTTGGTAAAAACAGAGGATAAGGGGCTCGATGCTACTAGAGTACCGCAGCCCACATCGCTATTGCGCCACTTGTGGAGTTGCTGGCTGGCGTAATCGAAGCTGGCAATGAGGTCTGGCTCGTGCCATTAGTAGCAAATCGATATGCGGAAGCGGCCAGGCCTGCATTCAGTGCAGTAAGCTGCTGCGCACCAGCACGGCAAATAGCAGGTGGTGTGGCCGCATTAGCAACCAGTGCAACCCAATACGAGCCAGCGCTAAGTGCCTGAGATGCGCTCAAGGTAACCGTCTGGAGACCAGTCCCGAGGTTGCTGTCTATATTTGTCGCATTCAATAGTGTGCCAGAAAAATTGTAGATTCCCACAAAGGATTGACCTGCGGTGGGAGTGGTTGCTGCCGTATTAACTATGTACTGCGCCTTAGTAATCGTCACGTTGCTGCGCACCCTCACTGCGGCTAGATACACCGTACCCCCAGTAATAGTCGTGCTGTTGGATGTGAATAGCGGATCATACGCCCAAGCAGCAATCCCTTGGTCGGTGGATAATGGTGTAGCCGGCGAAGAACCGCTGATGGATAAATCATAGACATTACCACTTGGGTCTCGCCATTTTAATACGCCGCTCTGACTGTACATAACAATGCCGTTTGTAGGATTTGCCGTAGGCGCTGTTGTTGCGTTATGCACACCCAATACGCCACTACCCGAACCAATGTCTAATGACCCGGTACCAACTTGCGCATTAGCGGCCACAATAAGGCTATCGTCTGTCTTGAGCGTATCCGCTGTCGAGCGATATAGGTTAGTGTCGCGCGCGTTTGTACCGTCTCCCCATTCTAGTTTCCCGTCTGTGGCTGCCGTCCAGCGTGTCACCGAGTCCGAAGAAAGCATAGCGCCATACGCACGGTTGCCGGTGTCGGAGCCACGCGCAAGTATCACTGACTGGGTATTTGTGCCAGAACCCGTAGTGCTCGTTACTCGCAGGCCACTTGCGTTACCAGAATGCTGCACATCCAATTTATGAGATGTAGGCGTAACACCTAAGCCAACTAATTGGTTCGTGGAGCCATCGCCCAAAAGATTAACGCCTCCGTTATAGGCTGCAGCAGTGATAATGTGGGGAGTAATGATTGTTGCTCTGCTCCCTGAATCAACCTGAATCGAAGCGGTAGCACTACCGGGAGAATTTTCATCAAAATTAGCAATAGTGTTCTGCGTCGAGCTACCCGTAATCCAAACACCGATGGCAATGTTTACAAAGTTAACACAGTTGTATAAGCCGTTAGCAAAACCGCCCTTTATTACATACGCATGGCCAGGATATGATGCCGACTTATTGACAAGCGATTCGCAACCACAGCCGTTCAGGGACACGCCCTGACATGTATCCAGGTAATAGCCGGTTCCAGAGGAGTCACAAGCCGTACCGCTCAATGAACAATAGGCCATCGAGTTCAGATAAAACCCAGCTTGCTCGCAGGCTAGTGCATAACAAGCAACAAAATCAGTAGACGTGCCATCATCAACAAAGAAACCATGGCCACCCACATTTTGACACATTACATCAACCAGAGAACTAACGATCATACGCTGCAACCACACGCCATGCTGGCCAAACTGGCGAATGTTTACTTGATGAATTGAGACATAATCATTTGGGTTCGCCGATGTCTGAATGTATATACCGCTGCCAGTGCCAACCGCGCCGCCCGGGCCACCAATCCGAAGATTCGCGATCTTAACACTTACTACGTCTGTGGCATGAACGCCATGGGCTGTTGTAGAGCTCTGAATCAGGCGGCTGGCGTTCTTTCCTGCACCAACAAAATTTATATACGAGCGCAGCTCAATGGCAGCCGAAATCTTATAGCTACCGGGCGGCAAATACACTGTTGCACCATTTGCCGGAGCAGCGTCAACCGCAGATTGTATTGCCGCCGTATCATCGGCGGCACCGTCACCAACTGCGCCATAATCCTTAACATTCAATACCAAACTGTCTTTCTGTACTGCCGTATTGGCATTGTCCAGGGAGGTCTGGACGGCGCTAGAAAGATCAGCTTTGGGTATTCCGCTCGCCGGCTTTGTATACTTGGAGGACAAGCTCCCAGATTGCTTTAGGGTACCATCGGCATTATGCTCAACCCCCAAGAAGTCATTGAGGACATCGCCCCAAACTCCGTTATCTGCACCTGGTTGTGGTAATCGAGCCATAGTTAGCTATTATTCTAGCATAAGCTCTTTTGGACAGGGAGGAAGAATTCGATATTAGACGCTAAGGTGCTCATGAACGATTTGCCAAGTATCGTCTTGGCTTTTAGTGAGCACGTTTGTACCGCGTCCGGTTCCGGAGCGCTTTATACCGTCAATTGTGCCTTGCCAATGAAATCTGTAAGTACATACTGCAAGCGAATCCGACTGCACGGGCCACTCAAGGTTACTAATTGTATAAACTTCGTCTTGAATCTTATCGAAAGTGCTTTGAATTGCGCCCTGGATTTCAGCTATACCCGAATAAGATCCATCCGTGAACCAATATGTTGCATTAGGAGCGATGAATGGCGCAACGTTAGCCCAGACATGACTATTGTTGGCCGCTTCGTATGCCTTTATAAATCTATTGAGGCTATCTTGAATTTTAATAGTCATTTACCAAGTATAGCAGTATGCTTGTTTGACCAGCAGCATCTGATCTGGAGCTTTTTGTTTTGATAGTTGTTCAAGGCTAAGTCGCCCTGTATGATTAGCTCATTATGGCACGGCGACGCTCAAGAAAAACAACTCCGCTAAAAGAAATAGGCTTTTTGCTAACTATAGCGATTATCTTTGGCATGCTTGCGTTTCGGCCAAGCGCATTCAGCCTCAGCCCAGAGGGATTCTTTGGAGTTGTTCTGTTGGCCGCGCTTGTTTTTGCAATACTCTTTTATCTATTCCTTGTGCGCCGACAGATCATAAAACAAAGAAGCTTGCGAGCACTCGAACTAGCAAATATAGACGAAATGAGCGGCGTTGAATTTGAAAAATACGTTGCGACGCTTTTGCAATCACGCGGGTACAAAACTCAAATGACGCCGGCAAGCGGCGACTACGGCGTCGATATTATTGCTGCAAAAAATGGCACCAAAACCGCCGTGCAAGTAAAACGATACAGCAGCAAACTGGATCAAAAATCCGTCCGCGAAGCCATAGCAGGAAAGAGCGTTAAAAAGTACGGCTGCAGCGAGGCAATGGTTGTCACTAATAGCACATTCACAAAACACGCTCGATTCTTAGCTAGCGAGGGTGACTGCACCTTGATTGACCGAGAGGCCTTAGGGGAATGGATTTTGGAATTTAAAACCAGAACTTCTGCCAGATAGATCGACTAGCGTATACTACCAAAGGCGAAACCCAACCCCGGGAAGGACCAATGGTCAAACATTCGATAGCCGCACGGTTGCTCCTTGCGGTTTGCTGCGTGCTGTCTGGCGTCTGGCTTGCCATTGCGCTGCCGCATCGCATTGACGCCGAGGCGGCGAACGTCGGAGCACTGAGCTCGGCGCCCGACTGCCGTCCACTCGAAGCAGCAGGCAACGATTGCCTACAACACCTCGAAGCAACCGTCATCTCTACGGAATACGTCGACGGCTCACCCGCCGGTGCGGCATGGACCGCTCGCGCCAAGCTAGAAAACGGGCGAGTGCTCAATGAAGTTACCGGGCCAATCACGCACAACACAAAAGTGGGGGAGCGCTTTACGGCAATCTTGTATAACGGCACGTATCGCTACATCGATGGATACCGACCGTACGACCAACACGTGGGCGATTCGGCATGGCTCTGCCTGCTGGCAGGGCTACTGACCGTAAGCTTGCTATTTGTGGTGTACGGAGGCGTTATTGGGCTGTACATCCTGCTGGACGTGCCGTCGCGGTTCCCAAAACCCCAACCCGGAACACACCCGGCCGTAGCAATACGAAGCGTCGTTGGCCGCGGTGCGATGGCAACCGGCGCCTTTGCTTCCGCCGGAATACTCGCGGCCTTCGTGCTTAACGCTACACAAGGCTATGAGCCCCGTGCTATCGCGGCTCTGTCTTGGCTGACGGCGGGGAGTGGAATCGCACTCGAAATTCGTGCCCTAAATCGCGCCAGAGCGCACGATTAGTACGACTTTCCAGAGTGGCTGCCCGTTTATCGCGGGCGGCCACTCTGAATGCTACATAAAAACCACGACCGCCTTGGCTCGAGCACGGGATACAACTTACGGAGATGAATTAGATTTTTATCTACAAAGTCTCCTCACAGCTGCTTTTAAGCATCCCGTGGCATGATTGCAGCACTCTTTGAGCTGTTTTCTTCTGCTTCGGCTAAAAGGGCAGGATCACGAAACTTGGCTTTTAACTCACTAGTAAACTCGACTGCTTCAATCGAGGAGGCCCAAAATGCTAAGTGTGAGTTCAATATAGTATTCATATGACGCCAGTGATGTAATTCACAAGTGCGCATTCTTTTAACCCTGGCCCAAATTGTTCGATAATCATGATTTGGCCTTAAAAAATTAAGAACAAATCATGGCTGGGGAGGAGGGATTCGAACCCCCGCATGCCGGGACCAAAACCCGGTGCCTTACCACTTGGCCACTCCCCAATATGTTGGTGGCTCACCCGCAAAGCGGGTTGATACAGGAGGTATTATATCGTGAATTGCCAATGCTGGCAACAGATGTGGGGCCGCAGCCGCACAAAGTAAAAACCCCGCTGATGGCGAGGTCTTTACTCGCCACCAACGGGAAAACAGTCGGCGCTACGAAGCCACCTCTACCCGATGCGTCACACCCGGCGGCACCAACCCACTAACGTCTTTGGTGGTGTGGCGCGGCATGCGCCCGCCGAACACCAGCATCAGCAGCAGAACGATGCAGGCAAGCGAGCCTACGCAGGAGAGGATGGTTCCGGGAACAAACAGCACCGGCACGGCAGCAAGGCCGGCCAGCTGGATAAGCGCGCCCACGGCGACAACACCTGCTGCCACACCCAGCTTCTTGACTCGACGCTTACGCGAGCGGCGCAAAAACGCCGACCGCTCGGCAGGCGTGTTGAGATGAACAGCGAGTCGGCCGTAGCATTCGTACTCGTGACAGGCGAGCGCAACTGGGCTCCGCCGAGGGTCGATCTGAGCCCAGTCGCCCCACGTTTTATCCGATAGAGTTGTGGTCCAGCCACCGTTCATCGCGCCCAGATTGGTGCGCGTTACAGTGGCATGCATCAGACGTACCTTGCGAATGTTTCGTGGCATGATGCTCCTTGTCGCCCACGACAGTTCACATAGAGTATAACAGAGGTTTCGTCCAGCGTATATTGACTTTTAAACATAACCATGATATTATATTGGGCATTGTGTAGATTCGCTGCACGAATTCGCACCCGACAAAAAGAGGTTTACGACGTGCCCAGCGCCAACAGCATTGCCACCGCACCGATCAAACCGGCCGTCACCACCCTGGACGAAGAGCGCCAGGCGAGTAAGCCGGCAATCGTGACAGAGGCGGTGCCGGTTGGCCCGCCGGTTCCTTGGCGAAGCATCTGCCTTGCGTTTGCCGCGATCATCGCGGCCGTGGCTATGTCGGTGACCGCCAGTCTTCTTGAGTTTGACGGCATCTTGCCGACCATGCCAAAAGCGCACGCCACACCCACACCTACCTCCCGACTGGTCCTCAAGCCAGTCGTGCCGTCGCACCAGCCAGGAGTCAACCGGGCAGATGATCGCGACGGATCGGTCCGACAGCCTCAGGCCCAAGCCGCTTCCACGAGCGAGTCGCCCAGCTCAAGCGCATCGCCACTCGCGAGCGCCTCGAGCGCCACACCAAGCGACGCGCCCAACGCCAGCCCAACCGCGCGGCCCAGCAGTGCGGCCACCGTGCCGGCAGCTCCAACCCAAACGACCCCAGCCACGCAGCCACAACCCACCACGGCAAGCGCCGAGCCGACCAGCTCGGGGCAACCCCAAGACCCAAGCGTTGAGCCCATCCAGCCCGACGCCGACCCAGCCTCTGATGTCACGAGCGCGCCCTAATCCACAGAGCGGCACGCTCCCATGCGAAAAGGCCCAGCCTCGCACACCATGCGACCTGGGCCTTTGCCATATCCAAAAGCATCTAATTACCGGCAACAATATGTCGCACTCGCCGGCCAAGCGCAAAGCCCCAAGCATGCGCGCGTTCATCAGCCAACTGCGCAAATCCGCCCCGGTGCTTATACGCCGCAATCGCCAAAACTAGCCGATACGCGCCATACGCATACAGTGCGCCCAGCAACGCATCGAACACATAATGCTCGCCCAAATACACAATGCCAAGCCACATAGAAACAGGGTAAAGCCACAGCCACCACGCGCGCCGCGCGCCAAAGGCTCGCACGGCAAAAAGAGTCAAAAGAGTAGGGTAGGCAGCATGGAGCGATGGCACAGCCGCCACTTCGTTTGGCGACAGTTTACTGTAAACCTCAGAAAAATTAGTAATACCCATGGCATACCAAATATCGCTCGAAATACGGTGAATAGGCGCGATCAGACCATGCTCAGCAGCCATCCACGGCGGTGCAGCCGGAAAGAGCACATACGTTAAAAAACCACCAAATGACAACACAATAAATCCCCACATGTACGGCCAATACAGCGAATCACGCTTCCACCATATTAGAAGAGCGAGTATCACCGGCGACACAAAGTGCATGGTATACAGGAAGTAAAAATAAAAATCATACCAGCTTACCGACCCATGCCACCCCATATGCTGCAACCATTCAGTAGGCAATATGCCGCCAAATACAAACCGGTCAAAATCAATCATCTCGGTAAAATGCACAAAATGATTGAGGTTATCGGCAATACCACGGAACGAATCGTACACCAGTAGTAGCCCAATAAACGGTACAAACCGTTGCAAAAACGCTCGCGCCCTGCCAAACACCACAAAGAGCGCCAACATAATAATAAAAAGCGTGTCAGGCGTCCAAAAACTCCGCTTCAACAAAAAGATAACGGCAACTGCCGCCACCACAAGCAAACGCGTCCAAAACATAGCTGGACGCGTTTTATAATAAGCAGCAAGCGCACTATACATACGACGCACGTTTAATGTCATGCTGTCAATTATAGCACCTTATTTTTGAGATTTTGCTGACGTGCTTGTGCTACCGGTTGTTGTTTGAGTTTTACCGGTGTACATATCGCGAATTTGGAACAAAAAGTACAACCCAATAGCGCTTCCCACCAAAGAGCTCAGAAGGCTCGAAAACCCGCCGTAGTATGAGTCGAACAGTAGTAGCAAGCCATACGCAACGTTCACGAGCGATGCCAAAAACACCAAATCCCAACCTTGCTTTTTGCGAGCAGCTAGTGGTGCGTACGCCATAAGCAGCAAAACGCCGTCCAAAAACAGCACTGCAAGCCCCAGCCAATAAAAGAACCCGAGCTCAGGAGTAGCAAGAGAGCTGCCAAGGGCAACCGACATCTGATTGGCGTAGTTAACAATATTACTGGCGGCATGGCCAAGCTTCCATAGGCTTAAAACTGCGACCAGCTGCGCCACACCCAAAAATACGGCAATAAATGGCCAGTATTTTGCAAGTGCACGCTTTGCGTCCATAGGCAGTGGCGGCAACTGTTTGAAAAACGGCGCCAATGCGTTTTCAATTGGCTTTACAATTGAATCCATATAATCCCCCTTACGTAGAAATATCTTACATGGTTAAGCTTACGACGCCACTGCGCCGAGAGCAAGAGGGGGCTAATAGTTTTTAGGCGAGTACTGGTGGCGCTCTTCCTTGATAGGAATGGTAGGCGACGCGTCGGTGCCGGATTCTTCTGACACCAAAGTGGCGTTGCCAAATCGCAATGGCTGAGCCATAAACTCAGCAGCAGTGAGCCAGGCGTTTTTGCCGCCTTCAAACGATTCGATTAGCTCGCCCTGCGGATTAACACCTTTCATCATAAAGAAGATTTTATCTTCGAGCATATCACCGGTTTCTTCGTTAAAATCCATTTTGTGATACACCGCATCAAATGTGAGATCAGCCTGCAAGCCCGTTTCTTCCATGAGTTCACGCGCGGCAGCCTCGAGGATTGTCTCGCCCCAGCGAATCTTGCCCGTTGGACGGCCCCAGTACCCAAAGTACGGCTGCTTCAGGCGCTGCTGCGTAAGCATGCGGCCCTGACCATCAATAATCCACAAGCACACAGCCACCTTTGGTTGGCGCTCCACTTTGCGCTCATCTGTGTCAAAACGGTTAGCAAACTCTTTGCCTTTTTGCGTGAGATGGTAGGCGCCGGCAGCGTTTTTGATAACCAAACCATCGTCCACCAACTGCTTGAGGTAAAAATTAAAATGATCGCTCCCCAGACCGCTTGCTTTTTGCAGCTCGGCAAATCGAGCGTCAGGGCGAAAGAGAAGCACGTGTAAAATTGCCACGTGCGCTTTGTGTAGTTCTTTTTCGATACTCATATGTATGTCCTTTCATGCCCACTTAACCAAACCATTGCCCCAAAATCTAGTGAAAATAACTTCAGTAATTTGTAGCGCAGGGCGCGCCGAGGAAGCCGTAGCTCCTCGGCGCGCCGCTGCACCTGTCATACACCACCCTGTGGCGGCTCGTGCTGCGGAGGGGCCGGGTATTGCACACCCGGCGTTTGGCCGTCCACCCCCGGCGAATACGGAAAGGGCGCCGGCCCGGCCTGCGGATCGTAGCCTTGGCCCCCGTACAGATCGCCCTGGTCAGACCACTCCCCGGGAACGTCCGCGCCCGGCCCGACGGGACCTGGCGACTGCTGCGGCTCGGCCGGCGGTTCGGAGCGCGGCTCACGCGCCTGATACTCGGCCCACAGAGGCCAGGCCAGCAGGAGCGTTCCCCCGATCCACACCAAGCCATCGAGCGGCCCGTATGCCCTGGTTACTCCAGGGGACAAGACCCGCGAGACAGCCATGATCACCAGGAAGATCAGCGC
>Ga0075365_10000210_pt1 | contig 19586 bp, 19 predicted proteins | sample EndMetdeltDD1765_FD_71387 | JGI IMG/M metagenome (GOLD analysis project Ga0075365, IMG submission 71387) | Populus endosphere microbial communities from Tennessee, USA - Endosphere MetaG P. deltoides DD176-5 | ecosystem: Host-associated > Plants > Roots > Endosphere | place: USA: Tennessee... | reverse complement strand
GTACAGGAGGTACACGCCGATGATCGGGAGCATGACGATCAGCGACCACTTCCACTGGAAGATGATCCAAGGCGCCATCGCCAGGAAGATCAGGAAGACCATCACGGCCGCCGAGTTCATCGAGCTTCGCGCCACCCCCCACGCCGCGGCGGTGCCCTCGAGCGCGCGCTCGTCGACGGGCCGTACTGCCATCGCGGCGATCAGCGAGCCGGGCGGGACCGAGGTCGGGTCCGCCACGGGGCCCACGTCGGCCGTCGCGTCGTGCTCGGCGGCGCCGGAGACCCGATTCAGATCGCGACGCTGAAGCACCATGAGCACTGCGATGAAGCCGAAGACGATCGCGACGATCGCGATCAGCGCTCCGGTCGGGCGGGCCGTGCCGCTGCCGAACTGAAGGCCGATCACGGCGACCGCCACCATCACGACGATGACGCCGGCGATCCCGAATGTGCTCGAACGACGGAAGCCGCCGCTCATGCGGGCCTCAGTGGGCGGGTGGCGTCGAGGGGTTCTCCACGTCCATCCCTAGACGTCGGTAGGCGGACACGGAATAGGCCCGGGCGCGGGCGTGGAGGATCGGATCGTCGGACAGCTCGATCCCGTCGGACACGCGGGTGGGGTCGAAGACCTCGATGTGGTCGCCGGCCTCCGGGTCGTCGACGATCTCGGTGATCTCGAGCGTGCCGGCGACAACGCGCTCGCGGTCATCGGGCCAGACGGCGGTGGCATCGTCGATCGGGTCGTCCTCGGCGGGGATCTGGAACTTCAGCTCGAACCGCACCGGCCCGCCGGCGAGGCGCTGGGCGAGCTCCGGTTTGAGGTAATCGCTGCCGCGCGCCTTGGCGTCGTCGTCGGGAAGGGTCGCCTCACCGGCCTCGGGACGCCAGCGATAGCGGACCCAGGTCGGGGATCCGTCAGCGGCGAGCAGCCTGAACGAGTGGGGCGACTGGTAGACGAGCGTCGCGAAGCTCGCCGGCGGCTCGGCGTTGAGCGTCGCCTGAACCGCGGTCTGCGACTCCGGGTGCTCCCCGAGGAAGGCGCCGAGCTTCTCCCAGTCAGGATCGCCGGTCTCGGGATCGGGCTTCCGAAGCCGGATCAGCTCGAGAAAGTCGTCCGGGTTGCGGCTTACGAACGCCGGGGTGGTGACGGCCAGGATGTCCGTCTCATCGCCGTCCGGGGGGCGAAGCCGCACCGCCATTCCTCGAGAGTCGCGCTGCCAGTCGTCGGACTCGGGGTCGCCGCTGGCGTTCGAGAAGCGGATCAGCGCAGGAACCGCGTCGCCCTGAAAATGGGCGGACCGGCAGAGCTCCGCCGCCTCGGGCGAGGCCGTGAAGGTCCCGGAGCACCAGGTGCCCTTGGCGTGTAGAGCGCGGCTGCCGTCGTGCGAGCCGTAGAGGTCGTTGGCGGCGTCGATGATCTGCTCGTAGAGGTCACCGCCGGGCATCGCGCCCACCGTACCCCACCGATAGGTTGGGCGCATGGATCTTGGGATCGAGGGAAAGACCGCGCTGGTGATGGGCGCGAGCAAGGGCATCGGCCGGGCGATCGCCGCGGCGCTCGCGCGTGAGGGAGCGCGTGTGGCGATCGCGAGCCGCTCACGTGATCGGCTCGAGGAGGCCGCGAAGGAGATCGAGGGCGAGACCGTCGTGTTCGAGGCCGACACGGCCGACCTCGACTGGCTGGCGACGCTGCCGGACGCGGTTGCATCCAAGCTGGCTCCCGTGGACATCCTGGTGACCAACACCGGCGGGCCTCCGCTCGGAGCGACTCTGGACCACGAGCGCGAGGTGTGGGAGGACACGTATCGCTCGCTCGTGCTCGCCCCGCTCGTGCTCGCCGAGGCGGTGCTGCCAGGGATGCGCGAGCGCGGTTGGGGCAGGATCGTGAACGTGGGGTCGAGCTCGGTCCGCGAGCCGATCCCGCACCTGACGCTCTCGAACGCGAACCGGATGGCGGCGGTCGGGCTCTTCAAGACGCTCGCGAACGAGGTGGCAGCCGACGGGATCACGGTCAACACGGTGGCCACCGGGCGCTTCGCCACCGATCGCCTCGCCGAGAACTGGGGCTCCTGGGAGGAGATGGAGCGCGGCGCCGTCGAGGGCGTTCCCGCCGGGCGGCTTGGGCAGCCGGAGGAGTTCGGCGACCTCGTGGCCTTCGTCGCGTCAGAGCGCGCCGCGTACCTGACGGGCGCGGTGATCCCGCTCGACGGCGGGTTGCTGCGCTCGACCTAGCCGCTGATCGCCAGTTCCGCAAGCTGCTTGCGTTATTCTCCGCGCCATCGCACGACCGGCGCAGATAGCCCCCGCCGTCGCCGAGCTCCTCGGCGAGGAGTCCCGGCACGACTGGACCATCGACCAGCTCCGGGAGGCGCTGTCGGAGCGGGGCATGTCGGCGGACTTCTCGTCGGTCTTCAGAGCGCTCGAACGCCTCGAGCGCGAGGGCGACGTGCTTCGGATCGACCTCGGAGACGGGAAGTCCCGGTTCGAGGCAGTCGGGGAGCACCACGAGCATGTTCGCTGCGAGCGATGCGGGAACGTCGAAGCGGTGCCCGGCTGTCTGGTCGAGGCCGCCACCCCTATCGTGGAGCGGCGAACCGGGTTCAGGGTCACCGGCCATCGCCTCCTGTTCTCGGGGGTCTGCCCCAACTGTCGCGAAGGGGCCGACGGGTGACCTGGATCGCGATCCCGTTCGCCGTCGTCACCGTCGTGATGACCCTCGTCGGTGGCCGCATCGCGCTGAAGCTCTCCCACAACCTCCCGACCGTGATCGCGTTCACCGGCGGGATCGTCGTGGCGGTCGCCCTCTTCGACGTGCTTCCCGAGGCGTTCGACGCGATCGGGGACTCGCAGACGACCGCCGTGCTCGTCGGGGTCGGCTTCCTCGGGTTCTTCCTGATCGAGCGCCTGCTGGTGCTCCATCATCGCGATGATCCCGAGCAGGCTCGCGCGCATCATCAGGTTGGAGCGCTGGGCGCCACCGGCCTCGCCATCCACAGCTTCATCGACGGGCTTGGGATCGGGTTGGCATTCGGGCTCGATACGGCCACCGGCATCCTCGTGTTCGTCGCGGTCGCGGCACACGACTTCGCCGACGGGATGAACATGGTCAGCTTCGTCCTGATGCAGTCGGGCGATCGGCGCCAGGCACGCCGCTGGTTGCTCGCCGATGCCGCCGCTCCGTTCCTGGGAGTGCTCGTCGGCGCGTCGGTCACGATCTCCGAGAGCGCTCTGGGCCACGTGCTCGCGCTGTACGCCGGATTCTTCATCTATCTGGGGGCGACGGACCTCATCCCGGAGGCGCACCACGAGCACGCGTCGTGGTTGCGGGTCGGCTTGACCGTGGCGGGGTTCGCGCTGATCTACGCCGTGGTGCGGATCGCCGCGGTCTGAGCGTCGGGAGGGGACCTCAGCAGCTCGCCGCGTCGTGCCTTCACCGCGATCCAGGCGACGCCGATGATCATCATCACGACGCTGATCAGCTGCGGCTGCGTCAGGCCGAGGAGCTCCGCGCTGTTGCGGCGGATGAACTCCACGAGCAGCCGCTCGGTGCCGGCGAGCACCAGGTAGACCGCGAAGAGGACGCCAGGCTGGACGCGGTCGCGCAGCCGCCACAGGAAGTAGGCGACGAGGCCCATCGCCAGCGTCTCGTAGATCGGGGTCGGATGGACCGGGGTGTCGATCGGCTTGGTGCCGTGGGGGTAGGCCATCGCCCAGGGTCCGTCCCACGCCTTCCCGTAGTCGCCGTCGCCGGAGATCTGGCAGCCGATCCGGCCGATCGCGTAGCCGATTGCGAGCGGCACCGCCGAGATGTCCAGCAGCGTCAGGTTCAGCATCTTGCGGCGCCAGGCCCAGAGGCCGACGCCGATCGCGCCACCGATCGCGCCACCGAACCAGACGAGTCCGGAGCCCGAGAACAGGTTGCCGAGCAGGTCGCTCTTGACCGCGTCGTAGTTCTCGATGACGAAGTTCAGGCGAGCCCCGACGATCCCACCGACGAGACCGCAGATGATCATCTCGTAGGCCCAGTCGGTGGGCTTGCCGAGCTCCTTCAGTCGCCTCGCGAGCACCGCCCCCGCGGCGATGAAACCGAGGGCGAACATGATCCCGAAGCTCTGGAGCGTGATCGGGCCTAGATGGATCTCGGGTTGCATGGATGGCTATAGCCCCGGCGGGATTCGAACCCAGCTCTTCGGCCTTGAAAGGGCCGCGTGCTCAACCCTTACACCACGGGGCCGTTCGAAACGTCAGTGTAGGTCGGCGGGCTTAGGTGACGAGCAACTCCAGCAGCGCCTTCTGGGCGTGCAGGCGATTCTCCGCCTCGTCGAAGACCACCGAGCGCTCGCCGTACAGGACGTCCTCGGTGATCTCCTCGCCGGGATGGGCCGGCAGGCAGTGGAGCACGACCGCCCTGTCCGAGGCATGCTCGAGCAGGTCAGCGTCGACGCGATAGCTGGCCAGGTCGGCCCGCTTGCGCTCGGCCTCCTCCTCGTCGCCGATGCTCACCCAGACGTCCGTGTAGACGGCGTCGGCGCCCTCCACCGCCTCGCGCGGGTCCGTCGTATCCAGCGCGCCGATGCCGGGCTCCAGTTGGTAGCCCTCGGGCGAAGCGACGCGAACCTCCACTCCGGCGATCCGTCCCATCAGTGCCAGGGAGCGCGCCATGTTGTTGCCGTCGCCGACGTAGGCGAGCTTCAGGCCGTCGAGCTCGCCGAACCGCTCCTGCAGCGTGAGCAGGTCCGCGAGCACCTGGCACGGGTGATGCTCGGGCGTGAGCCCGTTGATCACCGGCACCGAGGCGCCGGCGGCGAGCCCCTCGACGATCTCGTGGGATCCCCAGCGGACGACGATTCCGTGGACGTAGCGCGAAAGCACCTTCGCGGTATCCCCCATCGACTCGCCGCGAGTCAGCTGCAGCTCGTCGCCGCGAAGGACCAGCGGCGTCCCGCCGAGCTCCGCCACGCCGACCTCGAACGAGACCCGGGTGCGGGTCGACGGCTTCTCGAACACCAGCGCAATGCTGCGGCCCGCGAGCGCATCGCGCCCTTCGCGCGCGGACCGTCCCGCCTTGAGCTCCACGGCGCGGTCCAGCAGCGCGCCCAGCTCGGCGCGAGAGAGCTCTTCACCGGTGAGGAAATGACGGGTCACGGGAAGCCGAAGATGGTACGCGCCGGGTACAACCCGCGTTGCCATGCGCATCCACGCCCTCACCTGGAACGTCTTCCACGGCCGCGACCACCCGCCGGGCGAAGAGCTCTTCACCAGGCGGTCATGGCTGCTGGGGACCGAGGAGCGAAACGAGACTCACCTGCAGGTCAACCGCGACCTGTTCAGCGAGTTCGCCGGAGTGCTCGCCGGAGCGACGTGGGACGTCGCGCTGCTCCAGGAGTTTCCACCGCGCTGGGCTGACGCGATGGCTCGCGCGTGCGGCGCTGACATGCAGCTGACCCTCACTTCCCGCAACTGGCTCCGCTCGCTCCGCACCCCGGTCGCACGCCGCAGGCCGGACACGATGGGCTCCTGGGAGGGCGGCGCCAACGTGATCCTCGCCCGCAACGCGCTCCACTCCCGCATGGGCGCCGAGGAGGTCGTCCTGCGCGGCCCGCCGGAGCGGCGGATGGTCACCCTGGCTCGACTGGAGCCCGGGCTGGTCGTCGCGAACCTCCATGCCAGCGGCCCATCGCCGCTTGCGGCCGAGGACACCCGGATGGCGGCGGAGGCAGCCGTCAACTGGGCGGGCGGGGATCCGCTCATCCTGGGCGGCGACCTGAACGTGAGCCCCGGCGAGTCGGGCATCTTCGACGAGCTCGCCCGCCGCTTCGGCCTGGGCCCATCGACGGGAGAGCGGTCGATCGACCACCTGCTCTCACGTGGCCTCGAGACCGTCGAGCCGCCCGCTCCGTGGCCGGCCGCGGCTCGGGAGGTGCGCGAAGGCGGCCGGGCGATCCGCCTGTCCGACCACCCTCCGGTGCAGGCCGCCTACGAGCTGGCATCGGCCTGACCGCTGCGGCCGGTCCGTGATCATGGGATAGTCAGCCCAGCGCGCCATCGAGCGCGGAGACGGACGAGAAACTGTGAGAGGAGTCTTGATGGCGACTAGATCGGGTGGCTCACGTTCCGGCTCGAAGTCGAAGAGCTCGAGCGGCTCGCGTTCCAGCGCGAAGTCGAAGAGCTCGAGCGGCTCACGCTCCAGCGCGAAGCGCTCCACGGCCAAGCGGAGCACCGGAGGCTCGGGCAGCGCCAGCAGTGCCGGGCGCGCGGACAAGAGCGTCGAAGCCTTCCGTGACGCCCTCGAGCACAGCGTGACTCTCTCGCGCGACCGCCTGCAGGACGTCGTCGACGACGCGGTCAAGCGCGGTCGCATGACCCGCGACGACGCCAACGAGCTCGTGTCCAGCCTCGTCAACCGCAGCCGACGCTACTCCGACGAGCTGGTGAAGCAACTCGAGAAGCTGCTCGACCAGGCCCAGCGCGAGATTGACACCCGCACCGGGCCGGCGCGGCGTCGCGCGACCACCGAGGCCCGCCGCGCCGCGCGGGCCGCTCGCGACGCCGCGGACGCGCCGCTGGCACAGGCCGACCGCCTCCGTCGTCGCTCCGGCGTCACCGCCGGCGGCCCGATCACCGCCTACGAACAGCTCACGGCCGCTCAGATCAAGTCGCGGCTGGCCGACCTCGATCCCGCGGAGCTCCGCCAGGTCCGCACCAGGGAGCGGCGCGGCAAGGCCCGCAAGGGCATCCTGAGCGACATCGATCGCCGGCTGGAGAAGAGCTAGCGCTGGGGCGCGCCCGCGCGCTCAGTCGCGCGGCAGCTCGTCCACGTCCAGCGGCGCCGCAATGCCCTCCCACTCCGGGCGGTGGCGCAACTCGCGCGTGTCGCAGTAGATCTCCACACCGTGCCCGTCGGGATCGCTGAAGTACAGGGACTTCGAGATCCCGTGGTCCACGGCAGCGAACTCGATTCCGGCGTCCCTGATCCGGTCGACCGCCTCACCCAGCTCGGCCTCGTCCTCCACCTCGATGGCGAAGTGGTAGAGCCCGAGCCCCTCGGGATCCGCCGGCGGCAGGTCGGGATGACCCTGAAGCGCCAGGTGATGATGCGACGCCCCGAATGACATGAACACGAAGCTGCCGCCAACGCGCTCCGTCACCTCGAGGCCGAGGGCGTCGCGGTAGAACTCCTCCGAGCGATCGAGGTCGGAGACCTTGAGGTGCACGTGTCCAACTTCCGGCATTTGTTCTAGTGAGGAGCTTTAGCTCCGAAACTGGCTGGTGCGGTTCATTTGTGATTGGTGAGGAGCTTTAGCTCCGAAACTGGCTGGTGCGGTTGATGTGTCTGAGCTTACCCACGCGCGAACCGCGGGCGGCAGTGCTCAGAGCGTGCGTGCAAGACGCGTGAAATCGAGCTCCTGGCCCAGTGTCTCCGCCAGCAGCTCGTCGGCGTTCAGGCGCTGCCCGTGGCGCCAGAGGCCGCGGAGCCACTCTCCGGCCTCCGGCGTCGAGAACCACCGCTCCCCGAACCGCTCCCGCAGCGCCGAGCGCCAGTGCGTCTCGAGCGCCCACGCCCGCAGGTAGCAGGCCGCGTAGAAGCCGTCGTCCACATCGGCCAGCCAGCTCGCCCCGGGCCACGGTACCCGGACCGCGCGGCTCAGATGGTCCTCGTAACGCGCCGGCATCGCCTCGAGGTCTGCGGATGCCCCGTGCAGCTCGAGCTCGTACGCGAGCTTCGCCGCGTAGCGGCGCATCATCACGAGCCGGAACGCTCTCGTGTGCTCGACCGCCGGCCCGGGATCGGCGATCCCCAGCTTCTCCTCCAGCCAATTCGGGTCGGAGGCGATGAGCTCCATGAGGAAGGCGAACGACTCGGTGACCGAGTTGTCCCCGAGCTGGCGGAACTCGAACTCGAGGCCCTCCGAGGTGTTCGCGTAGTGCTCGGTGTGTCCGCCCTCGTGGAACAGCGCCCCGTAGTCGTCCCGGCCGCCATGAGGGGCGATCACGAGATAGATCTCGTCCGGCACTCGCGGCGTGCTGCAGAACGCGCGCGGCGACTTGGTCGGCCGCGCCTCAGTGTCGAGGTGCACGTTGGCCTGCCGCGTCAGGTCGATCCCGAGCCCGCTCAGGGTCGCCTCGAACGACTCGATCAGCCGCTCCGCCGGAAACATCCCGTCCAGTTCCTCCGCCCGAAAGAAGCGCGGAAGGTCCGACCGGCGGAGCTCACCGAGGGCCGGGAGGCCTGCCCGCTCGAGCTCGGCATCCACAACCGGCCCGTACGACTGCTCGGTGTCGTCGAGGAACTGCCCCGTCTGATCGCGAAGCGCGCGCAGATCGACTCCCCGAAGGTCCTCGTACGCATCCACGTAGCTCGGCCAGCCGAGCTCGCCGCAGATCTCATGCGCGCGCTCGATCGCCCGCCGGTAGATCGGGGTCAGCCGCTCCTCGAGCACCGCGTTTCGCGCTTCCTCCAGGGCCTTCCGCCGCTCGGCGTCCGCCTCGTTCGCCTGCTCGATGACGACCGCGCGATACGGCATCGGGCCGTCGCCGGCATCCACCTCGAGCGACGCCTCGAGCCCGGCGAGCTCAGCGGCCTCCGCACGCGTCTCAAGGCCCACCAGCCCGTCGAACCCGAAATGGAGGAGATACGCGAGGCGCCGGCCCTCGTCGCCGTCCTGCGACGAAGCGGCCAGCTCCCGAAGCGCCGCCACCGACTCGCGCGAGAACAGCTCCGCGTATGAGTCGTAGATCCGCTCGATCTCGAGATCCGGCTTGTGGCCGGCGAGATGGCGGTAGTACTCGCGCGAGAGCTCCTCGCCGAAGCCCTCCGCCCGCTCTCTGTATGACTCGAGGTCGAACGCCAAGGTGCTGCAACGATAGGCGGGATGGCGCCCGCCCCGACAGATCAGCGCCCGCGCCCCAAACCCGGCCAGGAGCTCGTCCTCGACGTGGACTCCCTGGCGCAGGGGGGCCGCGGCGTGGCGCGCTCCGACGGCTACGTGGTTTTCGTCTCGGGCGGGCTCCCCGGCGACCGGGTGCGCGCCCGCCTCACCAAGACGAAGCGCGGCTTCGCCGAGGCCACGGCCGTCGAGCTCGTCGACCCGAGCCCCGACCGCATCCCGGACGAGTGCACACACGAGGGCGAACCGTGCCCGGGAGCGCCCTGGCAGGGACTCCCCTACGAGCGACAGCTCGCCGAGAAGGCACGGCAGGTCGACGAGGCGATGCGCCGGCTCGGGGGACTCGACGGGTTCGAGCTGGAGCCGATCGTCCCCGCCGTGGAGCAGTGGCGATACCGGAACAAGCTCGAGTACTCCTTCGGCGAGCGCGAGGGCAGGATCCTCCTCGGCTTCCATCGCCGCGGTAGCTGGTCGGAGGTGGTCGACGTGGAGGACTGCCGCCTCGCGTCGACCGCCAACAACGCCGCGCGGAACGAGCTGCGCGAGTGGGCCCGGCGCGAGGGGATTCCCGCCTACGACGGGCGCGAGCAGGCCGGGGTTCTCCGGAATCTCGTCGTCCGCGAGGGCCGGCGCACCGGCCGGCTCCAGACGCGCCTCGTGACCTCGCCCGCCAGCTTTGCGAAGCCTCCGGTCGACCTCCACACGGTCGTCGAGGGACCCAGCGGCGGCACCGCAGGACCAACCGGTGTCCTGGGACACGAGTTCCTCGAGGAGGAGCTCGGCGGCCTTCGATTCCGCATCTCGCACGCGGCGTTCTTCCAGACGAACACCGAGATGGCTGAGCGGCTGTGCGATCTCGCGGCGCGTGCCGCCGGCCTCACCGGAAACGAGCGCGTCTTCGACCTCTACTGCGGGATCGGGACGATCGGCCTGAGCCTGGCCCGCCAGGCGGGCGAGATCTGGGGCGTCGAGACCGTCCCGGAGGCGATCGCCGACGCCGAGCACAACGCCACCGCGAACGGCGTCGACAACGCGCGCTTCGTCGCGGAGAACGTGCGGCTCGGCGTCCGCCCGCTCATCGAGACGGCCGGCAAGCCGGACGTCGTCGTCGTCGATCCGCCCCGTGCCGGGCTCTCGAAGAAGATCGTCCGGCGGGTGATCGAGTGCGAGGCGCCGCGCATCGTCTACGTCTCGTGCAACCCGACCACGCTCGCCCCGAACGCGGCTCAGCTCGTCGACGCCGGCTATAGGCTCCGCCGCGTGACGCCCGTGGACATGTTTCCGCACACCCCGCACGTCGAGTGCGTGGCGGTACTGGAGAGATGAGCGATAGGGGCTTCGGAGTCGCCGCGGGGCTCGACCCCGAAGTCGCCACCCCGCTCGCGGCCCGCTGCGAGGAGCTCGGATATGCCTCGATCTGGTCCAACGACACCCCCATGGCGAACGGGCTCGACACCCTCGGCGCCTTTGCCGAGGGATCACAGTCGATGGACCTGGGGGTGGCGGTGATGGCCCTCGACCGCCACGACCCCGCTGAGATCAACGCGCGCATCGAGGACGTCGGACTCGACCGCAGCCGGCTGTGGATCGGGCTCGGCGCGGGGTTCTCCGAGCGCCCGCTGACCACCATGCGCGACGCGCTTCCGGCCCTGCGGGACGGGATCCCCGGCGTGCGCCTCGTGCTGGCGGCCATGGGGCCGAAGATGTGCGCCCTCGCCGGATCGGGATTCGACGGCGCCTTCCTCAACTGGATGACCCCCGAGTTCGCCTCGAAGCGCCGGGGCGACGTCGAGGCCGGCGCGGCGGATGCGGGACGTGACACGCCACCCGTGATGGGCTACGTGCGGACGGCGATCGGCGACGACGCGGCCGAGCGATTGGCGAAGGAGGAATCGTTCTACCGGGACCTCCACGACGGCTATCGCCGCCAGTTCAAGCGCGTGGGAGCGCCCGTGGGGACGGTTGGCGTGGCGGCGGGGAACCGGGACGACGCGCAGGCGGAGCTGGCGCGGTACGACGCGCTCGACGTGCTCGTCGTGCGCGGCCTTGCGAGCGCGACGCTGGAGTCGATGGCCGCGGTCGCGGCGGGCGCGGCGCCAGGGTGAGGCGCGTCGCGCTGGCAACCGCGGTCGGGTTCGTCGCGCTCACCGCTCACGCGTCCGCCGGAGCTCCGGCTCAGCCGCTTGGCCACGAGGGCCGTTGGATCACCGACGACCACGGCCGGGTCGTCCTCATCCACGCGGTGAACATGGTCTACAAGCGGTCGCCGTACTACCCGAAGGCGATCGGATTCGGCGCGGACGACGCGCGCTTCCTGCACCGCCACGGCTTCAACGGGGTGCGCCTCGGGGTCATCTACAAGGGGGTGGAGCCGAAGGCGGGCAGGTACGACAACGCCTACATCAAGAAGATCGCCGCCACCGAGCGCACTCTCGACGAGAACGGCGTCTTCTCGTTGATCGACTTCCACCAGGACCTCTACAACGAGAAGTTCCAGGGCGAGGGCTGGCCGGACTGGGCGGTCCAGGACGACGGCCTGCCGAATCCGGACAACGGCTTTCCCACGAACTACCTGACCAACCCGGCGCTCCAGCACGCGTTCGACCACTTCTGGGCGAACGACCCGGGCCCGGGCGGCGTCGGCCTCGTCGACCGGTACGCCGCCGCCTGGCGCTACGTCGCGAGCCGGTTCCGCAAGGCCTCCGGCGTCCTCGGCTACGACCTGCTGAACGAGCCCTGGCCCGGCTCCAACTGGCAGCCGTGCATCAACCCGATGGGTTGCAAGAGCTTCGACACCGGCCCGCTGGCCTCGATGATGCGCAGCACGACCGACGCGATCCGCCAGGTAGACCGCCGGCACCTCGTCTGGCAGGAGCCGAACGTGCTCTTCAACTTCGGGCCCAAGACCTACCTGCCGAAGATCGGGTCGAACTCGGGCTTCAGCTTCCACGACTACTGCCTCAACAACACCGCTCCCAGCTGCCCGACGACCGAAGGGCTCGTCTTCGACAATGCCGACGAGGAGGCGGTCAAGACGGACCGGGCACTGATGCTCACCGAGTTCGGGGCCACCAACCAGCATCCCCGGATCCAGCACATCGTCGACCTGTCGGACCAGCACATGGTGTCCTGGATGTGGTGGGCCTACTGCGGCTGCGACGACCCGACGACCAGCGGTCCGGGAAACGTCCAGGCGATCGTCAAGGACCCGCGGAAGCCGCCCACGGGCTCGAACGTGCTGCGCAAGAAGCTGGCGCTGCTGGACCGGCCCTATCCGCAGGTCACGGCCGGCACACCCACGTCGATCGACTACGACGCGCAGAGCAACGTCTTCCGGTTCACCTATTCGACGAAGACCCCCGACGGCGACCGTCTACCTCCACGGTCGAAGACAACCATCTACATCCCGCGGCGCCACTATCCCGACGGATACGGGGCGCGCGTGGAGGGCGGGAGCATCTCCCGGAAGGGGAACTCCCAGCACCTCGTGCTGACACGCAACGCCGGCGCGTCGAAGGTGACCCTGACGGTCACTCCGCACTAGCGATCCGGGCTCAGTACGGCGGGAGGTCGGCGTACCAATCGCCGAGCATCCGGAACGCCGACCAGAACTCGCGCTTGGACTCCTCGGAGTCGAGCGACTCGTCGATGTCGGGCACGTAAAGGACGTCGATGGTCGGCGTCAACTCCTGGATGCGCCCGATCTCGGGCTCGAGGCTTCGCGACAGCGGGACGTCCACGTCGTTCAGCACCTCGAGCGCCGGCTCCCCCATGACCACCACGATTCTCGGCTGGACGATCGCGATCTCCTCGACGATCCGCTCGATGCACTCGCCGCCGGCCAGTGACGGGTCGGAGACGGGGCACTTCACGCACAGCGTCCCGTAGACGACCAGGGGATCGATGTTCAGGCGCCTGAAGCTCTTGCGGAGGGCGTTCCCGGCGCGGCCGTAGAACGCGACGCCCTCCTCGATCTCCGCGGCGGTCGGCGCGAACTTCAGCAGCATGATGTCCGCCTGCGGGTGACCCGACCCAAGGACGGGCATCAGGTTGCCGCGCGGGCAGTGCGAGCACTCCTGAAGACGGTGCGTCAGGTCGTTCAGCTCGCGGATCGCCCGCTCTAGATACTTCTCCTGGATCTCGTCGTCGGTGGCCGGCACGTTGACTCCCTGTCTGGCGGGGGTACCGCCCTTCTTTGACGGCTCCGACGCCGCTCCTCCCGCCTGCATCACCGCGTGCGCTTCTGACGGCGCCGCGTCGCCGATGCGGAGCGGCCCGTCGTCTGCAGGAGCTTCAACGCCTGGACGTAGATGAGGTTCTTGTGCTTGCGGACGATGTCGGCGTCGCGCATCGCCTCGAGGAACTCCTCGGGGCCGTCGAAGTCGTGGACGCGGATCATCACGCTCCCGAGGCCCTGGGCGACGTGACTGTCGGAGCCGGCTCCGGGGACGATCCGGTACTTGGCCGCGAAGCGCTCGGCCTCCTCGTTGAACGCCGTCAGCGCGACCCTGGGGTTGAACACCTCGAGGATGTCGATCTCCTCGACGATGTCCAGCAGGTGCTCGTAGTCGGGAACCGAGTGAAGGCGGTCGAACGGGTGTGGCACGTACACGAGCCCTCCCTGCCGGCGGATCTCGGCGATGGTCTCGGCCATCGTCATCCCGCGCGGGATCTTCTCCTCGAGGAAGAGCCCGATGACCTCACCCTGCTCGGCCGTCTTGACCTCCTCCGCCACGATCACCTTGATGCCGCCCGTCTCCTCAGCGAGCTCTCGCGCGGCAAGGGCGCCAGAGACCTCGTTGTGATCAGTGATCGCGATCGCGCCCAGGCCGCGCTCCTTCGCGGTCTCGAGCAGCACCTCGACCGGGGTCGCGCAGTCGGGCGAATGATCGGTGTGCATGTGGAGATCCACGTGGATCGACGACCGGTTCGACAACCGCCGCCGGACCGCGGGCTTCCCCGCGGGGTCGTGGCGGCGCGCCTCGAGGCGCCTGTAGATCTCCTCGACCTGGTCGGTGACCGCATCCCAGTCGCGCACCGAGCTCTTCCCACCCTTGAGGAGGCTCTTGCGGAGCCCAGGCTCGGTGACGAGGCGCGTGATCTGGCCCGCCAGGGTGAACGCGTCCCCCGCGGGGAAGAGCAGGCCGCGCTCGCCGTCGCCGATCAGCTCCCCGTACACCGGAAGCTGCGACGCCACCGGGACGGTCCCGGATGCGAGGGCCTGGCGCAGGACGCCCGGCGCGGTCCTGGGGCCGCCGCTGGCTGCGCAGACCACGTCCGCCCCAGCGATCAGCTCCTCGGGCGATGCCTGGCGCGGCCCGAGCAGGTGCACCCGTTCCCGCAACCGGCGCGCGAGCCTCACCTCGGTCGCGCTCGGCGTCCACACTGCGGCCTCCCAGTCGAGCTCCAGCGGGAGCCGGCGCAGCGCTCGAAGGAACAGGCGCAGCGCGCCGCGCTCTTCCTCGAGGCAGAACGCGATCCGAACCCGGTCGCCTTCGTCCGCCGGCCGCTCGGTTGGCCACACGCCCTCGACCTCGGGGTCGGCGCCGGGCTCCATCAGCTCGTACGTCCCGGGGAAGAACCTCTCGATCAGCTCCGAGGTCGCCCGCGACGTCACCGTCCGGGCGTCGAGGCGCCCGAAGAAGATCTCCACCAGCGGCCGGGCGACCTGCGTCGAGAGAATCCGCTCGGTCGGCTCGTGAAAGGTGCCGACGTTCAGCGAGCGGGAGTGGCGCAGCGCAACCGCGGTCGCGCTCGGAGCGAACGGATCATGGACGTGCACGACATCGAAGTCGATCCCGCCCAGAAGGTCCTCGAGGGGCCGGCTGAGATCGATCGGAACCGGCGCGGTGCGGGGGCCCGGACCACGCGGCATCGAGATGCTGGACCCCACGGCCAGCACCGGCGGTCCGCCGTCCCCTCCGGCGCGATCGCCCTTCCAGGAGCCGCCGAACAGCGACGCCGGCCGGTCGCGGGCAGCGTCGATCGCGCGGCGTGACTCGCGGACGGCGGCCCGCGACCCGGACGGCGTCGCCACCACCACGCGATGCCCCCGATCCGTCAGGCCGGCGGAGACGCGGGCAACGAACTCGTTGATCTCGTGAGTGACGCCCCAGGGCTGCGGCGTCACCTGGACGATCGACATCGGGTCCCGGGCCACGGCCGGGAGGATAGAAGCGGAGACTCGCGCGAACGCGCTAGTCGGCGGCGGCCGGCTCCGTCGCGAGCTCCTTCGCCCGCTGGCCCGGGGCCTTGCGCGCGTGCTCGGCGATGAACTCCTCGGTGAGATGGCGCGCCTGGTCGTCCGGGCGCTGCGTGTGCGGCGACTTCATCAGGTAGCTCGACGGTCCGTCGAGCTGCCCGGCGACACCGTCGTTCAGCGCCAGCTTCGCGATCCTCACCGCGTCGATCACGATGCCGGCCGAGTTGGGTGAATCCCAGACCTCGAGCTTGAGCTCGGCGGTCAGCGGAACGTCCCCGAACGCGTTGCCCTCGAGCCTGATGTGAGCCCACTTGCGGTCGGTCAGCCAGGGGACGTAGTCCGAAGGGCCGACGTGGACGTCGTCGGCGGGCAGCTCGTGACCCATGATCGAGGTGACGGCGTTGGTCTTGGACTCCTTCTTCGAGTCGAGCCGCTCGCGCTCGAGCATGTTGTAGAAGTCCATGTTGCCGCCGACGTTGAGCTGCGACGTGCGCTCGAGCCGGACGCCGCGATCGTGGAAGAGCCGCGCGAGCTGGCGGTGCACGATGGTCGCACCGACCTGGGACTTGATGTCGTCGCCGATGATCGGCAGGCCGTGCTCTGAGAAGCGCTTGTCCCAGTAGTCCTCGCGGGCGATGAAGACCGGCAGACAGTTGACGAACCCGACACCGGCCTGGAGCGCCTGCTCGACGTACCACTTGGTCGCCTGCTCGGAGCCGACCGGCAGGTAGCAGACCAGCACGTCGGCCCTGGTCTCCTTGAGGATCCCGACGACGTCGTCGGTGGAGCCGGGGGCCTTGGTGATCTTCTCCTTCAGGTATTTGCCGAGGCCATCGTGGGTCATGCCGCGATGGACCTTGACGCCAAGCTCGGGGACGTCGGCAAACTTGATCGTGTTGTTCTGTCCCGCCCAGATCGCCTCGCCGAGGTCCTTGCCGACCTTCTCGGCGTCGATGTCGAAGGCGGCGACGAATTCCACGTCGCGCACGTGGTAGCCGCCGAGGTCCACGTGCATGAGGCCGGGAACCTCCTCGGCGGGATCGGCGTCCTTGTAGTAGGTGACGCCCTGGATGAGGGAGTTGGCGCAGTTGCCGACGCCCACAATCGCGACGCGCACCTTGCCGTCGTCGATCAAGTGGCCGTTGCCGGCTGCGCCGTGATGCGATCCGTTCTCGGTGCTCATTCGGTCGGAAGTCCTCCTAGCGGCGAGTGGGAACCTCCTACTACGCCGCACTCGTGTGCCGGTTACACCTCGGGCTCGTCCAGCGCCCGCAACTCACCACGTACGTGCCAGACGCGCTGGACCACCGTTACCGCTGTGAGCGCCGCCATAGCGTAGATGGCCGGGGCCAGCAGCTCAACATCGAAAATCCCAGCACCCTTGGCGAATACGAGGCCGATCGAGAGGATGACTACCCGCACCGGCCGCGTGGCAATCCCGACCTTGCACTCGACGCCGAGGGCCTCCGCCCGAGCCCGCGTGTAGGAGACCATCAGCGACCCCAGCACCGTGAGCACGCACGCCGCGGCCGGGATCGCGTGGCCCGTGTCCGCGAAGTACCAGGCGACGGCCGTGAGCACGACCCCCTCCTCGATCCGGTCGAGGGTCGAGTCGAGGAAGGCCCCGAACAGGCTCCCCTTCCCCGACATCCGGGAGTAGCGCCCGTCCAGCGTGTCCATCACCGAGCCGACGATGAATGCGAGCCCGGCGAGCACCCAGAGCCGCTGCGTGACCAGGACGGCCGCGACGACGTTCAGGACGAACCCCGTCAGCGAGATGGCATTCGGGGTGAGCCGAGACTCGATCAGACGACCGCGCGCGTAAGCGCGGAACTCCTGGCTCGTGCGCACATCGCGAAGCTGGCCACCCGGAACCTCCGTTGACACGGGTCAGACGCTACAGAGCTTCAGGACGAGGCGATCAAGCCGGCGCTTCGTCGGCGCCCTCGCGCCACGACCACGCGTCGGGGCGCAGCCGCGCGAGCTGGTGCGCAGTGACCGCGGCCAGGCAGGCGACCATCGCGCCCACCGCCGCGTCGAACCAGAAGTGGTTCGCGGTGACCACGATGACGAAGAACACGGTGAGTGGATACATCGACCAGAGAAACCGCGCCCACGCGGTTCGGACCAGGTTGATCGCCGCGATGGCGACCATCAGCGAGAACGCGATGTGCATGCTGGGCACAGCCGCGTAGGGGTTGACCAGGAGGCTCGTGAACGACGTGTCCTGGTTCGCGCTCGTGAACGCGGCGATCGTGTCGGTGAAGCCGTCTCCCGGGAACATCCGCGGGGGTGCCGTGGGATAGAGGACGTAGCCGACAAGGGCCAGGCCCATCGCCACGAGGAACATGTTGCGAACGAAGTTGAAGTGATCGTTCCGATAGAGGTAGAGCCACACCAGGAACGCCGTCGTCACCACGAAGTGGCTGTTGAAATACGACCAGTTCGCGACGTCGATGATCCACTGGTGATTCAGGAACGCCTGCTGGAAAGCCGGCTCGAAGAAAGCGCCCAGTGACTGCTCCAGATGAATGATGTGGGCGCCGTTCGCGAGCGCGGTCGAAGGGTGCGAGTCGGCGATGCCCCGCACCACCTGGTACCCCTGGTAGGCGAGCAAGAACAGCACGACCTGGCGAAACAGATCGCGCCATCCGTGTGGCAGCCGGCTGCCTAGGCTTTGGACGACTTGGGGCACGGGCGGATTCCGCGGATTGTAACCGTGGTCCTTCGACTGACTCGGCCCCGACCCTTCAATCGAGGTAAGGCCACGGACCATATGCTCGGCCCGTGACCAAGACCGGTTGGAAACGTCCCCCGAAGCGGCGTGTCCGCGCGATCCGGGACCGCCTGCGCGAGCTCTACGGGCTTCCCGTGAACGACCCCCACGGCCACCCGATCGCGGAACTCGTCCGGACCGTTCTCTCCCAGAACACGAACGATCGGAACAGGGATGTCGCCTACGACCGGCTGCGCGAGCGCTTTCCGACCTGGGAGGAGGTGCGCGACGCCCCGGCCGGCGAGGTCATCGAGGCGATCCGCCCCGGGGGCCTCGCCAATACCAAGGGCCCCAGGATCCAGGAGATCCTCGGCGAGCTCCAGGACCACCCGGATCTGGACTGGATCGAGGACGCTCCCCGCGACGAGGCAGTCGAGTTCCTGACGTCGCTCCCGGGCGTCGGACGCAAGACGGCCGCATGCGTCCTCATCTTCGCCTTCGACCGACCCGAGATCCCCGTCGACACCCACGTCTACCGCGTGGGCGGGAGGCTCGGGCTGTTTCGCGAGCGTGCCTCATTCGAGGAGGCGCATGACGAGATGCTTCGGATCGTCGATCCCGAAGACGCGTACGAGTTCCACATGAATCTGATCCAGCACGGCCGAGAGATCTGCCGGCCGCGTCCCCGTTGCGACCAGTGCGGGCTGCGGCGGATGTGTCCGTACTGGCGCCGTCTGAGGGCCACAACACCGCCGAAGTAACGCAAACGGACTGGCTCGCCAGCTAAAGGTTTGCCCTCGCGCGGCCGATGGAGGATCTGGATGTGCGTGCCCTCGCTTGCCTAAGGAAGGGCTCGCCCGCACACATACCCAGACGAGGAGGCCCCTTGAGCACCAGTTCCGCCCGTTCCCTCGACCGTCGATTCGTGCTGGCGGCTGGACTACTCGCCCTGCTCGCGATGGTCGGGCTTGCGATTCTCGCGGCGCCGGCGCGGTCCAAGGCACCCGCGAGCAACAACGTGAGGGTGATGACCCGCAATGTGTACCTCGGCGCGGACCTGGCCCCCGGCATCGCTGCCCAGAACTTCACCCAGCTGAAGGACGCGGCCGGAACCATCCTGAACCAGGTGGACCAGAACAACTTCCCCGTCCGGGCGAAGGGCCTCGCCCAGGAGATCCTCAAGAAGCGCCCGGCCCTGGTCGGCCTCCAGGAGGCCGCCCTGTGGCGGACCGCGCCATGCGGATCCCCATTCATCCCGCCCCAGGCGACGACCGTGCGCTACGACTTCGTCCAGCTGCTGCTGAACCAGCTCAACCGGGTCAACGCCAACTACCGGCTCGTGGTCAAGCAGCCGGAGTTCGACTTCGAGACCCCGGCCAACACCGACCACAGCCCGGATCACAGCTGCGACATCAACGCGCGCCTGACCATGAATGACGCGATCCTCGCCCGCGACCGTTCGAACATCCAGACGCGCAATGCCGGCGCGGGTCACTTCGAGACGCTGCTCCAGGAGCCGGTCTCGGGCGTCCCCGTGAACGTGACTCGGGGCTGGACCAAGACCGACGCGAAGGTCGGCGGCAGCGGGTGGTTCCGCTTCGTCGACACCCACCTCGAGGCGTTCGACAACCAGCAGTCCAACCACACGAACCAGGGGACGGACGTCGGCAACGGGCAGGTGCGGCTTGCGCAGGCCCGCGAGCTCTTCGCTCCCGGCGGGCCCACGCGGGGCCAGCTGCCGGCTGTGCTGGTCGGCGACCTGAACTCGGACGTCGCGACCG